>Ga0209023_10000163_pt1 | contig 112396 bp, 121 predicted proteins | sample LakOneMetagenome_FD_187468 | JGI IMG/M metagenome (GOLD analysis project Ga0209023, IMG submission 187468) | Freshwater and sediment microbial communities from Lake Erie, Canada (SPAdes) (version 2) | ecosystem: Environmental > Aquatic > Freshwater > Lentic | place: Lake Erie, Canada...
CGGTCGGTGCCGGGGTCAACCTGAGCCGGCCAAGCCGCTGCGAAGGCTTGGCCTTGTCGATCCTGAGCTCGGCACCCAGCTCTCCGCCCAGTCCCAACGCCGCCGCGCTCTTTGCGGCCAGCCGCATGCGGTATTGGCCATAGGGCACCGTATCGAACAGCACATAGCCATCAAAATCGCTGGCGGTTTGCAACAGGACATTCCCGGCTAGATCGGTCAGCTCGACCGTTGCCCCGCCGATCGCTTCGCCATCGGGACCGAGCAGGTAGGCTTCGACCTCGCCGGTCGGGGCGAGCGGCAGCAGCACCTTGGCCGCCACCCCCGGACGCGGGACCACCACCATGCCGCGCCCCTTGGGCCGCAGCAACGGATCCTCGAGCTTGCCCTCGTCGATCGAGACCAGGACCGGGACATAGGGGATCAGCCCGTCGATCATTGTCCGGCCCGAACCATTGGTCGGCACGTCGCCGTGGCGGAACCCGGCTTCGACCGAGACGCCCTCGACCCCCGGCTCGCCCGCCTGGCGCAGGCCATCGCCGTTGTCATCGCGGAATACCTCGACTGCGGCCTGGCCCTGTTCGGCGAGGCGATCGCGCGAGACCCTCCAGCCACCGTCGACCGGGTTGGGGCCCATGCTGAACGCTAGCGTCAATCCCAGCGTCTTCGCCCCGCGATTGTCGATCGAGCCTTCACCGCGCAAGGCGAACCGCTTGAATTGATGGACATATCCCAGCGTAAAGGTGCGCCGATCGGACGAAGCGTCGATTTCAAACGAGCCGCGGACACTTGCTTTCTCGCTGACCGGAGCATCGAGCACAACCTGCGCCTGCTGGAACCCGGTGTGGTTGCCATCAAGACCGAAGCGCGTCTGCCCACGCAGCTGGACGCGCCCGATCCGGGTGTTCCCGATCAGTGACAGCAGGTTGCCGTGGTCCTCGCGCGCGGTCAGCAGCGGATCGCCCGAAACCGCGCGGTGCAAAAGTTCGACCGTCAGGTTGGCGCGGCTGATCCGAAACGAGCCGTGCGTTAACAGTTCGGTAACCTTTACCCCATTGCGGCTGGTGGTCTGGCGCGCGCCAAGCTCGACCGGCAGGCGCCAGCCTCCCAGCTTGAGCGTTCCGCCCAGCCGCAGATCGAATTCGCTGCGCTGGAGCAACGAAACCTGGTCGCTGTCGAACGCGCCATCGACCCACAAGGCATGGCCTGAGAAGTGCACCCCGCCGGTCCGCCCGATCACTTCGCCGCGCAGCGCCCGTCCGGCCCCCACTTGCTGGGCGCCAGACAGTTCGACCAGCGCCGGCCCGATCGAGCGGCGCATGACGGCTTCGAAATAGTGACGGCGGCGGCCGGTCAACACCAGGCTGGTGTAGGACGCCCCCAGGGTGGTTCGTCGATCGATCCCGCGTTCGACGCCGACCCCCCAGCGCCAGCCGGTTTGCGGGTCAATTCCGCGCTGCGAAGTACCGATCAGGTCGTGGCCCTGCTGCAGTACTCCGGCCCAGTACCAGGTCTTGCCGGCAGGCAGGCTTTCGATCCCGACCGGATAGGTCGAGCGTTGGTGGCGGATCTGGCCTTGCGGGCCGTAGAGCACCACGTCGAACTCGTTCTCGCCGAAGATCAGCTCGATATCGGCAAATTCGTAGCGCCCGTCGCCGCGATCGGCCTGGTAGGCGCGCAGTTCGCCGTTGCGATACAGCTCGGCGTCCCAGCCGGCCGGCATTTCACCGCGCAGCGTCGTGACGCCAAAACGGGCCGGCAGGCCAAGCGGGCGATTGGTGACAAAGGCCCCGCGGCCATAGGCGCTCTGCGCGCCAAGCGCGGTTTGCGAGCTCTCGACATCGCCGAGCGCGAGACTGGTTGCCTTGAGCGGACCGAGCAGGCCAGCGTCGGGATCGTTGCGGTAGATCTTGAGCCGGAGCGAATCCGGGACCACGTCGTCGGCCCCGGCAATCCGCGCCGAATAGCTAAGGCCCAGCACCTCACCGCTCGCCAGACCTTCATACTGGACCGAAGCGCCGCCGCGGCTGCTCCAGCGGCCCTGGACCTGGACATCGACCGATGGCGTACGCCAGGTCTGGTAAGGCGCATCGGCTTTCGGCAGGCTGGCAAGGTTGAATTGGGTGTCTTCGGGCTTGCGAAGTCGCGCCGCGCGACTTTTGCGCTCAATCGCTTCGAGGAACGGCAGCTTCTTGTCGGTTTCGAGCTTGATTGCCAGGTTCCCAAGGTCAGGCTTCAGCCGCACACCCATCCAGCCAGACAGCGCACCCAGATCCATGCACCAGCCCTCGGGGGTATCGTGAATCGCCCCGGTCGGTATCGAAACCTTTTCGTTCACGGTTTGTACCGTATTTGAATCGCGATCGATGGTGAGCCGCTGGTCCTCCGCGAACAACCAGCCAGTCGCGCGGCGCGACTTCTTGTCGAGCCGGACCGGCAAGTCGAGCGTCTGGATCAGGTCGGCAAAGTCGACGCAGACGCCTTGCGGGGTCTGGTAACCACGGATCGTGTCGCCGACCTTGTAAGAACGGGTATGCAATTCGAGCAGCAGCGCGTCGTCCTGGTTGGCCGACCAACCCTGGGCAAGCACCGGAACCGACCACACTGCAAAAGCCGCCGCACCCAGTGCGACGACCTGCCTGATCGATCCGATCCCGCGTGTCATGACGTCAGCCTTCAGCTAACATGTTGATAGTACGAGATATCAAGGGAAAACCGCTGAGGTTTCGGCGAGCAATGCGCCGCCATTCTCGGCCAGCTCGCGGTACTCGATCCTGACCGGACCCTTGAGCTTGGCGAGCGCCTCGGGCGAGACCGGGATCTGGACCTTGCGGTGGGCAATCTCCGAATAGATCGCAATTCCGCGCAAGTCGAACAGCACTTCGCCGCGGGCATTCTTGCCGACCAGCCCGCCATAGACCGAGCGCTGGCCGGTGCGGTTCATGTCGAGCTCGACATAGGATCCGGCATCGGTCTTGACGAGGTGCGGATTGGCCAGCATCGCCCCGCCCTCCAGCCGCCCGCGGCGCAGGAACACCGGGATCGTGATGCCATAGACCGGCACCAGCTTGATCGAGAGCCCACTGGCTTCGGCCGCAGCCGCATCCTCGGGCGCCTGGGCTGGAGGAACGGCGCGGAAGTTCATGTGAACCCGGTATTCGCCATCGGCCAGCCCCTCGGGCGGCCGCACCGCAATCCGCACTGACTGCGGCTGCCCTGGCAGCAAGGTGATCCGCCGCGGGGCAAAGGTCACCATCGCCAGCGCGATCTTTTCGGCCGGATTGGCATCGGCTTCCTTGACCTCGTCAAAGTCACCGTCCTCAGTCATTCGGCGCAGTTCGGCAGAAATGCGATAGGTTGCGGGCTGCGAGCCGATATTGCTCAGCACCACTTCGGCACTGCCGCCCTGGTTGATCACCACCCGGGTCGGTGCAACCAGCAGGTCACCCTGGGCCTGGGCTGGTACAGCGGCCAGCGCGGCAAAAGCCGCCCCGGCAGCCAACAAGAGACGAAATGGCTTGAACTGCGACATCAGGGACCCTCGTTTGTGACCGCAAAGTGCTCTGCGCACTGCGGGAATTCATCCGTATGGATAGGCAAACAGGGTTAATTTTCGGCTAAGGGTAATTGCTCACATTCAAGCAAAAGGGCCGCACCCGCGTGTTGCGGATGCGGCCCTCGATTTCACGCCCGGGTCAGGGCGGAAACTGGCTTACTGGTATTCAACCGAAACGTTGAAGGTGCCGTTATAGACACCGGCAACCTGGTTCGAACCCACCGTCAGCGTGCCGCCGACGTTGAAGGTCGCCTGGCCGGTGGTCGGGCTCAGCTGGAATGCACCAGCCGGGCTTGAGTTGAAACCGCCGAGCGACATGGTTTCGGTGCCGCCCGAACGGGTCAGGTTGACCGCAGCGGCGGGCAGGGTCAGGACGACCGTTGCGCCGTTGCTGCCGGTAACGGTGAAGCCGGCCGGAGCGCGGGTTCCGGTCGAGATCAGCGTGCCGGTCTGCGAAACGGTGCTGTTGGCATTGACCGTGACGGTGCCGCCGGTGTTCGGGGCGATCAGGCCGAAGTCGAGCGCCGAATCGGCGGTCAGCGTCAGCGAGCTGAGCACTTCCGCAGTAGCGGTCGCGGTGGCGGTGGCAGCGGCCGAAGCCGAGGTGGCGAACGAAGCAGCGGCGAGCGCGGCGCCGACAGCAGCAATACGAAACGAAGTACGCATGGTTATTCTGGTCCCTTCAAATGTGCCAGCAGCACGAATGCTGCCCCGGAATGGCTGGCAAACCCCCCATTCGCAGCACCTTAAGTAGGAACACTATGTTCAATGTTTGCTGCCCGTTGTGGTTAACAGGGCAAGGTCCAAAATTAACACTTTCCCCGCAGGAATCCCTAAATTCCGCCACCTGTAAGCCGTTGGCAGATCAGATCCAGCTGGTCGAGCGTGCGGTAACGGATCGTCACCGCGCCCGAGCGCGGGTCTGCATCGGTGTTTATCCTTACCGAAAGCCCCAGGAATTCCTCCAGGTGGCTTTGGACCGCGGCAATATCTGCGGCCGCGCCCGATTCGCCGGTCCCGCGCGCGCGGCGCGGGGTGCTCGCCGGAACATTGTCGCGCCGGGCCAAGCGCTCCACCTCACGCACCGACAAATGCTTGGCGACCGCCTGGGCGGCGAGATCGAGCGCATTTTCAACCCCGATCAGCGCGCGCGCGTGGCCCATCGAAAGCTTCCCCTCTTCGACCAGCTCGATCACCGGTTCGGGCAGCGCGAGCAGACGTTGCAGGTTGGCTACGTGGCTGCGGCTCTTTTCGACCAGCCGGGCGATCTCGGCCTGGGTCAGGCCATCATTCTCCGACAAGCGGTGATAGGCCCGCGCTTCCTCGATCGGGTTGAGATCCTCGCGCTGCAGGTTCTCGATCAAGGCCAGTGCAGTGATCTCACGATCATCCAGGTCGCGAATTATTGCTGGAATTTCATGAAGTTGGGCGCGCTGAGCGGCTCTCCAGCGGCGTTCACCAGCAACCAGCCGCCAGCGCCCCGAGCCATGCGGAGTGACGATAATCGGCTGGATCACCCCGCGCGCCGCGATCGAAGCAGCCAGTTCGGCCAGTGCTGCTTCCTCGAATCGGCGACGCGGCTGTCCGGGATGCGGTTCGATATCGGCAACCGCCAGCATGGCCATACCTGAGGTGGGCTTCGCGCCGGGCGTGGCGCCGGCACCGGCAGGCGGCGTAACCAGTGGCTCCTCGCGCCGGGTTTCGCCCAGCAAGGCGCCAAGACCGCGGCCCAGCGCCGGGCGCTTGGCCGTGCCCTCGGCGCGGGGCACGGAAATTCGGACGACCGGATCGTCGCTCATGCGGCTTTCCTCTGCTGCGGGAGACGCGAAATCAGCTCACGCGCCAGGGCCATGTAAGCCTTGCTGCCCGAGCAGGTGTGATCGTAGATCAGCGCCGGCAAGCCGTGGCTGGGCGCTTCGGAGAGGCGGACGTTGCGCGGGATCACAGCTTCAAACACCAGCTGGCCCAGGCACGAGCGGACATCGTCAGCGACCTGGTCCGTCAACCGGTTGCGGCGATCGAACATGGTCAGGGCCACGCCGATGATCCCCAGTTCGGGATTGAAGCGCTGCTGGACCCGCTCGACAGTCTGCAGCAGCTGCGACAGCCCTTCCAGCGCGAAGAATTCACACTGCAGCGGCACCAGCAGGGTATTCGCCGCAGTCAGAGCGTTGAGCGTCAGCAGACCGAGCGAAGGCGGACAATCGATGAACACAATGTCGTAACCGTGCTCTCCGGCCAAGGCGGTGCGCAGTCGATCGGTGCGATTGTCGACCGAGACCAGCTCAACTTCGGCACCTGACAGATCTTCAGTGGCGGGAACGATGTCGAGCCCGGGAATTCGGGTCGGCAGCACACATTGGCTGAGCGGGACCTGATCGATCACCAGATCATAGGACGAGCTGGTCCGGTCTGATGCGGCAATGCCGATCCCGGTCGAGGCATTGCCTTGCGGATCAAGGTCGATCAACAGAACCTTCCAACCGGTAGCAGCCATGGCCGTGGCGATGTTGATCGCCGTGGTGGTCTTCCCCACTCCGCCCTTCTGGTTGGCGATCGCAACGCGAATCACGGCTTTTTCCCCTTCTTTGCGGACTTTCCGGCAACGCTTCCGACAATCACACCCGATTCGGCATCGCTGAGCGATTGTTCCACGTGGAACATATGATTCCAACCGGAGAGGTCCAGCAGTTCCTGCCGGGCCGAGCGCCCCTTGGGCAACAGCCAGACGGTTTCGGTTGTGGAGAATCTTGCGGATAGCTCAAGCAATTTGGGCAGCGGTGCAAAGGCCCGTGCCGAAATGACGCGGAATTGGCGGGAAGGAACCAGTTCGAGCCGGCTGCCCTCCACTCGGGCCCGATCGAGCCCTAGCGCGATTCGCGCGCGCTCTAGCCAATCGATCCGCCGCGCACGCGATTCGACCATCACAACCTCGCACTCGGGTCGCAGCGCGGCGATGACCAGTCCGGGAAAACCTGCTCCGGTGCCAAGATCGAGCCAGGGCGAGGATGTTTCACGTGGAACATGACCAAGCAGCTGCGCCGAATCGGCAATGTGGCGCAGCCACACCGCCTCGAGGCTGGCGGCGGAAACGAGGTTCTGTCGGGAATTCTCTTCGGTAAGCAGCCGCACCAGGCACTCCAGCCGTTCAGCGACGGTGGCATCCCATTCGGACAGGCGTTCGAGCCAGCCTCGGGCCTCGGCTTCATTGGCCAGGATCATGCCGCCCTGCGCCGGGCATGGACCAGCAGCGCCGCCAGCGCCGCCGGGGTGATCCCGGGAACCCGGCCTGCCGCCGCCAAAGTCGCCGGACGCGCCGCGCTCAACCGTTCGACCATTTCACGGGACAAGCCAGGGATAGCGGCATAGGGAAAGTCGTCCCCCAGCGGCAGCGCCTCGCCCGCACGCAGATCGCGCAGTTCGCTATCCTGCCGTGCGAGGTAGGGGGCATAGGCTGCATCCTCCTCTATCTCGGCCAGTAATTCGGCATCCTCGGGCAATTCCTCGTCGAGCCAGGGCACCAGATCGGCCAGCCCTACCCCACCGAAACGCAGCCATTCGCGTAAGCGGAGCCGCCCGGCATCGGGCCGCACCGGCAGCCCGGCATTGGCCAGTTCGTTGCTGGTCGCTGCGCGATCAAGCGCTGAATCGATCCGCGCCAGTTCAGCCTCGCGCTGGGCATACCAGTTGGCTCGCTCGGCGCCGATGCAACCCGCCAGCAAGCCCAGCGGGGTCAGCCGGGTCGCGGCATTGTTGGCGCGCAACCGCAGCCGGTATTCGGCGCGCGCGGTGAGCATGCGGTAGGGCTCGGTCACCCCATGCAAGGTCAGGTCATCGATCATCACCGCCATATAGCTGTTGCCGCGGTCAAGCGCCGGCGGATCGCGGCCCAAAACCTGGGCAGCGGCGTGCAGCCCGGCAAACAGTCCTTGCGCGGCGGCTTCCTCGTATCCGGTGGTGCCGTTGATCTGCCCGGCGCAATAAAGCCCGGGGATCGCGCGCAGCTCCAGGCTGGAGCGCAGAGCGCGCGGATCGATATGGTCGTACTCGACTGCATAGCCGGGCACTTCCATTGCGACCTGTTCGAGCCCCTCCATCGTCCGCAGCATGGCGTGCTGAACATCGGTGGGCAGCGAGGTGCTGATCCCGTTGGGATAGACCAGGTGACTGTCGAGACCTTCGGGCTCGAGGAAAACCTGGTGCCCGTCGCGATCGGCAAAGCGATGGATCTTGTCTTCGATCGAAGGGCAATAGCGCGGACCAGAAGCGCCGATTGCACCAGAGAACAGCGGCGAGCGCTCTAGATTGGCGCGGATCACATCGTGACTGCGTTCATTGGTGCGTGTGATCGCGCAGAACAGTTGCGGCAGCACGCGGCCTGACCCAAGCGGTGACATGGTCCAATGCTCGCTGTCTGAAGGCTGTTCTGCCAGCCGGGCCCAGTCAATCGTGCGCCCGTCAAGGCGTGGCGGGGTCCCGGTCTTGAGCCGCGCCATTGGCAGCTCGGCATCGCGCAATTGCGCCGCAAGCCGCTGCGCCGAAGATTCGCCGATCCGCCCACCAATGAGGCGTTCCTCGCCGCGATAGAGCAGTCCGCCAAGAAATGTCCCGGTGCAGAGCACCACGGCGGCCGCCTCAAGTGCCGTGCCATCGGCCAGCTTGATCCCCTGTACTCGCCCGCCGGACAGCCGCAGCGCCGCTGCCTCGCCCGCCACAACGGTCAGGTCGCCTTGTTGGGCGAGCAAGGATTGAACCGCTGCCTTGAACCGCTTCCGGTCGGCCTGGACGCGCGGCCCCTGCACCGCGCTGCCCTTCGAGCGGTTGAGCATCCGGTAATGGATCGCCCCCAGATCGGCGGCACGACCCATGATCCCGTCAAGCGCATCGATTTCGCGCACCAGGTGGCCCTTGCCCAGCCCACCGATCGCCGGATTGCAGCTCATCGCCCCGATTGCCGCAGGGTCGAAGCTGACCAGCGCGACGTGCGCACCCATCCGCGCCGCCGCACCCGCAGCTTCCACCCCGGCATGGCCTCCGCCGACAACGATGATATCAAAACGCTGCATGATCGCCCGGCGCCTTAGCGCAGCGATGTTTCACGTGGAACAGGTTTAGCGTCGCGCGTGGTGAGAATGTTCCACGTGGAACACATCACTTGCCGATACAGAACCGGCCGAACAGCGTGTCGAGCAGGTCTTCGGTGGTGGTTCGGCCCAGCAAGGAGTCGAATGAAACCCTCGCGATCCGCAGGCCTTCGGCGGTCAACAATGGGTCCTGCTCGCGGCGGGCCTCTCCCAGCGCGCGCCCGGCATCACGGAGAAGATCGTGCTGGCGCTGATTGAGCGCCGCCTCGCCGGGCTTGGGCAGCGCCTGGCGTGCAGTTCGGATCAGGTCGGAGCGCAATTCTTCGATCCCGACCCCGCTGATCGCCGAAATCCGGTGCCGCGCGTGGCGTTTGACCAACGAATCCTCGCGGTCAATCTGCGAGGCAATCTCCCAGGCACCGTCCGGCCCCTCACCCTCGGGGCCGAGCCACAGCACCAGGTCGGCACGGTCGAGCGCTTCCATCGCACGCTCGATTCCGATGGCCTCGACCTCGTCATTGACGGCGTCATGGAGACCGGCGGTGTCGGCGAACAGGAAGGGAATGCCTTCGTAGCTGACCGGGCGGGTCAAGACGTCGCGCGTAGTCCCCGGGATTGGCGTCGCAATAGCCGCATCGGCCTGAACCAAAACATTGAAAAGAGTGCTTTTTCCAAGATTTGGTGGCCCCGCAATCACCACCCGGAAGCCTTCGCGCAGCGTTTCGGCCCGGGGGCGGGTAAGCCAGGCGGCAAGCTGCGCCTCAAGCGCACCAATCCGCAGCGCGAAAGTACCCGGAAGCGTCGCAACATCATCTTCGTCGGAAAAATCGAGCACCGCCTCAAGCGCAGCGGACAATTGCAGCAATTCGCTGCGCCAGCCCTCGACGGTACGCGAGAAAGCCCCGCCAGCCATGGCAATCGCGGTCTGACGCTGAAGTTCGGTCTCGGCTTCGAGCAAGTCGGCCAGCCCCTCGGCCTGGGCCAGGTCGATCTTGCCATTGGCGAAGGCCCGGCGGGTGAACTCGCCGGGTCCCGCCTTGCGCAAGCCCGGCAGCACAGCCAGCGCGGCCTCGATCGCGGCAATCACCGCGCGCCCGCCGTGGCACTGCAATTCGGCAACATCTTCGCCGGTTTCGGTGTTCGGGCCAGGCAGCCATAGCACCAGCGCTTCATCCAGCACGTCACCTTTGGCACCGCGCAGCTTCGCCAGGCTGGCATGGCGCTGCTCGGGCAGCCGCCCGGCCAACGCTTCAAGCGCCGCACCGGCTTGCGGTCCGCTGACACGAATCACGCCGATCGCGGCAGGTGGAGCGCCGCTCGACAAGGCAAAGATGGTGTCGGTCATGGTTCCAGGGACAGCGGTCTCAGTCCGCGTCCTTCTTCTTGCCGGCACCGGCTGCAAAGGCCGCGCCACCTTCCATGAACTGCTGGAACAGCTTCATCCCGACCTGGCCCATTGGTGCGAGGTTCTTGGCGAATTCCTGTACCTGGTCGACCGAGCCCGCGCCCTTCATCGCCTTGGCGATCGCCTCGATATAGACGCCGTTGGCTTTCGAAACGTCGGGCAGGCCCAGGAAGGTGCGCGCCTCCTCGGGGGTGCATTCGATCTCCACATTGACTTTCATCGGGTAATCTCCTCGCCGCCCAGTCTTCCCTGGCAGCAAGCTGGCATAGCCCCTTCACAAAGTCCACGGCACGCGTAAGTGAATGCGTGAACCAGCCGTGGAGCCAAATCATGTCCGAAACCGTCCGTATCCCCTCACTCAAGCACGATGGCGAGATTCCGGCCTATGTCGCCCGCCCTGCAGGGTCACCCAAGGCGGCGATTATCGTTATTCCTGAGATCTTCGGGGTAAACCCGGGAATCCGCCAGAAGGCCGATAGCTGGGCCGCAAAAGGCTATTTGGCCGTCGCGCCCGATATCTTCTGGCGCTTTGCACCCGGGGTCGAACTCAACCCCGATGTCGAGGCCGAACTGAACGAGGCCTTCGGTTACTTCCAGCAGTACGATCCCGCCGACGGGATCTACGATATCGAATCGGCGATCAAATGGATCCGCCATGAAGCAGGCGTCGCCAAGGTTGGCTGCGCCGGATACTGCCTGGGCGGACGATTGGCCTATATGGCCGCAGCGCGCACCGATATCGACGCCTCGGTTGGCTACTACGGGGTAATGATCGACCAGATGTTGGACGAGGCCTACCACATCGCCAACCCGCTGATGCTGCACATTCCCACCGCCGATCACTTTGTCGGACCCGAAGCACAGGCTGCAATCCATGCTGCGCTGGACGATCATCCGCGTGTTACGCTGCATGACTATGCCGGGCTCGACCACGGGTTCGCTGCAGAAATGGGGAACCGCCGCGACGAGGCCGGTGCGCAGCTGGCCGACAGCCGCACCGAAGCGTTCCTCGTGGAACACCTCAGTTAACGGTAATTCCCGATCGCTTCGAAGATCCGGCTGATCGCTGCGCGGTCAGCCTCTTCGATCTCGGGCCGCCAGATCTCGAACAACAGGATCACCCGCTGCTGCGGACCGTCATTCTTGGCCTCGTGCTCGATCGAATCGTCGAAGACCAGCGGCACGCCGTCCAGCCATTCACGCCGTTCGGACCCGACCCTCAGCCAGCACCGCGGCGCGGTCAGAATCGGGATGTGACAGATCAGGCGCGTGTTGAGCATCCCGTAATGCGGGGCGATATGCGCGCCCGGCAGCAGCCGCGACCAATGTGCATTGGGCGAGCGGCCTGGGGTCTGGACCAGCGGCGCGTGGCCCAGCGCCTCCATTGTCGCCGGACAGCGCGATGCATTTTCCTCCACTACTGCCCCATCGCGCCAAAAGTGGAATGCTGACCAATCTTGCTTGCCTAACAACGGATTATTCGGTGCGGGCCGGTTGGGATTGGCGTGGACATAGGGGGCGAACCCTTCCGCGCCAGAGGCCAGCACTTCGGCCAGTTCGCGCTGCATCTCCGGAACCAGTGCCAGCATCGGCTCCAGCCAGGGGAACCGCGCCGGATCGTAGAACCGCGTCTGCGGCAGGCCGGGGTAATAGAACACTGAGGGCTGCTGGAAATAGAGCTCGCGCTTGCCCAACAGTAACTCGACCGCTTCGCTCATCGTTGGTGAGAGGCCATCACCTAGCGCATCAAGGAGATAGGCCTCAAACCCGCCCTCGGCCTGGCGCAGGTAGTTCTGGGCATGCTCGTGTAACCCGGCCAGTGCTGGAGGAACCCGGCCATCGACCGCCGCCTGGTTAAGCGCGGTTTTGTAAAAGCTCGAAGCCGCGCGCGCATCGCCCGCCTGCTCGCGCAGCAGCCCACGCGTCAACAGCGCGCCGACATCGCGTGGGGCCAGTTCAAGCCGCACTTCAAGTGCCGCCTCGGCCGCGCCGCGGTTGCCCAGCGCCAGTTCTGCCTGCGACAACGCCACCCAGTTCATTGCTTCACGCGGCAGCGTAGCTGCGGCCCGGCGCAAGTGCCCGGCTGCCCCTGCCATGTCGCGCGCGGCCAGCGCGGCAAGGCCTGCGGATAGGGGATCTGAAGGCGCATCGCTCATCTCGGCACTCATAGGCTGGAAATAAGCGTCAAGCCAAGGCATGGTCGCGTTCCGGCCCAACGAAAGGCAACCAAACGATGAGCGCAAAAGCGGGAGTGGCGGCTTGGCACGCCTACATGGAAAGCGGCGGCGATGCCGATCTATTGGCCGCGCTTCTGGCCGAAGACCCCGTGTTCCACTCACCCGTGGTCCACACCCCGCAGGAGGGCAAGGCCAGGGTCATGATGTACCTGCTGAGCGCCGCCAAAGTGCTGGGTAACGACAGCTTCCGCTATGTCCGTGAGGTGGTGGAAGGCAATGACGCACTGCTGGAATTCACTGCCGAAATCGACGGGATCCTGGTCAACGGGATCGACCTGATTACTTTCGACGATGCCGGAAAGATCAAAGATTTCAAAGTTATGGTCCGACCGGTGAAGGCAGTCAACAAGCTGTGGGAGATGATGGCGACGCAGCTTCAGGCGGTTGGCTGATCGCCCTTGTACATGGTGCGAATAAGCGTTTCCAGCTTCACCAGTCCGCCCTCGCCCACCACGCGATCCGGCACGATCAACACGCAATTTCTGGTCACCGGGATCAGCAGCCGCCCCATGAACACACGCATCCGTCGCACATCGACCGACTTGTAAAGGTTCTCAACCTCGCCGGTCATGGCCAGTATACCTTGCCCGGTAAGGCGCAGCCTGACCGGGACGCTGCGCAAGCCTGAAATTGTCGGCCCCAGAATCATAAGGAATGCGGGCAGAAAAATACCAGCGCCGAAAAGCCACCAATCACCGATCGCGGCACCAAAGACGGCCAGTGCAGCCATGACCCCGTAGGTTGCAAACTGCCACACCCTTTGCGCGACCGGAAGCACCATGAATCGCAGGGCGAACGTGCCGGTGATCAAATCGACAGGTCCCAACCGATAGGGTCCGTATTCAACATCCACGTCCACTTTCATTCTCCCGGCGCGTTGTCACGGTAGCGTACATTGTTGTGCAGGTAATAGTCCCCGCGGCCTTGCGGGTTGACCGGCATGCCCAGCATACTGAACGGTGCCATCAGCACTGCAAGCAAGGGTGCCTGGCCGATCAGCCACAGGCCAGCAGCCCAGGTCGTCATCAATCCGCCCCAGGCCCCACAGACCCGAAAAACCGCGCGTTGAAGCCCTTGGCTGAAGCCCCATTCGTCTTCGCCCAGCACTTCAAGGATCAGGTTGCTGGCATGCTCATGCTGGCTGGCCGGCACCCACAGACGATGCCCGCCGAGTACCAGCGAATTGACTTCGACCGAGGCATGGGCCGACGCCCCGATGCAGACCTGTACGCCGCCAGCCTCGAGCATCGAGGCAACCACCAGCGCCTCAACTCGCGAAACCAGCGCGGCAACCGTCACCATGGCATCGTCGGAGATCTCGGCGCCCATCTAGCCTCGCCTACTCGGTGGGCGGACTATCTAACAGATTTCTCAAGAATTCCAGCCGTTCCTCGACGCCCGCTAGTGGCAGCTCAATCACTTCATAGCCATACCGTTTCCAAGCCGCTATAACCGCCTCGTCGCTGGCTATGGCCTGTTCCCAGCCCTGGATCCGTTCAGCATCCTGGACATAGATCGCTGCCCAGGCCGGAGCCCGCAGGATCGGGCCGTGGTAGCGCAGAGTCCGGCAAGTCCGGTCAACTGCGGCGGGTACCGCCAGACCCGAAACATCGAGAAACCCCACCACATCGGGAAAGCCGCGATCGAACAGCACTGGGCCGAGTGCGCCTGCATGGCGTTCGAATTCTTGCGTATGGGCTGCGAGCATTGCCTCGGCAAAGCCCAGCGGATCATCCGCGCGCAACGCCATTCCGCCAGGGGTCTTTAGCAGTTCGCGGGCTACTTCGGGTGAAGTGCGTATCCCTGCTGCAGCCGCGGCGTCGAGCAAGGTGGTCTTGCCCGCCCCCGGCGCACCGGTCAGAACCGCGTGCCGGGGAATGATCAGCGTCACGTGTTGGACGCCTGCATCGCGGAATCGATCCGGCAACCGCCCCCGGCGCTCCATTCGGCTTCCATCGGCGGTTCCCACATCGCTTCCATGAAATCGAACATTTGCCGGTCGACTTCCATGGCAAAGGTTTCACCGCGTTCCTTGTTGCGACGGTTGACGCGGTACCAGCGTTGGTCCGCTGGAATGTCGAGGAAGTGAACCACGGCTGTCAGTCCCGCTTCCTCCGCCAGCGCACGAAAGCTGTCGCGGTGTTCCCTGCGCGTGAAGCCAAGGTCCAGCACCGCCGGAATGCCGCGCGCGGCCAGCTGGCGCACCGTGGCAAAGATCTGCGCCTCGCAGCGTTCGACCCGCTCCATCGTCCACTGGAACTCGATCGGCTGCGGGCTGTCGGCCCAGAACAGCTGGGTCATCCACTCGTCGATTGAAAACCGCACCGCGCCCAGCTGGTCGGCCAGCTGGCGGGCGTAGGTCGTTTTGCCGGCCCCGGTGCAGCCGACAATCAGAATAATGTCGGCTGACACCTGTGCACCTTACTGGTTCATGGTCGCGAAAAAGTCTTCGTTGGTTTTCGAATCCTTCATCTTGTCGAGCAGGAATTCCATCGCGTCGATGGTGCCCATCTGCATCAGGATCCGGCGCAGCACCCACATCTTGGAGAGCTTGTCCTTCTCGACCAGCAGCTCTTCCTTGCGGGTCCCGCTCTTGCCGACGTCGAGCGCCGGGAAGATGCGCTTGTCCGCGACCTTGCGGTCGAGCACGATTTCGCTGTTGCCGGTGCCCTTGAACTCTTCGAAAATAACTTCGTCCATGCGGCTGCCGGTGTCGATCAGCGCGGTGGCAATGATCGAGAGGCTGCCGCCCTCCTCGATGTTACGGGCCGCACCGAAGAAGCGCTTGGGCCGCTGCAGGGCGTTGGCATCGACACCGCCGGTCAAAACTTTGCCTGAGCTGGGCACCACAGTGTTGTAGGCGCGGCCAAGGCGGGTAATCGAATCGAGCAGGATCACCACGTCGCGCTTGTGTTCGACCAGGCGCTTGGCTTTTTCGATGACCATTTCGGCGACCTGGACGTGGCGGCTGGCAGGCTCGTCAAAGGTCGAGGAGATCACCTCGCCCTTCACGCTGCGCTGCATGTCGGTGACTTCCTCGGGCCGTTCGTCGACCAGCAGCACCAGCAGGAACACTTCGGGATGGTTGTCGGTGATCGCCTTGGCGATGTTCTGCAGCAGCACGGTCTTGCCGGTGCGCGGCGGGGCGACGATCAACGCGCGCTGGCCCTTGCCCTGGGGTGAGATGATGTCGATCACCCGCGCCGACTTGTCCTTGACGGTCGGGTCGAGCGTATCAAGGCTGAGCTTCTCGTCAGGGTAAAGCGGGGTCAGGTTGTCGAAATTGACACGGTGACGGACCGCTTCGGGATCGTCGTAATTGACCGTGACCAGCTTGGTGATGGCAAAATAGCGCTCGCCGTCCTTGGGCGCGCGGATTTCGCCTTCAACCGTATCGCCGGTGCGCAGGCCCCATTTGCGGACCTGGTTTGGGGACACATAGATGTCATCGGGCCCGGCCAGATAGTTGGCTTCGGGGCTGCGCAGGAAGCCGAAGCCGTCGGTCAGCACTTCGATCGTGCCCTGGCCGACGATTTCCTCGCCGTCTTCGGCCACTTCCTTCAAAATGGCGAACATCAGGTCTTGGCGGCGCAGCGTCGATGCGCCTTCAACGCCCAGCTCTTCGGCCATTTCGACCAGCTCGGCGGAGGTTTTTTTCTTGAGTTCTTTCAGATGCATATTCGTACAAAGTCCATGTGGATCAAGTCTGGGAATGGCCGGACGATCGATGGGCTTGGAGAAAGCGGATCGCGCCGCGCTTGGTTGCACAGGCCTTGCCGGACAAGGGCCAGATAGGACCTTGGCTCCGCAAGGTCAATCGCGAAGCCCTATGGAGCAGGCTTAGCCGCCTTCGGCTGATAGCGCCTTGCCAACGGTTTCCAGCTTGCTGCCCTGCTGCTCCATCTCACCGGCGCAGCGGATCAGATCCGCCGGCATGGCTTCGGTTTCATAGTTGGGAGTGGCCGTTACCGAGGCTAGACCCTTGGCCAGATCGAAGCCCGGCGCTTCACCTTCGATCTTGCCGATGTAGAACATCATGATCATCATCATGCCGGATTGGTCTTTGTCGTCCTTCTTGGCCCTTTCGCCGGTCAACGCGACCGCTGCGACACAGCGCACATCCTTTTCCAGCACCGAGCCCGGCTGCATGGTGGTTGCCGCTGCGGCGGCCATCAGGGTCAGAATCGGCATTGTCGGGCACTCCCAAAACGGGCAGGCGTCAGAATGGACGCACCACCACCATGATTACTATCAGCGCCGCTGCGATCCCCGGAACTTCGTTGAGGATCCTCAGCTGCTTGCCCGAAAGCTTACGCTCACCCTGCGCCAGGGCCTTGTGATAACCCGACAGCCAGACATGATAGGCCGACAGTGCCAAGACACCAGCGAACTTTACATGGAACCAGCCCTGGGCGAAGGCCCCGGTCTGCCAGGCGAGCGCCAGCCCCAGCACCCAGGCCACGGTCATCGCCGGCCACAGGATAATCCTCAGCAGCCGCGCCTCGCGCTCTACCCACAGCGCGTCTTCGGGCGAGCCAGGCTCAGCCTCCTGATGATAGACGAGAAAGCGCGGCAGCATGAACAGCCCGGCCATCCAGAAGATTACGAAGATGATGTGGCCGGCCTTCAGCCAGAGATAGGTCATTGCCAGAACCCAATCCATTGCACGCCCATGATCCTAGCCGCGCCAGTTCCTGACCAGCGCCAGCAATTGCCCGACATGTTCCAGCGGGGTGGTCTGCCCGATCCCGTGGCCCAGGTTGAACACATGTGGCCGATCGGCGAAAGCTTCAAGGATTCGCAGCGCCTGCCGCTCAAGCTCAGCCCCGCCGGCGATCAACAGCAGCGGATCGAGATTGCCCTGCACCGGCATGCCTGGAGGCAACGCCTTGGCGGCCCACAGCGGGTCGATCGTCTCGTCGAGCCCCAGCGCCTGCACCCCGGTTTCGCGGGCATAGGCCGGCAGTTTCTCGCCCGCCCCCTTGGGAAAGCCAATCAACGGCACATGCGCAAAGCGCTTGGCGAGCGCCGCGACGATCTTTGCATTGGGGGCGATCACCCAGCGTTCGAATTCGCTTGGGGCCAGGCTGCCGGACCAGCTGTCGAACAATTGCACGGCTTCGGCCCCGGCGAGGATCTGACCGGCCAGGTACTCGATTGTCACCTCGGTGATCGCATCGATGATCGCCTGGAATGCCCCAGGGTCGCGGTAGGCCATCGCCCGCGTCTCATGCTGGTCGCGGCTGCCCTCGCCCGCGACCATATAAGTCGCAACGGTCCAAGGGCTGCCGGCAAAGCCCAGCATGGTCTTGTCTCCGGGCAGCTGCGCCTTGACCAGCTTGACCGTCTCGTAAATCGGGGTCAGCCGCTCAGGCACCGCGCTCAGGCTGGCAAGGCTGGCATCGACCAGGCGGGGCGAGAGGTGCGGGCCCTCGCCGACCAGGAATTCCAGGTCCTGCCCCATCGCATAGGGCACGATCAGGATATCCGAAAACAGGATCGCCCCGTCCATCCCGTAACGCCGGATCGGCTGAATGGTGATCTCTGCTGCGGCGGCGCTGTCATAAACCAGCGCCAGGAACCCGCCCTTTTCTGCCCTGAGTGCGCGGTATTCGGGCAGGTAGCGCCCGGCCTGACGCATCAGCCACGCAGGCCTTGGCCGCACATTTTCACCGCGCAAAGTATCGAGTAGCAAACCGGGCATCGGACCTATTCCAATTCAAATCAAATTAGATTCTTAATAGGATTATGGAGTAGTTGGGCTGTGGAAAGCGGGGATAGCCCGGCACTGCCGGAACTGTCCCGCACCCAACAGGGCATAGCGGCAGTGGAATCGCCGGGGCTTCGCGTCAAGCGCATCTTTTGCCCGCTATCCCCAGGCTGTGGAACGCGCTGTCCACATGTCCACAAGAGTCCATGCCGAGCGCCGGGTTCGGGGAGCGATCTTTTCCCCGAACTTGTAAGCCCTTCCCTCCCGTGGTTTATGCCGCAGATCATCCACAGGGTCTCTGATGCCGCAACTCCACCTCCATCTCCTCTCGGATTCAACCGGCGAAACGCTCGAAATGCTGGCCAAGGCCGCGCTGGCCCAGTTCGAGGGTGCAGAGGTGATGCGCCACTTCTGGCCGATGGTCCGCTCGCAGCAGCACCTTGACCGGATCATGGCCGAAATCGCCGCCAACCCTGGCCTGGTCTTCTACACCCTCGTCAACGCTGATACGCGGTTGCGGCTGGAAGAACATTGCCGCACCTTGGGCCTGCCGGTGGTCCCGGTGCTCGATGCCGCGGTCGAAGCGCTCGAGGCAGCGTTGGGACAGCACCCCAAGGCCCGCCCCGGCCGCCAGCACGCGATGGACGAGGCCTATTTCGCCCGGGTCGATGCGATCCACTATACCATCGCCCATGACGACGGGGTGGGCTGGGAGAACTGGGAAGAGGCCGATATCGTATTGGCGGGCGTGTCACGCAGCTCGAAGACCCCGACCTCGATCTACCTCGCCAATCGCGGCTACAAGGTCGCCAATATTCCGATCGTGGTGGAAAGCCCGCCCCCCCCGGTGCTGTTCGGGCTGAAGCATCCCTTCGTGGTTGGCCTGACCACCGCGCCCGAACGGCTGGTCCAGGTCCGCCGCAATCGCCTGCTCTCGCTCGGCCAGTCGCCCGAGACCTCCTATGTCGACGACGAGCGCGTCGCGCGCGAGGTGCAATACGCCCGGCGGATGTTCGCCGACAACGGTTGGCCGGTGATCGACGTCACGCGCCGTTCAATCGAGGAAGCCGCTGCGGCGATCATCAACCTCTACAATGAATTCCTCGCTGCGCGCGAAGAGGGTGCAGCATGAGCCTGGTCCTCGCTTCGCAAAGCCAGTCGCGTGCAGCCATGCTCGAGGCCGCGGGAGTGCCGTTCGAGCCAATCCCCGCGCGGATCGACGAGCGTGCGCTGGAGGCCGGTTTTGCCGGTGGAGCCCCCGCCGATGTTGCGCTGGCATTGGCCGAAGCCAAGGCGCTGGCGGTCTCGGAAGGCCATCCGACCCGGTTGGTGCTGGGCAGCGATTCACTGGTCGAAGTCGCGGGTCGCCGGTTCGACAAGCCCGCCAGCCGCGAGGATGCCGCCGCGCATTTGCGGTTCTTTTCGGGCAAGACCATGCAGCTCCACAGCGCCGCCGCCTTGGCGCGGGGCGGCACGGTGGTCTGGCGTCATGCCGCGCTGGCCCGGCTCCAGGTGCGCGAATTGTCCGACCGGTTCATCACCAGCTACCTCGGCCATGAATGGCCTGCAGTCAGCGCCTGCGTCGGCGTGTTCCGGATCGAGGCGCGCGGGGTGCAACTGTTCGAGGCAATCGAGGGCGATCACTTCACGGTGCTCGGCATGCCTTTGCTGGCAGTGCTCGGCGCACTGCGCGAGCAAGGGGAGCTGCCCGCATGAGCCACTCCTATGCCGAAGTGATCGGCGATCCGATTGCGCAATCGAAAAGCCCGGCAATCCATAACTTCTGGCTCGGCAAGCTGGGGATCGCGGCGGACTATCGAGCCTGTCACGTCACCACCGATGGTCTGGAAGACTATTTCGCGCAGCGTCGCCACGACGCTGACTGGCGCGGATGCAATGTCACCATGCCGCACAAGCAGGCGGTGATGCCGCTGCTTGACGCGATCAATCCCGAAGCTGCGGCGATCGGCGCGGTCAACACCGTGGTGCGCGAACCGGATGGCCGGCTGGTGGGTTACAATACCGATGCAGCCGGGTTCCTTGAGCCCTTGCGCGCCGATCTGGCCCGGCCGCACCTTTACCGGATGGCGCGGATTTTGGGTGCGGGCGGCGCGGCGCGGGCGATTGTCGCCGCCCTCGCCGGTCAGGGTTTTACCCTGGTGCTGGCCGCGCGCGATCCGGCCAAGGCGCGCGCGCTGCTGGATGAACTTGCCCCCATGGGCGAGCATCATGCGGTCGAACTCGCCCATTTCGCCCCGCCGACAGATTTTGCCTTCGATGACCGCGAGCAGCTGTTCGATCTGGTGGTCAACGCCAGCCCGCTCGGTATGGCCGGACAACCGCCGCTGGCTTTCGATTTCAGCCATGCCCCGCCGGGCTCTACGGTCTATGATGTGGTCACCCACCCGCTCGAAACGCCGCTGCTGGTTGAAGCTCGCAAGCGCGGCCATACAACCATCGATGGCCTTTCGATGCTGATCGGCCAGGCAGCTGTGGCTTTCGAGAAGTTCTTTGGCCAGCCCGCCCCGCGCCAGCACGACGCCGAACTACGTGAGTTGCTCACAGCATGATCCACAGACTACTCACCCCCAAAAAAAATCGTCACCCTGAACCTGTTTCAAGGTCCATGTCCCGGCTGGTCCGGTGGTCGCATCGAATGAGCCGACTTGGCGGTTTGCTGGTGGCATCCCGCTTTGGCTTGGAGGCACGATGGACCCTGAAACAAGTTCAGGGTGACGGGCTGAGGAATGGAGTGTCTTGACCGGCAAGCCCTTCATCCTCGGCCTGACCGGATCGATCGGCATGGGCAAGTCTGCGGTTGCGGCGATGTTTCGTGGGCTGGGTGTGCCGTTGTTCGATGCCGATGCGGCGGTGCATGAGTTGCAGGGGCCGGGCGGCGCCTGCCTCGCGCCGATCGAACGCGCCTTTCCCGGGACTACGGGTCCCGCGGGAGTGGACCGGCAAAAGCTGGGCGCGGCGGTGTTTGGCAATCCCGAGGCGCTCAAACTGCTTGAGAGCATCGTCCATCCCGAAGTGGCCGAAATGCGCCGCACCTTCCTGGCCGACAATGTCACCGCGCCGCTGATCGTTTTCGATATCCCGTTGCTGTTTGAAAAGACCGGCCAACACGGGCTCGATGCCGTGCTGGTGGTTTCGGCCTCTGCCGCGCAGCAACGCGAACGGGTGCTCGCCCGGCCAGGGATGAACGAGGAAAAGTTCGAGCGGATCCTCGCGTTGCAAGTGCCTGACGCGGAAAAGCGCGCGCGGGCCGATTATGTGATCGATACCGGGGTGAGTCTCGCCGAAACCCGGCATGCGGTCCAGCAGCTGGTCCATGCATTGACCTCCCCCAAGAAATAACGAGTCGCCCCCTTGTCACATGGCCAGATCGGGCCGATATCCATCGTGTAATGCGCGAGATTATCTTCGACACCGAAACCACCGGCCTTGACCCCAAGACTGGAGACCGGCTCGTCGAAATCGGCTGCATCGAAATGGTCAACCGGGTTCCGACCGGCGAAACGTTCCACTGCTACTTCAACCCCGATCGCGACATGCCGGCCCAGGCCGAAGCGGTCCATGGCCTGTCGATTGCATTCCTGTCCGACAAGCCGCGCTTTCATGAGAAGGCCGCCGAACTGCTCGAGTTCCTGGGCGAAGAGACCAAGCTGGTCGCGCACAATGCCGGGTTCGATTTCGGCTTCGTCAATTCCGAGCTTGAGATGTGTGGCCTGCCCCCGCTCTCGCGTGAGCGGATGATCGATACCGTGGCGCTGGCCCGCGCCCGCCACCCCGGAGCCAAGAATTCCCTCGACGCGCTCTGCACCCGGTACGGCATCGATCGCAGCCACCGCACCCGCCACGGCGCGTTGCTCGACGCCGAATTGCTGGCGCAGGTCTATGTCGAGCTGACCGGCGGACGGCAAATCGGGCTCAGCCTGGCTGCTGAAATCAGCGAAATCGAGATTTCGGTGCAGTCGCTGCCGGTCCGTGACCGGCCGTTTCGCGCACCCCGGCCGCACAGCGCCAGCAAGGCTGAATTGGCGGCGCACGCCCAGTTCCTCGAAACGGTGAAGTCTCCGCTATGGAACGACTGATCCTGTTTCGCGAGTTTTGACAGGAGAAGTACCCATGGACATTCGCGTATCCGGCCACCAGATCGAAACCGGCGAAGCTCTGCAGCGCCACGCGCAGGACCGGCTGAACGCGATTGTCGGAAAATACTTTTCGGGCGCAATTTCGAGCACCGTGACCTTCAACCGCGCCCCCGCCGGGGCTTTTCGTGCCGATATCATCACCCATGTGATGCAGGGGCTGGTGCTCAAAGGTGCCGGGATCGCGCAGGATGCCCATGCCGCGCTCGATGGCGCTGCAGAAAAGATCGACAAGCAATTGCGCCGCTACAAGCGCCGCCTGACCGACCGCCATATCCAGTCTGCCCAGGCGGTACGCGCCGAAGAGGCAGCCTATACCGTTTTCGCCGAGCCTGAAGAAGAGGCGGAAGAGGTTGTTGCCGAGGCTCCGGTGGTCATCGCCGAAACCCGCGTCGATGTGCCCGAAACCACGGTTTCGAACGCGGTGATGATGCTCGATCTGCGCAACACCAATGCCCTGCTGTTCAAGAATGCCGGCACCGGCAAACACAACATGGTGTACCGGCGCGGGGACGGATCGATCGGCTGGGTTGAACCTTCTTAACAGCAGGAGTAAAGGCGCGGCCAATTCCATCAGGTATGGCGGGGGCATAAAGGCGGGGTAATTCCACGCTAACCGGCCCCTGTCCGGACCCGTCGCGCTTATTATTGGGACACAAGTGTCTGCTATGACTGCACTTTTCACGCTCCTTCCGGAATCTGTCGGCACCATCGATGCCGATAGCAAAGCCACCATCCTCGATCAGCTGGCCCAGCGATTCGCCGGGGTTTACGGGCTCGACCCCGTGCTCGTGCTCGAACGTCTTGAAGAGCGTGAGAAGCTCGGCAGCACTGGTTTCGGGCGCGGGGTGGCGATCCCGCATGCGCGGATTCCCGATCTTGGCCGCCCGGTTGCGGCGTTTTTGCGGCTGGCGACTCCGGTGGCCTTCGATGCCGCCGATGGCATGCCGGTTGACCTGGTATTTGGGCTGCTTTCGCCTGAAGCTGCGGGTGCTGCCCACCTCCACGCGCTGGCTGCGATCAGCCGGATGATGCGTGACGAGAAGATGCATGCCGCGCTGGGTGAAGCGATCGACGCCGAAGCGCTCTATGCGTTGCTCGCCAACTCGATCGACCGCGACGCGGCCTGATTTTTGACCGCCCGCTTACCCGCACATCTTGAAGTTGCCGGTCTGATCCGCGCGGTAGAAGCCGCTGGAGGGTTTGCAATGGTGCTTAACAAGGGTGAGCCTGACGGCGGCACGATCCTTGTAGTCTGCGCCGAAAAGGGCGGAAACAGGCGACTTTTCGAGCGGATGCCGAGTTCTGAAGGACACCGCAAATGGCGCCTGTCACGCAGTGAAGAAACTGAAAATAAACCAGAATTCGATTCCTACCTGGCGCGGCGGCGGGATCAGGACCCCGATCTGTGGATTATCGAACTGGACATCGCGAATGGTGAACGGTTCATCGGATTGACATAGATGTCAGCTTGACTTTGCTGCACCGCACAAACAAAGGGCCACCACTTTCGTTGCGTAGGCGGTTTTCGGGGTATTCAGACTCAGGCAGCTAGCACGCAGACGGGGGGCAGCCGGCAGGAACCCGGCTTGGGGCATCTAAGAACTTAAGGCCCCATCCTTCCTGCGCGGGCGCGCCAACCGCCCAAGAATGCAGATTAATGAGTAAGCAGCTTCGCAAGGCCAGTGCAATCGCAGTGGCCGCCATGATTGTATCAATTGCTTTCAGCGCCAACGGGTCCGGCGCTTCCGCGCAAAATGTTGCAGCGGTCATCAAGCAGGAACCCGCATTCCAGACCATTTCCCAGCCGGTCATCCAACCGCTTCCCGCCGAGGCTCAAAAGCCCGTGGTCGAAGCCGATCGGGCTGAACCCGATAGCCCCATGGTGAAGGCCAGCTCGCTGGCCGCAATGGTTGCCGCCCAGCCGCAGCCGGGCGAATTGTCGCGCGAACTGAACTGCCTTGCCGGCGCGATCTATTTCGAAGCCAAGAGCGAAACCTTGGCCGGCCAGCTGGCCGTGGGCCGGGTGATCGTGGCGCGGTCGAAATCGGGCCGCTTCCCCAATTCGTACTGCGGCGTGGTGTATCAGCCTTCGCAGTTCTCGTTCGTGCGCGGTTCGTCGATGCCTTCGATCTCGCGCAGCTCGAAGCAGTGGAAGAACGCGGTGGCGGTTGCCCAGATCGCCCATTCGAACGCCTGGCGCAGTCCGGTTGAAGGCGCGCTCTATTTCCACGCGGCCTATGTCAGCCCCGGTTGGCACCTGACCCGCGTGGGCCGGATCGACAATCACGTATTCTATCGTTGAGAGTTTTAGGAGCGGGCTTTCGGGTCCGCCCTTTTCCTATACTTTCTCAAACTCAAACCACACCGGTGCGTGGTCGCTGGCCTTCTCGCGGCCGCGGTGGTCCTTGTCGACCCCGCAGGCCTTGAGCCGGTCGGCCATCTCGGGTGAGAGCAGCGCGTGGTCGATGCGGAAACCGTGGTCTTTCTGCCAGGCGCCGGCTTGGTAATCCCAGAAAGTCCAGACCCCGCCCGCCGGGTTGTGGGTGGCCAGCGCATCGGTCCAGCCATCGGCGAGCAGGCGCGCATAGGCATCGCGCGATTCCGGCTGCATCAGTGCATCGGCTTCCATTGCCCGGGGTGACCAGACGTCATGGTCGAACGGGATCACGTTGAAATCACCTGTCATCACCGCCGGCACCTCTTCGGCCGCCACTTCGCGCATCCGCGCGCGCAGCCGTTCCATCCAGCGCAATTTGTAGTCGAATTTGGGCCCCGGGACCGGGTTACCGTTGGGCAAGTAGATCGAGGCGATGCGCACTCCGAATACTTCGGCCTCAAGGTAACGCGAATGCTCGTCTTCGGGTTCCCCCGCCAGCCCGCGCTGGACTTCAACAGGTGCGGTCCCGTCGGCCAGGATGGCGACGCCGTTGAAGCCCTTCTGGCCGTGCCAGATCGCGTGGTAGCCGATCTTGTGAAAGTCCTCGGCCGGAAAGCCCTCGTCCTGGGTCTTGATCTCTTGCAGACAGGCGACCGAGGGTCGGGTTTCCTCCAGCCATTCGAGCAGGCGCGGCAAACGCGCCTTGATCCCGTTGATGTTGAACGTGGCGATCTTCATCAGATGGCGAAGCTGGAGCCGCACCCGCAACCCGAAGCCGCTTGTGGGTTTTCAACCTTGAAAGCCGCCCCGCCAAGCGATTCGACATAATCGACCACACTACCCGCGACGAGATCAAGGCTGACGCTGTCGACCAACAGGGTCACCCCGTCACGCTCGACGATCAGGTCATCGGCCTCGGGGCTATCGGCCAGGCCGAATTTGTACTGGAAGCCGGAGCAGCCGCCACCTTCGACCGACAGACGCAGGATCGCAGGCTTGCCCTGCTTGGCGGCAATCATCGCGACCCGCGCGGCAGCGGAGGGGCTCAAAGTCATGGTCTGTGCGTCCATGACGCCCATGTAGGACTTGCAGCGCCGACCCGCAAGGAAAGCTCATGCGCTCTGGATATAACTCCGCATTGCCTCGGCTTCGCTTTCGATCCGCTCGATCCGGTATTTGACCAGGTCGCCGATCGAGACAAAGCCGACCACCGCTTCGCCATCGACCACCGGCAAGTGGCGGAACCGCCGCCGGGTCATCAGCCCCAGCGCGTCGAGGGCGCCGGTTTGCGGATCGACCGTGATCGGCGGCGAAGTCATCACTTCGCCAACGGTCTTGTCTAGCATCGCCGGGCCATGCGCGGCCAGCTGGTAGACCACGTCGCGTTCGGAGAAGATCCCGGCTATTTGCCCGCCGGAAAAGACCGGCAGCGCGCCGATCCGCTTTTCGGCAAGCAGCTTTACCGCATCGCCGACGCTCATCGCGGCATCGCACGTAATCAGATCGCCGCTGCGCCCCTCGATCAGTCGCGCAATCGTCATGGCAACTCTCCCGGGTATGTCTTTGGGAAGCAGAGGATGCCACGAACCGGGCCGCTTGGCGAGTCAGGGTTCTCCCGCGTTTGGATAAAGCCGGAAATCCTCGACCGGCACGCCGCCCACCAGGTGTTCGTCGATGATCCGCTGGAGCACCGGCTCGGTGCAGGAATGGTACCAGACCCCCTCGGGCCAAACCACCGCCACGGGCCCGGCAGCGCAGATCTTCAGGCATTCGGCCTTGGTCCGCGCGATCCCGCCTTCGCGGTCGAGTCCGCGCTGCTTGAGTTCCTTCTTGAGGAACTTCCATGCTGGCGCGCCGACCTCCGCCGAGCAGCAAGCGCCTTTTTCGGACATCGCGCAAAGAAAGATGTGGCGGCGGATCCGGTCTCCGCCCTCGGTGGCCAGCGCGGCCCGGGCCCGGGCGAGCTCTTCGGGATCGGCGCTCATGACTTGAGGCCCCATTCTTCGAGCAGTGCCAGCTTGTAGTCGTCATCCAGCGGCGTTGGCCGGTCATCGGCGATCGCGACGATCACCGATCGCGCAAAAGCGACCGGCCGTCCTTCCTGCTCGAGCAACTGGGCAATGGTCCAGCTGGTCCGCCCGACCCCTTCGATCCCGCAATGCACCGTCACTGGCCCCGGAAAGTGCCCCTGACTGAGATATTCCATCGCCACGCTGGCCACCATCGCCCGGCGCTCGCCAATCCGGATTCGCCCGCGCATCTCCAGGTTAAACCGGACCCGCGCATCCTCCATCATCGCCGCCAGCGCCACATTGTTGAGGTGCTGGTTGGGATCCACATCAGCAAAGCGCGTGGTTACCCGGTGTGCGAAAGGATAGCGTGCGGGATCGAGCAGCGCGGGTTCGGGGCGCGGCATACCAGGTCAGCGCGTGTTCTTGAGGTGCTTGTCGAGCCAGGCCAGCACGGTCTGGTGCCACTGCAGCGAGTCCTTGGGCTTGAGCACCCAGTGATTTTCCTCAGGGAAAACCAGCAGTTCGCTGGGCACGCCCCGACGCTGCAGCGCGGTGAAGGCCGCGAGTCCCTGAGTATAGGGAATGCGGAAGTCCTTCTCGCCGGTGATTACCAGCATCGGGGTTTGCCACTTTGCAACATGGTTCACGGGGTTCCACTTCTCGTACTCTTCGGGCGCCTCAAAATAGGCGTGCCCGCCGTGTTCCCACTCGTCGAACCACAGCTCTTCGGTTTCATAGGCCATGGCCCGGGCATCGAAGACCCCGTCGTGCTGGACGAGGCACTTGAAGCGGTCGGACCATTGGCCTTCGATCCAGTTCATCATGTAGCCGCCATAGGATGCACCCAAAGCGCAAGCATTGTTGCCATCAAGGTCAGGATTGGCGGCCAGCGCTGCGGCGAGGCCCAGCTTGAGGTCTTCCAGCGGCCAGCCGCCCCAATTGCTGCGGATCGAATCGGTGAAGGCCTGACCGTAGCCGGTGCTGCCGTGGAAATCGACCGAGACCACGGCATAGCCCTGGCTGGCCCAGACCCGTGGATTCCAACGGAACGACCATGAGTCATTGAACGAGCCCTGCGGGCCACCGTGGACGAAGAACAATACCGGCAGCTTCCCATTGGCGCCCGCAGGGCGGTGGATCTGCCCCCAGACGGTGTCGCCATTCGCGCCCTTGAAGCTGAAGCGGCTTGAAGTGATCGGGTTGATCGCTGCCAGCTGGGCATCATTGGCATGGCTGAGTTGGCGCGCTGGTTTGCCCACCTTGTCGGTTATCCAGACTTCAGACGGTCCGACCACCGAATCGCGCGTAAACAGCAGCCCGCCGCCTTTCAGCGGGATCACGTTGGAAATGTGCCCGTCGCTCATTCCCTTGGGCATCAGCTTCAGCCGTTCGATCTTGCCGCTAGCGCGTTCGATCCTGAACACCGGGGTGTCGAGCACCTCTTCGGCGGTGACGAACAGGAACTTCGAATCGGGTGACCAGGTGATCGAGCTGACCGAACGATCCCAACCTGCGGTCAGGTCGCGCACCCCGCTGCCGAATTCGATCAGTTTCACCGTCAGCCTGTCAGCCTCATAGCCCGGCCGGGCCATGGCTGCCCAGGCGATGGCCTTGCCATCCGGGCTGGGTGCAGGGAGCGTATCGGTTGCCAGGTTGGCATGGCTGATATTGTGCGGCGTGGTGCCGTCGAGCGGGGCATGCCACAGGTCGGTATTGGTCGAGAGCGGCTCGTGCCGGTCGGCCTGGCGGGCAATGAACCAGGCACCTTTCGAATCGGGCACCCAGGCGATCTCCTCGCCGCCGCCCATCGGCTTGGTCGGGGTGTCGCCGGTCAGGGTACCCGCCGGGCCATCAAGCGCGACCGGATTGCCGGAAACCTTGCCGTCCGTCCCAAGGTCCATCGCAAAGGCGCGGCTGTAGTTGCCCGGCGTTTCCCAGGCATCCCAGTGACGGACAAACCCGCTGCCGTCCTTGTAGTGGCGGCCGGTGCCCGGGCCCGGCTGGCTGGTATCGCCGCTTTTGTCGCAGCCCAGCGTCGGGCAATCGCGGGCGACATCGCCCCAGACCAGCACTCGCTGGCCATTGGGGGAGAGGCTGAAGCCGGCCACATCGGTCTTGAAATCGCTCGCCTGAACCGGCGTGGCACCGGGATTTGCCAGATCCAGCATCCATAGCTGGTCGCTGCCCGACTTGCCCGAGATGAAATAGAGCCGCTTGCCATCTGGGCTGAAGGCCGGCGCGCTCTCGCTGGCATCTGGCAGGTCGGCGATTGGCTGCGCCGCACCGTCCCTGGCCGCAACCCGCCAGAGCCCGGTCACGCGCTTGTAGCTGGCGGGGTCGGTAACGGTCTGCTGGTAGACGACCCAGGCACCATCGGGCGAGGCGACAGGCGCGGCGACACGTTTGAGTGTCACCAGGTCCTGGAATGTCATGGTTCGCGGGGCGGTCTGGGCCGACAGCGCGGTGGCGGAAAGGGCGATGGCAAGCGCGCCCAGCGCGGAAGTGAGCTTGGTCATCCCGGCAGGTTAGCGGGAGAACCCGACCTGTCCTAGCCCTTCTTGCCGACGATCCGCGCGATCTCGACCGCGACCAGCTTTTCGACCAGCGGCGGCAGGTTCTTGTCGAGCCATTCGGCGATTGCCGGGCGCAGCAGTTCGCGGACCATGCCTTCAAGCGAGGTCTCGCCCGAGCGGACGATCTGCGGCGCGGCGGGCGGCTGCGCCATCATCGCCAGCGCAGCGAGCGATTCACTGATCGAGCTGGCGGTCTGGGTACCGACCAGCGGTGGGACATTGGCTTCAGCATCGTCGACGCATTCGCCAATCGCGCCCAGATCGAGCACTTCGTCCTCGGACTCGTCAATTTCGGTCGGTTCGGCCGGTGCTTGGGCAGTGCGCGGTGCGACAACAGCCTCACGGCTGTCGCGCGCGATCACTTTCTTGATCGACGCGAGAATTTCCTCGACCGATGGTTCGCCTGCCTGGTGCATCGCCCTTGCCTCCAGCTCATCCAGTGCTTTCACCTGTCCCGGCATGAGACAAGAATCACTGCGCGCCTACTGAACCGTCCTGGGCCTTGGTGTCAACGGTGCGGGTGGCGTCGGTCTTGGGCGCGGGATCATTGCTCCAGTCCCAGATACTGCCGCTGACCCGGTCGTAATTGGCAACCGGATCGTACAGCGCCCCACCATCAAGCCCAAGATCGCGCGCCTCGGCCTTGCCCATTGCGGCGAGCAGGTTGAAGCCGGCAACATAAGCGTTGCGCTTGGCGGTTTCGAGCTGGACCTGCGCGTTGAGCAGTTCGTTTTCGGCATTGAGGATGTCGATGATCGTGCGATTGCCGACCGTATTTTCGGCGCGCACCCCTTCAAGGCTGAGCGACGCGGCATCGACTGCGGTCTGCGAGGAAGCAATCAGCGACTGCGCGGCCTGCCACTGTGCATAGGCCGAGCGGACAGCCGAAATCACACTGCGCTCTACTCCGATTTGCTGTTCGAGCGCGGCGTCCTGCCGGGCCTGCGCAGCACGGCGCTGCGCGGCAGGTTGACCGCCCTGGAACAGCGGGATTGTGGCCCGAACGCCAGCTGTTGTGGACGTGCCCGACTGGATCGCGCTAGGCACCACGCCGCCCCGGGTTCCGAGGTAGTCGGTATAGCCCGCATTGGCGAAAGCGCTGACTCGCGGCAAGCGGGTGGCGCCTGCGACTTTCACATCATAGCCGGCTGCCTTGGCGCGGTCGCGTGAGGCGAGCAGGTCGGGGTTGTGATCAAGCGCGAAATCGACCGCTTCGTCGACGCTGGTCGGCAGCCCGGCCAGCGGCGGCGGCGGTGCCAGATTTTCGGGCGCCTTGCCGACGACCTGGATATAGCGCTCGCGTGCAGCAATCAGGTTGGCTTCGGCGCTGCGGACCTGGCCGCGAGCCAGCGCCAGGCGGGATTCGGACTGGGCAACGTCGGTGCGGGTCAGATCGCCGATTTCGAAGCGATCCCGGGTTGCCTGCAAGTTGACTTCGAGCCGCTGGACATTGGTCTTGTTGAGCTTGACCACTTCCTGGGCCAGGATCACATCCATATAGACGGTGGCAGTTTGGGTGAAGATACCGCTTTCAACCGCGCGCAGGTCGGAACGGCCGGCCAGGACCCGGGTTTCGGCTGCGCGCACCGAATTCTTGATCCCGCCGCCGCTATAGAGCGGATAGCTGAGCGATGCCGCGGTATCGACATTGCGAGCCGGAGACAGGGTGCTGAAGTTCGAACCCGAACTGCTGGTGAACTCCGTGTATGTCGCGGTACCTGATAACGACGGCAAACCCGGTGCGCGGGCGATCTGCACGCCTTCATCGGTGGCGCGCTGCTGGGCGCGGGCAGCCTGGATCGTGGGATTGGTATTGTAGGCCATGACCAGGGCTTCGCGCAGTTCGTCAGCCAGCGAAGGCGATGCCGCCAGGCCCAAGCCTCCTGCCAGCAGGGTCCAGCGCGTCAGGCGCGAAATCGCAGGTATGGACATTGCTCAGAAACTCCAGCTCTTGGGTGCGGCGAATTCGGTCAGCACGGGTATGCCAATATCGGTCAATGGGGCAAGCTGCACTTCGCCGCCGGCCTTGATGCCACTGGCGAGGCTGGTTACCCCGCGTTGAACCACGCCAGCCACCACCCGTCCGCCATCAGCGAGCGACGCAACCAGCGAAGCGGGCAAATGTTCGACTGCGCCGTCGATCAGCAGCAGAGTGAAACCGACCGCGCCGAGCTTACCCTTGGCAGCTTCGGCTGCGCTTGCCACTTCGACCGACGCCCCCATGGCTTCGACCAACGCCGGCAAGTAATTGCTGCCGCAACTAACCACCAGCACCCGCTCGCCTTGCTGCGGCGCGGCCTCGGCCAGCATCAGGCCGTGAAACAGCGGAGCAGGCAGGGCATGTGCGCTATCAAGTGGAATCGCGCGATCGATATAGGCGTGGCCGCGGGCATTGGCGGGCATGAAGTCTTCGCGGGCGACCGATGCCATCGCGGCCAGCACGCTTTCCTGGTTGACGCCGCTGACGCGCAGCTGGCTGTCGATCATCGCCCGACGGGCGGCAGAACTTTCGATCGCAGTGGCAACAGTCATGAATTCAGGCCCTTTTCGCGCACTGTATTACACACACAAAACAGTTAGGCAACCATCCGGCAAGCGGTGCCAAGCATGCGCCTGACCGCGCGGAGCGGCTTTGACGACAAGGCTCCCAAGCGCCTATGGGGGCCGGGCTGCCAGTTCAAGAGGAATTCGGGCCATGACCGACAGGGTGACCATTCGCGAAGCCGATTTGATCGAAAGCGTTGCCGATGCGCTGCAATATATCAGCTATTTCCACCCGATGGACTACATCCGCGCGCTGGGTGAGGCCTACAAGGCCGAAAAGGGCCCGGCCGCCAAGGACGCGATCGCCCAGATCCTTACCAACAGCCGGATGTGCGCCGAAGGTCACCGCCCGATCTGCCAGGACACCGGGATCGTCAACGTCTTCGTCAAATGGGGACAGGACTGCTGGCTCGATTCGAAGCAGTCGCTGCAGGACGTGGTCGATGAAGGCGTGCGCAGGGCTTACCTAAACCCCGAAAACAAGCTGCGCGCCTCGGTTCTTGCCGACCCGGCCTTCACCCGCCGCAACACCCGCGACAATACCCCTTGCGTGCTGCACGTGACCATGGTGCCGGGCAGCAAGGTTTCAATCGATGTCGCGGCCAAGGGCGGGGGCAGCGAGAACAAGTCGAAGTTCAAGATGATGAACCCCAGCGACAATCTGGTCGACTGGGTGATCGAAATGCTCCCGCAGATGGGCGCCGGCTGGTGCCCGCCGGGCATGCTCGGGATCGGGATCGGCGGCACTGCCGAACATTGCATGCTGCTGGCCAAGCAGGCGCTGATGGAGCCGATCGACATGGCCCAGCTCAAACAACGCGGCGCAAAGACCGATATCGAGGCGATGCGGATCGAGATTTTCGACAAGGTCAACGCACTTGGGATCGGCGCGCAGGGACTGGGGGGGCTTTCGACCATTCTCGACGTCAAGATCCTCGATGCCCCATGCCACGCCGCGGGCAAGCCGGTGGCGATGATCCCCAATTGCGCTGCAACCCGCCACGCGCATTTCACACTCGACGGTTCGGGTCCGACTTTCCTGGACGCGCCCAGGCTCGACGAATGGCCCGATGTCCAGTGGACACCCGACAAGGCGGCCAAGCGGGTCAATCTCGACACGCTCACAGCCGAAGAGGTGCGCGGCTGGAAGCAGGGCGACCGACTTTTGCTCAATGGCAAGATGCTGACCGGGCGCGATGCCGCGCACAAGCGGATCCAGGACATGCGGGCCAAGGGAGAGGACCTGCCAGTCGATTTCAAGGGCCGCGCGATCTACTACGTCGGCCCGGTTGACCCGGTGATGGGGGAAGTGGTCGGCCCGGCGGGCCCCACTACCGCCACCCGGATGGACAAGTTTACCGAGATGATGTGCGAGCTGGGCCTGCTGGTCATGATCGGCAAGGCCGAGCGCGGCCAGGGCGCGACCGAAGTGATCGCCAGGAGCAAGACCGCCTACCTGATGGCGGTCGGCGGGGCGGCCTATCTGGTCAGCCGCGCAATTCGCGAGGCCAGGGTGGTGGCGTTCGAGGACCTGGGCATGGAGGCGATCTACGAATTCACGGTCGAGGACATGCCGGTCACCGTCGCGGTCGATTCGGAGGGCAACAATGTCCATCAACTCGCCCCGCTGGTCTGGAAAGAAAAGATCGCGCGCGAACATCTGCTGGGGTGACGCTTCGACCAACGCCCTGTGCGCTTCGACCAAGCCGCTGGTCTTGTGGGCATGACACAGGCTAACGCTGGCGTTGTCATGGAAGACCTTTCGACCCAACCCGCGCGCGTCCCGGCCCGCACCGTGCTCGCTTCAATCGCGGGGCTGTGGCTGTGCTACCTGACGCTGATTACCCTGCGTTCGGCGCTGATCGACCAGGACTATTTCTGGGAAATGCTGGGGCTGCGTTCGCTGGTGACGCTGGCCGGGATTGTGGTCACCGCCATGGCCTGGTCAATCCTTCGGTTGTTCGACCATCATCGGGTCGGCGTGCGGATGACAATTGCGGCGGTCGTCATGCTGCCGGCCGCCCTGGCGCTCGCACTGATCAATACCCAGGTCTTTGCCGGAATCGACAAGCGCAATTTCAAGGAACAACGCAATCCCAAAGAAGTGCAGGTGCGTCACGATACCGCCGGCAATGTGCTGGTCGACATGCCCGATCCGCCGCAATTGACCCCGACCCAGCTCGCCCAATTGCAGCAGAAGTTCGCCGAACAGGGGTTGTGGCGGCAGCTGACCGATATTGCGATCGGGCGCTATTTCCTGCTGCTGGCCTGGGCGGCGCTGTATTTCGCAATGGTCAATGCCGAGCAGGCCCGCGCCGCCGAGCGCCGCGAAGGCGAATACAAGCGTGCGGCCAAGGCGGCTGAGCTTCGCTCGTTGCGCTACCAGGTCAACCCGCATTTCCTGTTCAACACGCTCAATTCGCTTTCCGCGCTGGTGATGACCGGTAAGGCCGATACGGCTGAACGGATGATCCAGACGCTGTCCTCGTTCTATCGCCGCAGCCTGGCCGATGACCCGACCGGCAACGGCACGCTTGACCAGGAAGTAGCGCTGCAGAGGGCCTACCTTGAAATCGAGGCAGTGCGTTTTCCCGAACGCCTGCTGACCCGGTTCGAGATTCCCACCGCGCTCGAGGATGCCGAAGTGCCGGGAATGATCTTGCAGCCGCTGGTTGAAAACTCGGTCCGCTACGCCGTGGCACGCACCGCCAAGCCGGTAGCCGTGACGATTGCCGCGCACGAAGACTATGGCCGGCTGGTGCTCGAAGTCAGCGATGACGGCCCGGGTGCGGGTGAGGTGGCGAAAGGCTTCGGGATCGGGCTTGCCAATGTTCGTGACCGGCTTGCTGCGCGCTATGGCGACATGGCCAGCCTGACCTCGGGTCCGGTCGAAGGCGGTGGTTGGCGTTCGGTGATCCGCCTGCCGCTTGAGCGTCATGGCTGATCCGACCCAAATTTCCATCCTTTCGACCCTGGTTGTCGATGACGAGCCGCTGGCGCTCGAGCGGATGGCACATATCTGCGCGGGTCTGCCGCAGCTGCGGATCGTTGGCACTGCCAGCGACGGCGCGGCGGCGCTGCGGGCGATCGAAGAGCTCGAACCCGAACTGATCCTGCTCGACATGACCATGCCCGAGCTCGACGGGCTGGCAGTGGCGCGCGCTTTGACCCGGCGCGAACGCGCACCGGCGGTGATCTTTGTCACCGCGCATGACAATTTTGCGGTCGAAGCATTCGATCTTGAAGCGGTTGATTATGTGCTGAAACCGGTCACACCCGAGCGGCTCGAACGTGCGGTCAGCCGTGCGATTGCCCGGCGCAGCACCCGCGCGCGGGGGGAGGCTGAGTGGCTCAGTGAATTCTGGGTTCCCTACCGTTCGGAACTGCTGCGTATCGCGGCCTCGGATGTCGACCGGATCGATGCCGAGCGCGACTATGTCCGCTTGCATGTCGGTGCGCGCACTTACCTGTTGCTTCAGACCGTCTCGGGGCTGGAAGCGCGGCTCGACCCCGAGCGTTTCATCCGCCTCCACCGCTCGACCATCCTGCGCCGCGACCGGATCACCGGCCTGCGTCATGACGGCCTGGGCGTTTGGTCGGCGGAGCTGGACGATGGAAGTCTGGTGCGGATCGGCCGGACCTATCTTTCGCGTGCCAAGGCGATGGCGGGCCGGTGAATTTGTGCCGCTGGCACCGGTGCGGGCCGGTGTTGCTTTCGTCTGATGCAATCACGCGCTATGGCCCGACTTATGGGCCTGATCCTGATCTTCTTTCTCGGCATGGGCAATTTTGCCATGCACAGAGCCGTGCTTGAAAGTGGCCATCCCCTGCTCGAGCGGGTGCCGCTGTTTTTCCAGCTGCTGGGCGGGCGCTTCTCATTGGCCGTCGAATTCGCAATGCTGCTCGGCGCCATGTTGATGGTCGCGCAGGGCGCGCTCGGTTGGGCGCTGTTCTATGGGGCCTATACTGCGGTCAATGCGGTGTCGGCCTGGCTGATCGTCAGCGGCCGGATCTGATGCTCAACCTGTTTCACGTCAGCGATTTGCATTTCGGATACGAAGATCGCGAGGCACTCGACTGGTTTATGGCGGCGGTCGAGCGAGAGCACCCGGACGCAGTGCTGTGCACAGGCGACATCACCATGCGGGGTTCGGCGCGCGAATATGCCCTGGCACGCAGCTGGCTGGCGAAACTGCCGGTGCCGGTTGCACTGGTCGCCGGCAACCACGACGTCCCCTATTATAACCACATGATCCGCCGGCTCACCACGCCCTATGCCCGCTACCGTGCGCTCGAAGCAGGGCTTACCCAGCCTGACTTGCCAGGTCTGGCGGTGGTGCCGCTCAAGACGATAGCCCGCGCGCAGTGGCGCCTCAACTGGTCCAAGGGCCGGGTCAGTAACAAGGATCTCGATTCGGCGGTCGCGGAGCTCGAACGCCTGCGGGGTGATGCGCTGCGGATCGTGATCGGGCACCACCCTTTGGTCGATGCCGATACCGCAAGCACTGGCTCGACCAAAGGCGGCAAACGCGCGTTGGCCGCGTTGGCCAGGGCCGGAGCCCAAGTCGCACTCTCAGGCCATGTCCACGATGCTTTCGATATGACAATTGACGCCGATGGTTTGCCGTTGCGGCTGATCGGTGCAGGGACCTTGTCAAAGCGGCTGCGCAGCACCAGCCCGAGTTACAACCACTTGGCTTGGAGCGCCGCCGGCGGGCTCAAGAACTCGGTGATCAGGCTTTAGGGCGAGACCCAACCGTCCTGCTCTTTCGCCAAAACCCTGCCCTCCAGCGCCCTGAACAGGGCGTCGAGATCGTCACGGTCGACGCTGAGCACTTCGTCCCATTCTTCCAGCACCGCGTCGAGATCTTCGGGCGAATAACGTCCGGTCCAAACTGTGGTAACCGGGACCTGTCGCGCATGGTGCGGATAGGGGTGCCCGGTCAGCTTGTTGTAGAGCAACGCGGCGAGCGTCAGCAGCGTCAGGTTCAGCGCCAGCGGGGTGAGCAGAAAAGTCCAGCCCATTGCCGCAATCGCGGGACTGGCCAGCGCGGTGAGCACCGCCGTGCCGCCAGCCGGTGGATGGAGACAGCGCAGCAGGCTCATCGCGGCCACCGCCAGGCCAACGGCCAGGCAGGCGGCAAGCCATCCAGGCCCCAGCAGCATGTGGCAGGCAAGCCCGATTGCCGCAGCCGACAAGTGCCCGCCTATGGTTGGCCAGGGTTGGGCCAGCGGGCTGGCCGGAAGGACAAAGGCCAGCACCGCCGATGCCCCCATCGAGGCGACGAGCCAAGGTGCATCGGGCGCGCCGCCCAGTAGGCGGTGGGTGATCCATCCGGTCAGGGCTATCCCCAGGCCAGCGCCCACCGCACCGCGTAGCGCGCCCAGGCGGCCGGTCCAGGGCATGGTCGCAGGGGTGGCGCCAGCGTGATGCTGCATTTTGGAGTCTCCAAGGAAAAAGGGGCCAGCCTTGCGGCCAGCCCCTGTTTCGTTGTTCCAGCGGAGCGAAGCCTTAGCGCTTCGAGAACTGGAAGCTCTTGCGGGCCTTGGCCCGGCCGTACTTCTTGCGCTCGACCACGCGGCTGTCGCGGGTCAAGAAGCCAGCGGCCTTGACCACGCCGCGCAGCGCGGGTTCGAACTTGGTCAGCGCGGTGGCGATGCCATGCTTGACCGCGCCGGCCTGGCCCGAAAGCCCGCCGCCCTTGACGGTGGCGATGACATCGTACTGACCGGCCCGGTCGGCGACCTGGAACGGCTGGTCGATCACCAGACGCAGGGTCGGACGGGCAAAGTAGACTTCCTGATCGCGGCCATTGACCACGATCTTGCCCGAGCCGGGCTTGATCCAGACGCGGGCAACCGCGTCCTTGCGGCGGCCGGTGGCATAGGCCCGGCCCTGGGCGTCGATCTGCTTTTCGCGCAGCGGCGCAGCAGGAGCAGCGGGGGTTTCCGCGGCGACCGACAGGTCGGCCAGATCGGTGAGGGTATTGTCAGACATCAGGCACCCACCTTGTTCTTGCGATTGAGGGCAGCAACGTCGAGCGGCTGGGGCTGGGTGCCCGCATGCGGATGCTCGGCGCCGGCGTAGAGGTGAAGCGCACGCATCTGGTTGCGGCCCAGCGGACCGCGCGGGATCATGCGTTCAACCGCCTTTTCGAGCACGCGCTCGGGGAAGCGGCCGTCAAGCACCTTGGCGGCGGTCACTTCCTTGATCCCGCCAGCATAACCGGTGTGCTTGTAATAGGTCTTTTCGCTGCGCTTGTTGCCAGTGAACTTCACCTTGTCAGCGTTGATCACGACCACATGGTCGCCGCAATCGACGTGCGGAGTGAAGCTCGGCTTGTGCTTGCCGCGCAGGTGATTGGCAATGATCACCGCGAGGCGTCCGACCACCAAACCATCGGCATCAATCAGATGCCACTTCTTTTCCACCTCGGCCGGTTTGATCGACCGGGTGACCTTGCTGAGCGCCTTCATGGCCAGCTTTCCTTTATTCTTAAGGAGAGGATTCCCGTGAACCGCGCGATTCGGGGCGATTCGGCATCGACCCGATCCACGCGAAGGCGCGCCCTTTCGGCGAATGGGGTGAACAAGTCAAGCTTTTGCGGGGCTTTGCCGAGAGGTAAAATAATACCGCTTCGGCCTATCCGCTACCCATCTGGAATGTCCAGATCTCATGCGAGACCCGCTTGTTGCCAGATATCAAGGTCACCACTGTCCGCTCGATCGTTTGCGGCAACCCGCATGGAAGCAGCGAATCGACCTTGGTCACCACTTCGATCTTGCCTTCAATCCCACCGGGCAGCGCGACGATCCGCGACTGGCGGTGTTCTCCAGGTGGGACGCGGAACAGGTCGGTTGGCCAGGATGAAACCTGGCGTGGCTGCAGGACTTTTGAGATGACCTGATTTCCGGCCTGCAGGTTGCCTCCGGTCATCCCGGAACCCGCCAGCAAGTTCTGGGCTCGCAAGGCCATCTGATCATGTGATCCGTGATCAATCGTTTCCTCTGTCTGATCAGGAACAATCGTTCCCATACTGTCAAGCCGGACCGGGAACATCCCGGCCTCCTTGCGTTGACGCTCGATCTGGGCAAGGCTGTTCAGTTCGGCCGGGACGTCGACCGTGACATCAATCAATTTGCCGTCAAGCCGGTATCCCAGAGCATCGGGTGCGAACTGCACCGAATAGCGACGCGTGACCTTGATGCTGTTGCCGTCACTCAACTCCCGGACAACAGTCCGCGACAGGATGAAGGATTCCGACGGGGGCGCGAATGGTGTCGCCTGCTGCGGCGAGACGGCAAGCGCCAACGAAGCGGGGGCCAGTGGCAGCAGCAGGACGGCTGCGCCAGCCAGCAGGATCGCTCGCCCGTTCATTCGAACCGGTCCAATTCGTGGCAACACGGGCACGCTCCAGCAATCCGCATCTGCGCGGAATCTAGCAATGCTGCATCGGTCCTGATCAGCATGCCGGCCTCCTCAGCCTCGCGTTCAACAGCGTCCGGCGCGAACGGTGACACCGCAGACAGGTCGATAATGGCACAGGGTACCGGCCCTTCGTCAAGTACTTGTACGGATGAGATCAAAGTTGCGGGTCCGGGCAAGCAGCAAGGATGGAACAGAATTCACCATAAATAGCTGATTCGTATATCTAATTACGCCCAAGGCGATGAACACCCCAGACCGTTGCAAGAACCAGCAGGGCGCCGGTCAACTGGTGCAAAGCTGCCAACCAGAGCGCAATTCCGCTCATGACCGTGGCGATTCCCAGCAGGATCTGGGTACCGAACGTGCTGTGAATCGCGATCGAAGCGCGCCGATCAAGTGGACGCAGCTTGCGCGCCAATACAATCAGAACGGCAACCACGATCCAGGCCCACCAGCGATGGGTGAAATGAACCAGGTAGGGATCGCTGATGAAAGCATGCCCAACGCCCTGCGACCAGTCGATCCCGGCCGGCACGAAGATACCCTGCATTAGCGGCCAGGCCTGCCAGTTGAACCAGCCGCCTCCGGCCACTGGTCCGGCCCTCAATCCAGCGAGCAGCGCGCCGTAAAAAAGTTGCAGCGCCAGCACGCCCAGCGCCAGCGCGCCCAAGGCCGACATCCGGGCCTTGGCCTGACCCCGGGCATTGGCGCGCAAGTCCAGCGCGGTCCAGGCCAGGCACGCCAGGGTTGTCAGCGCGAGCATTAGATGGGTTGCGAGACGAATGTGGCTGACCTTGACGTCCTGGGTCAGCCCCGAGGTCACCATCCACCAGCCGACCGCACCCTGCAGTCCGCCCAAGGCCAGCAGGCCGAGCAGCCGCAGCCTGAAACCTTGGGGGATTGCCCGTTTCCACCAGAACACGGCCAGCGGCAGGGCAAAGGCCAGGCCGATCACCCGCCCGATCAGGCGGTGGAACCATTCCCAGAAGAAGATGAACTTGTACTGCTCCAGCGTCATCCCGGCCGGGCCGTTGACCACAGTATATTGCGGGATCTGCTTGTAAGCCGCGAACTGGGCTTGCCATTCAGCCTCGCTGAGCGGCGGCAAGGCGCCCGAAACCGGCTTCCATTCGGTGATCGACAGGCCGCTCTCGGTCAGTCGGGTGATCCCGCCGACCAGCACCATGATCACCACCAGCGCTGCGACCGTCCACAACCACCAGGATAGCGCGAGCGGGCGATAAGTCGATGAAGCAGACATGGCACGCGCTGTGCTTCGATGCGCGGCAAAGCGCAAGCAGCAAGCGGCGAAAAACCGCACTTACCCCTTGATAGACGATACAACGTCACATACATGCAGCGCGTGCGTGACGCATTGGTCTTGATTCGCAACCGGCTCGACCGGGTTGGTGTGCTCCTTTCTGGGCTCTGCGCGCTGCATTGCCTGGCCGGGATACTGCTGGTGGCAGGATTGGGGCTGGGCGGCGAATATTTGCTTGCCCCGGTAATCCACCGCGTTGGATTGGCGCTGGCGATTGGTGTCGGCTCGATCACCTTGGTCCTCGGAGTGGTCAGGCATGGCGACCCGATGCCGCTGCAGGTCGGTGCGGCCGGAATCGGTTTCATGGCTGTCGCCCTGTTCGCCGGGCATGGCACGGCCGAGGCGGTGCTGACGGTGCTGGGCGTTACCTTGCTGGCCTGGGCGCACCTTCGCAACTTGCGCCATAGCATGTGATTGCTATGGGCGGGGCATGACCGCCCAGCTTTCCCTTACCGTCAACGGCGAACCGCGCCGCGCCGCGTCTGGCTCCGTCGCCGATCTGGTCCGCAGCCTTGAACTCGACCCGGCCAAGGTCGCGGTCGAACGCAATGGTGAGATCGTCCCGCGTTCAACGCTGGGCGACGTGGCGCTCGCCGATGGCGATGTGCTGGAAATCGTCCATTTCGTGGGTGGCGGACAAGGCGAAGATACCTGGACCGTCGCGGGCCGGACTTTCCGTTCGCGGCTGATTGTCGGCACCGGCAAGTACAAGGACTTCGAACAGAACGCCGCCGCAGTCGAAGCTTCGGGCGCGGAGATCGTCACGGTTGCAGTGCGCCGGGTCAATGTCAGTGACCCCAAGGCGCCGATGCTGACCGACTTTATCGATCCGAAGAAGATCACCTATCTGCCCAACACCGCCGGCTGCTTCACCGCCGATGATGCGATCCGCACCTTGCGACTGGCGCGCGAGGCAGGGGGCTGGGACCTGGTCAAGCTGGAAGTGCTGGGCGAGGCGCGGACGCTCTATCCCGACATGCGGGAAACGCTGAAGGCCTGCGAAGTGCTGGCTGGCGAAGGCTTTCTGCCGATGGTCTACTGCGTCGACGATCCGATCGCGGCCAAGCAGCTGGAAAGCGCCGGCGCGGTGGCGGTGATGCCGCTGGGCGCGCCGATCGGTTCGGGGCTGGGGATCCAGAACCGGGTGACGATCCGCTTGATCGTAGAAGGTGCCTCGGTGCCGGTGCTGGTCGATGCCGGGGTCGGCACCGCGAGCGATGCTGCCGTCGCGATGGAACTGGGCTGCGATGGCGTGCTGATGAACACCGCGATCGCCGAAGCCAAGGATCCGCTGCGGATGGCCCGGGCGATGAAGCTGGCGGTTGAGGCCGGGCGGCATGCTTACCTTTCGGGCCGGATGGCGACGCGCAAGTATGCTGACCCCAGCAGTCCGTTGGCGGGTTTGATCTAGCCTGCCTTGCGCAAGGTGATGATCACGAACCGCGATTCGCCGCCTTCATAGCCACGCCCTTCGCCGGTTTCGGTTTCGATCACCGACCATTCGCCTGCATCCGCATAATAGCCGCGTAGTTCCTCTTCGCTGGGGTAATTGTAATAGCGCCCCAGCCGGTCCCGGCCTTCGCCTCCAGCGGTCTTGTATGTGGCGACGTGCCAACCGCCCGGTTTCAGCGCCCTCCAGACCCGCGTCAGCACATCCACCAGCCCCGTCCGCGGGACGTGCAGCAGCGAATAGGCCGCAACCACCCCGTCGTATTGCTGGAGCGCCGAAAGCTCGTCAAAACGCATCACTCGCACCGGACGGCCCAACCGCGCCCCAGCCTGCGCGGCCATTTCGGGCACTCCATCGGTTGGTTCCACCCGAAAGCCAAGCGATTCCATATGCGCCGCGTCGCGACCCGATCCGCAGCCCAGTTCCAGCACCAGCGCGCCGGGGAAGAGTCGCTCAAGGAACGGATCGAGATGGCGACCGATTCCGCCCGGGCCGCTTGCGGCATAGTCAGGTGCTTCGCTGGCATAGAAAGCCAAGGTTTCGGCATCGAATGCGGACATTGCAGACCTTACCCCTTGCTCCGCCTAACCCCCTAGGGCGATTTCAGCCTTGCGTCAGCCATCGTGGTTAACGGGATCATAACCATATTCTGGTGATCTGCACCCGTTCCAACCGGGGGTTGATCATGGGCAATACGGGTACCGCTTCGCTGACCATCGCAGAACTGCGTGAATTCGCCAGCTTTTCGTCGGCCGAGCAGCGTTACATCAAGCGCAGCCTCGATATCGGCCTGGGGCGGCAGGACGCGTTCAAGCTGTGGGCGCGCGATGCCAGCGAAAACGCCTCGATCCGCAGCCAGTATGTTGCCTACCAGGAACTCAAGAGCTTGCGCGGCAAGATCCCGGCAGAGACCGGGTTCGACGCCCTCGAAGCATTCATGGGCAAACTGGTGCGGATTGCCGCTTTCGATATCGCCCAGGACCGGCTGACCTGTTTCTCCGCCTTCCGCTTCCTTTATGAGCGGCTGCTCGGCGCCGAAGTGCGGCCATTCCTGCCCAGCGCCTTCTGCGCAGCCAGTGCGCTGCCGCAGATCCGCCCCGACCGGCGCAAGCACCTGCTGCAATCAATCAGCGAAGCCGCCGCGACCGCGCCCGGCTGGTCGGCACGCGAGCCCAGTTTCTATCCCGAATGGGTCGAAAAAGAAGCTGCGTAAGAGTTTTCCACTCTCGTAACTTCAAATAAACCATTCAGGCGCAGTTTCGCGGGTGCAACGCCCGGGGAATCGTCTGTGACCACCATTGCCATCGACGGATTGAGCGAAGAAGAATTCCGTCGTTCAATCGAAAGCGGACTGCGCCGGGGCCGGGCTGGTGAAGCCGTGGCCAAGCTGCGCGAGCTGATCGAGCCCTTTGCCGGGCCGGGCCGGATCTTGCCCGAACGCTTCCTGACCGTCGAGGCTGCTGACCTTTCGCTCAAGGGCTGGGACGATCTTGGCGACCGGATCCGCCGCTACGATCGTCCCGGTCGCCCGGTGACCGCGCTGACGATCGCCTTCGGCTGGCCAGGTGAAGACGTGCCCCAGCCCGACGCTGAAGGTCGGGTCAGCCCGCTGGTCGAAGTCGGCTATTTCAACGATGACGCCTATCCATTCTCGCGCAGCGGGCGCGAGGACCTGCTTGACGGTTACTCGCTGCACGGCTGCACCTGGGCCGATGATGTTGTCGGCAGCGATACCACGCTGGTGCTCGAGGGGATCAGCGATCTGCACGGCGCGCTGGCCGCGCTCGAAGCCCGCCTGCTGGCGAGCGATGAACCCGATCCGGATGAAATTTGCGCAGGTTCGCTGGGTGCCTGCCTGCTTTCGGCGTTGCTCTATCAGGCGGTGAGCGACAAAGTGGCCGAATCGGGTTTGCCTCGCCCGCTTTGCGTGATGGCAGGCAGCAACGGGGTCTATCCCTATTTCGACGCGCCCGTGGCGGGCATGCCGATGGAAGTGCTCAAGGCGGCCAAGGCCGAGGACGAGGAAGACAATCCGCTCGATACCGGGGTTCCGGGGCCGCGCTATTCCAGCCTGCTGCTGACCGGGATCAAGCGCGCGCCCAAGCGTGCGGTCCTGGTGCTGCAGGAAAGCGAAGAAGAAATGGCGGTACGGATCGCCAATCTTCGCGGCCTGGCCCAGGGCCATCCGGACGCTGCCCAGCCCGGGCCCGCCGAACTGCCTGAAGCCCCCGTCCCGCCCCCGGCCGACGAAGGCATCATCGACCTGCCAATCAGCCCCTTGATGACCAAGAAGCCCCACGGACACAGCTGGGACTTCCGCGACATGCTGTCGCCGCGCGATCCGGATCTGGCTGGCGAATCGGAAAGTGAGCCCGAACCTGAACTGTCGGCCAGCTTCGCCGACTGGGATGAGCCTGAGCCTGAGCCTGAAATCGAGCCCGTGCACGACCGCCACCCGGATGATTGGGGCGAGCCGGAAATCAGCGAAGAACCCGCGTTGCTTGAGCTGACCGAGGAAGAGCCGCTCTCGTATGAGGTTGCTGCGGTTCGCGACGTGCCGGTCGAACCGGGCTTCTCGCTGGTCGAGGTCAGCCTTCAGGAACGCCTCGAATCGCTGCTGGCCAACTCGATTGCGCCCGCGCTGCCATCGATCGAAGCCGAAGCCGAAGTCGAGGTTGAGCCTGAACCGGATGCCGATCCGGCCGCAGTCGCCGAAGTGGCGCAGCCAGACGCGGCATTGGCCGAAGTTACTGTCCGGGACTGGCCGCTGGGGTTGGGCTGGCTCGAAGAGGATGAACCGGTCGGGCCGGTTGCCGTCGCAGATGTGCAAACGACGGCCGGCGATCTCGCGCCTGCGGCACCCCGGCCCGGGCTGTTTGCGCGGTTGCGCGACCTGCTGGGCTCACTGCGCCGCACGCCGCCACCGCCGCGGAGCCGCAAACTGCGACCGTGAGCAGGCGCGAAAGCCCTGCATTCGAATTTTTCGCGCTGCCCACATTTTCCAAATCGACAAAGCCAAAACAAACGTGCATGCAGTCGCGCGGCCCGCCATGCGCGGGCATCGGGTAACACTAAGGGGATTCCCAAATGAAGAAGATCGCACTGTTCGCTGCTATTGCTGCCGGTTCGCTGGCTGTCGCCGCTTGTGGCGAAAAGAAGGAAGAAGCTGCCACCACCGAAGAAACCGCAGCTGCTACCGACGCTGGTTCGGAAGCTGCTACCGACGCTTCGGGCGCCGCTTCGGAAGATGCTTCGGCCGCTTCGAGCGAAGCTGCCAAGATGTAATCGGATTTCCGATTGGAATAAGGCCGGGCCGACGGGGGTGGACCACCGTCGAGCCCGGCCTTTTCTTTTTGGGTGCCTGGCTAGCGCGGATGGCGCTCTGGCCGCATTCGAAGATCCTGGACAGCGAATGCCACCGCTGCGCTGAATTTCTCCAGATCGCCAGGGGCGAGCTTTACGGTAGGGACTTGCTTCAAGGCCTTTACGAGAGTTTCGGCGATTTCGTCGATCCGTTCCAGAGCGCTTCCGCCATTGAACCGCATGTAGTCGATCCGGGCATGCGACCACAGCTCCCGGCCACTGCCGCGGCCTTTCCTGCTCGTTCCTTCGCCAATCGGCCATTCGCTAGGCAAACAGCTAAGCGCCAGCACGATGAGTTCGGCTTTGCCGACCGCAACGTCGTCAAGATTGTATTGCCCGCCCATGGCATAGACAAATTCATCGACCCAAGCGCTAAGCTGCTGCCCATTTCCGCCATCGCCAAATGTCAGCACCTTGAGCGGCAAGGTCGTGCTATCCCTTATATAGCGCGTCCAGCCGCTCGCCGTACCGTGCTTTCAGCTTGTGGCGGCGGATCGACTGCTTGGGGGTCAGCTCTTCGTTGTCGATCGTGAAGGCCTCGTCGGCAAATGCGAACTGGCGGACCTTCTCGATCACCGAAAGGTCCTGGTTGACCCGGTCGATCGCGGCGCGCACCGCGCTGCGGAAGGCGGGCAGGTCTTGCAGCGCCTTCATGTCGAACTTCTCGCCATTGGCCTGGGCCCATTCGATCGCCCATTCGGTATCGGGCACGACCAGCCCGACGATGTAGGGTCGCCGGTCACCCACCACCATCGCCTGGGCGATCTCGCTTTGCAGCGTGAGCAACCCTTCGACCCGCGCGGGCGAGATGTTGTCGCCCTTGTCGTTGACGATCATGTCTTTCTTGCGGTCGGTGATTACCAGCCGCCCGGCCTCGTCGAGATGGCCGATATCGCCGGTGTGGAGCCAGCCGTTTTGCAGCGCCTTGTCGGTTTCACCCTTGTTGCGCCAATAGCCGTGCATCACCAGCTCGCCGCGAACCAGGATCTCGCCGTCCTCGGCGATCTTTAGCTGAACCCCGTGGAGCGGCGGCCCGACGGTATCCATCTTGAGCCCGGCCTTGGGGCGGTTGCAGCTGATCACCGGCCCGGCCTCGGTCTGGCCATAGCCCTGGAGCATGGTCAGCCCCATTGATTCGAAAAACACGCCGACTTCCGGGCTGAGCGGCGCGCCGCCCGAAACCATCGCCTTGATCCGCCCGCCGAAGCGCCCCCGGATCTTGGGGCGCAGGGTGCGCTCAAGGATCAGGTCCATCGGCTTGTCGCGCCAGCGGGCCTTGCCGCCAGCCTTGCTGGCTCCGATCCGCATCGCCCGGTCCATCAGGAAGTTGGCTACTTTGCCCTGCTTTTCGACCTGCTTCATGATCCGCGCGCGCAGCACTTCGAACAGACGCGGGACCACCACCATGATCGTCGGGCGGGTTTCCTCGATGTTCGAGGCGAGCTTCTCGAGACCCTCGGCATAATAGATCTGCGCGCCCGTGGAGATCGGCAGCATCTGCCCGCCGGTATGCTCATAGGCATGGCTGAGCGGCAGGAACGAGAGGAAGGCATCGTCGTCATCCAGCCCGAAATCCTCGGCCAGAATCCGCGCTGCGCCATCGGCGTTCATCAACATCGCCCCGTGGTGCTGCATCACCCCGCGCGGGCTTCCTCCGGTGCCGCTGGTGTAGATCAGGCAGGCGGTGTCCTCGCGTCCGATCTTGGCGATTCGCGCGTTGACGGCTGCGCGTTCTTTCGTGCCGCCGCCGGCGATCAGTGCCTGCCAGTCGTGATAGTCATAGCCTTCGGCCTGGGCGATGCGCAGCGGTTCGATCCCGATCACATGCTTGGCAATGCCCGAGCGAATCACCGCGCCCAGCAGCGGCTTGGCCAGCTTGTCATTGGCGACGATCACCGCGCTGGCGCCCGAATCCTCCTGGATATGCAAGTGGTCGCGTTCGGTATTGGTGACATAGGCCGGAACGGTGATGCAGCCAGCGGCCATGATCGCGAAATCGGCGATGCACCATTCGGGGCGGTTTTCGGACACCAGCATGACCCGGTCTCCATCCTCCAGGCCCATGTTGCGCAGCGATTCGGCCAGACAGCAGACCTGCCGCGCCACTTCGGCCCAACTCAGCGCCTGCCACTTTCCGGCCTGCTTGGCCCACAGGAACGGCGCAACGCCTTTGGCATCGGCGCGTGCCAGGAAAAGCTCCACCAGGTTCCTGCGTGTCGGCAGGTCGGAAATATCAACCACGTGCAGCGCCCCTTTCGCGTGCATCCCTTGTCCCGGAAGCCTGACTAAGGCGCCTCGGCGCGCCTCGCAAGCTATTCGCTGATCGCTTTGCCCTCGCTGCGCGGATCGGCCGCGCCCTTCAGCTTGCGTCCGTCGATCCGGATCGCCTGGGCCTTGAACGAGATCGAGGCGCGATATTGCAGGTCGGCGTGTCCGAGCTGCGCGAGCGCCGGGCCCATCGCCTCGAGTGCGGTATCCTTCTCCAGATAGACCGTGTTACCGCCCGGTGCGAACAGCACCGGCAAGGCCAGCGCCTGATCGGGCGGCAGGTCCCAGTCGAGCACGCCGACAAGGGCCCGGATCACCTGCGCGGGGATCGTGGTGCCCCCGGCCGCGCCGACTACCAGCACCAGCTTGCCGTCGGGCCCGAAGACCAGCGTTGGCGACATCGAACTGCGCGGGCGCTTGCCGCTGTCGGGCCGATTGGCGACCAGGTGGCCATCCTTTTCAGCAGCCATGTCGAAGTCGGTCAGCTCGTTGTTGAGGAAGTAACCGCCGACCATCAGGCCTGAGCCAAAGCCGCTTTCGATCGTCGAGGTATAGCTCACTGCATTGCCCGCGCGGTCCACCACGGCGATATGCGAGGTGCCGTATTCCTCGGCATAGGGCGCGTCGGCGCGGGCCAGTTTTTCGGCGCCCGGCGGTGTCCCGGCGCTGACGCTGGGCATGGTCCTGGCGGGATCGATCAGCGCCGAGCGGCTGGCGAGGTACTTGCGGTCGATCATCCCTGCGACCGGTACGGTGACGAAATCGGCATCGGCGGAATAGCGCGCACGGTCGGCATAGGCGAGCCGCTGGCTTTCGGCGATCAGGTGCCATGACGTGGGCGAATCCTTGCCCATGGCTTTGAGGTCGAAGCGCTCGAGCTGGCCCAGCGTTGCCAGCACCGTCGTCGCGCCCGAGCTGGGCGGGCCCATCCCGCAGATCTTGTACTGGCGGTACTGCGCACAGACCGGGGCGCGGTTCTTGGCCTGGTAGGTGGTGACATCGCTTTCGACCATCGGCGCGGGCGCGCGCGGCGCAGTGGTGACGCGGGCGACAATCGCCTTCGGGTTGGCGCCCGCATAGAACGCTTGCTCGCCCTGATCGGCAATCGCCTGCAGGGTGTCGGCCAAAGCCGGGTTCTTGATCACGCTCCCGACCGGCAGCGGCGCCCCATCGGCGCCATAGTAGAGCGCGCGGCCTTCCTCGGTCAGCGCGGCGACGCGTTTGGTGGTCTGAAGCGCATTGTAGAGCCGCGGGGTCATCACGAAGCCATCGCGCGCCAGTTTGATTGCCGGGGCGTAGAGCGCGGCCCAGGGCAGGCGGCCATGCGCGCGGTGCGCCTTGGCGGCCAATGCCACGTTGCCCGGCACGCCCACGCTGGCCCCGCCCGGCACCACGTCCAGGTAGCCCAGCTGCTTGCCGTCCTTGACGAACCATTTCGGGCTGGCCGCGGCAGGCGCAGTCTCGCGCCCGTCGATGGTTTCAACCTGGCCGCGCGTGTTGGTGGTGACATAGAGCCCGCCCCCGCCGATGCCTGAGCTTTGCGGTTCGACCACGGTCAGCGCCAGCATGGTCGCAATCGCCGCGTCGGTGGCGCTGCCGCCCTGGCGCAGCATTTGCACACCCGCCTCGGCCGCGCGCGGATCGGCAGCGCTGACCATCCCGGCGTCATAGGCCTGCGCCGTGGGCGGCGGGACCGACTGGGTGGAAGGATTGGTAGCGCAGCCCGCCAGCGCGAGCGGGGCGAGAAGCAGAGCGATCCGGTTCAGTCTTGTCATCATCATGTCCAAGGCTATTCGCTTCCGACCGCTTCGGCAATGGAGGTAAAACCGTCGCGCTGCATCAGCCGTTCCAGCCCGCGCACCACCTCGCGGGCGATTCCGGGCCCGGCATAGGTCATTGCGCTGTAAAGCTGGACCAGGCTGGCCCCGGCCCGAATCCGTTCCCAGGCATGTTCGGCGGTAGCGATCCCGCCGACGCCGACCAACGGCATTTCCCCGCCGGTCGCCTTGCGAAACTGCCGCAGACGCTCCAGCGCCAGTTCGCGCAAGGGCGCACCCGACAGCCCGCCAGCTTCGCCCGCATCGCGCGATTGCAGCGGTGGGCGCGCAATCGTGGTGTTGGATACGATCAGTGCGCCCAGCTTCTTGTCGATCGCGATCCGCGCAATTGCCTCCACGTCGGCGCTTTCAAGATCGGGTGCCACTTTGAGGAACACCGCCGGGCCCGAAGAGCCGCGCGCTTCCATCACGGCGTCAAGCAGCGCGGTCAGCGCGCCCTCGTCCTGCAAGGCGCGCAGGCCTGGCGTGTTGGGGCTGGAGATATTGACCGCCAGGTAGCTGGCCAGAGGGGCCATAAGCCGGGCCATGGTGGCATAATCGGCTTGTCTGTCAGGCGAATCCTTGTTCGCGCCGATGTTGATCCCCACCACTCCGGGCCGCCCCAGCCGCGCGGAAAGCCGCGCCACTGCGGCCTCGGCGCCGTGGTTGTTGAACCCCATCCGGTTGATCACCGCCTGGTCCTCAAGCAGCCGGAACAGCCGCGGGCGCGGATTGCCCGCCTGGGGCAGCGGCGTGATCGAGCCGACCTCGGCAAAACCGAAGCCCAGCGCGAGCAGCGCATCGGGCACCTCGCCGTCCTTGTCATAACCGGCGGCCATGCCCAGCGGGTTGGTGAAGCGAAGACCGGCGACTTCGGTTGCCAGCGGACCTTCGGCCGGACCACCACCGCCGGGCAGCAGCTTCAGCGCAGCGATTGACAAAGTGTGGGCGCGTTCGGGGTCGAGCAGGAACAGGGCGGGGCGCAGCAACGAGTAGATCATGGCATGCGCCTATGGCAGCGCGGCCGCGCACTGTCGATTCGCCTCACGATGTTTCGAATCGCCCAAAGTTGGACGAATCCGACACGAATCCGCCAAAAAATCCGCATCGGATGCATCCGCAGGGGCAAAGCTGACGAATCCCTACAATTCCGCTTCTGGGTTCGGACCTATCCAACCCCTGCGACCCGAAGGACTCGTAGCACCTTGCAACGAGATCCTAACTTCAAAAGCGACCCCCAGGCCAAGGCTTGCGGGTCGCTTCTTTTATGTGCCCTAAACCGGGCCCGAATCCGGACATTGCCAAGCGCCAAAGAGGAGCCTAGGGGCAAATCAGAGCGAATCGTTCCGATTTGAAGGACTGGCCCCGCAATGCGACTATCGAGCATGGCCGACTATGCCGTCGTCACAATGAGCGCCGCTGCGCGCCACTGTGGGGGTGTGCGCGTTTCGGCTGCGCAACTGGCCGAGGAAACCGGCCTGCCCGCGCCGACCGTGCAGAAACTGGTCAGCCGCCTGACCGCCGCGGGCCTGCTGCGCAGCTCGCGCGGCGCGCACGGCGGGCTCAAGCTGGCGCGTCCGGCAGCCGCAATTACGCTCGCCGACATCATCGAAGCGGTCGAAGGCCCGATCGCGCTGACCGCCTGTGCGCCCGAGGGCAAGCACGATTGCGGGATGGAAGCGGCCTGCACCGTCCGCCCGCACTGGGGCCTGGTCAACCAGGCGATGCGCGGGGCACTGGCCGAAGTCTCATTGTCGCGCCTGGCGGAGGTGGCGGCATGACCGACACCCCGATCAAGGATCAGGCCGCGCGCGATGCTGCCGCCAAGGTGGCCGACTACGAACACGGCTGGTCGGCCGATATCGAAACCGACTTCGCCCCCAAAGGGCTAGATGAAAGCACCGTACGGTTCATTTCGGCCAAGAAGAACGAGCCCGAATGGATGCTGGAGTGGCGCCTGAAGGCGTTTCGCCACTGGCAAACCATGCCGATGCCCGACTGGGCCAAGCTCAACATCCCGCCGATCGATTACCAGGACGCGTACTATTACGCCGCCCCGCGGATGAAGCCCAAGCTGGCCAGCCTCGACGAGGTCGATCCTGAGATCCTGCGGGTTTACGAAAAACTCGGCATCCCGCTTGAAGAGCAGAAGGTGCTCGCGGGCGTCGAAGGCGCGCGCAAGGTTGCGGTCGATGCGGTGTTCGATTCGGTTTCGGTCGCCACCACCTTCCGTGAAGAGCTCAAGAAGGCCGGCGTGGTGTTCCTCTCGATCTCCGAGGCGATCCGCGAATACCCCGACCTCGTGAAGAAGTGGCTCGGCAAGGTCGTGCCGATGCACGACAACTTCTTCGCTGCGCTCAACTGCGCGGTCTTTTCCGACGGGACTTTCGTCTACATTCCCGAAGGGGTGCGCTGCCCGATGGAGCTCAGCACCTATTTCCGGATCAATGCCGAAAACACCGGCCAGTTCGAACGCACGCTGATCGTCGCTGACAAGGGCGCTTACGTCTCCTACCTCGAAGGCTGTACCGCGCCGATGCGTGATGAAAACCAGCTCCACGCCGCCGTGGTCGAACTGGTCGCGCTCGACGATGCCGAGATCAAGTATTCGACCGTGCAGAACTGGTACCCCGGCAACGCCGAAGGGCTGGGCGGGATCTACAACTTCGTCACCAAGCGCGCGCTGTGCCAGGGCAAGCGCAGCAAGGTTTCGTGGACGCAGGTCGAAACCGGCTCGGCGGTGACCTGGAAATATCCCTCCTGCGTGCTCAACGGCGAAGACTCGGTCGGCGAGTTCTACTCGGTCGCGGTCACCAACAATTACCAGCAGGCCGATACCGGCACCAAGATGATCCACAACGGCAAGGGCACCCGCTCGACCATCATCAGCAAGGGCATCTCGGCCGGCAAGAGCCAGAACACCTATCGCGGGCTGGTCCGCGTTGCGCCGGGCGCGGAAGGCGTGCGCAATTTCACCCAGTGCGACAGCCTGCTGCTAGGCAAGGACTGCGGCGCGCATACCGTGCCCTACATCGAAGTGCGCAATCCCAGCGCGCAGATCGAGCATGAGGCAACCACTTCGAAGATTTCGGACGACCAGCTGTTCTACGCGATGCAGCGCGGGCTCGATCAGGAAGCGGCGGTGGCGCTGATCGTCAACGGTTTCGCCAAGGAAGTCCTGCAGCAATTGCCGATGGAATTTGCGGTGGAAGCGCAGAAGCTGTTGGGGATTTCGCTTGAGGGGAGCGTGGGGTGAGCGACCTGCACGACAAGGGCTGGCGTAGAGAAGCCCCTCCCCTTCAGGGGAGGGGTTTGGGGTGGGGCATGTCCCAGCAGCAGATCGATTGGCTTCATGCCCGAGCCCGCGAAATGCGCCGCAACCCGACCGAGCCGGAAATGCGCCTGTGGCGAAATCTTTCGAACGGTCAACTGGATGGCCTGAAATTCCGTCGCCAGGAAGTTATCGGACCGTTCATCGCCGACTTCATGTGCCCCGCTCGGGCACTAATCGTCGAAGTCGATGGCGACACCCACGACGAGGCAAAGGATCGCCTGCGTGACGACGAACTGGCGCAGTTTGGCTTCGTGGTCCTGCGCGTGACCAATCCTGAAGTGATGGGAAATCCTGACGGTGTGTTGACGGCGATTGCGCTAGCCGCTCAAGGCCGAGTTTCACGGCACATGCCCCACCCCAACCCCTCCCCTGAAGGGGAGGGGCTTAGAGTAGCACCAACCGAAAGCCTCTCCCCTTCAGGGGAGGGGTTTGGGGTGGGGCATGTCCTTGCCACTACTGGGCCAGGCGAAAGCAAGAAATGACCAAGAAAACCCTCACCGTCCGCCCGCTCGATGAGCGCGATCAGGCCCCCGAGCTGCAAAAGCGCGGGCGCGGCTGGGCGATTTCGGAATCGCGGCTCGATGCGATCCACGAGCAGGCCCGGCAGAACCGCCGCGAGCCGACTCCGGCGCAGAAATTGCTGGGCGAAAAGCTCAACGAAGCCAATCTCGGCAAGTACAAGCTGACCCGCCAGCAGGTGATCGGCTCGGCGATCCTCGATTTCGCCTGCAACCCGCTCAAGGTCGCGGTCTCGATCGACGAGGGCGGCGATCCGGCGCTGATCGCCCGGCGCGACAAGAGCCTTGAGGCGGTCGGCGTCAAGCTGCTGCGCTTCCCCGCCGCACGCGTGCTGGAAGAGCCAGACGCGGTGACCGCAGAGATCGTCGCCGCCATGAAGGCCCGCTACGAAGAACGCGGGGCTGCGCGGCGGCAGCATTACCAGTCGCAAGGGGCACCGCGCGGGGATCGCCGATGAAAGGCGTCGATACCGATCCCGGCCCGCGCATCACCGCTGACGACCCAGCTGTGCGGGTGTCGTTCGCGCCTGGCGTGGACCACGCCGAGGCGGGCGGGCAAGCCGTGGAGATATTGCGCCGCGACGGAGTGGTCGTGCTTGACGAGCTGGTCGAACCTGCGCTGCTTGAGGCCTGCCTGCAGCAGATCGTTAATCGCGATGCCGATTATCATCTGCCCGATCGTGCGCGCAACCACGGTTCTTATCCCGGCCGCCATACCGCACCACTGGTGATCGAAGGTGCATTGTCCCATCCGGCGATATTCGCATCGCCAGTGGTTCGCGAAATCGGGCGCAGCCTGCTGGGACCAGACAATGTGCTTGAATCGTTTGGCCTGTTGGTCTCGGTCCCGGGTGCTCCGGACCAGGGGCGTCACTATGATGGTCTGTTGTTCGAAGAGAACAACCTTGATCGCGTCCTGCCGCCGGTCGCATTTGCGGTCGCCATGCCGCTGGTTCGGCTTGACGAGGTGAATGGCACCACCGCGTTCTGGAAACGCAGTCACCGCAATCGTTATGTCGGCGGGCCACCCGATTTCGTGCCTGTCGTGCCGTTGGGGTCGGCAGTGATCTGGGATTTTCGCCTGATTCACAGCGGACGTGCCAATCTGGGCGATGCACCGCGTCCGATCTTGTTTTCAGTCCACAGTCGCAATTGGTGGATGCAACCCGAGCGCGAATGGGAGTTCCGCTATCGCAAGCTGCAGATCGCGCGCGGGGTCTATGATGGGTTTGGCAAGCGGATGCGCGACTTCACTGTCCGTGCGGACATAATCGATTGATTTCATGGAAAACAAAATGCTTCAGATCACCAACCTCCATGCCACCGTTGCCGACAAGCCGATCCTCAAGGGCCTGTCGCTGTCGATCAACGCGGGCGAAGTCCATGCGATCATGGGCCCCAATGGCGCGGGCAAGTCGACGCTGTCCTATGTGCTGGGCGGGCGGCCTGGGTACGAAGTGACCGAAGGTTCGGTCACGTTTATGGGCCAGGACCTGCTCGAGCTGGAGCCGCACGAACGCGCCGCGGCGGGGCTGTTCCTGGGGTTCCAGTACCCGGTCGAAATTCCGGGCGTATCCTTTGTCCAGTTCCTGCGCGAAAGCGCCAATGCCCAGCGCAAAAGCCGGGGTGAGCCGCCGCTGTCGGGCGGGGACTTCCTCAAGTTGGCGCGTGAGAAGGCCGCGCTGCTCAAGATGGACATGGAAATGCTCAAGCGTCCGGTCAACGTCGGCTTCTCGGGCGGCGAGAAGAAGCGCGCCGAGATGGTTCAGATGGGAATCCTGAACCCGTCGCTGGCGGTACTCGACGAGACCGATTCGGGCCTTGACATCGACGCGCTGCGGATCGTCGGCGAGGGGATCAATGCCACGATGCGCGCGAGCGACAAGGCAGTGCTGCTGATCACCCACTACCAGCGCCTGCTCGACTATGTGCAGCCCGACTTTGTCCATGTGCTGGCGGGCGGACGGATCGTCCGCACTGGCGGGCCCGAGCTGGCGCTCGAGCTGGAAGAGCATGGCTATGAGGCGGTGACGGCATGATCATGGCGCTCGCCTTGCTGGCGGCCGCGCCGGTCGCGGCAGCCGATGAAGCGCCGCCGGCGCAGGACATCGTCGTGCTGAACAAGATGCTCGATGCCGTGGTGTTCAAGTGGCAGGGCAGCAAAGTCGATGGCGAGTTCCGCATGATCCGCTGCGACATCGTCCGCGGCAGCGGTGATAGCAAAGTCGACGAGATCACCTGCAAGGCAACGCAGGCCTGCCTGCCCTTGCTGCAGACCTTGCGCAAACAGCGCCGCGTCGCGAAATTCGACGATTGCCTGACTTCGACCCGCAAACAGATGATCAGCGACCTGTTCGATGCCCGCGCGCAGGCAATGGCGGAAGAAGCGCCATGAACGCTTTGCCCACCCGCAAGGTCGGAGACGATCTCAATAAACGGCGCTCAGGGCGGGAGCTTGAAGTGAATCGCCATGAAGGAGCTGTGGCATGAGGCGCGTCGTTTTTGCTGCGACAATATCCTGCATATTGCTTGCTTCGTGCACTCCGGCAACAGTGTCCAGCTTCCCTGCCGAGTATCAGGCCCGGTGGAGAGAAAGCGATGCGACCGATGGCTGCAGCGCCGGTTCGGTGCACGGCGCGATAACAATTGCAGCGAAGAGTGTCACCGATGGCGAATTTTCCAGCAAGGTGCAGCGATTTCAGGTTGCATCGCCCAGGTCCTTGATCGTGGACGAGCTGTTCAACGATTTTGAAGAAGGGCCGCAACGCTACACCAGCACCTATATCCTGTCCGACGATGGCCAGCGTCTCACCGTTCGGATGACCAGCCAGAACAACCAGAAAATCGAGTCGGAGCCAGCCGAATACATCAAGTGCGGATCGCGCAATGGCTGAAGTTGCGTCACTTCCCACCCGCAAGGACGAAGACTTCCGCTATGCCGACCTCGCTGCATTGGAGCCGGCATGGCCGGTCGCGGTTGAGTCGATCGCGCTGGGCGAGGGCGAACATCGCGCGCTCAGCATGGTCAATTTGGGGGTGCGCGAGTTGGCGGTCACCTTGGCGCCGGGCGCTTCGCTCGATCTGCATGTGCTGAACGCCGGGCAGGATTATGGTCGCCTTTCATTGCGCGCTGAATTGGGCGCAGGCTCTCAGTTTACGTTCGGTGCAGCGCAGCTGGCGGGCAGCGGGCAGGTGCTGGAAGTGGTGACTCACGTTGCCCACCTTGGCCCCGATGCCATCAGCCAGCAGACCGTGCGCTCGGTCGCGGGCGGGGGATCGAGCGTCAATTACCTCGGCAAGGTCCATGTCGCCAAAGGGGCGGACGGGACCGATGGGTCGCAGTCGGTGCGCGCGATGCTGCTCGACCGGCAGAGCGCGGCCAATGCCAAGCCCGAGCTGGAAATCCACGCCGACGATGTCAAATGCGCGCACGGCTGCGCGGTGGGCGAGCTCGACAAGCAGGCGCTGTTCTACCTCGCCCAGCGCGGGCTCCCGCCCGAGACGGCCAAGCGGCTGATGCTGCAGGCTTTTGTGGCCGAAGCGTTTGTTGGGGCTGCGGACGAGGAAGCGCTGCTGGCGCAGGCGCTGGCGGCTTTGGAGGCAATGCTGTGACCATGGCCGAGAACCCCACCACGCGCGCGCTGTCGCGTTGGGAGAACGAAGGCGGGGCGCCGCTGCCGCCCGAGCTGCGCGATGCGTTCCCCGGTCTCGCGGGTGGCTGGCATTACCTCGATACCGCCGCCACCGCGCAAAAGCCGCAAGCGGTGATCGATGCCACGGTCAAGGCGATGGGCGCAGACTATGCCACGGTCCACCGCGGGGTCTATGCCCGCTCGGCCAATATGACCCTGGCCTATGAGGCGGCACGGACCCGGGTGGCGCGGTTCATCGGTGGCAAGGCCGACGAAGTGGTCTTCGTGCGCGGCGCGACCGAGGCGATCAACCTTGTTGCCCAGAGCTATCCGCACAAGGGCCGGGTGCTGCTGTCGGTGCTCGAGCATCATTCGAACATCGTGCCCTGGCAGCTGGCCGGCTGGCAGGTCGATGTCTGCCCGCTTACCGCCGATGGGCGGATTGATCTCGATGCGGCCGAGAAGATGCTCACGCCGCAGCATACGATGGTCGCTTTCGCGCATGTCTCGAACGTGCTCGGCTCGATGCTCGATGCCGCCCGCGCGGCTGAGCTGGCGCACGGCGTGGGGGCGAAGTTGCTGCTCGACGGCTGCCAGGCAGTGCCGCGCATGCCGGTCGACGTGGCGGCGCTGGGCTGTGATTTCTACGTCTTCTCTGGCCACAAGCTTTATGGGCCAACCGGGATCGGCGCGCTGTGGGCGCGCGCCGAGCTGCTGGACATGATGCCGCCGTGGCAGGGCGGCGGCTCGATGATCGACCGGGTCACCTTCGAGCGCACCACCTATGCCCCGGCGCCGACCCGGTTCGAGGCCGGAACCCCGGCGATCATCGAAGTGATGGGGCTGCAGGCGGCGATCGACTATGTCGAAAGCGTGGGCCTCCCCGCGATCCACGCCCACGAGAGCGCGCTGGTCGCCGAGCTGCGCGAGGCGCTGCGCCGCCGCAACGATATCACGCTGTTCGGTCCGGAGAATGCGGCGGGAATCGTCTCTTTCGCGATGGAGGGGGTGCATCCGCACGACCTCGGCACCATATTGGACGAAAGCGGAGTGGCGATCCGCGCCGGGCATCACTGCGCGCAGCCGCTAATGGAGCATCTGGGCGTCCCGGCCACTGCCCGGGCCAGCTTCGGGCTCTATTCGGATCAAGACGACGTCGCCGCCTTGCTGGCGGGAATTGAACGGACACGGAGAATCTTCGGATGAGCATCTCGGAGAACATCGGGGAACCGAAATTCACGATTGAAGAAGTCGATAGCGTAGCCCCGCCGCCGCGGGCACGGGTGGAAGATGCCGAGCCCGACGCGGCGAAGCTCGAGCGCAAGCGCGACTACCTCGAAGGCTTCCTCGCCGAAAAGGCACCGGCGACCGATCCCGCCGCGCCGGGCGGGGACCTTTACGAGGCGGTAGTGGCCGCGCTGAAGGACATTTTCGATCCCGAAATCCCGGTCAACATCTACGACCTGGGGCTGATCTATGGCGTCGATGTCGCCGAGGATGGCGGCGTGGTGGTGACCATGACGCTGACCACCCCGCATTGCCCGGTGGCCGAATCGATGCCGGGTGAAGTGGAACTGCGCGTCAGCGCGGTTCCCGGGGTGCGCGATGCCGAAGTCAACCTGGTCTGGGATCCGCCGTGGGACCCCGCCAAGATGAGCGACGAAGCTCGCCTCGAACTGGGGATGCTGTGATGACCACAACCACCACCCGCCGGCCAATACCCGCCGCCGTGATCCTGACTCCCGCCGCCGAGGCGCGGGTCGCCAAGCTGATGGCCGAGGCTCCGGAAGGTGCAATCGGTGTCAAGCTTTCCACCCCGCGCCGGGGCTGTTCAGGGCTGGCCTATTCGGTCGACTATGTGACTGAGGCCCAGCCGTTCGACGAACGGATCGAAACCCCGGGTGGCCTGTTTTTCATCGACGGCGCCTCGGTGCTCTACCTGATCGGCAGTACGATGGACTGGCAGGAAGACGATTTCACTGCCGGGTTCGTGTTCCAGAACCCGAACGCCAAGGGCGCGTGCGGCTGCGGTGAGAGCTTTACGGTCTAGCGACCGGAAACCAGGGCGCCGCTCAAATGGCGATCAGCCCTGCGGTCGCGGCACGAATTGCCCGCCGGTTTCCTCATCGACGAAAGCGATCAGCGCAGCTTCGAGACTGTCGAGTTCTTCGTCGGCATCGAGCATGTCCTGAAGCCAGCTGGCCTCGGCCAGATCGAGCCCGGCGGCTGCATCGGCCTGGTCATCCCAATCGGCGAGCAGTTCGGGATCCTTGAGCAGGCTGCCGAAGGCGCCGTCCAGATTGGGCTTCGAAGTCAGCATTCTGCCCAGGAAGCCGCCAATTCCGGCACCGTCCTTGTTCATGAACGCTTCGAGCTCGGCCGCGCGCTCGTGGGTCAGCGGCTCGCTACCGCCAAAGCCCAGCAGGTAGTTGGCAACGCCCTGGACGAACAGCTTTTCCCACCCGGACGCATTGATTTCGTAAAGTGTCGCATCCTTGATCCGGAACAGCATTTCCGCCTCAAGCTTGCTGACTGCCGCCGGGCGATCGCTGGCCGGCGCAAAGATCAGACGGCGCAGCAGCGCGCATTCGGTCTCGTTGATCCCCTTTGGGGTCAGTTCGCCGTGGCGGGTCGGGCCTTCGCCGTGAAGCACGGCGTCCTCGATATGTTTGAGCGCATAGGCCTTGAGCTGGCCCGGCACATTGAGCGCCATTTCCGAGACTTTGACCAGCAATTCGAGCTCGGCCATCGAGCCGACACGGCCGTCGCGGTCGATCCGCGAAATCAGCTCGTCAGCCATTTCATCATCGACATAGCCTTTGGGCTCGACGGTGTTGACGATGAAAGTCGACAATGCTTCGACGAAAAAGTCGCACCATTCGCTGGTCGGCGCAGCGCAGCCGTCGTTGGCGGTGAACAGCGCCTCGGCCTCTTCCGGGTCCATCTTGCCGTCGGCCCAGCCCAGGCGCCGCAGTTCGAGGATTTCCTCGGCGGTAATCCGGCCGTCGCCCGCAATCGAGCCAGCCAGGTTTCCGAATTCCATACTCATGGCCCATCGTCCCCACTTATTCGGGTCCGATATGCCAATTCATCCTTAAGACCTCGTTACCCCTGTTTCTTCCTCAGCGCCGACACGCAGGCTGCCCGATCAACCTCTTGCCCATCGCTGGCGCGGCGGGCCTCGACATAGCTCGCTTGCGGCTCGCCGCCGCGGGCTGCGGGGTAGAGGAAGACATCGAGCACGCAGGCGCTGCCCGAAAACTGCAATTTACGGGCATCGCCCTCCCAGACCTCAAGCCGGGCTGCGCCGAATTGCCGGGTGAGACTGTCGGCATCGGCCCCAATCACGCCTTCAAGCCCCGGCGCAGCCTGGATCTGGGCGACCGACGGCGCGGTCTTGACCGGCGTGCGCACCGCCACTTTCGGCTGCTTGACCGTGACGGCCGGAGCGGGCTTGGTCCCGCTCGAGGCGCAAGCGGCGAGCAAGGGGATCAGGGTCAGGACGATGAGTGTCTTAGTCTGCATGGGCCAGCCCCTTGCGATGGATCAGGTGCACCGCGCAAGCCGCGCCCAGGAAAGGTGCGGCGAAATTGGCAAATGGCACGGTGAGCAGAAAAGCGGTGACCCCGCCAAGCGCCAATCGTTCCAACCGCGACAGTGGAGCCGGATCGGTCGGCGACGCACGGTGTCTGAGCCAGACCATATCCTGCAATTCGCGCCCGAGCAGCACGGCATTTACCGTCAGGAACACCAACGGCGCGCCCACGCCGGTTACCAGCAGGACCAGCGCAAGCGGCAGCGCCAACAGGTTGAACAACAATGCGCGGCCCGCGCCGCCCAGGGCGCGCGCCAATTCCTCGCGCCAGCCCAGCTTGCGTGCGCGCAGCGCCATTTCGGGATAGTCGCGCTGCTCGATCGCCAGCACCACGTCGTCGGCAAAGAATTGCAGTACCGCCAGCGCAACGATCCGCCACAACAGCCAGGTTCCCAGCAGCGCAGCCAGTGTCGCGGCCAGCACGGCATGATCGGGATCGGGCAGGGTGCGCGTCAGCAACGCCGTCAGGCCCCACCACGCGGCATAGCCAATGCCCACGCAAGCGAGCAACGTTGCGCCAAGGCTCTTCAGCCAGATCGGCACCAGTGCGCGGTCGAACAGCCGGGTCACGGCAAGGGCAAGGGCACTAAGCATGACCGGGGGAATCGTCGCTCACCGGGCCCCTGTCAACGCCGCTTCCCTGCGCGCGCAAAACCGGCTAGGCGCTCGGCGCTTTTTGTACGCCTTCGCAGGAGTTTCCATGTCCAAGCCCAGCACCCAGGTCATCGCCATCGGCAATGCCATCGTCGATGTCATGGCCCCGTGCGCGGACGAGCTGATCGAACGGCTGGGGCTGGTGCGCGGCGGCATGACGCTGGTCGATACCGCGCGCGCGCATGAGCTGTACGAGGCAATGGGCCCGGCGCGCGAGATTTCGGGCGGTTCGGCGGCCAATACCCTGGCCGGCCTTGCCGCATTGGGCAGCAAATGCGCCTTCATTGGCCAGGTCGCCGATGACCAGCTGGGCGAAGTCTTTGCTCACGATATCCGCGCCGGCGGGATTGCCTTCGCTACTCCGGCCCGTGCCGACGATCCGCCGACCGCACGCTGCCTGATTTTCGTCACCCCCGATGGCCAACGCACGATGAACACCTACCTGGGCGCCTCGCAGTACCTGCCGCCCGCCGCGCTCGACGAAGCAGCGATTGCCGATGCCGAGATTCTCTATCTCGAAGGCTACCTGTGGGATCCCGAAGAGCCGCGCGCGGCAATGCGCCGGGCGATTGCCGCGGCCCGGGATAACGACCGCAAGGTCGCCTTCACGCTGTCCGATGCTTTCGTGATCGATCGCCATGGCGACGATTTCCGCGCGATGATCGACGCGGGCGAGATCGACATCCTGTTCGCCAACCATGTCGAGCTGGCTTCACTGACAGGTCTGGATGACTTCCACGCCGGGATCGACGCCCTGAAGGACAAGGTGCCGATGCTGGTAGTGACCCGCAGCGAAGCGGGCGCAGTCGCGGCGACGGGCGGCCAGGTGTTCGAAGTTTCGGCCGAGCCGGTGGCAAAGGTCGTCGACACGACTGGCGCAGGCGATCTGTTTGCCGCCGGGTTCCTGCACGGACTGGTCAGCGGCCGACCGGTCGCCGAGTGTTTGCGAATCGGCGCGATTTGCGCGGCGGAAGTGATTTCGCACTTTGGCGCGCGCCCCGAAGCTGATTTGACAAGTATGATTAGCGCCAGACTCGGCTAGTCCCTGTCGCAATTGGTTAACGATAGTTGACTAGATTCGATTTCCACAGGTTTATCCACTAACCTCGGTCCCTTGGGCGATTCGCTCACGGACAAAAGTGGCGCGGAAATCAAGGGGGCCGGGCGCATGAATGTTGTCACGCCGATAGGGGAATTTGCGCACCGCCGCGACGTAACTGTGGATGGCGAACATCCGCGCAACGTCGTAGCCGATATTGCCGCCCGCCCGCGGGGCCAGGCCCGGATCATCACGGTCGCCAATGAGAAAGGCGGGGTCGGCAAATCGACCGTGGCCTTTCATCTGGCCGTGGCTCTGGCCGACACCGGCCACAAAGTGCTGGCGATCGACCTTGACCGCCGCCAGCAGACCCTGACCCGGACGCTGACCGCGCGCGGCGGCACCGCCAAGCGGCTGGGGGTGCGGCTGCCGCTGCCCAAGCATCTGGTGCTCCAGCAGCAATCGGGCGCGCAGCTGTGCCAGGAAATCGCCCGCGCCGGCTGGGACTGCGACATGATCGTGATCGACGCAGCCGGCCACGATTCGCCGATTGCCCGGCGCGCGATCGCTTTGGCCGACCTGTTGGTCTCTCCCGTCAATTCCAGCTTTGCCGATCTTGACCTGCTGGGCCGGTTTCATCCGGTTTCAAACAAGCTGCTGGGCCCCGGCTGCTTTTCGACACTGGTCACCGAACTGCGCAGCGCGCGGGCCGAAGCCGGGCTGCCCGCGCTTGACTGGCTGGTGCTGCAGAACCGCAAGCGCCGCGAAACCAGCAAAAACCAGGACCGGGTTGAAACCGCGCTGCACCGCCTTGCGCCGCGGCTCGATTTCCGGCTGGGCGCGGGGCTGTTCGAACGCGTCGCCTATCGCGAGCTGTTCCTGCTGGGTCTGACCCATATCGACCTCAAGCGGATCCCCCAACTGGCACGGACCAAGACCGTTGCCACCAGCGAAGTCTCGGCCCTGCTCGACGATCTGGCGATCGAAGGTGAAGCCGGCCGCTTGCTCAGCGCATCGGTGCTGAGGGCCGGGGCCGGTTGGAACAGAGCAATGATCCGGGCCTAGTTTTCCCAGCGGGGGAAGCGTTCGAGCGGCGACTGCCCGTTCAGGAACTTGCGCGGCAATGTCGCGGTCAAAGCTTTGAAATCCCGAATGAAGTGCGACTGATCCGAATAGCCGCAATCGAGCGCGATCGCGGTCCACGAAGCATCGGGTACCAGTTCCTTGAGGTGGACCGCGTGCGCCACCCGGCAGATCCGGGCATAGTGCTTGGGATTGAGCCCGGTCAGCTGCTGAAAACGGCGCTGGAACTGGCGCAATGACAAACCGGTCATTTCGGCCAGTTCCTGGATCGATCCGGTGCCGCGGCGCTGGCGCAGCAGCCGCGCGGCCTGGGCCACGCCATCGGTTTCGGGCTGGCCTGCCACCAGGGTCTTGAACCAGCGATCCAGCGGCTCGGCCATGGCGGCAAAATCCGGGGCAGCCTTCAGGTGCACAAGCAGCTCGGGCGGAAAATCGACCGGCACGAAACTGTCGACCAGCGCGACCGGATCGATCCCGAACAGTTGGCCAGCCGCGGCTGGCTGCAAGCGCGCGCAGATGGTGCGCATCGCCCTGCCCATGTCCATGTCAAAGCGGTGGTGGGTCAGCGGGCCGAACAGCCCTACCTGCGGCACGACCAGCCGCTCGCCGGAATCGATGTCGATCATGGCATGACCGCCATCGAGGATGATCTGGATGAAGCAGTTGGGCCGGGCCGGAATGACCCGGCGTTGCCGCCCCGCTGCTTCGGAAATCGATGCGCCAATATAGCCGATCAGCCAGTGCGCCAGGTCAGGATCGCCGCTTTCAACGATCGTGATCTTCATTGCCCCCACGCTCCCGCATCACTTCGCGCCAGCCGATGTCGCGGCGGCAGAAGCCGTCGGCGAAATCGATGGCATCCACCGCGCCATAGGCTGTGGCCTGGGCCGCGGTGACATTCCCTCCAAGTGCGGTGACGTTTAGCACACGCCCGCCATTTGCCACCAGCTTTCCGTCAGCCAGCGCGGTGCCGGCGTGGAAGACCTTCGCGCCAAGCGCTTCGGCGGCGTCCAGCCCGGCGATCGCCCCGCCTTTGACCGGGGTATCGGGATAGCCTTTGGCCGCCATGACCACGGTCAAGGCAGTGTCGGGCGAAAGTCGGGGCGCAGGCCGGGTCGCGAGCCGCCCTTCGGCCACCGCCAGCAACAGCTCGCCCAGATCGTCCTGCAGCCGCAGCATCAGCACCTGGCATTCGGGATCGCCGAAGCGGGCATTGTATTCGATCAGCTTGACCCCCTGGGGGGTGAGCATCAGCCCGGCATAGAGCACGCCCGAATAGGGCATGCCTTCCTCGGCCATCGCTCTGACGGTCGGCACCACGATCCGTTCCAGCGCTTCGCCTTCAAGCAACGGCGTCAGCACCGGCGCGGGACTATAGGCCCCCATCCCGCCGGTGTTGGGGCCTGTATCGCCGTCGCCAACCCGCTTGTGGTCCTGGGCCGAACCGAACGGGACCACGGTGTGCCCGTCGGTCAGCGCGAAGAAGCTCGCCTCCTCGCCTTCCATGAATTCCTCGATCACCACTTCGGCCCCGGCGGCGCCGAACTTGCCGGAGAAGATCTCGGCGATAGCCTCCTCGGCCTCGGCCCGGGTCATGGCAACGGTCACGCCCTTGCCGGCAGCGAGGCCATCGGCCTTGATCACGACGGGTATCGCGAAGCTGGCCAGGTGGTGTAACGCTTGTGTGCTATCCGTGGCACGCTTGAAGGCCGCTGTGGGTATGTTGTGTCGCGCGCAAAGCTCCTTGGTGAAGGCCTTGGAACCCTCCAGCTGGGCGGCGGCCTTGCTGGGGCCGAACACGGCAATTCCGGCACCGCGCAAGACATCGGCAAGGCCATCGACCAGCGGCGCTTCGGGGCCGATCACCACCAGTCCGATCCGCCGCCCCTCGCAGAAATCCAGCACTTTGGCGTGGTCCGTCGCATCGAGCTGGATCAGCTCGGCATGCCGGGCGATTCCAGGATTTCCGGGACTGGCGAACAATTTGTCGCAGATCCGGGATTGCGTCAGCTTCCACGCCAGCGCATGTTCGCGCCCGCCCGATCCCAGCAGCAGGATATTCATGCCCGTTTCGCCTTACCCAGATGATGAACCCGCCGGGCTGGTAGCGAAGGAAGGCGCGGGCGACAACGCCGCAGCGCTTTCGGTCAGCGAGATATCCGCCGCGCTCAAACGGGTGGTCGAAGACCGCTTCGGCTTCGTGCGGGTGCGGGGCGAGCTATCGGGGGTCAAGCGGGCGGCCTCGGGTCACCTCTACCTGGCGCTCAAGGACGAGAACGCGCGGCTCGATGCGGTGATGTGGCGCGGGACGGTGCAACGCCTGAATTTCCAGCCTGAAGACGGGCTCGAGGTGATCGCGACCGGCAAGCTCACAACCTATCCGGGGCGTTCGAACTACCAGCTGGTAGTCGAACGAATGGAAGTGGCGGGCGAGGGCGCGCTTCTGGCTTTGCTGGCCAAGACCAAGGCCCGGCTTGAGGCGGAGGGGCTATTCGACAGCGACCGCAAGCGACCGCTTCCGTTCCTGCCCCAAGTAATCGGGGTCGTGACTTCGCCCACTGGCGCTGTGATCCGCGACATCCTGCACCGCCTTGCAGACCGCTTTCCCAGTCGTGTGCTGGTCTGGCCCGTGCTGGTCCAGGGGCCCGGTGCGGCTGGCCAGGTGGCCGCGGCAGTGCGCGGTTTCTCGGCGCTGACCGGATCCGATCGGCCCGATCTCGTGATCGTTGCGCGTGGCGGCGGATCGATCGAAGACCTTTGGGCCTTTAACGAAGAGATCGTGGTTCGTGCGATTGCCGAAAGCGCGGTTCCGGTGATCTCGGCAGTAGGTCATGAAACCGATACGACCCTGGCCGATTTCGCCGCCGACCTGCGTGCCCCGACCCCCACGGCCGCTGCCGAACTTGCGGTGCCCGTGCGCGAGGAACTGCTGGGCCAGATCGCCGAACTGGCACTGAGGAAGCGCCGCGCGGTGGCACGTCCCCTGCAATTGGGGCGCGAACGGCTCGCCGCGCGGGCCGATCGCTTGCCGGCTCCAGCCGCGCTGCTGAGCCCGCATGTTCAGAAGCTTGACGAACTCTCCGAGCGGTTGCGGCGCGGGCTGGTTGACCGGACCCAACTGGCGCGCGGCGAACTGCAGCGCACTTCCGCCAGGCTCTCGTTGCCGTTGATCGCGGCGCGGGCCGACCAGGCGCGCGGGAGGCTTGAGGGTGCGGCGCGGCTACTCCAGTCGCTCGACCCCGACCGGGTGCTCCAGCGCGGCTACGTTCGGGTGACCGACAGCGGCGGGCGGACCCTGGTCGATCGTACCGCCGCGGCTGAGCAAGCTGCGCTGGTACTCCATTTCCGCGATGGCGAACTTGCCGTTGCGCCGGGCCCGCCCGCGCCAGGCCGTGCGTCGTCCAAGCCGAAGTCCACCCCACCTGCAAACCCGAGTGCCCAGGGTAAATTGCTCTGAAAGCATTCCCCGGCTATGGCGTAATCATGTTGATGCATTCCGCCGATCGCCCTGCCATGCTGTTCTACCAGCCCAACGGATTCCGCGTGCTAAGCCCGGGCAATCATGTGCTGTGCGCGGTCAGTGGTGAAGCCGTGCCGCTTGAGGCGCTGCGCTATTGGTGTGTCGAGCGCCAGGAGGCCTATTCCAGCGCGCAGCTCGCGACGCGGCGACTGCTCGGCGAAGGCTGAGCGGCGATGCTCGATCGCCGGTTGCTTCTGGCCGGAGGCGGCGCGGCGCTGGGCCTCGGCCTGTGGCGCGCGCGCGGGTTGGCTGCCGAGCGTGAAACCCTTGATCCGGCAATCGATTTTGCACTCAGCGGGCAGCTCACGCAGGGTGGTTGGGCACGGGGGCGGGCGCCGATCGGCACCCGCATGCTCAGCTTCAATCGCCGGCCGATCCAGCTGGCGCCGGATCGCAGTTTCTTCATTGCGTTCGACCGGGATTCGGTGCCGCGGGGCGAGCTGGCAGCTGAAATGGGCGGCGGAGAGACCAGTACGGGGCTGTTCGCGATTTCCCCACGCGCCTGGCAGATCGAGAGGATCCCGCTGGGCCCAAAGCCGGGCACGCCGCCCAATCCCGAATATGCCCGCCGCCGCGAGACCGAACTCGCCCAGATCAAGGCGGCACGAGGGGTGGATCATATGGTTGACGGCTGGCGGCAGAAGTTCCTCTGGCCGGTCTATGGCCGGCTCTCGGGCCGGTTCGGCGCGCAGCGGATCTACAACGGGGTGCCGGGCAGCTACCATTCGGGAATGGACATCGCCACCGGGGCCAGCGGAACCCCCTTTGTCGCGCCAGCAGACGGCGTGGTGATCCTGGCGGCGCAAAGCCCGTTCTCGCTCGAGGGACGCCTGCTGATGATCGATCACGGGATGGGGCTGAACAGTGCTTTTCTGCATTGCTCGGCGCACGGCGTGAAGGAAGGCGATGTGGTGCGCCAGGGCCAATACATTGGCAAGATCGGCGCGACCGGACGGGCGACCGGCCCGCACCTGCACTGGTCGATCAAGTGGCGCGAGGCGCGGCTCGATCCGCTGCTGTTCGTCGGGGCCATGCCGAAGGGCTGAATTGCGCTTGCTTCGGCTGTGACATTATAGTTACAGCAGGCGGATTTCTGGCCAAAATGGCGGACTTTGGCTTTACAGCGCCTGTCACTCGCGGCAATCCGGCCCAATCCGAAAGCTGGGCTGATGCAATATCTGCCCAGGTTTCCGGGATAAATCGGCCAAATCCAATGGTTTGGTCATTTCCGATCGGGGACTTGTAACACATGAAAACCTATTCGATGCTGAAGGCTAGCGCTGCACCCCTTGCTCTGGGTCTGTCGCTTGTCGCCACGCCCGCGTTCGCACAGGACGCCGCTGCTGAAGACGAAGCTCCCGCCAAGGACATCGTCGTCACCGGTACCCTGGTGCGCAATCCCAACCTGGTTCAGGCCAACCCGGTCAATGCGACCACTGCCGACCAGATCGAACTGAAGCAGTCGAACACTGCCGAAGAAGTCCTGCGTGAAGTTCCGGGCATTGTCCCGAACATCGGTACCGCTGTGAACAACGGCAACGGTGGCTCCAGCTATGTTGACCTTCGTGGTCTCGGCTCGAACCGCAACATCGTGCTGCTCGACGGCAACCGCATTGTTCCGGCCGACCTTCAGGGCCGCGTCGACCTTAACAACATCCCGCTCGCGCTGATCAGCCGCGTCGATGCCCAGACCGGTGCCGCCGTGACCACCTATGGTGCGGACGCCATCACCGGCGTGGTCAACTTCATCACCCGCAAGGATTTCGCCGGGCTTGACCTGTCGCTGGGTGAGCAGATCACCGATCAGGGTGACGGCAACTACATGCGTGCCGACCTTACCGTTGGCGCCAACTTCGACGATGGTCGCGGCAACGCGGTGCTGAGCATCGGCTACCAGGAATCGGATCCGGTCTATCAGGGCGATCGCGATTTCTCGACCTTCGGGATCGATTCGTACACCGGTACGCTGGGCGGTTCGGGCACCACTGTCCCGGCACGTATCACCGGCACCCGCGGGCTCGCGGCTGGTGTTCCCAACGTTCTGACGGCCGTTACCCAGACCGGGACCACTGTGGCTGGCCAATTCACTGGCGTTGCTGCTGGCACCCCGATCCTGTCGCCCCAAGCTGGCGGCGCGACCAATGGTGGCACTCGTCAGTCACTACCGTCGAACGGTTCGGCCGTCGGCACCTACCAGTTCTTCAACTTCAACCCGTACAATATCTTCCAGACGCCGTTCAAGCGCTACAACATCTTCGCCCAGGCCAACTACAAGGTCAGCGACTCGGTTGAAGTCTACACCCGCGGCATGTTCTCGAAGAACACCATCGACACCATCATCGCGCCGTCGGGCTCGTTCGGCGGTTCGGTGACGATGAACCTCAACAACCCGTACATGACGCCGACCCTGCGCAGCCAGTTCTGCGCGCTGAACGTCGCGCCAACTGTCAACGGTGTAACGCCCAGCGGGGCGGCCACTTCAGGCCAGGCCACTTACACGCCGTTCCTGACCCCGGCGCAGTGCGCCGCAGCCGCTACCGCTACCGGCCCGGCCGATCCCAACTATCGCACCGTGACTTTCAACCTGTCGCGGCGCGCGGTTGAAGTAGGACCGCGTATCAGCAATTTCACCTCGACGGTGTTTGACTATCGCGTTGGCGCCAAGGGCGACATCAGCAGCCATGTCAGCTGGGACGTCACCGCAGCCTACGGCGAATCGGAAAAGATCCAGGCAATCAAGAACTATACCCTGCAGTCGCGCTGGCGGCAGGGGCTGCTCGCCAACAACACCACGACCTGTCAGGATACGTCCAACAACTGCGTGCCGATCAATCCGTTCGGTGATGTTGGTTCGATTACCCCAGGCATGGCTGATTTCCTCAGCGAAGACAGCACCACCACGATCCGTACCAGCCTGGGTCAGGTTCGCGGCCTCCTCTCGGGTGACCTTGGTCTTGCCTCGCCGGCTGCAACCACGCCGATCAGCTTCGCGCTGGGCGCTGAATACCGCAAATATCACGCGGCTCAGGCTTCGGACCTGCTCGCCAAGACCCCGGGCGAACTCGGTGGTGCCGGCGGTGCGGCTCCGGATATCGATGGCGGCTACAACGTCTGGGAAGGTTACGGCGAATTGGTCTTGCCGCTGGTCGAAGACGCTGCCTTCGCCAAGAGCCTGACCCTCGAAGGCGGTGCCCGTTATTCGAAGTACAAGGTCGACGGTGGCGGTGAAAACGAAACCTGGACCTGGAAGGTTGGTGGCAGCTGGGAGCCGGTTGACGGCGTCAAGTTCCGCGGCAACTATGCCCGCGCGGTTCGGGCACCGAACATCTTCGAACTGTTCAACCCGGTGACCACCGGCCTGACCAACCTGGCGGCAGATCCCTGCGCTGGTGCGGCTCCGGTCGGCAATGCCAACCTTCGCGCGGTCTGCATCGCGCAGGGCGCGCCGGCTGGCACGATCGGTTCGATCCTCAACCCGACTGCGGCCCAGGCCAACAGCACCGGTGGCGGCAACATCAACCTCAAGCCGGAAAAGGCCACCACCTGGACCGCTGGTTTTGTGTTGCAGCCGGCGGTCCTGCCGGGCTTCTCGCTTTCGGTCGATTACTACAGCATCAAGATCACCGACGAAATCGGCACCCCGACTTCGGGTGACGTGATCGCGTCCTGCTTCGGTAACCCGGTCGGTTCGGCCATTACGGCCGCTTCGGCTACCGATCCGCTCTGCACTGCGATCCGGCGCAACCCGGTTACCGGTGGACTCGACGGCGATTCGGCGACAACCCTTGGCCTTCCGCAGACACTGAGCAACAGTGGTCGGCTCAAGACCAGCGGCATCGATCTGATCGCGAACTATCGCCGTGACCTCGGTCCGGTGAAGTGGGCGTCAAGCTTTGTGTTCAACTATGCGCGTTCGCAGACGTTCAACGCCAATGTCAGCAGCCCGCTCAACGTTGATCGCGAATGCGTGGGTTACTACAGCCCGAACTGCGGCTTCACCGGTTCGATGCAGCCGAAGTTCCAGTGGTCCTGGCGTAACACCATGACCTTTGGCGATCTGGATGTGTCGCTGCTGTGGCGCCACATTTCGGCGATGGAGCAAGAGCCCGACGATATCCTCACGGGTCGCGGCGCAGCCTTTACCGGTGTTTTCCCGGTTGGCTTCGGCTACCGTGAAGGTGAAGCGGTCAACTTCGGGAAGATCCCGGCGTACAACTACTTCGACATGACCATGCGCTTCAACGTCAGCGAGCACGTGACGTTCACCGTGGCGGTGCAGAACCTGTTCGACAAGGATCCGCCGGTGGTGGGCTCGTCGATCGGTTCGACCTCGTACAACAGCGGGAATACCTACCCGTCGACCTACGATGCACTCGGCCGTCGCTATGCCGCTTCGGTTCGCCTGAAGTTCTGATCCCGACCGGGACCAGAGAGCTCACGAAAGGGGCGGGCAGCAATGCCCGCCCCTTTTTCGTTGCCTGCTTGACAGCAAGCGGCAGTCTGCCGATGCCGCTGCAATGACCCAGAACCTCACGCGGTTCGCTCAGGACATTCAGGCGGCACTGGCTGCCAACCCGCGCGACCCGGCGGCACTGACCGGCATGGCCTGGCTGTTGCGCCAGGAAGGGCGGCTGCGCGAAGCCGTGATGCACTGCGATGCGGCGCTGCGGGCCGATCCCAGCTATGTCACCGCATGGCTTGAACGCGGCTTCATTTTGTCAAGTGGCGGCTCGATGGCCAATGCCATCGCATCCTATCGCCGCGCGCTCGAACTCGATCCGGACTGTCCCGAAGCCCACGCGGGGATCGCCTCGATCATGGCCCGCGATGGCGACAGTAGCGAGGCGCGGAATCACGCCAGAAGGGCGCTCGAACTCGATTCTGCCAATGCCATTGCCGCGGCCGCGCTGGGGACCATGCAGCTCGAGGCTGGTGAACTCGAACAGGCCGAAGCGCTGCTCGCCCCACTTTCCAACGGTCTCGTCGAGCCAAGCGCTGACCGCAGCCTGATTTACGGCCTGCTGGGCGATGCCCGCGCGCGGCTGGGCCAGCATGCATCCGCATACGAGTGCTACGTCCAGGCCAAGGCCGATTTCGCTGCAGTGAACGCCCCCCGGTTTGCCGGACGCCAAAACCACCGCGACTTCATCGCGCGCATAGCTGCCAGCATTACCGCCACGCCTCTGCTTGCTCAAGCCAGCAATGCGGACACCTCCGCCAATGCCACACAGAGCCACGTATTCCTGCTTGGCTACCCACGTTCGGGGACCACGCTGGTCGAGAACATCCTCGCATCGTTACCCGGGGTAACCGCGCTTGAAGAGCGTCCTACGCTCGTCGAGGCCGACAAGGCCTTCCTTGCTGAACCCGAGGGCCTGACGCGGCTTGCCAATCTCGATGAGCGCGATCTCCAGCCCTTTCGCCAGGCCTATTGGGACAAGGTAGCTCAGGCCGGGGTTGACGTTTCCAGCCACTGCTTCGTCGACATGGACCCGCTCAAAGGCACCCGCCTGCCGGTGATTGCCCGCCTGTTCCCTGATGCCCGCATCCTGCTGATGCGCCGCGATCCGCGCGATGTTGTCTGGTCGTGCTTCCACACCCAATTCGCGTTGACCAATGCCGCCCTTGAATTCACCACGCTAGAGCGCGCTGCACGGCACTATGCGGCGCTGATGGAGCTGATCGAAGTGGCCCAAGCGCGATTGGCGCTGAATCTTCATCCGGTCCGATACGAAGGTCTGGTCCGCGACTTTGAGCAAGAAACCCGCACCCTGTGCACCTTCCTCGACCTCGAATGGAGCGAGGACCTGCGCCGGTTCGATCGCACCGCCAAACAGCGCGGGGTGGCCACCGCCAGCGCCGGCCAGGTCCGCAAGGGGCTCTACGATGGTTCTGGCCAATGGCGGCCTTATGCCGAATACTTCGCGCCAGTCCTGCCGATCCTGGCCCCCTGGATCGAAAAATTCGGCTATCCCCTCTAGGCGCTGATGCCGGGATGCAATTTTCCTACAATGCAGATTTCTGTTAGCTTGCCTTGGTTCTTTGAAAAGTTGATCAAGCGCGGACCCGCTCGTAGCTGTCAAGTGTCAAGTTGATCGATAACATATTGCAAACACATCATAATATTCGCTCTGATTGCTTGACAAATTGACACATGTGTCAAGCAAACCGGGTTCAGGGGGCGATTCTGGATCAGGTGCGGCCAAGCAGTGGGTTGGGCGCTGCCATCGCCACCCCGGCAGTCTCTGCCACCCGGCTGGCCCATTCCAGGACCATGCCGATTTCCTCACCATGCGCAGCGCGGGCCTTGGCGTATTCGCTGCTGCGGTCCGCGGACGTGAAGGCCTGGCCAGACTTCGAATGCTGCCTGAAGGCCGGTCCGGACACGATCTCAGCCAACTCGTTTGCTCCGCAAGGCAGTCCGTAGTGCGCGGTCACCGCCGCTAATGCGGAGGTCGGATCGGCTGTCATATGGTCGGCATCGAGCGTCGCGATCCTGGCAGGCCCCAGCTTGGCGGCAAGCTGGGAAAAGTAAGCATGCTGGGCCAACCACCCGACCGCAGCAACTTGCAGGTCACTCTGGCGGAAATAGTCGCCAGGTTCGAATCCCAGATCGACGAAGCCCGCCCGGAGGTAGCCCTCGAGCAGTTCGCGCACCCACAGCCGGCACTCCAGCCCCTTGCGCACAACCGAGATCAGGAAGGTCTCGAGCGGAGCATAAAGGAATACCGCCCTGGCCTCACTTTGAATCGCCAGCAACAGCTCGGCCAGCGGATTGAGCAGATTGGATGGTTTGACCACCACTGCTTCGTTCGGGCCATAGGGTCGGGCCAACAAACGCAGCGAAGCATCGGCAACCCGGGCGACGGCCGCGCCCTGAGCCCCGCGCCAACGAAAGCCGACAAGGTCATTCAGTGTCACTGGTTCGCTCAGGCCCATTGCCAATCCTGGCCGATCAAGCGCGCGGACTAGCATCGTCGATCCGCAAAAGGCCGAATGGAACAGGAAATGCAGTTTTCCTCTGCCCAGTGCCGCCAGACAATCGCTCGCCGGAACATCGCGACCCGGCCTGCGCTCACCCAGATAGACATCGGTCAGAAAAGGAACCGACCCTTGATCTTGACGGGATAAACGAATGAAACGGAATGCATCATCCGATTCGACATAGCGATGAGCGTACCACTCCGGATCGAACAGTTCGAAGGTTTTGCCTGAGGACATGGCGGCAGGCTAGGCACTCTCGACCATCACCGCAACTCCCCCTTGCGGGGCTGGGCCGCACTTCGTAATCCTGTGGAGATGAACCAGGTCATGCTTGCCCAACGCGCCAATGACGAGGGCCTTGCAGCGCTACGCAGCGGTGACGCGGCGCGTGCCATTGCGGCTTTCGCTCAGGCAACCATCGCCGATCCCGGCGCTGTGCCGTTGTGGCGCAATCTGGCAAATGCCTACCGTCTGGCTGGCGACGCTGCGGGCGAACGTACCGCGCTCGACAGCGCTTTGGCGATCGACCGGCTTGATCTTGGTGCGCAGCTGCGGATGGCGCAGTTGCTGCAACGCCTGGGCGAAGAGCGCTCCGCCTTGCTCACCTGGAGCAATGTCCGTCAGATCGTTGAAGGTCTCGACGGCCAGCTCGCTCCGCATGTCCAGGCTGAAGTCGACGCTGGCATTGCCTATTGCCAACAGCTCGAATCCCGCCTTGGGGACCAGGCCGATGCCATTTATGCAGGCGGACAAGACAAATGGGACGCTGCCGAGAAGCGGCGTATCGGGGCTTTCTTCGACCATGCGCTGGGCCGACGGGCGATCTATCACAACCAGTGCGCGGGGCTCCACTACCCGTTTCTGCCCGCCGACGAGTACTTTGATCGCGAGCATTTCCCATGGCTCGAGCGACTCGAGGCAGGAACCGATGCGATTCGTGAAGAGTTGCTCGGAATCCTCGACAATCCAGGCGAGGCGATCCGGCCCTATGTCCGGATGGAGGACGGTTCACCGGACAGTCCGTGGAGCGCACTTGACCATTCGCTCGACTGGGGGGCCTGTTTCCTGTGGGAATATGGCATTGCCAACCAGCCGGTGCTTGACCGTTGTCCGCGCACTGCGGCCCTGCTTGATAGCCTGCCGTTGCTGCGAATCCCGCATCGCGGACCCTCGGCGTTCTTTTCGATCCTTCGGCCCCACAGCAAGATCCCGCCGCATACCGGGGTTACCAACACCCGTGCGATCATCCATTTGCCGCTGATCGTGCCTCCGGGCTGCGGCTTCAGGGTTGGCGGCGAAACGCGCGAATGGGCAGAAGGCCGGGCTTTTGCCTTCGACGATACGATCGAGCACGAAGCCTGGAACGACAGCGACCAGCGCCGGGCAATCCTGATCATTGACGCCTGGAACCCGCACTTATCCGCGGCCGAGCGCGAGGCGATCATCGCCCATATCTGCGCATCGGAAGCGGCGCTGGCCTGACCGGCTTGCGAAAGGCCCCCTAAAACGGTAGCTTGCCGGGCATAGTCAATCCCGAGCGCATCTGACAGGGAGAACGCCAGTGAGCCTGCTCGCATCCATGATCCTGCTGATTGCTTCAGACGGCGCAGCCCAGACCGACCTTGCCAATCTGACCGAGCCCGATCCCAAGAGCATGTCGCAAAAGGAAATCCGCGAGTTCAATTCAAAGATTCCGCGTGATCATCCGTTCTACATCCGCTGCGTGAAGTCTGACGAAACCGGATCGATCGCCAAGAAGTCCTATTCGTGCCGGACCAACCAGCAGTGGACACTGGCCTATACCACCGGCAACCAGACTGCGCGCGACACAGTTGAAGCCATGACCAGCAAGGCGACTGTTACGAACTGACCCTTTGAAATACAGGAGAAGTCAGATGAGCATCATCGCATCGTTGTTGCTGCTGATAGGCGCCGATGGTGCCCTCACTACCGATTCCGCGGTCCTGACTGAGCCCGATCCCAAGAGCATGTCGCAAAAGGAAATCCGCGAGTTCAACGCGGCACTTCCGCGCAACCATCCTTTCTTCATCCGTTGCGTCAAGTCGGATGAAACTGGCTCACTGGCCAAGAAGCTCTATTCCTGCCGGACCAACCTTCAGTGGGCGCTGGCCGACAAAACTGGCAGCCAGGAGGCGCGTGAGATTTTGGAAGCCATGACCAGCAAGTTCTGGAAGACTGAATGATGAAGGCCGTGATGCTCTGACAAAGAAGTGCATCGATAGCGCCCGCTGTTTGGTGCAGACGGCGCCGCTCAGCTTGCCACAATTTCCTTGGTTAGATCGAAGTCCAAGGCCAGTCTCAAAAAAGCGAAACCGCGAGCTCAATGCGGCGCTGCCAAATCAGGGTTGGATCATTGAGACTGGGGCAAACGAATAACCCGAACCCCTGCCTGACCGTTGATCCGAGCGAAATAGCCGCCCAGTGAACCGCGGCTGATCTCTATTTTCTGCCCGGCCTTTGCCCAGGTGTCGCGGCCGTCGGTCTGCTTCCAGCGGGCACCGTCAGCGAGGACGAAGATTGCGGAACCGTCGCGCGTTGAGGACACAGCGGTTATCGTCGATTCGACTTTTTCGACCTCGACATCATCGTTGTCGCCGAACAGTTTGATCTTGGGCAGCGACAACCCGAACAGGCTGCGCTTGGTTTTTTCGGTGGTGGCCCGATCGACTACCAGCACCTGTTTGGCCTCGGCGGCGCTGGCCAAGGCATCAACGCTCTTGTCATAGCAGGTCAGTCGTTGGCCTGCATCGGCCAGTTTGCGACAATCGACCACCGCCTGGAAGACTTGCGGCTGGACCGGCGCTGGCTGATCTTTGGCCAAGGCCGGTGCACCCAGCAAGACTGCGGCCGGGATGGACAGGCAGATCAGGCGGCGCATGGCTAGTCCCCTTGTGATAAATCGCTCGGCGCTGAATGCCCCCTTCAGGGGTGCGAGGTCAATCTTCATGCTTACAATGATTATCCGGGTCCCAATTTGGCAACGCCCTGACAGACACGCCACCGGACTTGCCGACAAAATGACGGAAGGGGGCCTTCAAGCGTATGGGTCTGCGGCGGCTGACCTGGTCGATCCCGGCGCGCCTTCCGACAAAACAAAAGGCGCCCGGCTGACCGGACGCCTCTGCTTTGGCGCTTGCCGGCCGATCAGGCGGCGACTGCGGCCTGCTTCTTGAGTTCGCGCTTCACCTTGAGCGCGTTCTCCGAAAGCTTGGTGTCCGAAGTCTTGAGCAGCCAGTTGTCGAGACCGCCGACGTGCTCGACCGAGCGCAATCCTTGCGTTGAAACGCGGAACTTGAAGCTGCGGTCCAGCCCTTCGGACATCAGCGTCACGTTCTGCAGGTTGGGCAGGAACACACGCTTGGTCTTGTTGTTGGCGTGGCTGACGTTGTGACCAACCTGGCGGCCCTTGCCGGTCAGTTCGCAAATACGGGACATGGCTAAACTCGCTACAAAAATGGCTACCCGGTAGGGGAGAAGGCGCGCGCATAGCGATTCACCCTTGCGGGGTCAAGGTATTGCGGCCAATTCGGCGGAAATGAGCCGCTGGCCCCTTCCCGAACCAATGCGAATCGCGCTTAAGCAAGCGCAGGCAGGCGAATCCGCGGGCGAAGTGCCGATTGGCGCCGTGGTGGTCAAGGACGGCGCAGTGATTGCCGCCGCCCACAACCAGCCACGCGGCTTGCATGATCCGACCGCCCATGCCGAAATCCTTGCGATTCGCGCTGCTGCGGAGAAGCTTGGCAACGAACGACTCGACGGCTGCGAACTGTGGGTCACGCTGGAACCCTGCGCAATGTGCGCCGGGGCAATTGCCCATGCCCGGATTGCCCGGCTGTATTACGCTGCCGCTGATGCCAAGGGCGGGGCTGTGGAACACGGCGCACGGGTGTACGAACACGAACAGAGCCTGCACCGGCCAGAGGTCTACTCGGGCATTGGCGCAGAGGCGGCCAGCGCGCTGCTCAAGGCCTTCTTCGCCGCACGCCGATGAGCCTCTGCTTGACACATCTGTCAAGTTGTCAAGCAAGCGTAACGATCGATCTTACGCTAATTCAATGACTTGCCTGCTTGCTTGACACTTGACACTATTTTCAGAGCAGGCCGGGTAAGTCGCGAAATGGGATCAACTTTTCAAAGAGCCGCCGCAGGATAGCAGGCCAGAGCGCTGTAGGAAAATCACTGCCCGCGCCAGATCTTCAGCGGCAGGTCGTTCTTGGGCCCAAAGCTGCGCTTGCTGCAGGCCGTGGGCATGAAATCCTTGCCATAGCAAAGGTGCAGTTCGCGCAGCCAACCGCCGTTGGAGGTCACCAGCCCGACCGCACTCAGCGGCCAATCGGGGTTGCGCTGGACAAAGGCTTTGCGCAAATCGCCAGCGGTCAACTGCGCCTGCTTGGACAGCCGATCGGCATCGGGCAGTTTCAGCGAGTTCCACAGGATCCCCGCGACCTTGAGATAGGCTTCGGGCGTTTTGGCCATACAGCTGCCGTGCTTGGCCCATTCATGCTCGATCAGCCACGGCACCGGGGTCATGCACATGTTCGCGCGATAGTCCTGCTGGGTCGGGCGCGGGGTGATGGCGCACCACTGTGGCGAGCGATCGTTCGCTCCTTCGGGCCAGAGCCCGTGGAGGACGAAACCGAATCGCCCGATCTGGCCGTTACACTGGTAATTTGAGGGATCGCTTGCCGCCTTGCCGCCACGACAGAACTCGGGCGACCAGCTGACCGCCAGGGTATAGCCGGTCACCGGCATCGTGGTGCGCGGACCGTCGGGCTGGACCGGGCGCGGCTCTTCCACACTTTGCGGCGCGCGGCACTGGTAGGCCTGGGCGAGGGCTGGCGTGGGGAGTAGCGCGAATGCAATCAGCGCGATTCTAGTTGAACACATTGGGGTCAGCCGGCTTGCGTCCATTGAACCAATCGTGCGTGTCAGGCCGAAACAGGCAGATAACCGCCGCGAGTTGCAGCAAGATGTTGATCAATGCGAATGTCGTGACCGTCGGGCCAAACATGGGATTGCGCAAGGTGGCAGGCAATCCCAGCAATCCGATCACGAAAAAGCCAGTGAATATCCACTTGGCGACTTTGCTGCCGCGCTTTGCAATAAAATACCAAAACAAAGCAGAAATTCCGAAACTGAATGCCAGGGTCAGAAATATGAAGGTGGTACTGGCGATGAATCCGGATGCTCCAGGTGTTGCCAGTGTCGCGGCTCGAATGGTGGTCCAGTTGAGGACCGAGCTCAACAGCCCCAAGATAAGCGAGCCAAGGTAGAGCCGCTCAAACCAGACGATAGACACAGGGCGCATGACTGACCTTTCCAATATTGTTCCGGAACAACAGTCTGGCAATATTGCAGGGTCCTGACAACCACCCGATACTTTCTACAGCGGAGTGAAATCCAGCCCCACATCGGCCGCTGGTGCGCTCTGGGTCAGGCGGCCGACGGAGACATATGTAACCCCCGTCGTGGCAATCGCGGCAATGGTGTCCAGCTGGACCCCGCCCGAGGCTTCGCACGGCACGCGGCCCGCGATCAGCGCGACGGCTTCGCGCAGGGTCGGCACGTCCATGTTATCGAGCAGGATGTGGCTTGCCCCGGCCTCAAGTGCGGGTTCGATCTGGCTGATCCGATCCACCTCGCAGATGATATGCTTGACCCCGGCCTCCTTGGCCCGGCGCACCGCCTCACCCACGCCGCCAGCGACCAGCACATGATTGTCCTTGATCATCGCCGCGTCCCACAGCCCCATGCGGTGGTTCTGCGCTCCGCCCATGCGGGTGGCGTATTTCTCCAGGTGGCGCAGGCCGGGGATGGTCTTGCGGGTGTCAAGCAGGGTGGCGTGGCCGGCCATGGCATCGACGTATTGGCGGGTCATTGTCGCGATTCCCGACAGGTGCTGGACGGTGTTGAGGGCCGAGCGTTCGGCGGTGAGCATCGCCCGGGCATTGCCCGACAGGCGCATCAGGTCGGTCCTGGCGGGTACTTTCGCGCCCTCTTCGACCAACACTTCGATCTGCATGGCAGGATCGAGCGCGCGGAAGAACGCCTCGGCGATTGGTAGTCCGGCGACCACGATCGCGTCGCGAGTGTCCATCACGCCCGAAAACCGCGCATCGGCGGGGATCACGCTCTCGCTGGTCACATCGTGCCCGCCGCCGGGAAGGCCCAGCCCCAGATCTTCATCCAGCGTGCCGCGGACGAAATGGGCGAGGTCGAAGCCGGGGAGGATAAAAGTCATTGCTAGGGTTTCGCGAGATTCGCGGTGCGGCGCAAGTAGATGGTTCACACGAAGACACGAAGACCACGAAGATGTCCCGCCAGCGGCGAAGCCGCTATGTCATTCCTGATTTGCGTTTGGGGTATGCCAGGAATGGCAGAATGAGCCTGCGGCTCGGCGCAACGTCTTCGTGATCTTCGTGTCTTCGTGTGAACCCAATCAATGCACAAACCGCGCAACGACATCGCGGTACGAACGCGAGACCTTCACATCCGCGCCGCTTTCCAGCACCAGGAAGCATTCGCCATTGGTGTGCGGCTTGACCTGGCGGACCTGGTTCAAGTTGACGATCCAACTGCGGTGGACCCGCTGGAATACGCGCGGATCGAGCCTGCGTTCGAGGTCTTTCATCGTTTCGCGCAGGATCAGGCTGTTGTCGGCGGTGTAGATGCACATGTAGTCGCCCGCCGCCTCGATCCGTTCGATCGAATCGACATCGACCCGGAAGATCTGCCCGCGATCCTTGATGTTGATGAGCTTTTCATAACGCGCGGCATGGTCGGGCTCTTCGGGCATTGCGTCCATCGCATCGGGGGCGACTTCGGCCAGCACGGTCTTGAGCTTTTCAGCTTCCTCGGCCGAGCGCTTTTCGGCCAGGCGCGTGCGCACCCGCTCCATCGTGTCGGCCAGCTTGTCTTCATCGACCGGCTTCATCAGGTAATTGACCGCGTTGGCCTCGAATGCGCGGACAGCGTGTTCCTGATAGGCGGTAACGAAGACGATCAGCGGCGGTTCGATATCGAGGATCCCGCTGACCACCGAAAAACCGTCAAACCCGGGCATCTGGATGTCGAGGAAGACCAGGTCGGGCTTTTCGGTCTTGATCTTGCGGATCGCCTCGCGCCCGTTTGAGCAGGTGTCGATCACTTCGACATCGGCGAATTTTTCAAGGCGCAGCATCAGGCCCTGGATCGCGAGCTTTTCGTCATCAACAACGATGGTGCGAATGGTCATGGCAGATGTTCCTTCAGCCGGCCAGCGCCGGGGCCTTGCCTGGCAGGGTCGCGGCAGGCTGCACTTCGCGTCGTTCGAAAGGAATCTCGATCAGCACGGTAAACCCGCCCTCGGCCGGCTCCATCGTTTCGAAACGATGCGCCTCGCCATAAGCCTGAGCCAGCCGGTCCCGGATGTTGGCCAGGCCCACGCCGGTAGACACTTGTTCGCCGCCGTCGAAAGTCACGCCGCTCAATCTGTTGGACGCACCCCCCGATTGCAATCCCGGGCCGGTGTCGGAGACGGTGATGCGAAGGTTCTGGCCGACGAGTTGCGTGGCGATAGTGATTTCGGCGCCCGATTCCTGCGGGCTGACCGCATATTTGATTGCGTTTTCGACCAGCGGCTGCAGCAACAGGCTGGGCAGCAGCGCCTTTTCGGTGGCTGGATCGATCTGGAACGAGGTGCGCAGCCGTTCCTCGAAGCGCATCCGCTCGATCTCGAGGTAGAGCTTCAGCGTCTCGACTTCCTGCGCCACGGTGACCCGGCCGGCCGGCTCGTTAACGAGGGTATAGCGCAGGAAACTCGACAGCCGGCTGAGCATGGCATTGGCTGGCTCGGTTTGCTTGAGCAGCACCAGGGTCGAGATCGAATTGAGGGTGTTGAACAGGAAATGCGGATTGAGCTGGTAGCGCAGCATGGCGAGCTGCGCGCTGGTCGCCTGGTTCTCCAGCTGGATCAACTGGTCGTTCTGCTCTTCGATCTGGATGAAGAAGTTGATCATGTAATAGAGCGCCGACCAGGCCAGCAGTAGCGTCGCGTCAAGATAGAACAGGCCGATAATCCGCCCGACATCGAAGCCGCGATCGCCGTTGTAGAGCCCGCTGACCCAGGCATCGATGAAGGCATAGGCGGCCACCGCCACGCCCAATGCCAGCACGGTGACGCCCCAGGTAACCAGCGGCCGCCGGCTGATCAGCGCGCGGTAAATCACCGAGAGGATCAGGGTCAGCGACAATCCCGTGATGGTCGAGATCAGGATCGTGACAAGGAACGACAGCTCCTTGGCATTGGCCAGCCCCGACATCGTGCGCAAAAGCAGTGCCCCGCCCCAGCCAGCCATCTGTAGCCGCCAGAACGCCTGGTTCTTGTTGGCGAAGAAGGGGATCGGACGAAAGGGCAGCAGGACGGCCATCGGGGTTATCCTAGCAGATATGGGGGCCGCTCGGCCAACGGTTTACTTGCCCCGCGCTTCGGCCACTGCCTTGGCCAGGCCCTGACGGCCGATTGCGCCGGTGATGAGCTGCTCGCCCACCACCCAGCTTGGCGTTCCATCGATCCCAAGCTTGCGGGCAAAACCCATGTTGGCCTCGATCTCAGCCTGGACGCTTGGGTCCTGAGCGAATTTGCGGGCGCGTTCGATGTCGAGCCCGGCGGCCTTGGCGGCGCCCTCGATGCTGGCCATGTCGGTCCGCCCGGCGGCGAACATGGTCTTGTGGAAGGCCGGGTACTTGCCCTGTTCGGCTGCCGCCAGCCCCCAGCGCGCGGCATCGGGGCTGGTCGGGGCGATGATCGGCAGCTCGCGGATCACCACCTTGAGGTCGGGATTGGCGGCGATCACGGCCTCAAGATCGGCCACGCTGCCACGGCAATAGGTGCAGGCGAAGTCGGTGAATTCGACCAGGGTCACCGTGCCGTTCGGATTGCCCAGCACAGCGCCGGGGAAGGGCTTTTCGATGCTGTCGGCAATGCTGGCGAGTTGCTTCTCGCTGCCCTGAACCTTCAGCTTGTCGGCCGCCTCGACCAATACTTCGGGGTGTTCGACGATATAAGCGTGAACGCGCTTGCCGAATTCGGCATCATCGAGGCCGCTTGAACGCCCTGACTGAACCGCCCAGCCTACGGCTCCACCAACCAGCAGCAAGGCAAGACCGGCCAGCGCCAGCGAGAACGGGAAAGGTGATTTCATGGAAAGCGGCGCTACCTGCGTTTCTTCGTTTGTTCAATCGCGGCGCGCGATTGCATGGCGATGTCCTGCGCGCGCAGCCAGTCGGGTGAACCCTTGGGCAGCACGGCCTCAGCCGCTTCGGCGCTTTGCAGCGCCTGGAAGTAGTTGAGCTGGAGCACTTGTTGTTCGGCCGAGGCCAGGCGCGCGCGGGCCATGTCGCCTTTCTGGCCATAGATCACTCCCAGCACGTACCAGGCGAACGGATTCTCCCGGTCGCGCGATAGGGCGGCCTTCAGGACCTGCTCGCCTTCGGCCAGATTGGCCGAATCTTCGCTGGCGACCAGCGCGTGACCGAAAGTGGTGGCGATCAGCGGCTGGTTGCCAGTCAGGCTGGTGGCGCGCCGCAGGGGATCGAGCGCATCGACCGGATGTCCGGATTCGAGCAGAATCTGGCCCTTGAGTTCAAGGTAATAGGGGTCGTTAGGACTGATCGCCAACAGGGCATCGACCTCGCCCATCGCCTTGTCGAGGAAGGCCTCCTTGTGCCAGGCATAGGCCCGGGCGTAGTGTGCGGGTACACTGTTATCGCCGGGTGGATAGACCCGGAAGGTCCGTTCCGGCTCTTCGACATAGCCCAGCAACTTGGCCTTTACCCGCAGGAAACGGGCCTGGAGCGCCGGATCGGCCGGTTTGGCCCAGGCCGGGTCCTTCTGGTAGCTATCCTGCAGCGTCGCGATCCGGTCCGATGTCATCGGGTGGGTCGAATAGAATTCACTGTCGTAGGTGCGCGAATAGCCATGGCGCATTTCCAGGTTCTGCAGCTTCTTGAAGAAGGCGATCGAGCCGCGTCCCGACATTCCGGCTTTCGACAGGTACTGTGCCCCGGCAGCGTCGGCCGCGCTTTCCTGTTCGCGGCTGAACGACAGGTATTTACCGAGCGCCGCCTGCTGCCCGGCCATCAACACGCCCATTGCCGCATCGCCCGAACCGGCCGCCGCGGCAAGCCCGCCCAGCAGCAATGAGAGGATTGTGATCCCGGTCGCAGCCTTGCCGCCGCCGTCGCTGATCGCATGGCCGCCGGTGATATGGCCCAGTTCGTGGGCGATCACGCCCTGGACTTCTTCGGCACTATCGGCGGCCTGGATCAATCCCGAATGGATATAGACGGCCTGTCCACCAGCGACAAAAGCGTTGATCGAATTGTCGCCGACCATCACCACGTCGACATTGCGCGGGTCAAGCCCGGCTGCGGCAATCAGCGGTGCCGACATGTCGCGCAGCAGCGTTTCGGTTTCGGCATCGCGCAGGATCGACTGGGCCAGCGCCGGTTGGGCGCTCAGCGTGAAGATCAGCAGTGCGGCCAGGCAGCGCGAAAGCAGGCGGCGTAACTTGTCCATCGGCGGGGTCCTAGCGCCGGACCGGCTGAACAGGCGCTGAAGGCCGGCACTGCGCGGAGAGGAAAGCCAGCACAGGCTCGATCACCCGGCGGTCGCGGCTGAACGGCGCGGCCAGCTTCATGATCGTTCCCGAATGATCGACCCCGGCAAGGACCACCGGACGGGTCGGTGCACCCGCGGCGGTCAGCGCTTTGGCCAGCGCATCCGAATTGCGCGGCTTCACCGTGGTATCGGCATCGCCGGTGATCAGCAGCATGTGCGGAGCATCGCCGCGGACGAAATGGATCGGCTGGGTGGCCGCCGGATCGGCGACATGACCGAAGGCATTGCGTGCCGAATCCGACGTGAAAGGGTAAAAGTCGTATGGACCGCTCAGCCCGATCACACCCTTGATGAAGCCGTCCTCAACCCCGGCCCGGCCCAGCCACTGCCGCTCCAGCGCGAGCATCGCTGCGTTGTAGGCCCCGGCTGAGTGTCCCATCACCACCACGCGGTCCGGATCGCCGCCGAATTTGGCCACGTTGTCCCTGGTCCAGGCCAGTGCCAACGCCGAGTCTTCCAGCATTGCAGGAAAACGGCCCTCGGGAACCAGCCGATATCCGACCAGCACCACAACATAGCCTTCGCGCGCCAGGGTCCGGCCGACGAAGTGGTATTCGCCCGGGACACCCGAATGCCAGCCGCCGCCGGGGATGAAGACCACCACCGGGCGCGGCCGCTTGGCAGGTGTCTCGGGGACGATGACCTCGACCTGCTGGGCGGACAACGGGCCATAATGGCCGTCGCGCAGCGCCAGGGTATAGCCCGAAGTGCCGCCGAACTGGCGATCACCCCAGTCGAGCAAGGCCACGGCATTGTTGGCAACTGCCCATTTCCACACGCCGAACAAGACGGCCGCAGTGACCGCCAGGGCAATCACAACCCATCCCATCCTGCCGATTCGCCTCTTGCCAGCCGTTTGCGCCATCGCCCTAGACTAACGCGAAAAAACAAGGGCGCCAGCCTTTCGGCGGGCGCCCCAGGTGGGAGAGAACTCAGATCGGCAATCTAAATCAGCTTGCGGGCCGCGCGTTCGAGCAGCGGCACGTCCTCGGACACTTCGCCCAGCAGCACCACTTCGCCGCTTGGCAGGCGGCGCGCAACGAGGAGGGCGAATTCGCTGCCCTCCACCGGCACCGCATCGAGCGGGAAATAGTCGAGCTTGCGCAGCTTGCGGGCCAGCGCCTCACGGGGCGTATCGCGCGCTTCGACGGCCTTGCCGCTTTCTTCCTTCTTGAGTCGGCGCTCTTCGGCGACCACGCCCTTGAGGCCGCCTGGCGCGGCGCCGAGGTATTCGGCGAGCGCACCGCGACCCAAACCAATTCGCTTGGCATGGCCCAGCGCGGAGGCATATTCGGTCAGGCGGGTCTTGTCGTATTCGGCGCCGAACACCAACTTGACTACCGGGGTCATCGGCGCGCGGTCCTGGACGGTAAGCCCTGAATCCGCGACCAGATCGGTGAACTCCTCGGGCGCTTCGTCAGCTGCCAGGGCAAAGTCATAAGCGCGACCGATCGCGGCATAGAGTGCCGAGCGGGTACGATCTTCGCTGCCGCGAGCCATTTCGGCCAGTTCGCGGGCCGAAGCGAGCCAATCGGCCAGGCCCATATCCTGATCGGCCTCGACGGTCAGATCAAACGTATCGTCATCGTCAAGCTCTTCGGCGCTGCCAAGTTCGAGCACTTCGTCAAGTTCGAGCGTGTCATCGTAATCCGCGCCGCCAAAAGCAGGCCCGGGCAGCACATCGTCGGCTTCAAGCAATTCGCGCAGGTCGGCGAGATCGAGCACTTCGGGCTCGTCGTCGGCGGCGAAGCCGGTCGGTTCTTCGTCGTGCAGATCGCCGGGGCCATCAGCCCAGTCGGTCATCGGCAAGTCGGCCTGGACCTTGGGCGGGGCCTGGATTTCGAGCGCTAGGTCGATTTCGCTCAACAGGCTGTCGGTGGTCTGCTGGTCGGCCAGTTCTTTCCAGTTGATCACGCCATAGATGAAATCGATGGTGTCGTCGTCGCTTGAGAACGGCAGCAGGATTCCGCGGTAAAGAATGGTTTTTTCGCGCTGGTTGACGAATTCGGCTTCGAACCCGATCGGCGCCTGGTTGGCCAGGATCTGCATGTAGTGATCGGTGATTCGCGACAGCAACGAACGCGCGGGGACATCGGCCAGGGTGTGAATTTCGGCGTCGGTGCCACATTCCTGCGCCAGCGTCGCGCCCAGGAACTGGATCGTCGGATTTTCGATCCCGCCTGTGAAATCCAGCAGCACACTGTGCGGACCGAAATCGGGCAAGGCTTCGGGATCGAGGTCTTCGATCGAAGGGAAATTGCGATTGTCGAGCAAGCTGGCCCAATGGTTATAGGCGCGCACCTGCATGCGCCGCTCGTCCTGGCCGACCGGGCTGGGCGGGGGTTCCGCCGGTCCCAAATCGGCGTCAGCGTCGGCACCGAATTCGATTTCGGGCCAGTCCTCGCCCTGATCGGCGTGGTCGCTGAATTGGCCGCGATAAGTATCCATGTGGTTTCCCCGGTGTCCCTTCGGGGCCACTTCTGGCGCAACATGGTAAATTAACCGTTAAGTTGCGCCGAAACCTTTGTCAGGATCCCCAGCCATCGATCCGGGGATCGACCAGCCCTAACTGGCGGCGCAGCGCAGCGCGGGCGAGGCGTTCGGTTTCAACCTTGCGGCGTGCTGCGGCAAGCGGAACGGTCGCGGCCGGGCGGAGGATTTCGGCATCGTAACCATCGGCGACGATCAATCCGCAGCGCTCGGGCAGGAAGCTCGCATCTTCCATGCAGCTGCGATCAAGGTGCGGGGCCAGGCCCCAGTAGAACCGGTCGCAGTAATCGAGGTAGTCGGTCCATTTGGAATCGCCCAGCAGATCGCCGCGGGCAACCTTGATCTCGACAATCACCAGGTGGCCCCTGGCATCGATCCCCATCAGATCGGCGCGGCGTCCGTTGCGCAGCGGCATCTCGGGCAGACACCACACATCGTTGCGCGCGAACAAGCGGCAGATCCCGCGCGCCACAGCCTGGGCAGCCTTGAGATCGTCAGCATCGGGAGTGGCGGCGGGTCCGGGCATGCCCGATTCCTAGAACAAAGTGGCAACTTTGCAAGCGTGTGACGCACGGCCTACATGAATCGACGCGGGGCCGGGCTGTTCGTGGGCGGCACCAGTGCCAGCAGCGCGGCGCGGGCGGCATGGAATTCCTGCCACAGCGCCAATGCCGGGACCGCCGGATTGGCGCCGCGGGCATTGACCGCCATCAGCGCCGCTAGCCCTGGCTCCATTATCGCATTGAGATCGTCGATTGCCTGTTCGGCCTGATCGCGCCGCCAGCCGCCCAGATCGCGCATGACAGCCGGGAAATTGCGCACTTCGGGGCGCATCGGTTCGGCCGCCAGGCCGGCCAGCATGCCAACAACGCTGACGGCATCGTGTAGCGCCGACCACTTCATGCTCATCGCGCTGGCCGAAGCCTGACCAAATTCGGGCCGCCCCGAAGTGGGCAGTACGCCAGTGCCGGCCTGGGTAAAGGAAGTGTGCGCGTTCATGAAAGCCGCTTTAGCCCAGCCCGGCTTGCCAAATTGCTAACCGCCATGCGCCAATGCACAAAGCCACTGGCGCGAAGGCCCGCACGCTGCTAACCGCCCCCTCCACGCACCCGTAGCTCAGCTGGATAGAGCGCTGCCCTCCGAAGGCAGAGGCCACAGGTTCGAATCCTGTCGGGTGCGCCATTTTCTCTCAATAAAATCAAGTATTTATTCAGAAGCGCGATCAGGAAATTCGGAAAATTCGTCGATTTTTGCTATTCACAAATCGTTGACAAAAATTCTTGTCGATGATTCGCCCCGACATTATTAGTGTGTCGAAGGAGGGCGGTGAATGGGCACCGATTCAGATGGTTACATCGACATCCGAGGGGATGGCCGGGTCGTCCTCTACAAGCGGCAGCACCTCAAGAATCCCAAGTGGCAGGCCCGGATCAGCGTTCCCAATGCGACGGGATACAAGGTCGTTTCCACCAAGCTGTTTGATTTCGATGAGGCCAAGCGATTTGCTCTGAACCGCTACGAAGAGCTCTACATGCAAGTGAAGGCCGGCGGTCAGCTCAAGACGAAATCCTTCAAGCAGGTCTGCGATGAGTGGAAGGCTGACGTCAAAGAACATGGCCGGACGCGACGGGATGGGTCGTGGGACACCACAATCGAGCGGATTGACAGCTACGCGCTGGAATTTTTCGGAGCCAAGCGGATCGATGAAATTCGGGAGGCTGACTTCACCGCCTATTGGGCTTGGAGGCGACAGAATTATGCCAAGAAGCCGCCCACCGACTCGACCCTGAAGCGCGAACGCACCAGTATCATGCCGGTGTTCAAGTTCGCCCTGTCGAAGGGCTATATTTCCAAGCTTCCTGAGACCAACACGCCGAAGGCCAAAACTAGCCGCCGTCCAACCTTTTCCAAGAAGGAATGGGAAGCCATCCAGAATGCTTCACGGGAGTGGATCAAGGCCGCTGATGAGCTGGCCACTACGCGAGACCGCTATTACGCACAAAAGTGCTTTCTGCTCCTTGCATACACGGGTCTTCGTATCGGCGAATTAAGGGGTCTGCGATGGTGCGACCTGTCGACGATTTGCGGTAAAAACGAGGCTGGTGACCCGACGGAATACCTGCTTGGCTATGTCGCGAAAGGGAAAACGGGGAGCCGGGAATTTGCGTTCCAGCCAGGTGCTGAAGTGGTGGTCAAAAAGCTCTACAAATATCGCGAGAGGGAGCTTGAAGCTCAGCATCCGGACAAACCCGATATTGAAGTGGACGTGAAAGAACCGGTGCTTTGCCATCCAGATGGTCGACCTATCATGCAGTACAAGCACTCGTTCAAATCGCTGCTGAATTTTGCCAAGGTCCCGATTGAGTTGGATGGCAAACCAAGGACCATCTACTCAATCAGGCATTATTACGCGACTCAGCGGCTGCGAGACGAGACCAATCCGCTGCTCCTTGCCCGGCAAATGGGCACATCGGTGGAAATGTTGGAAAAGCACTATGTTCAGACCACAACCGCTGAGGTTGCCGCTCAGGTGACTAAGCGAAAGCCGTCTACCGTCGAGGTCAAATCAGCCAAAGGTGGCTATCCATTTTGAGCATCATTCTTTAGCCACCACGGTGTCATACAGCCCGTAATGAGTAATCCCTTTGTGGCTATCGATTCCGGTATAGCGAAGCGAGGCTTCTTCGTAACGGCGAAACGCAAACACTGCCGCGTTCATTCGCTCGGTGTTGAACACGTTAAGCCGGACAAGAAGATGAAAATCCTCGATGGTCAGGCCGGTCACCGTCATGAACAGCTCTGGTTCCAGCTTCCGGATAATGTCCTGTAGGTTGTTTTCACGATAATCGGTCAGATACATAAAGGCCGGAATACGGGTCGCGAATTTGATAAGTTTTTTCTGAACCTCTTTGCGCAGAGATTTATATTCGCGCTCCTCGTCGCTCAGTTCCTTCTTTTCCTTGTCGGTTTGCTCGCCATCCTTGGCCTTGTTTTTGAGGTCCTTGACCTTCTCGGCCTTGTTGATGATGGTCTCGATCACATTGTCGCCCAGTTCGCGCCAACCTTCGATCCGCCCAACCGCCGCCATGGCTTCCTCGTTTGAAAGCACCCGGCGCAGCGTGTCGTTATCAACATTCACAAGCATGGCTGATTCCCACTTGCGCGCTAGCAGCGTGCCGGTGGTGCCGGACATGGCGTAATCCAAGATTTCGCCTGCATCCAACTGCTTCAAGATCGCCCCATCGTGTGCGAGGACTGGAAGGAACGACACCAGATCACGCACTGCGTTCTCGGGGTTCGGCTCGCTGGGAGACAGGCCGATTCCATAGTCTGAAAGCTGACGCAGCGCGCGCGTTGGTGCGAAATCAAAAACGAAACAGACGGGTTTCAGCACATCCTCACGGTTCGGATCGTCGCCATCGGGATTCTTGATCGACCAAGGGGACTGCACTCGAAAGGCTGCTTGAAAATAGGTTTCAGGCGATTTCAGGTTGCGCAGCATAAGAATGGAAGACCATTGCGGGACGGTGACCCCGGTGGCGAGCTTGCCGCATGAAAGCGTGATAGACTTGCTCTCAAACCCGCTCCCGATAGCATCTTTGACCGGCTTTAATGCAGCCAATCCCATGCCCGCTCCGCCACCAGCGGCCATGATGACTTTGTATTCATGCCAAAAGACATTCTGCTTTTCTTCGAGCAGGTTTGCCATCGCCTGACACGATGCGACATTGGGAAGAAACCAGAAGGCATGTTGGAGATAGGGCAGCAGCCGCGCATTTTCGTAAGGGAATGGCGCTTTCGTGCCTGTTTTCAGATTCTCGACAGTCTGCGGGTTATATGATCCGCGAATGATGTTCAGCCACTTTTGCACGTCATCCTTGTGCTTGAACGTCGCGAGCACGCCGGTTCCACTAGCAGAAAAAAATTCGTTCAAGTCGAATTCGTCAAACTCACCTGCGCTTGCGATTGCCGTCAGCTCTTCGGGCATCTGATAGGTAAACAGGCTGAGCATGGGCAGCGCGCCATATGGATTGCGCTCCCCCGGATGCGCGACGGCGAACTCGGCCTTGGCGCGCTGCTCGTCGGTATAGGTCCAGTTGAAAATCTGCTCTTCGATGAACTCGCCCGTAGCTAGCGCCTTGAACGGTGTGCCGGAGAGGTAGAGATAAGCCCGAGCCTTGATCGGCAAGAATTCGGACTCTGCCTCCAACGGCTGCTGCAAATCGGCGGCCTTGGCATTGATGCGCTCGATCTCTTTTTCCGTTTTAGCTGATAGCAGCGCCTCTTCGCGGGCAATGGCGTCTTCCTCGCCCTCGAAAAGTTCCTTGGCGCTGTCCCGCCACGCACCAAAATGGTATTCGTCGAAAACCACCAAATCCCAGTTTACCGAGTGAATCCACTCGTTCTTGAGCTTGATGTTGCCCAAGGCATCGCGCCCGAGAAGGTCTTGGAATGAGCCGAAATATACCAGCGGCTTTTCGCTATCATATTCGACCGATCCGTTCCCGGCATTCTGGGAACGATACTGCCATCCATCGAAATCGACATGGCTCTCCAGGTCAGTTTGCCAAGCATCCTCGACGGCTGGCTTGAAGGTAACCACCAACACCCGCTTTGCGTCCATTTTCTTAGCAAGCTGGTAACTGGTAAAGGTTTTGCCAAAGCGCATCTTGGCGTTCCAAAGGAAGCGCGGGACGGCCTTGGGATTGTCGTTCCAGATCGAGTTGAAATAGGCCGAGGTCTTTTCCACTGCGTCGGCCTGCTCGGCGCGCAACGGAAAGTCCTCGTGATGCGTGCCGGATAACCGCAAACCCTTTTGCAGCTCGGCAATTGCGGTTATTACAGCATCGGGTGAACAGCGCATCCATTCCCGTGATGCGCCGATGACGACATTCTCGAACTTTTTGTCGATCAGCCGCTGCCGCACATCATTGTCGCGGAACAAGGTGCCATCGTCACGTTCGGCGAGAGCATCAACATGCAGCGTATAAGCCTGCTGCATCTGGCCCTGAGACTGGCGAATCCGTTCGTTTACGTCAGCCCGCGTCGTCTGCCCAACTTTGATCAACCCCGCATAGGCAGCAGGCGCATCATTGGGAGTCCAAGCATAAATCCGTAGGCGCGCCTCGGGCTTTGGGGCAAGAATCTCGTCAATTGACCTATTCATCGAAGAGGTCGCCATCCATCGGGCGAACCTGAGACTCGATATATGCCTGCTCCTCGGCTGTAATGCCGTATTTTTTATACAACAATTCGTCGGTCCATTTCTGGTCCCAACTCTGCATCGGGACCCATGCATACGTTGAGTTCAACGCGTGCTGCGTGATCTTTCGCTGAGAGACAAGAAATCGGAAAAAGCGAGTCATGTAATAAGATTGTATGCTCTTAGCCGCATCCTCAGAATCGATTTGAAATACGAGGAACGACTGCGTGCAGACGGACGGTGGCGGCGCAATCACGGGTTTCCCTAAAATCTGATGTGGCAGCCCATCACCCCCGTTATATGCCTCCGGAACAAGAAGCTTCCAGCTATCGATCAAATGGATACTTTTGGACACAAGATCGCGTTTAATGTGGCCGACGCCCCTCTTCATTTTTCGAATGTAGTAAAGCGGCACATGACCTGTTCGCTGCGTTGGGCTAAACACATCGAAATTTGAAGCTAAGCCAAACGCAGTGTCGCGGGAAAGGATCGTGTTGATTGGCGCTTCCCCACGCTCCAAAACCTTGTGCAAGATAGATATGGCGCGGCCATCGCGAACAAAAATATCGTATTCGTCTAGCTTTCGTGAAATTGGACCGAGGGGTTCTCCTCCGCGCACCGTCGTTACATTGCACTCGCCTTCGTGCCCCTTGTCCCAAAGGAAGTAGCAAACGCCCGCTTTAATCTCGACGCCCGGAAAAACGTCGCTTGATGATGGAAAGTCCACCAGTTCGCATAGATGGCCGCCTCCAAGAAACGCGTTTCGGAATTCGTCCATGCCACGCCCTCCTGCCATCCAACGAGAAGGTATGACCATGCTAACATAGCGGGGCTCCAACTTCAGCGCCTGCTCAACAAACATGTGGTAAATTGAGGAATCGCTGGTTCCGCCCGCACCTCCCTTCATCTGATACGGTGGGTTCCCGACAATAACGTCAAACTGCATATCGGCTCCGAACAGCTCGCTAATGCGAGCCTTAATGTCATTGGTGTGGATGAAAGCATACGCGTGGTTTTCTAGCTCGGGATCGCGATCAAAAATTGCACGTGGTGCACCGCAAAACTCGCACTTACCGTCTTTGCCTTCGACAAACTTCTTGACCGTATTGCCCTGCTTGTCGGTAACGCTGATCCATTTGCTGCCCCCGACCCAAGAATGCTCAATACGCTTGAACCAGATGTTGCCATCATCGTTGTCGAAAGAATTGGCGACGGAATATTCGCCTGTAGCGTGCTTGGAGCAATAGAGACTGCGCCGGGCAAGCAGGCTGGTAAGCCGGGTGATGCCAATGCCGAACACTTGGGTCGTCAACACATGATCCACACGGGTTTGCAGGTCTGGAATCTCACCCTCCAGCCCCGCGATCAGCCGCTTCGCGATCTCGCGGAGGAATACGCCCGATTTCGTGAAGGGGTCCAAAAACCGGACGGAGCTATTCGCCCAAATGTCCGCACCGCCATTGCTGCTCGCCCACGCCTGCGCCAGCGTGTCCAGCATCCGGTTGGCAAATGCGGGCGGCGTAAAAACCTCGTCGTTCGACAGATTGGCAATGCAGGTCAGCACATCGGGATTGCGCCCTCGCAGGGCAAAGCCGGTCTGTTCGATCATGCTGCGGCCCCAAAACCATCAAATGCCGCCGCCAGATCAGGCACGTTCATCGGCGGATAGGTTCTGGCAGGGGTGAAAATCTCATGCTTGCCAAGCCCTGCGAACAGCGATCCTTCCGCGCTGAAACTAGCCATGCCGGTCAGCACATCAAGCCGGAAATCGCGGCGCTGAAACTTGCCCTTGCCGAGATAGCCCCATTCAACAACGGTGATCGGACTTCCGTCAATCGCGCGCATTGTCATCGCGTCCCCATGGACAAGGTTGAGCGAAAGCACATGGCTGGCCGCGCGATAGAGGTCGTCGGTCTCGTCCAGCCTCAGATAATCCGCAAAAATATCCAGCATGTTGGCCCGACATTCCGCGATATTGTCCTCAAGCAGCTCAACGCCATAGGAACACATCAGGCCATACAAGGCATAGTTCGTTTTCTCGAAGTCAGACTTGCCGAATTTCAATTCTACAGAGGCCATTTTTCGCTGCAGGATCGGAACAAGAAAATTGCCACTGCCGCAAGCAGGCTCAAGGAAGCGCGCGTCGATCCGCTCCGCTTCGCCTTCTACGAGATCGAGCATCTTTTCGACCAGCCAGGACGGGGTGAAAACCTCACCGTGGTCTGCAACTCGCTGTTTGGATTTGATCAAGTTCATGGGAAAGACAGGGTCTATATGGCGTTGCCCAACGTGTCCACGCGCATGGCATGCCGCGTCGAAGATTGCGGATTTAGCGCACGCTTGCATTTTTCAGCATGCCACTATGCCCTTCGAGCTAGTAAAGCAGCATCCCAATCCGAGGCATGATTGACAGGAACTCAAACTCGGCTATGTACCCGAATATGGGTACAAACTCGAAATGGTCTGCTGCGTCCGAACTGACGGACCTTCGAGATGCTTTAGCTGAGCTGCAAGGAAGCCTCAGTTTGGCACAACTCATCGCCTTGATGACGGTTGCGATTGAACCTGGCATTTCCGTCAACGAACTTGGGGATCGCCTTCGCGTTCCACAACAATCGGCGAGTCGCCATGTCGCAGTGCTAACAGGAAGGTACCAAAGCGAGCTCTCTGATGCGCCACTTGATGCGCTGATTGTCCAACAAATTAATGAAACTGACCCACGCAAACGAGCGCTCTATTTGACTCCGGCAGGCGACAAACTGATTGCCAATATGCTCCGCCTCTCAGCCTGAATGGGAAATTATAATGTCAGCTGCTGACAAACTCGAAGGATTGACTTTAGAAGCCGGGTGGGTGGTTACAAACCATCTCGCTCGAAATCCGAATGGAACAGGCGGAACATTCTCGCAAAGCTATGAGGTGAAGCTTGGAAGTCGGTGCGGCTTTCTGAAGGCTTTTGACTTTTCTGAAGCTTTCGATCCCGGCGTCGACACGGCAGAGGCGATCCAGATTCTGGTCGAATCCTACAATCACGAGCGAGATATCCTAAAATATTGTGGTGATCGAAAGCTATCGAACGTCGTAATAGCGATTGACCATGGCAGCGTTCAGGTCCCGGGGCTTAGCCAGATGGAGGGGCGGGTATTTTATCTGATTTTTGAGATGGCAGATTGCGATGTCCGTGTTCAGATGGACACTACAAAGAGCTTTGATACCCTTTGGTGCATGCGGGCACTAAAAGACGTAACTCTCGGCCTCCACCAAGTTCACAAAGAGATGATAGCGCATCAAGACGCTAAGCCGTCTAATGTACTAGCCTATGGAGATCGCGGCTTCAAAATTGCGGATTTTGGCCGGTCATCGAGAAAGGGTCAGGCCGCTCGCCACGATGGTATGACAGTTGCTGGCGACCGAACCTACGCCCCACCCGAACTGCTTTACGGCTTCACCCATCCTGATTTTGTCCCGAGGCGTATCGGTTGCGATCTCTACATGCTCGGAAATCTGGCAGGATTCCTATTCTCCGGCGTCAATATTACTGCGAGCCTTTTTTCTGTTTTGGATTCCCAACACCACCCGAAAGCGTGGGGCGGGACGTATGAAGAGGTTCTACCCTATCTTCAGAATGCTTTCACAACAGTCCTTGGAAATGTAGCGCCGCTAGTCGACGAACTGGTAAGGGATGATGTCGTCACGCTGATACGTGAGCAGTGCAATCCAGACATTACGCAACGCGGTCATTCAAAATCCATAGGGCGCACCAACCAATATTCCTTGGAGCGCCACCTCTCACATCTTGATTTGGCAGCGAAAAGGTTGGCCGTGCGACTTCGTACCCGTCAGGCGGCGACAGCGTGACGCCCTCACCGTTAGAAGGTGCTCGGCGAATGGTGCCACGATGGAGAAGCTTCGCGGCCACCTTGCGATCAGGCGAGCTTTCTACGCCTGTCAAAATCGTCGGAAATTCAGTGGTTCAAGATAAGCTTCCCCCAGAGATGCTCACCAGATTAGAGCGGTGGGAACTTTCTCCGAGCCTTTTAACCGCAGCAGAGTTTGTCGAAATCTGCATTGTTGAAGGGCGAGAGAGTGAAGCAGTAGATGCCGCTCGCCGATTGGTCGCGATTGACAAGAATGCAGCACCTCTCATCCGAGAGCAGGCTGCAAAACTCCTTAGTCGAACTGGCAATTTGCGAGACATTTCACCAGAGCTGAAGGCGTCTTTGAATAGACCTTCGCGCCCTCGAATTATGACGCGGGTACATCCCCGCGACCCGTTGGCGTGGGTGGAACTCGCCCTTGAACAGACAATTCGTGGGGCAGGCGCCGCCGCCGAGCGGTCTGTGCTTGTTGCATTGCAACTAGCGCCCCACAATCGTCATGTCCTGAGGTCGGCCGCGAGATTGTTTCTGCACCGTGATGATCGCGATCGTGCATTTGAAATTATTTCACGGAATGATGCAACGAGGGGTGATCCGTGGCTAATCGCTTCGGAGGTCGCGCTTGCTCAGGTCGCGGAACGCAGTTCACGCTTCCTAAAATCTGGCAGTAACATGCTACAAGATCAGCGATTTCATCCTCGACATATTACGGAGTTAGCGGGTGCTATCGCAACCGAGGAGCTAGTTCACGGCAACCGCAAGAAATCTAAGAAATGTTTTACGCAAAGCCTAGTTGATCCGACGGGTAGCGCGTTGGCCCAAGGTGAATGGGCCACTTCCGCTTTCGGCGGGGATGGCTTGGTTAGCGAGTCCCGCTTGCAATCTACGTTTGAGAATGATGAGGCAAGAGCCTATCATTTCTATCGAATGAGGCGGTTCGCCGGGGTACAGGAAGCTTGTGATCGCTGGTCTGAAAATGATCCCTTTTCGGTCCGACCATTTGAGTTCGGCGCGACAACGGCCGGACTCATAGAGGACTTTGACGTTTCGCTGGGTTTCGCTCAGAAAGGTCTGGCCATTCGGCCCACATTACCGTCTTTACTAAATGCTCAGGCATTTGCTGCTGCGTCTTTGGGCCGGACAGATGAAGCATTGGCAGCCCTAGATAAAATCAAAGTGTCTGAAGCTCCTAAGATTCAGCAGCTCATTGCGCTCGCAAATCGCGGTCTTGTGGCTTTTCGCAGAGGCGAAGAGACTGTTGGGCGGTCATATTACGCGCGCGCGATCGAAGGGTTTCGCGCCGATGGCGCGCTAGAGATGGCGGCACGTGCAAAGATATATCTTGCTCGCGAAGCAATGCTCACACGGACTTCCGATTGGCTTGAGCTCTTGAAGGATGCAAAGAGCGCGATGGGCAAGTTCAAAGATTCTGAGGCAATCCAGAGTCTTAGCTTGGTAGTAAAGATGGCGAGTGAGATTGATCAACCATCATCTGAACCGCAATTGCAGGGGGCCTCGAGCCTGGCTGGCGAAGCTCTTACGAATGTGCGCGTAACATTTGATATGAAGCCTTTGCCCATCGATCCTTTATCGGATTAACGGCGGTTCAACTGGTCTCATAGGCGAACATCCCCCTCCACACCTAGCTCTTTCAGGATCGATTGAAAGAGAGGAACGCCGGGATGCTTCAGTGTCTTCCAAATGAACACGGCGGTTAGAAGCGCGCTACCCCCCAAGGCCCAAACGAGACTCTTGAAGAACGCAAAAATTAGGATCGCGATCCCAACGTAGGCGCCCACCCAGACGATGCAGTCATTGAAAAACTGGAGTATGGGAAATCGCTTCTGGAGCCAGAAGAGCATTGCGAAAATGGTCAATCCAACAGTCACTGAAACGAAGGAATGTACGCCTTTGTCGATTAGAAATTTCCCGGCGAATGCTCCCACCAATATCGCTGGGGTAAGCCGCGCGATAAGCTTTATCACCATCACGTAAATCTGAGACCTTGCAGCAGCATCTTCGTAAGATTCGATCTTACCCTCAAGGTTGCCAGATTTATCGTATTTGTAGCGCGGGTTATAAGCCATCTCGTGGTGCCTCCGTTGTGTGGTGCGGTCAGTCAGCCATCGACAACCCGACGCATGGCGTCGGTGTTCTGCTCGATGTAACGTTGGGTCATGGCGAGTGAGCGGTGCCGGGCGAGGGCCTGCACGTCGCGAAGGCTTCCACCGAACTTGCCGATGTTTCGGGCGGCATTGGTGATAAAGGTTCGCCGCCCTGAGTGACTGGAACAGCCATCGAATCCTAAGCGGCGATACCAGTCCCAAAACAAGTTCACGATCACTTGGGCTGAGGTCGATGCTGACCGCTCGGTGTTGATGATGTGATGGAAGCTATCTGGCGAGTTCGTCACTGACCGCCACCGAACGAGGGCTTGCCGCAGCTCCTTCGCCATGGGGATCGAACCCCCGGTCTTTCCCTTTGAGGCCGAGTTCGTGAGATTGACGGTACTGGTGATGTTCCCTTCGGAGTCCGTCACCATTGCCCAGGTGAGAGATGCAATCTCCTTGGCCCGTAGCCCGGCTTTGAATGACAACAGCAGAATAACCCGGTTTCGCTCTGGAGATCTGGTTGAGGCGATGAAGGTCATGAGGGTGTCTTGTTGGGCCTTCGTCAAAACCTTTGCCTGTCTGGTCAGCATCCGGATAAAATCTCATTATGAAAGTTCAAGTTATTGTATTTTCATAATTAAATTCATCGAGTCATTCTCTCAAGGCCAGAAAATCCCAACGGGTTTCAACGGCTTGTCCGCATTCATTAGGGTTTCATGGTTCTATAATGAGTGACCCGCGAACTGAACGCGCCCCACCATCTCTGAGCAAAGAATATATGAATATCATATATCTGATGTCCATATATATTCGACTGGCTGGTTTCGCCATGAGGACCCAGCACATTGACCAAGTCGGTCTTCTCCGATGCTTATGCTGTGCTGCTGGAAGCGATCATCGCTGCCCGGAAGGAAGTTGGCTTAACGCAGGTCGAACTGGCTGGTCGGCTTGGTAAACCCCAGCCCTTCATCTCATATGTCGAGCGTGGTGAGCGTCGTCTTGATGTGATCGAATTTTGTGCTTGGGCAAGGGCGATGGGGATTCCGGCTGAAACGCTTTTCGCTAGAGTGCTGCATGACTTGCCCGATGATCTGCCAATTTGAGGTTTCGGATCGATTGAGCCAAGGTTTAGACTTTAAACCGTCGAGCGGAACGAACACGACAATTCCAACTCGCCGGAGGAACGGGTGACAAAATACAAAGCCAAACTTGAAGATGCGCTTGACCGTGAGTCTTTGACAGCGGACATTTCCGAGCTGGCTACAGTGTTTGGGGAATGGGAAACTCAAGACGGTCAAGGAACGCGGCAGCTCTGGTCCGTCTTGGGTAAGGTTTACGAACTCGGCACTCGGATTGACCAGAATGGCTCTGTAAAGCGGGATCTGATTGAACAGGTCGGCAGCGATCCGAATGTGGCAAATAGCCCGAAGTGGAACCCGTCATCGAAGGGCGCCCATGAGCTCCTCCTCGTCAAGCTTTTGAGCCTCAAAGAAGAAACCAAGGCAAAGAAGTGCCAATGGCTAAGCGCGATCCGGGCGGCCAAGAAGGAACAAACCCGCCCAACCCGATCGGATTTCGTAACATTTCTGGAGAGAGTTGGAGGGATCGATGGGGCGAGAAGGCGGCACGCCAAGCCTTCAACGGCGAAACCCAGCTTTGAAGAACTAGCCCAGTGGGCCCAGGGAGAGGTGAAGCCAGAGGAGCCCCCGATCCAAACTCCGCGCTTCCACGATGAGACTCCCGAGCTTCCGGGTAAGATTGGATTGGTGCTGGTGTCAGGTGAGAAGGCCGGATTGGAAGCTATTCCAATCACAACCATCACTGATCGGACTGTGATTGGTCGGGCAATCGAATGGATGATCAAGGCTGAAAAAGCCATGCAATTCACGATGGAATCGGAGTTGGAAAAAGAACATCACAAGCGAGCCATGGCGATCCGTAAGGACGTCAGGAAGCAATATGCAGATCACAAGAGAAGCAAGAAATGGAATGATGATAGGCTTGAATTTTCCGAGTTTGTTGAACGCGCTATCGATGCTGACGACAACCTGCTCGAGCAATCCGCTCAAATTCCTGACTTAGCTAAGAGGATCGAGTTCGGAAACGCCTACAAACTCCTGCCCAAGACTAATCCTAACTACAAGGAGACAGAGGGGCACGACCAATTTGAAATCCAGAGGCGAACTGGATTTCGCACTCGATCCTGATGCCGCAAATGTGCATACGACCAGCTCTTGAAAATTATTCGCGTCAGAATTGCTTCAACGTATCTCCACATATCAATTCAGAAATACGGAACTTCGTCCCGTCCATCAGACCAGAACAGGGTAGGTGGCAATTCGGTTTCGGCTTCCTGAACCCGGTCATTGACCCGGTCCTCGTAGGTTCGAATGGCCGCCAACAGGTTGTCGGCCTCCTTGAGCGTCTCGAACTGTGCTTCAAGGATCGGTTTCGACCTAATGATATGTTCCTTCATCAGGGTCACGAGGGCCTCGGTCCTCGTTTTGCCGCAGCAGCGGCAAATGGTATCGAATCTGTTTCTGGTGGCCTTATCAACGTAGAAATTGATAAGAACTTTTTGATCTTTATTGTCTTCTAGCAACATTTCTTGTCTGAACCCTAAGGTCTCCTTTGCATTCTAGTTTCATCTGATCCATCCCGGAACCTACCTTATGGTCCTATTTGTCTCCAACTTCAGTTTCAGTGATTGCCTTCGGCAAGTCGCTCGCGACAAACTCGATTTTGTCTTTGAGTAGATTAGCAGAGTGGTTTGCTGGATCATTCGCGTACACTTTCCCTTCTCAGGGAAAGCGGCATCAGAAATACGTTTGCAGTATTCACCCTCAGCACACTCCATAGGAACAACCTCGGTTGAGGGAAGGGCGGTTGGCCTGTCTCCTTTTATGTTCCGCTTTCACCCAGCGGGGCCTCAAAGGTGCTATGGAGCGACAATCCCTTGAGGTAGCGGTTGCCGTTTTGCAGAGCCGCCATCGTGCCCAACCAAATCAAAGATGGTCAGGCTTGGTCTCCAACCGTTACCGTCGAACACGGACTGGATCGGAGTTGCCTACGCCCTGGCCCGTAGGACTTTGATTCGCGTCTATTTCGGCGTCAAAGAGGGCTTAAGCGGTCCCGACCGCATGATATTAAGCCAAGGTTTCTATATTACGTATATATCTGATTTATATACATAATTGCAGAAAAATCGCGTCACGGCGGAAAATTTTTCTGCAAGCGGCTTACTGTTCACTGCCACCAAGCTATCACTCGACCCCATAGAGCTGACTGAGGCCAAACTCGTAGTTCACGGCCTCCAGAGGCAAATCGATCAGATCATTGGCAAACCCTTGCCAGTTGACGCACCAATGCGGTGAGCTGACTGCCACTCCACCTAGCTTCAAAACACGCTGAGAGCGGATTACGGCGAACCTGATCTGCGCATCCGTGAATTCGGTCGGATTGCTGATCAACAAGTGAAAACGGAGAAGGCCATCGGTTGAGGCTTCGCTGAACACCACGATCCGAAACTTCCAACCCGACCGGCGGCGGATTGGCGTTATGCTTTCGGCTTCCATTGCATCGATGAACCGAGCGACATCTCCCGATGCAAAGGCGTGCGCCAGCGTGGCGTCAGCCTCAGCTGTGGTCGGGAAGGTCAGTGTGAGGGAGTAGGGTTGTTCGAAATCGACTTGGCTAAGCACCTCGAACGTGGAACCGAGGCGGGTTGGGCGTTGGTAAGCGAGCAAGTCCATTTAGTCTCCGGCGTGACGGCGCTGGGCCAAACAGAACATTGTTTGTGATCGGCTTCATTTCCTCAAGGCCTTGATTTATGCGTTCGCCCCGAGGGAGTATCGGCTTCATCCCGCCTCAAAAAGGGAAGCACGATTCTGGGGAGGGAAGGATGTCTGCGGTCATCAGTAAATGCGGCCAATTTCGCTATCGGTTGGAACGAGAAATCGGCTTGTCTGGTCCGGTTGCTGCCGTGATCATGGTCAATCCATCCACTGCAGATGCAAGCCTTGACGACGCCACGATTAGGCGTGTCGTGGGCTTTGGAAAGCGATTTGGATGGTCAAAGGTGCTTGTGGGCAATGTCTTTGCATTTAGGGCCACAGATGTTGGAGCCTTGGCCGAGGCCAAAGATCCAGTGGGGCCCGACAACCTTGCGCATCTAACGGATATTTTGAATCAAGCCGAGACGACCATTGTGGCATGGGGGCCACTGGCGAAATTGCCTTCTAACCTGCGGCAACAATGGAAAGAGGTAGTTCGGATATCTAATGAGCTAGGAAAGCCATTGCAGTGCTTAGCGTCAGCCAAAGACGGGCATCCCCGGCATCCATTGATGTTGAGTTATGAGGCAGTACCTTTTTCTTGGGCTCCACCTGTCGGTTGAGCAATGGGCTTCTGCGGCTGAGCTGCCGGCGCAGGCCTTGACAGGCTTTCGGCCACTGACTTTTCAGGCCAAATAACTGGTTTCAGAGCAAGCCAACCGGCCAACAGGCTCAAGAATATTGCAATTGCAGCAGCAACAGATTTGATCAGAACTACTGTGGTTGTGAGGTCTTCCACCTTCTTTGCCAGCGATTGCAAAGAATGATTCTCATCGGCCACCTTCGTGATAAAATCACTGGGTATGTCGGCGTAACCAGCACTGGATTTCTGAAAACGCTTCTGCTCCTTGCCAGAGAGATCGGCGATCCAGAGCAGGAACAGGTAGTCGCCGCGAGTATAGTGGAGGGCGCGCGGTCCCGCATTGAAGACAGAGAAAATCAGTTTTCCTTTGAAGCCAGGATCCACGTGGAAGCCGGAAACGTTGATCAATCCACCGAATTTGTGGGTCGACCGCAGCGAGATGAACCCCATCGCATCGCCAGGAATGGATACCGTCTCTTCTGTAAGGAGGAAGGCAAATTGGCCCGGTGGTATAACAACTGTCCCGCCGCCGCTATTCCGTTGCTGGCCTCCAATGGTCACTGTTTGGGGTGCGGCAAGCAGTTGCTTTGTGCTCTTGCGAGCATCGTCTCCATAACTCGGGGTGACATATGCCTCACCGCCCAGAGTCAGTTTCAATGCTGAGCAGTCAATTGTGCTTTCAGTTAAGTTGGCCAATATGCCCTTCGCCGCACCTTCGTTTAGCAATCGTTCGCCGCCCCAGAATGTCATAAAGAGCGCCTCAGAGCATACCGTGAAAGATCGACTTTGCTTTGACCGGAAGGAGCCTCGCCGCCATATCGTCAACTGGATGCCAGCCCTCTGTCTTGAACAAGGCAAGGCAAGCCGCGAGAATGTCCTTCGTCTCTCCTGTCAAAACCTGACGGAACGGAAAATCCTCTAGGTGATCAAGGCGCTCACAGGCTGACGACATCCGCCCTGCAGAAATCGCCAGCCGTTTAACAAAGGCATCGCGCGAGATGTCCGACAAATCAGCATCTATCGCTTCGCGGGCCAGATCGATATTCAGGGTATTGGCGGTTGAGATGGCTATGATCATTGCATCGGTTGCGATCCGACGGAAATCTGCTTCCGCCTGATCATCCATCAACCGGCCAGCATACTTCGCAAAATGCAACGTCATATGACGCAAACGACCTTGAATCGGGAGACGACTGATCTCGCGATGGTATTTTTCATCATGCTCAAACTGCTCAAACTGGACATTTTTCCAGTTGATGCTCGAGCAGTCTTGCGCTGACTTCGATGTGTCCACAACAGACAGAGCCATCCGCCTTGTCCTTAACTTGCCGTCTCTCGCCCTAAGCAACGGACCAACCATTTCACCAAACTACTATAGCCACTAACACGCTTGGGAATCAATCTGATTCCCAGCTAATCCAACGCATTTCCCCAACCACCGTTCTCTCAGCTCAGCCCGAAAAAGCGCTGCCGCAGCTGCATCAGAGCTAAGGCCGTGCTTCGAAGCATGTTTGGCAAAACGACTCTTTAGGCCCATTTGCTTTGCGCCCGCCGATACACGCTTCTGCTTGACTACGGCTCGCGAGGCTTGCCTCTCAGGCAAGAAACTCAGTCTATCACTATTGAGTTCCCTTACGAGTAGAATTGTTGCGAGTGCGGCCTCATCAATCCCGATTGCGTTGGCATATTCAGCAAAAGCAATGCCTTCGACATGAGTTAGCCAGCCGCCTACAACCTGGCGATCTGATGTGATTTTCGCGTTCTGAGCGGAATCACGATCTGAATGGTCACGACTCGGCACACACCTCTCCCCTGATGCCCGACTCATGCCGTGCGCCGCTTGTTTTTCGACGCGATGGCCTGCCTTTTCAAGGCTTCGATACTTCCCAAGGCGCGCGACAAGGCAACCTCGACCGCGTGAATGTCGAAGCCCAAAATGGCTTCCTCTCTCATTGAGAGTTCGAGAACCAATCTCCACACGGCATCGGACTGCCTCGCAAGTTGAATAAGGTGGATGCCGCTGACACCGCCACTCCCATTTATCCAGTGCCTTGCCGCTCGGTCGCATACGCCGGTCCAGCCCATAACAGTCTTGGTCGCTCGCCTGCTGGCACCTAGTTCCGACTGCAACGCTTGGCCGAGCAGTTCGACCAATTTTGCGCCGTTTAGGGGTGGCAATTGACGGGGGAGTTTTCTGCCGGTTTCAGGAAGCATTGTCCCGCTCCTTTTCTGTAGTGTGCCCCCTTTGAGGAAATGCGGGCAATTCGCAGGAGCTGGCGATGGTGATCAGCTGGGACGAGATGGAAGTCGCGAACGACGAAGCCAGTCGTCCGGCCATCCGTGCTGCCCAATATGTGCGAATGTCGACCGAGCATCAGCAATATTCCACTGACAACCAAGCCGCTGCGATTGCCCGATACGCTGAGCAGCGCGGCTATGTGATAGTCAGGACCTATGCAGATGAGGGTAAAAGCGGTCTCAACATTGCTGGTAGAGCTGGGCTTCAGCAACTTTTGCAGGATATCGAAAGTGGGGTCGCCGACTTCGATGCGATCCTTGTCTATGATGTCAGCCGCTGGGGCCGGTTCCAAGACCCAGACGAAGCCGCGAGCTATGAACTTCGTTGTCGGCAAGCGGGTAAGCCCGTCAAATACTGCATTGAAGAGTTCGAGAATGACGGCACCATTGGATCGTCGATCATCAAGACGGTCAAGCGAGCGATGGCCGGCGAATATAGCCGGGAACTGTCGGTCAAGGTCTTTGCGGGCCAAGCCAATCTCATCCGGCGAGGCTTTCGGCAAGGCGGCGTCGCGGGGTTTGGGCTTCGTCGTGTGTTGGTCGATCAGAATGGGAACCGCAAAGGCGAGCTACAACGCGGCGAGCATAAGAGCATCCAGACCGACAGGGTAATCTTGGTCCCGGGTCCCGATGCAGAGCAGGCAGTGGTTCGCGAGGCCTATAACCTGTTCGTGGAGGTCGGAAAAACCGAGCGAGAGATTGCTGAGCTGTTCAATGAGCGAGGCGTCCGCACTGACCTAGAACGTCCCTGGACTCACGGCACAGTCCATCAGCTCCTCATCAACGAGAAATACATCGGCAACAATGTCTGGGCGCGCACGTCGTTCAAGCTCAAGCAGCGCCATGTCGTAAACGATCCGAACGAATGGGTTCGCCATGATGGGGCCTTTCCGGCCATCGTCGAGCAGGATCAGTTCGACAAGGCACAGGCGATCATCGCCGCTCGCGCGTCTCGGCTCAGCGATGATGAGATGTTGGAACAACTGCGCACTATCCTAAACCAACACCAGACTTTATCCGGCTTGATCATCGACGAGTTTGAAGGTGCGCCCTCAAGCAGCAGCTACCGCACTCGTTTTGGCAGCCTGTTGCGGGCTTATGCCCTTGTCGGGTTCAAACCGAGACACGATTACGGCTATCTTGAGGTCAATCGCCAGTTGAAGGCGAAGCACCCAGAGGTGCTCAACGTGGTCCTCCAAGGGCTAAACGCCGTGGGTGCTAATGTCAGGATCGATCCCGAAACCGACCTAATCCACATCAACGAAGAATTCACAGCGGCATTGGTCATCGCACGCAGCTTTGCGACCCCGGTCGGCACATTGCGCTGGAAACTACGTCTAGATGCCCGCTCCCGGCCAGACCTCACCATAGGCGTCAGAATGAGCGCAGGGAATGAGACGGTGCTCGACTATTACCTCATACCGCGCCTGAGCATGGAAGCCGCTCTGGTGCGCTTGTGCGAGCACAATGGCCTGTCGCTCGACGCCTTTCAATTCCCAACCCCGGACCGTCTATTCAGGATGGCGGCCCGCACTCCATTTAGGAGAGCGGCATGACAAATGCTCGGCCTGCACAGCGAATCGAGTGGATTCCTATCGAACGCATCACGGTGGTGAACCCCCGCCTCAGGAACAAGCGGGTGTTCCGAGAAATCGTGGCCAACATCGCCCAGATTGGCCTCAAGCGGCCCGTCACTGTGACGAGGCGAGCGGAAGCCGATGGGCCGTTCTACGATTTGGTTTGTGGCCAAGGGCGGCTCGAAGCCTATCAGGAGCTGGGGCAGAAAGAGGTGCCTGCTCTGGTCGTGTCCGCAGACACAGAAGATTGTTTGATCGCCAGCCTGGTCGAGAACTGCGCCCGACGTCAGCACAAGGCCATCGACCTTCTGCAAGACATCGGCGGGATGAAAGCGCGGGGCTATTCCGAATCTGAAATCGCCCGGAAGACTGGGCTTTCGTATGACTATGTTCATGGCGTTGCCCGTCTGCTCGAAAAGGGGGAGCAGCGTTTGTTAGTCGCGGTTGAATCCAAAACCCTACCGATCAGCGTGGCAATCGAGATTGCGGAGGCCGACGACCACGGAGTCCAGCGCGCCTTGCACGAGGCTTATGAGAACGGCTTGCTAAAGGGCAAGAAGTTGATGGCCGCCAAGAAGCTAGTCGAAGCTCGGCGAAGGCGAGGCAAGCACCTCCAAGTTAATTCCTCGCAGTCGCAAAAGATGTCATCTGCGGCTTTGATCAATGCCTATAAGGAGGACGTTGAGCGGAAAAACGAACTCATCCGCAGAGCAAATGTCGCTCATGACAAGCTGATCCTTATCGTTGAGGCGATCCGGCGTTTGCAAGGCGATGAGGAGTTCACGGGCTTGCTGGAAGACGAAGAGCTATCGACCCTCCCGGCTGAGATTCAGCAGCGTGTTGTTGGCGAAAGGCCGTCGGCATGAGCAATAAGAAGCCCATCATTCCCGTCAAACTCGGCTTCGAAGAAACCAGCCTTCGAATTCCGATAGATTCAATCTTACCGCTGCGCGAGGTTCCTGAAACAGTCCGCAAAACGATGAAGTACGGCCAGATCGCGGCATCCATTGCGGAGGTGGGGATCATTGAGCCGCCGGTTGTCGCAAGGGATGCCGAGAACCGGGATACTTACCACCTTCTTGATGGGCATCTGCGGCTCGATATCTTGCGGGAGCGAGGGGAAACCGAAGTCGTTTGTCTCGTGGCGACCGATGATGAGGCGTTCACCTACAACCGGCGGATCAGCCGAATTGCGATCATCCAAGAACACAGGATGATCCTAAACGCGGTCCGTAAGGGAGTGTCGGAAGAGCGGCTGGCTCGTGCTCTGAACGTCAACATTTCCAGCATTCGGATAAAGCGCAATCTCTTGGTCGGTATCTGCCCAGAGGTGGCCGATATGTTCAAGGATCGGCATGTTCCGATCGCGGTCTTTGGGCAGCTTCGGAAAATGAAACCAATGCGGCAAATCGAAGCTGCGGAAGTCATGATCGCCATGAACCGTCTTTCGGTTCCTTATGCGCAATCGCTAGTGGCTGCCACGCCAGACCAACTCTTGATCGAAGGCAGAAAGGACAAGCCAAAGTCACTCAGCGCTGACCAAATTGCGTTGATGCAACGGGAGTCAGAGAGCCTTGATCGGGAAGTACGGGCCATCGAACGAACCTATGGGGAAGACCATCTGGATTTGGTCGTGGCGCTGGGATACGTCTCTAACCTGTTAGGCAACGTTCGAGTGGTCAGGTTTCTCGCGCAGCGCCACGCAACGATTTTGGCTGAATTTCAGCGCGTCGTGGAGTTTCATCAAGCGGCATAAGGATGGAAATTCCGATGAATTTTGTGACGGCGCCAACCTGCTGAAAATTCAGTTTAATTCGGAGCGCGACAATCGACAAAACATCGACAAAAATATGAGAGCCACGTATATTATTGATCTTTATGCACAATTTATGTATATCTTTCCCCTCCGAAGGCAGAGGTCACAGGTTCGAATCCTGTCGGGTGCGCCATCTCTTTTTCTAACATAGAAAAATCCCCTAACATATTGAACGGCAACGCTAAAATAGGTGTTCGAAAGCCCGTTTTTCGGTCGTATGCCAATTGGCTTGGAAATGTCAGTTTTAGGGCTATCCGCTTCTCGGTCAGCTTATCACTTTTCCAAAGATTCCAAGGGCTTGCGAGAAATTGCAGGGCTGTTCGAAAGGATTCATCGAATTCCTTGATTGGCTTGTCGCAGCCAGCCAATTGCTCCCGTAGCAGGAGCTTGCGGCCTTCGAGTTCGGCGACCCGTCGCTCATAGGCTTGGATCACCGCTTCGCTTTCCGCTTCCACGATCCGGTCGAGAAGCTGTGCAACCTTGCGCTCGATTGAACTGATTTCCTCAGTGATCGATTTCTTGGCTTCGCCAGCCTTGAGGATTTGCCGATCCCACAAATCACGGAAAGTTTGCGTTGCCAGCTCGACGAGCTGCCGCGCAGGGGTGAGGCTCTTGAGCATGACTTCGAACGCTTCTTCGATCTTCGCGCGCGGGATCGACTTGGCATAGTCAGGGCATCCTTTGTGGCGACACAGATAGTATGCGAAATGCCCGTTCTTCCCCTTGCTCCAATTTGCCGTCATCGGCTGATCGCACGATGCACAGCACACGAAGCCGCGAAGCGGGAAGGATTCATTGATATCCACACGCGCGGGAGCGCGGGGCTTCTCGTTCAACTTTTCTTGGATAGCGTTATAGGTCTCGACCGATACAAGCGGTTCATGCTGACCAATGCGCGGCGTGATATTCCAATTCGGTAAGATCACGATGCCCGCATAGAGCGGTTGCGTAAGAATTTGATGGACGCGTTCGATGCTTATCGAACCGTCCTTGGCTTTCGGTACAGGCGCTTGCGCTTCGAAAAAGCGCATCACTTCGGCTTGGCTGGCAAACCGGCCATGTGCGAAACCTTCAAGAGCATCCTTGATGATAGAGGCTAGAGGTTCGTGCCGATGTAGCATCTTGCCACCCGAGGGGCATGGCCCATAGCGATAGCCCCAAGGGGCTTGGAAAACCCAAAAGCCGCGCTCGACGCGAGCGGTCATTCGGTTGAGTGTTTGTTCCGCGTTCTTTTGCCGCGCGTGCTGACTGACACACGCCAGCAAATTTTCGACGAGCTTGCTATCGCTGTCTTCGCCGAATTCGATAGACGGCGATTCAAGTGACGCGCCGGTCGATCCGATCTCAGCTCGCAATTGAATATGCGCTTCGATCCCGCGAGCGAGTCGCGAGATATCATCGATCACAACGACATGAGAATGTTTGCGCGTCTTGCGAAGGTAGGAAAGCATCGCATCCATGCCGGGGCGTTTGGCAACGCTCCCCGACATATCGTCTTTGAAAATCTCGACGACTTCATAACCTTTGTGTTCGCAGTAGAGTCGGCAGCGTTGTTCCTGTGACGACAATCCGTCGGTGCGAGTGGTCTGCTGCGCAGACGACACACGCGCATAGATCACAGCTTTTTTCTGTTGAGCCTCGTTCATGGCGCAAATTCCTTGTTTTTGTTTTTTGTGATTGCGCCCTCGCTTGCGAGGTCAACGGGCTTGGCATTGCCAAGAGCCGCAATCTTACCACAGACACCACCGCCGTGAGAAGATTGAAGTTCAATTTGTTGAACCGGATGCTGCCCCCATGCTGCATCGACAAAGGCTTGCATCATGTTGATCACAATCATGATCGCCTCTTCCTTCTGTGAATCAGACATTCCATCAATATCAGCGACAATAGCGCGATACCGTTCCATCTCAGCAGAAGTGACACCTACAACAACATTCATCCCAATCACCATCACGACGTGCTCAGTTCGAGCAGCATGAAAGTGATTTTGCTTTGTCATTGCTTATCACGTGGGGGAAACTGGAATGACATCATCAGTTTGCGCCACATTATATTATAATTATACGCACATTTGTATCAAAATTGCAAGTTTATCCGCAGATTTCTGCGGGTTTCGGGCCGCTAGCGACCCATTTCATCGCGCCGACGACCGATGATACGTTCACCTACGTTCCGAATTTTGTTGAGGCGGTGAAGGTGCTCATATCGCACCATCTGTTTTGCGACCTTCCACATCCGGTTTGATGAATCGCCTTGCGCATAGCTAGGGCGAAGCTCCGGTGAAGAACCTTGTCTGGTCAGCAGATCGCGATAACGCGATTGTGCGAGCGCAGGCTCGCACTTTGCGAAGCGATCATTCATCCGCTCTATCGCGCCCTCGACGCGCTTGTTGGTCACGGCTTCGTGCATGGTCATATCAGCGACCTTGTTGAATCGCTGCCTGATAGGTGGTGTCTCGCTCATTCGAATTCTCCTTTGTGAAGTGCGCGCACATCGCCGAGCTGATTCCACGGATCGACCGCGAAGAACGGCACGCAGTCAGAGACGATCAGATGCGGCATGGTTGCGACTTTGATGATTTGCTTAGTGAGGCCGAGGCCGAGAATATCTTCGGCCTGCAAAACGCTGCGCTTTGACTCACCAAGATTGGCGGCGGCGGTTTCGACCGTGCCGCCGTTATGAGATACGCCGCGATTGAGAATGGTTTTGTTGCCCGACCAGAGTTCGACATCGCGGATCAGGTCAGGCTCGCTGATGGAACGCATGGTGACGACGCCAGCTTGATCCTCAAACTCTTTCGCCAAAACTTCAGGCCACCGTTCCCGCAATGAGAAACGACCTTGCGCGAAGAACCAAAGCTGAATTCCCTTTGACCGGTACAAACGTGTTGCCTTGGGTACTGCGTTGATTGGCGGGAGCTGGGCGAATTCGTCCAAAATGAACAAGGTACTGAGCTTGCCGCGCTCTTTCGCGATGGCTTCAATCGCGTAATTCACGATCAGCGAAATCCACGGCGCACCGACATCGAGCTTTTCCGATGGCAGGATGAGATAGACCGTGACCTTCTCATGCTTCAGCGATGCGAATGAAAATTCATGTCCCGATGTTGAGATCGCAAGCGCACTGTCCGGCGCGAATGGCGCAAGTGCATCGGCAAGCGCGGACTTATATGCTTCCCATTGTTTCGGCGCATCGACGCGGACAAAATTAAATCCGGCGGCGCTGCCTTCGATCTCGGCTACGCCGCAGGTTTCCATCATCGCGAACTGCGCTGCGAGATCAAAGCCGGATGAATTCACAAACGACCAGAGCCGTGCAGGAGTACAATTTTCGGGATCGAAGATCGCGAGGTACTTGAGGGCTGTTGCTGTGAATCGCAACGCGCCACTTCTTACCCACTCTTCACCGCTCGCCTTGATCGGGCGAGGGATGAGAATATGAGCAATCTCGGAGGCTTCAGAATCGATGCGCGCACCAGAGCGCACGATGTCCACCAGCAGATGAAACGGGTTGACCTTCGTGTTCGGAAATCCATCGCCATTGATGCCGTATGGATTGAGGAATACGACTTTGTGTCCGAGCACATCGCGGCGATAAGCCGCCGACACAAAAGCGTTCTCTCCATCTTTCGGATCGCACACGACCAATGATCGATCGCGGAGATGCCCCAAATTTGGGAGCACGAGGTCTTTCCCCTTACCGGCTCCCGTTCTCGCATATGTCATGATCGGCGCATCGCCCCGATAAAACAGAAGGCGGCCTTCTAGGCCGCCCAGAAAAATTCCATCATTGTTGAAGAGGCCGCTTGCCTTCACATCGTGAAGGCTTGCGAGCTTCCCATTACCCAGCGCATCCGATGGTGCAGCAAGGCGCATCGCATTTTCCGTCGCGCGCGCACGCTGCCGTGCATGCGCGGCATAATCCGCTTCCAGCGTTTGGCGATGCACGGACATGAACGTGTTCATGCCCGTGCCAAATCGTCCGCCACGCATTTCAGTTTCCGCCCATTGTGATGGGCTGTTCGCTCAGCACGGGCGGAGGAGGAATCGGCACTGGCTGATACCGACGCAATTCAGCGCGGACAGTTTCAGGTGACGGGAGATTGGTATCCCAACCCGTCACATCGATACGCGCGCCTTCCATTGCTGCCTGCGTCATGCGATTGGAAACGTCGCGCGACATCGTCTCGGTATAGGCAAGAGCTTGATCGCCAGAACCCGCTTCGAGCGCATTCATGCCATAGCCAATCATCTTGACCATGTTGATG
>Ga0209023_10000164_pt1 | contig 112288 bp, 117 predicted proteins | sample LakOneMetagenome_FD_187468 | JGI IMG/M metagenome (GOLD analysis project Ga0209023, IMG submission 187468) | Freshwater and sediment microbial communities from Lake Erie, Canada (SPAdes) (version 2) | ecosystem: Environmental > Aquatic > Freshwater > Lentic | place: Lake Erie, Canada...
AGAGGCCGGCCGGCACGCTGCGCAGGCTGATAGCTCCGCGCACCGGCCTCTTGCCACCCACCAAAACCAAGGTTCAAATCAACCCAGGACTCTCGTTATGGCTGGATGAGAAATGGGGGTCACGTCAATGCCGACGGCGATGTCGGCCTGCTCTCCCAGCCGGTAGGCGAACTGGGCGTTGTGGTAGAAGACGTTGGGCGACTTGTAGCCGATCTCGTCAGGTGCGGCGTTGAAGTCGGTGGCCTTGCCGATCCACTGCACCGAATAGGTCCCGGTCCAGCGTTCGGCCATCAGCGAGAAGCTGCCATTGGAGCGCCAGTGCGGATAGCCGCCGTTGCCGCCGCCGATATGGCCGTCGAAGACGATGGGATCGGCGCCCTGGAACGGGGTCACCACATAGCTGTCGAGATAGGTGGTGTTCCAGTCGAGGCTGGCGCGCAGGCCACGAATGTCGAAGTCGTAGCGCACCCCGACATCGACGCCCTTCATCTTCTCCAGGCCAGCGTTGGTCGGCTGGGCGGAGAGATAGGTGATCTCCCCGGTCAGCGGGCTGCGGGTGAAGTTGGACGCGCCGCAGAACGGGTGGGCCAGGTTGGGCGTCGCGTAGCAGACCGCCAGCTTGGTTGAGCCGGGGATCGAGCGGATGGCGTCCTTGATCTCGATGTCGAAGTAGTCGACCGTCACCGACAGGCCCGGGATGATCGGCGGCTGGATAACCGCCCCCAGGGTCAAGGTCTTGGCGGTCTCCGGCTGCAGGTTTTCGTTGCCGCCAACCGTGGTCAGCACGGTGTTGCCCAACTGGACATAGTTGGCCGGCACGCCGGTGGCCTGGCAGTTGGCGATCAGGGTGGCGTTGCCGCTGGTGGCGTAGCGGCTGCACGGATCGGTGGTCGTCAGGTTGCCCTCGGCGACGCCGCCGAACAGTTCAGGCACGCTGGGAATGCGGAAGCCCGTGCCGTAGGTGGCGCGCAGGCGAAGGCTTGGAACCACTGCCCAGTTGAGGCCCAGCTTGTAGGTCTCGTTCGAGCCGAACAGATTGTAGTCCGAGTAGCGGACCGCCGCGTCCAGATCCAGGCTCTGGACCATCGGCAGATTGGCCAGCAGCGGCGCCGAAAGTTCCAGATAGGCTTCCTTGGCGGTCACCGACCCGGCGATCGGATCTTGCTGGTTGGTGTTGGCGATGCCCAGCACCGTCAGGGCGTCGGGATCGCGCCAGCCCTTCTCCTCGCGGTAGACGACGCCGGCGGCCACGGCCAGGCGGCCGGCTGGCAGGCTCAGCAGGGTGCCGGTGACGTCGGCGGTGACGCTTTTCTGCTCATTGCCGCCGGTGTCGCGGGAATTGAACAGGATGTATTTCAGCGCTTCGGGCGTCACATCGCCAGCGCCGAGATAGTCGATGCAGGGGATGGCCGCTCCGGGCGTGGTGCTGCAGACACTGGTGTTGACCGAGTTGCGCACCCTATCGAGGTTGGCGATGTTGCTCATCGCGTCGACCCCGGTGTTGCGGCCCCAGTTGGCCGCCGCCTCCCAGGTCCAGTCGCCCGCCAGCGAACCGCGCGCGCCGCCGACGAAGCGATAGGTGTCGGTCTCCTGCGAGAAGATCCGCGGGCCAGGCTCGGCCAGGCGTCGCTGCAGCAAGGTGATGTTCTGACCCGTCGGATTGGTCGGGTTGCTGGCCGAGATGGCCAGGTTGCGCAGCGTTCCCGGCGTAGCGATCTGGTGGCTTTCGCGGTGGGTGAAGAACAGCTCGCCAAACAGGGTGACGGTGTCGGTCAGCTTGTAGTCGGCCAGGAAGGCGGTGCTGATCCGCTCGATCGGGCTGACGGCGTTGAGGAACGGGTTGGAGTTGAAGTTGTGCTTGGCGGCGCTGTAGGGCTCGTAGAAATTGCCGTTGCCGCCAGGGGTCTGGTTGAAATTGATCTGCTGGCCATTGGGCAGCACGGCCCGGCCGCCGATCGTCGAGGCGCTGGAGATGCAGACCAGTTGGCCGCCGACCTCACCCAGGCCGCAGGGCGCGCGGCTGGCCAGGTTGACCGCCTCGGTCTTCTGGTAGGTCAGCCCCGCCGTCACCCCGCCGCGCTCGTTGCGCATGCCCCAGAGCACGTCGACCGTATAGTCCTGGCCGTCGCCCTCGTCGGTGACGCCGTACTTGGCCGAGAGCTTCAGGCCCTCGAAGTTGTTCTGGGTGATGATGTTGACGACGCCGGCCACGGCGTCGGCGCCGTAGATCGCCGAGGCCCCGTCCTTGAGCACGTCGATGCGGCTGATGATCGCCGTCGGGATCATGTTCAGGTCGGGGGCGCTGTTGGCGCCGGTGCCGCCGTTCACCACCCGCCGGCCGTTGATCAGGGTCAGGGTGCGGTTGATGCCCAGACCGCGCAGGTTGACCTGGGCGGTGCCGTAGCCGTTGCCGGTCCAATAGGCGTTGGTCTGGTTGCCCGCGTTGCCCGCCGAGGCCGGCAGGCGCTGCAACAGGGACTCGACATTGGCCAGGCCCGTCCGCTCGATCTGGTCTTGCGAAATCACGGTCGCCGGCCCGACGCCGGTGATGTCGGCGCGCTTGATCCGGCTGCCGGTGACGATCACCTCCTCGACAGTGGCTGCCTCGGTCGCCTGAGCGAAAGCCTGTCCGGCGCCGACCAGCGTCGCCATGGCGGCGACGCTCGCCAGCAGAGTTCGTTTGTCGATCAGTCTCATGGCGATCCCCTCACCTCATGGCCCCGTCCGCCGTCCTCTTGGCGGTCACGTCGGGCGAGGTTCCGGGCTCGGTTGGGATCAAGTCAATCCATGTATATACATTTTAGAGGAGGCAAATGGGGTTCACTCTTGCCGCAGCGGCCAAAAAATCCACGCCATTAAGCGGAAATGCACACGATAGCGCATTATGTTACCCCGATTGCCAGAATTGCCCACGGTGGCATGACTATTTCACAAAATTTCAAAATCACTGCCATCGAACACAAATACGCTGAAATTGTCACAAACTATCACCTCCTGATGGCTAGATAATCAACCCTCGATATGCCGAACTATAACACCATTGTAAGGTTTAGGCCTTCCGATCACCCTTCTGAATCGAAAATTTAACTCACGCGAAGGAGAATATGAACTCTCCCACCATAGGAATGTTCAGTTTTACATACCTCCCAGTGAGCGCTTTCCGCGTACGTTGCGCCATGCCCGCCCCGGGGCTTGACGACCCATGCGCTGGGGCAGCGGTTACGATCACAACCAAGCGCGCCTACGCCTTGCGGAGACAACATCGTGACGCCGGACTTTCCAACAAAGGCTTCACCGTCAACGTCGAGGCCGCTGGCTGCTGACCGGGCGGCGAGGCAACGGGAAGGTCGGCGGCCTGCGGTGACGCATAGAGGTTATAGACAGCGTCGATCTGACCCTTGCTGGCCGCATGCGGGATCTGGCCTACGCCGTGGCGAGCCAAGACCGCCGACGCCACGCCAATGAACGCGAGCACTTCGAAGCTGGCTGGGCCGGCGCGGAGGACGATGCGGCATCCCCCAAGCGGCTCGCACTGTTCAGTCTAGACTTCGGTAGACTGCGATCCAGACCCTATGCTCGCCTTTGTGCCGGGCGTCGGCAGCAGACGGTCGGCGCCGCGCCGAATCCATGTTCGCGCGGGTCTCTCAACGAAGAAATGCACAGCGAACGCGGAAACGAGCGTGAGCATGAGCAAGCACACGACCTCCCACCACGCCAGCACATAGGCGATCGGCCGCTGCGTTAGAGCGGAATTGACGCCCTTCCATCCAATCAGAATGGGCATGTGGACTAAGTACAGGGCGTAAGAGGCCTCGCCGGCGGCCAGCATCCACGGCCGGGCGACCGCGCGATCCGCGCCCGTTTTTGACAGAAGAGCGAGACTGAGGACTAGAGGCCCGGCGGCTGCTACCACGACCCGCTCGTCGGCTTTGAAGTGCATCAGCAGCAATAGAATGATCGCCGACAGCCAGGCCGCGCCGATCGCTTCGCGGCGCGTGAGCCGCATCTGTTGTCCCAACCGGTAGAGACCTATGCCATAGAGAAACTCGGGTATAATCCTCAGCACACCCATGTTCAGTTGAGCGTGAACTACGAGGTCGCCAAACACCGCTTGGTAGATCAAATCTATCGCCAGGAAGACCAGCGCCGACAAGGCAAGCAGGATCCGCGGTCTACGGGCCAGAACGAGGCCGATACAGGCGAACGCGGGAAAGGCGAGATAGGCGAACCATTCGGCGGAGAGCGACCATGAGGGGCCGTTCCATTCGGCCACGACGGTTTCAGGCAACCAAGCATGCACCAGCAGGACGGTCGTGAGCAAACCGAGAGGATTGTAGAGCCGCTGATCGAACTCCGCACCGATCAGGCTGGCAATGCTCACCATGACCAGCACACAGGCCAAGACAGCGATGTGCGTCGGGTAGACGCGAGCGAAACGCGCCGTCAGGAAGCGGCGATAGTTCAACCGTCCCTCCTCCAGCGCCTGACGATAGGCATGGGTGAGAATGAAGCCTGACAGTATGAAGAACGCATCGACGCCCAACCCAGCCCGATTAAGGATTCCGGTCGACGCCATGGAATTCCACGACCATTGAAGTTGATAGTGAAAGAGCACGACGCCTAGGGCGAAAGTAAAACGGACCGAGGTCAAACCCGGCAGATTGTCAGGGAAAGAAGAAACTTCCCGTATTCGAAGCTTAGCTGATCTCATCTCTATGTCCCCCTAACACTGCCAGTGCTTACGCGCCGGGGCAGGTTTTCCCCTCAACCCGGCGGTCGGAGAGTAAGAGGAAGGTCCCTGGCGACCGTTAGAAGTCGACCCAGACCAAAAAATCACTGCGGCAATACTTACGGCACAGACGCCTTGCGCTGTTTGTCCAATCCATCGGATCAGACTCCCGCCTGTCAGCGCGCCCAGGTGCGCTCGCCTTCGCGTCGGCTTCGACGTGGAATACCGGCGCGGCGTCAAATTGTTGAAATGCGCCGCGCCAGCTGAGGGCTCCTGAGAGTCTGCCGCGTAGTTACCACATAGCACTCGCCCGCGAGGAAGCCGTGGCCCGCCAGCTGAACAACCCCTATTGCGCGACACGACCTGCGCGCGGGGTCCGTTTCTGGACGCGGCAATTTCTCGCCGACACCGGTACTCTGCGACTGGCCCACGAAGTCTTCAAATCCGAAATCCGCCGAGGTGGCCGCACTGCTGACACCTGTTCCCGTAGCGCTTGGCACGCGTTTGCGTACCGGTGGCCGGGCTGATGGATGGGGCCGAGGTCCTCGATTTGGCGCGGGACGCTATTTGGTTGACGCTGCAGCTATGCGCACCGGTATTGATCGTTGGCCTCGTGGTCGGCATTGCCATCGGGCTGTTTCAGGCCTTGACGCAAATTCAAGAGCAAACGCTCGTCTATGCGCCCAAGATCGTGGCAATCTTCATCGCACTGTTGATCTTTCTGCCGATGATGTCAGCCCTGATGAAGGGCTTCATGCAGCATATTGCTCAGCGGATCGCCAAGATGTAGCGGCCTGAGCCAGTCGCCCCTCGTCGGTAAAATTCACGACACCAAAAACAGAGGTCGCGATGGACGACATATTTGACTGCCTAATCCTTGGTGCAGGGCCGGCCGGCCTCACGGCGGCGCTCTATTTGCGCCGGTTTCGCAGAACTGTTCTGGTTGCCGATGGAAGAAATAGCCGCGCGGAGTTGATCCCGCGCAGCCACAATGTCCCTGGATTTACAGGCGGCGTACCCGGAACGGAACTGCTCGCTCGGCTGCGAGAGCAGTTGGAACCGTACGGCCCCGTAGGATCGATGGGGGCTGTCACGCGGCTGGATCGCCTCGACGAAAATCTCTGGCGCGCGGCTTCGGCGAGTAGAACCGTCCTTAGCCAAACGGTCCTGTTCGCCACCGGCGTTGTCGACCAACGCCCACCAATTCCGGAGTCCGAGCATGCGATCCGGGGTGGGCTGTTGCGGTTTTGCCCTATCTGCGACGGTTTCGAAGCAATGCTGGATAGGATCGCCGTGGTCGGGGCCGACGATCACGCAGCAAGCGAGGCGCTATTCCTGCGGACTTACAGTCCTAGTGTGAGCCTATTGACCCTTGGTCCTAGCCATTCAGTCTCGCACAGCCTCCGCGACGCACTAGATGCGGCGGACGTTCCCTTGATCGCGGTGCAACCCGACAGCCTGACGGTAAAAGACAATCGGCTGCACGTCCGCCGGCGGGACGGGTTGGGGATCGAGCCCTTCGAGGTGGTTTACGGAGCGCTGGGCGTTGAGCCGCAGTCGAGCCTCGCCAAGGCCGTCGGCGTAAACCTAGACAGTTCGAAGTGTATCCGTGTCGATGAGCATCAGCGCACGAATCTTCCGAACGTGTACGCAGCGGGGGACGTCGTGCGGGGCCTTGACCAGATCAGCGTTGCTGTTGGCGAAGCGGCTATCGCCGCGACTGCCATCCACAATAGCTTGGCGCCTGTTCGGGCGGCCAAGGAGTGAGATAACGCGGTGCGAATGGCCATCCTGAAGTCCGGCGCAGGCCATGAGGTGTAGAATTGGCGCTATGAAGCCGAGGTTGTTCGGAAGTCGCGCCGCCGTCGGCTCGCTCCGCATAGCGACGCAAGTTCTTTCTCGCGGATTGTTGGAGATGCGAACCCTGCCCCTGTCGGCCGCTTATGAAGCTCGACTGCTCAAGGTGAGTGGAGGCCTTCGCCGTAGTTACGATTGATTGCTCGGTTGATGAAGCGTGAGGGAAGCGCATAGGGCCGCACGTATTTCTTTCGTGGCTTGTACTAAAGCCCGCGAGGTATCACGATGGTCAAAATTCCTGGCGAAGGCGCGACAGGCGTGGCGGTCTCTGCTCTACACGCGCAGCAGGCGCGGATGAGGGTCATCGCCGAGAACATCGCCAACCAAGCCTCGACCGGCCGAACCCCAGGGGCTGATCCCTACCGTCGGCAGGTGCCGGTTTTCGCGCCTGCACTGACCAAGGATGGCGCTGAGGGGGTGGCAATGATCGAGGCGAAGCCCGATCCAAAGGCTTTTCCTCTCCTCTATGAACCGGGCAATCCAGCCGCGAACGCGCAGGGCTACGTCAAGGGCTCCAATGTTTCAGGCATGATCGAAGCCTTGGATATGAAAGCCGCGCAACGGGCCTACTCCGCCAACTTGAACATGCTCGAAAATCTCGACGCCATGGAAAAGCGGACATTGGATATCCTCAAGCCCTAAATTCCAAGGCTCTTGGCGCGTTTTGCAATGAGCTAAGAAACTGTCCTGCCCGCGAGGGCTGCGAACCTTTCGAGACGTATTGATCACAACGAGATTGCCATTGCCGCATCTCGCCAGTCGCCCAGGATCGTAACGATGAAGCAATTTGACCGCCGGCAGCTCCTGCGGGGCGTAGCCGTTTTGAGCGGGGGTGTGGTGACAACCAGCCTCTTTCCGGCCTGGGCGCAGAGCGCCACGCCGGGCGTGTCGTCCACCTTGCCCACGGTTTCCGGGCAGGACATCAAACTGACCATCGGCCACGCGGAGGTGATGATCGACGGCAAGATGGGCCATGCGGTGACCATCAACGGCACGGTGCCCGGCCCCCTGATCCGCTTGAAGGAAGGCCAGACGGTTCGCCTCTCGGTGACGAACACCTTGGACGAGGAGACCTCAATCCATTGGCACGGCCTACTCGTGCCCTTCCAGATGGACGGCGTGCCAGGTGTCAGCTTTCCAGGCATTCCGCCGGGCGAGACCTTCGTTTACGAGTTCCCGGTCAAACAGTCGGGCACTTACTGGTACCACAGCCATTCAGGCCTGCAGGAAGCGGAGGGTCACTACGGCCCGCTCGTTATCGAGCCAGCTGGACCTGATCCGATCAGCTACGACCGGGAGCATGTGATCGTGCTTTCCGACTTCAGCTTCATGCACCCCCACCTGATCTTCAAGCGCATGAAGCAACAGGCCGGCGTCTTCAACTACCAGAAACAGACGCTTTCTAGCCTATTGGCCGGCAAGGACCAGACGCTCCAAGAGCGGATGGACTGGGCCAAGATGCGGATGGACCCCACCGACATTTCCGATGTCACCGGCGCGGCCATGACCTTCCTGGTCAACGGCCATGGCCCGGCCGACAACTGGACTGGCTTTTTCACGCCCGGCGAGCGCGTGCGCCTGCGGTTTATCAATACCGCCGCTCAAATGATGTTCAATGTCCGGATACCGGGTCTCAAGCTGACCGTGGTCGCCGCCGACGGACAGACCGTCCGGCCGGTCGAGGTCGACGAATTCCAGATCGGCAACGCCGAGACCTACGACGTCATTGTTCAACCCATCGAGGACAAGGCCTTCACCCTCGTGGCCGAGGCCGTTGATCGCTCAGGCATGGCGCGCGCCACCCTGGCCCCGCGCGCTGGCATGACGGCGCCGGTCCCTCCCCTGCGAGAGCGACCGTTGGCCACGATGAAAGATATGGGCATGGACATGGGAAACATGGACATGGGCGGGATGGACATGAGCAGCCCAGGCGCGATGGCCGGCATGGACCACGCGGCCATGGGCCACGACATGGCCGCCATGAGCCCGCCGCCTGGCATGGCCGCGCCGAGACCGCGCGGCTCCGACGCCATGGGCGATATGGGCGACATGAAGATGTCGATGCGCGATGGCGCCAATGCGCCGCAGATCAAGTTGGGCCCTGGAGTTCAGACGATCGCGCCAATGCCGATGGATCGTACTGGGGAGCCGGGCCAAGGTCTGGAAAGCGTCGGCCACCGGGTGCTGGTTTACAAAGACCTTGTCGCCTTAACGCAAAACCCGGACTTGCGCGCGCCAACCCGCGCCCTGGAGATTCGCCTGACCGGCAACATGGAACGTTTCATGTGGGGGTTCGACGGCCAAAAGTTCAGCGAAACCACCAAGCCCTATGCTTTCGAAAAGGGTGAGCGGGTCAGGGTGACGCTGGTCAATGACAGCATGATGGCCCACCCGATCCACCTGCATGGACACTTCTTCGAACTCACTCATGCGCCGGTCGGTTACGGTCCTCGAAAACATACCGTCATCGTCTTGCCTGGCGGCAAGGTATCATGGGACTTCACGGCCGACGCGGGCGATTGGGCCTTCCATTGCCACATGCTCTACCACATGCACGCGGGCATGTTCCAAGTGTTCAGCGTGCGGCCCCTCGAAGGAGCCGCAGCATGAAGACCGCCGCTTTGATCGGGCTCTTGCCCCTAGTGCTGGCCGCGCCGACCCTCGCTCAAACGATGGATCATTCGATGATGCCGGGCATGCAGATGCCTGCGCCCTCGGCTAAGCCCGGGGCCAAGAAGCCGCCCGCCACGAAGCTGGCCGTCAAGAAGAAGGCGCGCCCCAAGACCGCGGCGGCAAAACCGACGACGGCCAAACCCGCCGCCAAACCGGCCATGGGCGCGATGGCCACGCCGTCGACCGCCAGCGGCGCAGCCGTCGATCCGCACGCCGGCCACGATATGAGCACGATGGCCATGCCGGCCGCCCCGGCCGGCCAGGACATGGGCGCCATGTCGATGCCCGCGCGCCCCGCCGATCCGCATGCAGGTCACGACATGGGGTCGATGGCCATGCCGGGGATGGCCAAAGACCAAGCCATGGGCTCGACGGCTGACATGGGCGATATTCCCAACACACCGCCGCCGCCCGCGCCTGCCGACCATGCGGCCGATAAGGTTTTCGATCCCGCCGGCATGGCCCGGGCGCGCGCGCAGCTGCGCAAGGAACACGGCGGCGGCGTCACCTCCATGGTGATGGCCAACATCGCCGAATGGACGCCGAAATCGGGCAAGGACAGCTACCGCTGGGAGGGCGAAGCCTGGTTCGGCGGCGACATCAACCGCCTGACGCTCAAATCGGAAGGTGAAGGCGTCAGTGGCGACGGGTTGGAGCGAGCCGAACTTCAAGCGCTCTATTCGCGCAGCGTGGGGCCATACTTCAATCTTCAGGCCGGTGTTCGCCATGACTTCGAGCCCAAGCCTTCGCGGACCTATGCAACGATCGGTTTCGAAGGTCTGGCTCCCTATTGGTTCGAAGTCAGCGGCGCGGCGTTCCTGTCCAGCAAAGGCGACCTGTCGGCGCGCTTCGAGGGCTATTATGATCAGCGGCTAACCCAGCGCCTGATCCTTCAGCCGCGCGCCGAACTCAATCTCGCCGCTTCGAACGACCGAGCGACCGGAGTCGGCTCCGGCTTGTCGGACCTCGAGCTTGGCCTGCGCCTGCGTTACGAGATCCGGCGCGAGTTCGCGCCCTATGTCGGCGTCACCTACGACCGCAAGTTCGGCAAGACCGCCGACTACGCGCGCGCTGGCGGCGAGGATGTCAAAGCCGCCCGTATTGTGCTGGGCCTCCGCGCCTGGTTCTAGGACGACATCAAGGCCTTATCGACTGGAGACCCGAATGAAACCTTTCCGAGCGCTCTTGGCCGCTGCTTTGCTTCTCGCGGCCGGCGCGGCGCAGTCTCACGAGCCCGCCAAGGCCACCGCCCCGACGGTGCGCGTTGCTCCATCAGCGCGGGCTGCGCAACAAGCGGTGGAGGGATTTCACGCGGCCCTGGCCGCTGGCGAGACGCAGCGCGCGCTGGACTACCTCGCGCCGGATGTCCTTATCGTCGAAGAAGGCGGCGCTGAGCGTTCGAGGGCTGAATATGCCAGCCATCACCTCGCGGCCGATGCCGCCTTTACCCGCGCGGTTCCAAGCACGCCCTTGGGCAGCACCGGCGACGCGGTCGGCGACTTGGCCTACATCGTCACTGAAAGCCGCATGACCGGGGCCTACAACGGCAAGCCGGTGGACAGACTGTCGGCTGAAACCATGGTGCTGCGCCATGACCCCGCCGGATGGAAGATCGTCCACATCCATTGGTCTTCGCGCGCCGCCAAGCCGAAATAGTTCGCGGCCGCTCCAACGACGTCGAGGGATGGCCGGCAGCTGGCGCGTAGATGTTTCGAGGATCAAATTCAGATTGACGTCTTGGGCGTCGATCGTTTTGGGGCGCCAAACGATGACCGATAGAAAGCCTTTCGATTTTAAGCGTCATTTTCCGAGCCTTCCCTTCGTCGCGGCGGCGGCGCTGCTGGTCGGCAGTATCGTTGGGGCGGGTCTCTATGCCGGGCTCTACAACATCGGCGCTGACGTTCCCCACGCCAAGCCGACCTATTGGATGATCCAGAACCTTCGCGACCGCTCCATCGCGGTGCGCGCCCGAAACATCCAGGTCCCGGCCGATCTCAATGATCCCAAACGCATCGCCACTGGCGCGGGCCTCTATACCGAGATGTGCAGCGGCTGCCATCTGGGACCAGGGCTGGAGAAGACCGAGATCAGCCAGGGACTCTACCCGCAAGCCCCCGAGCTCTTCCGCACCCTGGGTCATACCCCGGCTCAGGAGTTCTGGATGATCAAGCATGGGGTGAAGATGACCGCCATGCCGGCCTGGGGCCGCACGCACAGCGATGATCTGATGTGGGACATGGTGGCCTTCGTGCGGCAACTGCCCTCGATGTCTCCTGAGCAGTACCAAGCGGCCATCAAGAGCGCTCCGGAGGACCATGACGCCATGATGCGTGACATGCCCGGGATGATGAACATGTCGAAGCCGGCCGAGAAGCCTTAGGTGGCTCCCAACACTTCGAGCTTTAGGACTTGGCCATGACCCGCTCCGCCCCCGCCGCGTCCATCGCCCGGCGTCATCTCTTGCTTGGCGCGGCGACCACAATCCTGCTCGCCGGCTGCGCCCAGGCGGCCGATCCGCTAACGATCCAAGTCTATAAAACCCCCACCTGCGGTTGCTGTGGCAAGTGGATCGACGCCTTGGCCTCGGCGGGTCTCAAGCCGGTGGTGTCCGTCCTCGAAGATTTGGCGCCAGTCCGCGCGAAGTTTGGTGTGCCCGACGCGCTGTCGTCCTGCCACACCGCGCGGATCGGCGGCTACGCCGTCGAGGGCCATGTGCCACCGGCCGATATCCTGCGGCTGTTGAAGGAAAGGCCCAAGGCCCTGGGCTTGGCGCTGCCAGGAATGCCGATCGGCTCGCCGGGCATGGAGATGGCGGGGATGGTGGTTGAGCCCTACGCGACGCTGTTGCTTCTGGACACCAGAGGCTCGACGCGTGTCTTCGCCTATCATGGCTAACTGAGTTCACGTTTGAGAATTCTCGCGTAGCGGCGAGGGCTTCGATGACACCGGCGCGTACCATTATCAGCGACCGGGGCGTCGCTTCCTGGAGATTCCACTATGACCAAGACCACCTCAACCCTGCTGGCGACCATCGTCGCCGGCGCCATGCTGCTGGGCGCGTCCCAGGCGCTAGCCCACGCCAAACTGGTGACCTCCGACCCCGCGCCCAACGCCACCGTGTCGGCCCCAAAGGCGCTGAGCCTGAAGTTCAGCGAGAAGCTGGAGCCGAAGTTCTCAGGCTTCGAGATCGCTAACGCCGCCGGCGCCGCCGTCCCCGTCAAGGCTAAGGTCACCGCCGATGGCATGGGCTTGGACGGCGCCCTGGCCGCCCCTTTGGCGCCCGGCGCCTATAAGGTCACTTGGCACGCGGTCACGGCCGATGCGCACCGTATGAACGGCGCCTATACCTTCACGGTGCGCTAGAACCATGATCGAACTGGCCGTCGTTTTCGCGCGTCTGGTCCAGTACATTGGAGCGGCGGTCCTGTTTGGATCGCCGCTCTTTTGTCTCTATGGCCTGGCTGATGGAGGGCTCGCGTACACTTGGCCGCGGCGCCAGGCCCTGTTCGGCGGCGTGGTCGTGGTGATCGGGTCGGCTCTGGCGCTGCTAGCCCAGACCGCCATGATGGCTGGAAGCGCGGCCGACGCCTTTGACCCAGACACCCTGACCATGGTCGCCACCGGCACGCAATTTGGCCTGTCGCTGATCGTTCGCCTGGCCGCCGGTCTTGTCGCGGCCCTCGCCGTCGTCACGGCCCGCCCCTCGCGTTTCCTCTGGTGGACTGCGTCGGGCTTGGGCGCCGTCGCCCTGGGCAGCTTCGCCTGGAGCGGACATGGCGCCGACGGCGCGGGGGTTAGCGGCGCCTTCAAGCTCATCGCCGACATCGTCCACCTGTTGGCGGCCGGCGTCTGGCTGGGCGCCCTGGCGGCGCTGGCGGCGTTGATCTTTGGCGCGCGAGCGACGACCGAGGCGGATCTGCGCGAATTGCACCAAGCGCTCGAGGGATTTTCCGGTGTGGGCTCCCTGGTGGTCGCTGTGCTGTTGCTGACCGGATTGGTCAATGTCTGGTTCCTGGTCGGACCAGGCCGGTTTTTATCGGCGGCCTCGACGCCCTGGGGCGTGGCGCTCGTGGCCAAGCTCATGGTGTTCGGTTTGATGCTCAGCTTGGCCGCGCTCAACCGTTTCACGCTAACGCCGCGACTGCGGCGGGACATGGCAAGCGGCAAGACGAGTTCCGCGCTCGCCGCCCTCAAGCGTAGCCTGGCGCTAGAATCCGCCGCCGGCTTCACCGTGCTGGCGCTGGTAAGCTGGCTGGGCACGTTGGCCCCACCAGCCGCCCTATAGAAACCTTCCCATGATGGATAAGGTATTGAAACCACGGACAATTTGCGAGCTGTTAGGCAATGTCGCGTTAGGCTTGCAACGACAGCCGGCCTTGCGCCGCGACACTAGGCGATAAGACCATGCCGCTGAATCTCAAGTCCCTCACCAGTCTACGGTTCTTCGCCGCCATGTGGGTGGTGGCCTATCACTTCTGGCCCAACCTCGGCTTGGCCATGCCCGCCGTGATCGCCAAGGGTTATCTGGGCGTGGAGCTGTTCTTCGTGCTCTCCGGCTTCATCCTCTGCCATGTCTATCTGGAGGGCTTCGGCCAAGGCAGGTTTAACTATCGCGCGTTCCTTTGGGCCCGCTTGGCGCGGATCTATCCTGTTCACCTGGCGGTGCTGGTGGGCCTGATGCTGCTGATCGCGGCGGCCGCGTTGGTCGGGGTTTCGGCCGGCGACAAATTGCTGGTCTGGCCCTCATTGCCGGCCCAACTGACCCTTACCCAAGCCTGGGGTCTGGCGCCCCTGGGCGGCTGGAACCATCCCTCCTGGTCGATCTCGGCTGAATGGTTCGCCTATTTGACCTTTCCGGTCTTTGCTTTCGTGGCTTGGCGTCTGGTCAATCGACCAAGGACAGCCCTGGTCATGGCGATCTGCCTGGTGGTGGCGCTGAATATCGGGTTCCAGTACGCCGCTGGATTCCCCCTCACCCGGGCGACCATCCTGTGGGGCGCTTTGAGGATCGTGCCGTGCTTCGCGCTCGGCTGCGCCGTCTGGCTGGCTTGGCGCGCCGACGTCGTCAACGGCAAGGCCGCCGGGCTTGGCCTCGCCCTCATGGCCCTGTCAGGCGTGGTGGCCGCCTCGCTTCTGCACGCGCCTGACTATGTCGCGGTGGCGCTGTTTGGCGCCCTGATATTAGGACTGGCGGCGGTCTCCACTTCGGGCTCAACATTCCTAGCTCAGCCCGTGCTGGTCTATCTCGGCGAGGTCAGTTTCGCTGTCTATATGGTCTGTATCCCATGGGAGTCGGTGTTCACTCAGGGCCTGGGCAAGGTCGTCGTGCTAGAGCGGGAGCATATGCCCATGAGCCTGTGGCTGGCGCTTTATTTCGGAGTTATTCCCGTCGCCATGGTGCTGCACCACGCCGTCGAGCGGCCGATGCGCACCCTGATGCGCCGCCATGGCCCGCCGTTTGGCCGCGCTCGGGCGACTAGGTCCACCGCCCCGGCCAACGCCTGATGACGCCAGCCAACGTCCAGCCTATAGTGACGCCATGCTGAGACATGCGCTCGCTTTCCTGGCCGCCGTGACTCTCGCCTTCAGCCCGTTGGTGGTCAACGCCGCCCAGGCCGATTGCGACATGACCGGCATGTCCATGAGCGCGATGAGCATGATCATGCCCGCCGCCGAGACCCCTCCCGACACCGCCCAGCCGAACCCCTGCTGCGACCACGGCAAGGCAATGTCGGCCAAGGACTGCGCCAAGGCCTGCGCGACCAGTTGTGCGTTGGCGGTGGGCGTTCCCAGCGAGGGCGCAATCGGCCATGCGCTGGTCGCATACCGCGTCGAGGTTAGTTGGTCCAACACCAGCGGCCAAGCCCACGATCCCATACCCGAAGATCCGCCTCCAAGATCGCTGATCTGACGACCGGCCCCGTGCCGGTCTGACGCCTGCGCATCTGCCGTCGTGCTGTTCGCACCCGGCCCATGCGCGGTCGCTCGCCCGCTTGCGGGCGCTTCAGATCACGATCTTCAAGGAACGATCTCATGACTCTTCGAAACAAGTTGCTGGCCGCTGTGGCCGCCGGCCTGACGTTCGCCGCCTCGGCCGCTCTGGCCGCCGCGCCCACTTGCAGCCACCTGCAGGCTCAGTCGCCGCCGTCCAATCCCAAGGACGTCTTCCGAACCGCCGTGCGCGTTTGCGACATGCCGGCAAACTGCGGAATGATGTCGATGATGGGCCGCCCGTCTTCGACGTCCAAGCCGCAAACCGTCAGCTCCAACCGCTAGGGATCGGCTGAGCCGGGCGGCGGGCCATCCCCTCCGCCGCTCGCTCGGTCGGCCTCGGCGGATCGGCTGCAACCGCTCCGCCGAGGCGCCCTCCTCCCCCTTTCCTCGCGACGCGCCGCACCGCGCCGCGTACGCCGCGACAGGATTCTCTGTTCATGCGCCTCATGTTGCTTCTGGCGGGTCTTGGTTTGGCCAGCGCCGCCCAGGCCGGCCCGCTGACCTTCAACGCCGCCCAGGAACTGGCCCTAAGATCGCCGGTCATCACTGGAACCGCCGCCGAGCTGGAGGCCGCCAAGGCCCAGAGGCTGGCGGCCGGCAAGCTCCCCGATCCAAGGGTGCGGCTCGGGCTCGACAACTTTCCCATCTCCGGTCCGCCGGCCGGGACGTTCGCGGGCGACAGCATGACCATGGTCAGCGTCGGCCTGATGCAGGATCGCCCCAGCGTCGCCAAGCGCGAGGCCGCGCGTCAGGCGGCCCAGGCGGAGGTCACGACCGCCGGCGCCCGCCAAGCGCTTACGGCGCGCGAGACGCAAGTGGCCGCGGCCCTCGCCTGGATCGACCTGTTCTACACAGATCAGAAGCTGGCCGCCCTGGCCGCGGTCGAACGGGCGATCACACCACTGCGCGACACCGCGCCCGCCGCCGTCACGGCCGGAGACGCCCGTCCTGGCCAAGCCCTGGAAGCGCAACAGAAGCTGGCCGCAATGGCCGATCGACGTAGCGAACTGCTCGCCGATAGGGCCCGCGCCGCCGCCGAACTGACCCGTTGGACAGGCGAGCCTGGACCTCAGCCCGTCGGGCCGGCTCCGGACTTTGTTATCAACGCCGAGGCCCTGCGCGCCGGCCTGCCAGACCATCCCAGTCTTCGCGCCCTGGACGCGGCGCGCCAGACGGCTGGCGCCCAGTTGGCTCAAGCGCGCGCCGAAGCCCATCCTGACACCAGTTGGGATGTCGCCTACCAGAAGCGCGACGGCGCCTATGGAGACATGGTGTCGGTCGGGGTGACCTTCGGCTTGCCGCTGTTTGGCCAGGCCCGGCGCGAGCCGCTGATCGCGGCCCAGAGCGCCAGGGTCCGAGGGGCCGAAAGTCAAAAGGCCGCGGGCGAACGCCAATTGCTCGCCGCGCTGGAGACCGACCTCGCCGAACACCAGATGCACCACGAACAGTTGGCTCGCGCCCAAGAGACCTTGGCTCCGCTGGCCCAACAACGCGCCGACCTGGAGACCGCCAGCTACGCCGCTGGACGCGCCAGCTTGAGCGATGTCCTCGGCGCCTTGCTCGACCTGGCCGAGACCAAGCTTTCGATCCTCGACCGCCAAGCCCTCGTCGCGCGCGACAGCGCCAAGATCAACCTGTCCTACGGAACCGCGTCATGAGCCGCGTCACGACCCTCTCGACCCGATCCCTGATCGCCGCAGCCGTCACCATCGCCCTTCTGGCCACGGCCGGCGGCTATGGTTTGGGCCAGTGGCGCAAGGGGCCCGCCCCGGCCACCGGCGAAGCGCCTGGCCGCAAGGTTCTCTACTGGTATGATCCGATGGTCCCCGCTCAGCGCTTTGACAAGCCGGGCAAGTCGCCGTTCATGGACATGCAGTTGGTCCCCCGCTACGCCGACGAGGGCGCTGGGCCGAACGCGCCCGGCGTCGCCGTCGATCCGCGCGGCGCCCAGACCCTGGGCATGCGATTGGCCCGCGCCGAGATGACGTCGCTCGCCCCCGGCCTGACGATTCCAGGATCGATCGAGTTCAACCAGCGCGACCTGGCCATCGTTCAAACCCGTACCGCCGGCTTCGTCCAGCGCGTCTATGGCCACGCCCCCGGCGACATCATCGCGGCTGGCGCGCCGATCGCCGACCTGTTCAACCCCGATTGGGCGGGCGCGCAGACCGAATATCTGGCCGTGCGCCGCATCGCCGACCCGCGCCTGACGGCCGCCGCCCGGTCGCGCCTGACTTTGCTTGGCATGAGCCAATCCCTGATCGCCGCGGTCGAACGCGGCGGCAAGGTCCAGACGACATCCACGGTGCGCGCGCCGATCGGCGGGGTGATCCAGACGCTGGATGTCCGGGCCGGCATGAGCCTGGCCTCGGGCCAGAGCTTGGCGCAGATCAGCGGTCTTGCGACCGTCTGGCTGACTCTGTCGGCGCCTGAGAACCAGGCCGGGCTGATCAGGATCGGCCAGTCAGTCTCGGCCCAGTTGCCCGCCTTTCCTGGCGAGACCTTCAGCGGCCGTGTCAGCGCCATCCTTCCAGCCACCCAGGCCGACAGCCGCACCCTGCAGGTCCGGGTCGAGCTGGCCAATCGCGGCGGCAGGCTGCGCCCGGGCATGTTCGCCACGGCCAGTCTTGCCGCTAACGCCGCTCCAGTCCTGACTGTCCCCAGCGAGGCCATAATCCGCACCGGCCGGCGCGACCTGGTGATGCTGACCCAGGGCGGCGGCCGCTACCAGCCCGCCGAGGTCCGTGTGGGTCGCCAGGCCGGCGATCGCGCCGAGATCCTCGCCGGGCTCAGCGCCGGCGATCAGGTCGTGGCCTCCGGCCAGTTCCTGCTCGACTCCGAAGCCAGCCTGTCCGGCTTGGAACCTCGGCCGCTGACGCGCCCAGCGGCCATCGGTCCGGCCATGGGCGCGGCCGCACCGGTGATGAAGCCCGCGCCCAACGCCGCCAAGCCGCTCCTGCAGGCGCAGGGACGGATCGAAGAGATCACCGCCGACACGATCACCCTGAGCCACGGCCCCGTGCCCGCGATCGGCTGGCCGGCCATGACGATGACCTTCAAGCTCGACCCGCCAAGCCTGGCTGGAGGATTGAAGGCGGGCGACCAGGCGGCGTTCGGCTTCGAACAACGTCCTGACGGACCCGCCGTGCGCAGCCTTCGCCGCATGGAGGCAAGCCGTTGATCGCCGCCGTCATCCGCTGGTCGCTGGCCAACCGCTTCTTCGTGCTGCTCGGCGCCCTGGTCCTGCTGGCCGGCGGGCTTGTGGCGCTGCGCCAAACGCCACTGGACGCTCTGCCCGATCTCTCCGACGTACAGGTGGTGATCCGCACGCCGGCCCAGGGCCAGGCCCCGCGCCTGGTCGAGGACCAGATCACCTACCCCCTGGCCACCACCATGTTGTCGGTGCCAGGCGCCAAGACCGTGCGCGGCTACTCGTTCTTCGGCGACAGCTTCGTCTATGTGCTGTTCGCCGACGGAACCGATCCCTATTGGGCCCGCTCGCGAGTCCTGGAGTCGCTGAGCCAGGTGCAAAGCCGGCTTCCGGCCGGGGCCCGCCCCGCCCTCGGTCCCGACGCCACCGGTGTGGGATGGATCTTCGAATACGCCCTGGTCGACCGAACCGGCCGCCATGACCTCAGCCAGCTTCGGTCCTTGCAGGACTGGTTCGTGCGCTATGAGCTGAAGACCCTGCCTGGGGTGGCCGAGGTGGCCAGCATCGGCGGCATGATGCGCCAGTACCAGGTTGTGCTCGACCCGCAGAAGTTGGCGGCCTACGGCGTCACCCACCAAGCCGTGGTCGAGGCGCTGAACGGCGCCAACCAGGAAGCCGGCGGCTCGGTCGTCGAAATGGCCGAAGCCGAATACATGGTCCGGGCCAGCGGCTATCTGAGCAGTCTGGCCGACTTCGCCGCCGTGCCCATCAAGACCGCGGCCGGCGGTGTGCCCATCACCCTGGGCCAGGTCGCCACGATCCAGATCGGGCCGGAGATGCGCCGAGGGATCGCCGAACTCAACGGCCAGGGCGAGGTCGCCGGTGGGGTGGTGGTGTTGCGCTCGGGCGAGGACGCCCGCGCCACCCTCAAGGCCGTGCAGGACAAGCTGAAGATCCTCAAGACCACCCTGCCGGCAGGCGTGGAGATCGTCACGACCTACGACCGCTCCGGCTTGATCGACCGCGCCATCGACAATCTGAAGTCCAAGCTCTTCGAGGAGTTCATCGTCGTCGCCCTGGTCTGCGCGCTCTTCCTTTGGCATTTGCGCTCGGCCCTGGTGGCAATCATCGCCCTGCCGCTGGGCGTGCTGGCCGCCTTCATCGTCATGCGCGCCCAGGGGGTCAACGCCAACATCATGTCGCTGGGCGGCATCGCCATCGCCATTGGGGCCATGGTCGATGCGGCGGTCGTGATGATCGAGAACGCGCACAAGCATCTCGAGCGCTGGACGCACGATCACCCCGGCCAGACGATCGGCGACAAGGAACGCTGGGACGAGATCGCCGCCGCCGCCGTCGAGGTCGGCCCGGCCCTGTTCCTGAGCCTGCTGATCATCACCTTCTCGTTCATCCCGGTCTTCACCCTTCAGGGCCAAGAAGGTCGACTCTTCGCGCCCCTGGCCTTCACCAAGACCTACGCCATGGCCGCCGCGGCCCTCCTGTCGATCACGTTGATCCCGGTGCTGATGGGCTATCTGATCCGTGGCCGGATTCCGGCCGAGACCGCCAACCCCATCAACCGGCTGCTGAGCGCGATCTATGCGCCGGCCCTGGACTGGGTGCTCAGGCGTCCGCGCACCACGCTGGTCATCGCCGCCCTGGTCTTCACCACCACCCTGATCCCGCTGTCTCGGCTAGGCGGCGAGTTCATGCCGACCCTGAACGAAGGCGATCTGCTCTACATGCCCTCGGCCCTTCCAGGCTTGTCGGCGGCCAAAGCCGGCGCGCTTCTTCAGCAGACCGATCGGCTGATCAAGACCGTCCCTGAGGTCGACAGCGTGTTCGGCAAGGCCGGCCGCGCGGAGTCAGCGACCGATCCGGCCCCGCTGGAGATGTTCGAGACCACCATCCGCTTCAAGCCGCGCGAACAGTGGCGCCCCGGCATGACCCCGGAAAAGCTGGTCGAGGAATTGGACCGCACGGTGGCGGTTCCGGGCCTCTCCAACGTCTGGGTGCCGCCGATCCGCAACCGCATCGACATGCTGGCCACCGGCATCAAGAGCCCGATCGGGGTCAAGGTGTCGGGCGCGAACCTTGATGACCTCGACCGCGTCGCCCAGCAGATCGCCCAAGTCGCCAAGACCGTGCCAGGGGTCAGTTCGGCCCTGGCCGAGCGGCTGACCGGCGGGCGCTATATCGATGTCCGCATCGACCGAGCCGCCGCTGGCCGCTACGGCCTCAACATCGCCGACGTCCAGGCTATCGTCTCGGGTGCGATCGGCGGCCAGACGATCGGCGAGACCGTCGAGGGCCTGGCCCGCTATCCGATCAGCGTGCGGTATCCTCGCGAAGTGCGCGGCGATCTCGAAGCCCTGCGGGTCCTGCCGATCCTCACCCCCTCGCTGCAGCAGATCACCCTAAGCACGGTGGCCCAGGTGGCGATCAGCGAGGGGCCGCCGATGCTCAAGAGCGAGAACGGCCGGCCCACCACCTTCGTCTATGTCGACGTGCGCGGCCGGGACCTGTCCTCGGTGGTCGCCGACCTGCAACGGGCGGTGGCCAGGGAGGTCAAGCCGGTCGCCGGGGTGACCATCAGCTATTCGGGGCAGTTCGAATATCTGCAGCGGGCGGTCGAGCGGCTGAAGATTGTCGTGCCGGCGACGCTGCTGATCATCTTCGTGCTGCTCTACCTGACCTTCCGCCGGTTCGACGAGGCGGCCCTGATCATGGGCGCCCTGCCCTTCGCCCTGACCGGCGGCTTCTGGGCGCTCTACTTACTGGGCTTCAATCAGTCGGTGGCCACTGGCGTCGGCTTCATCGCCCTGGCCGGCGTCTCGGCCGAGTTCGGGGTGGTGATGCTGATCTATCTCAAGCAGGCCCTGGCGGAGCGCCAGGGTGTTCTGAGCGACGCCGATCTCAGCCAAGCGATCCGCGAGGGCGCCTTGTTGCGGGTCAGGCCCAAGGCCATGACCGTGGCGGTGATCCTGGCGGGCCTGATCCCGATCCTGATCGGCCACGGCGCCGGCTCCGAAGTGATGAGCCGGATCGCCGCGCCGATGATCGGCGGCATGCTCAGCGCGCCGCTGCTGTCGATGTTTGTGGTGCCGGCCGCCTATCTGTTGATCGAGCGTCGGCGGCGCCCGCGTCACGGCATCTAGCTCAGAGGGAGGGCGGGCGCGATCTACGTCCGCCCTCTCGCCTTAGGCAGGCGTCACACGGTAGCCCGCCGCCGCGACGGCCGCGGAGACGACCTCCGAGGTCGCGCCGGTGTCGATCTCGAGGCTTCGGCCGGCCACGTCGGCGCGAACGGTCGCGCTGGCGTCAACGCCTTGCACGGCTTTGGTGACATTTGCGACGCAATGGCCGCAGGTCATGTTTTCGATGGTGTAGCGAAGCATCTGGCTGTTCCTTGTTCAACTTCGCTGCAACAGATGGGGCTTCCCATCATGGCAAGGTCAAGAGCCGCTGATGGGAAATCGTGGCTGAGGGATCGCCTTGGGTTGACGCGTATCTTCCTGGCGTAGATCGGCCCTCCCCGGTCCATCCGCCCCGACAGGAGACATAATTCGATGAAGACCTTTCTTGCCGCCGGCGCCTTGGCCTTGGCGCTCACGGGACCTGCCCTGGCGCAAGCCGACATGAAAATGGGCGACATGAAGATGGACGATATGGCGGGCATGAAGCATGACGCTCCGGCCGCGACCAAGACGGCCGACGGCCAAGGTGTGATCAAGAGCATCGACGCGGCTGGCGGCACGGTCACCCTGCAGCACCAACCGATCCCGGCGCTCAAATGGCCCGCCATGACCATGAAGTTCAAGGCCGCCCCCGCCCTTCTGAAGCCCTTCAAGGTCGGCCAAGCCGTGACCTTCCAGCTTAAGCCGATGGGCGCTTCGGCCGAAGTCGTGGCGATGTCGGCAAAGTAGCCCTCAACCCGTTCGGCCGCTCTTTAACGCGGCGGGCGAACGGGTCCGCTGACCTGCGACGGCAGCAAGGCGCGCGAGGGGGCGACGACCTTGAGGTTGACGCTCGCGGCTTTGGCAGGTTCACCGACGGGCTGAAGGATGAAGGCCAGGACCCAGTCGCCGCTGGTTGGAAAATCGGCCCGAAAGCGTAGTAATCCATAGTCGAGCGACGGCTCGAAAAAGGCTGGAAACACCGCCGAGCCGGTCGTGCTCACAGTGGCGTCTCGCGCCGAGAACGCGGGCATGATGCGGCCCGGCTCGACGGGGCTGACCTTTACCAGAACGGTCGTCGCGATCCCGCGGGTTAAGCTCGGTGAGGCGACTTCGAACCTGTAGTCGGCGGCCTCTACGGCGAGCGGAGCCGCGATCAGGCCAGCGCCCAACACCAAGGCCAGCCGCCAATTCAACGGAAGCCCCGCGCCGGGGCTGGCTCGCGCCGGGGCGGTTGGCCCGAGCCAAGGTCGGCCAGGATCGGACAGTCAGGCCGCTCGTCGCCCGCGCAGTCGCGAGAGAGGTCGCGCAGAGTGTCAGCCATGGCTCGCATTTCAGCGATTTTGGCCTCCAGCGCCCGCACATGACCATCGGCGATCGCCTTGACCTCGCGGCTTGGGCGGACACGGTCACGCCACAGCGACAACAGGTGGGCGATCTCCTCGACCGAAAACCCGAGCGAACGGGCGCGACGAATGAACCGCAGCTCGTTGACCTCCCGCTCGCTGAAGCTGCGATAGTTGCTGTCGGTGCGGCCGGCCGGCGTGATCAGTTTGATCTGCTCGTAGTAGCGGATCATTTTGGCCGAGACCCCGGACGCCTTGGCAGCCTGTCCGATGTTCATTTGGGGGGCGTCCTTGGCTTGGCTGCAGGCAGGGGCGAGGTGAAGGCGCGCAGACGCAAGGCGTTGAACAGCACGCTGACGCTGGACAAGGCCATCGCGCCGGCCGCCACCATCGGCGAAAGCGACAGGCCAAGGGCCGGCGCCAACGCCCCCGCCGCCACGGGGATCAGGATCACGTTGTAGCCGAAGGCCCAGGCCAGGTTCTGGCGGATGTTGCGCAAGGTCGCGCGACTGAGCGCCAGGGCGTTGACGACGCCGCGCAGATCCCCGCTCATCAGCACGACGTCGGCGCTCTCGATGGCAATGTCGGTTCCCTGACCCATGGCCAGGCCAACATCGGCGCTGGCCAAGGCCGGCGCGTCGTTGACGCCGTCGCCGACGAACGCCGTCGGGCCATACCGGGAGCGCAAGGCCGCGATCGCCTCGGTCTTGCCCTGAGGAAGCACCTCGGCCACGACCTCGTCGATCCCCAGTATCCTGGCGACCGCGTCGGCGGTCCGCCGGTTGTCGCCGGTGATCATCGCCACCTTCAGGCCTTGGGCGTGCAGGGCGGCGATGGCGGCGGCCGCGGTTTCGCGAATGGGATCGGCCACCGCCAGGATCGCCGCCAGACGCCCGTCGATGGCCACATAGAGCGGGCTCTTGCCAGCGTCGCCCAAACGGGCGGCTTCTACGGCGAAGGGCGCGACGTCTAGCCCCAGGCGCAGCATGTAGCGATCCGCGCCGACCTCGACGCGTCGCCCCGCCACGATCCCTTGCGCGCCAAACCCTGGGGTCGAAGCAAAGTCACGCAACGGGCCAGGCGCCGCCCCTTCAGCCTTGGCCGCGCTGACGATGGCCTGAGCGATCGGATGCTCCGAGCGAGCCTCGACCGCCGCCGCCAAGCTCAGGACCTCGCTCCGGTCAAATCCGTTGGCGACGATCAGGTCGGTCAGTTCCGGACGCCCCTTGGTCAAGGTGCCGGTCTTGTCCAGCGCCACGACCCTGGCCTCCTGCAGGGCCTGCAGGGCTTCGCCGCGACGGAACAGGACGCCCAGTTCGGCGGCCCTGCCCGTGCCGACCATGATCGAGGTCGGCGTGGCCAAGCCCATGGCGCACGGACAGGCGATAATCAGCACCGCCACCGCGTGGACCAAGGCCAGGCCTAGGGCGGGCGGCGGGCCGAACGCCAGCCAGGCCAGGAAGGTCGCGACGGCCACTGCGATGACGGCGGGCACGAACCAGGCCGTGATCTTGTCGACCAGGGCCTGGATCGGGAGCTTGGAGCCCTGCGCGGCCTGCACCATGCGCACGATCTGGGCGAGAAGGGTGTCGCCGCCGACCTTGGTGGCCTTGAACCGCAAGGCGCCGGTGGTGTTGACCGTGCCGCCAACCACGCCCGCGCCGACCGTCTTTTCCACCGGGATCGGCTCGCCGGTGATCATTGCCTCGTCGACGAACGACACGCCCTCTTCGACGACCCCATCGACCGGGATCCGCTCGCCGGGACGGATCAGCACCAAGTCGCCGGGAACAACCTCGCCGATCGCGATCTCGACCGCCTGACCGCCGCGTTCGACTCGCGCGGTCTTGGCTTGCAAGGTCATCAATCGCTTGATGGCTTGGCTCGTGGCGCCCTTGGCCCGAGCTTCGAACCAGCGTCCGACCAGGATCAAGGTGACGATGACGGCCGCGGCCTCGTAATAGACCCCGTCCGTGCCGGCCGGCAGCGCGCCCGGCGCGAAGGTGGCGACCAGTGAATAGGCGAACGCGGCGCTGGCGCCGAGCACGACCAGGCTGTTCATGTCGGGTGTTAGGCGCAACAGATTTGGCACGCCCTTGCGATAGAAGCGCAGCCCAGGTCCAAAAAGGACGACGCTGGCAAGCACCAGGCTGATCAGCCTCCAGGCCTGTTCACCAAGCGTCGCGGCCAAGAGATGATGGGCCCCGGGAATGAAATGACGGGCCATCTCGACCAAGAAGAGTGGCGCGGTGGCCACGGCGGCGATCACGACCGCACGCTTGAGGTCGGCGACCTCCGCCGCGCGCGCCTGCGCTTCCTCATCGACGGCGTCAGCATCGACGTCTTCCGCCAGGCTTGCGGCGTATCCCGCCTCGGCGACCGCCCTGATCAGCGCGTTGGGATCAAGCGTCCCCCGCGCGCCGCTGATGGTGGCGCGTTCGGTAGCCAGGTTGACCACGACGCGCTCGACTCCAGGAACCTTGCCCAAGGCCTTTTCGACCCGTGAGACGCAGGACGCACAGGTCATGCCGACGATGCGAAGTTCGATCGACTGAGGGACGAGATCATAGCCGGCCCGGCGGATCGCCGCGCTGATCGCGAGCGGATCGCCACCTTCGACATGGACGCGCTGCGCCGCGAGATTGATGGTGGCGGCGCGCACGCCCGGCGACGCCAAGACCGCCTGTTCGACTCGACGCACACAGGACGCGCACGTCATTCCCAGCACGGGCAGGTCAAGGCTCTTGAGGGTTTGGTCGGGCATCGGCGATCTCCTCTTGTCGATGCCCGACCTTGTGATCGTTCCCATCATGGGAAGGTCAAGGTCCTGTCGTCGGCGTCAGTGGGAAGTACGTGCGGGCCCAAGCCTTCCCCTCATCGGAAGGTTTCCCGGTGATATGTCTGCACCTAGAGAAGCAAACGAAAAGTCGCGCGAGTTGAAGGTCGTCATCCTTACAATGATTGGAATGTCTTCTGACAAACGCTAAACTCACAGAGGCAACGAATACGTCCAACTGTTGTTGTAGTCGGGCGGCAAGCGTCAATTTAGGCGCGCAAGGTCGCCAAACAATCTGAAGGGCAATAGAGATGCGCAAGATTCTAATCGCGGTGTGTGCGGTGAGCCTGTTGAGCGCCGCTGGCGTCACAGGCGCTTCGGCTCAGTCCATGGCCGGACACGACATGAAGGGCATGGACATGTCCAAGGGCGGCATGAAGGGCCACGCCCAGATGGGTCGTGACGCCCTGAAGATGGACGAGATGCGAATGAGCAAGGCGATGATGGCGGCCAAGGCGTCCGACTTCGACGTGCTGTGGGCCAAGAAGATGATCGCGCACCACCAAGGGGCTATTGATATGAGCCAATCGTTGCTCAAGCACGGCGGCGATGCGGACGCCAAACGCATGGCGCAGATGACGATCGACGAGAACACCAAGGCCAAGGCCGACCTGGAGGCCTTTATCCGCAAGCACGGCGGCTAAGGTCGCGACATTGCGAAGACCGGCGCCGCCGCGCTTGGCGTCGCGCGTCGGTTTCGCGCGGTCCATAACTTGCGGGATAAAGGGGTTCTGCCGCGTATAGTCAGCGGGACACCTCCGGGGGCGAAGGACCGAACATGACTTTGAACATCGACGATCTCATCGACCGGTTGGCGGCCCAGCCGCTCGACCGTTCGTTGGACGGTCTGGAATGGGACGTGGCGCGCGGTATCGCGCGCCGGAGCGCAGACCTGAAGACCGGCGCCGCCCTGGCGCCCGTCCGCGTCGCCTCGATCGGTTTGGCCCTGGCGATCGGCGTCACCGCTGGCGGCCTGGCGGCCGCCAGCACGGTGTCGGCTCCACAGCAGCTGAGCACCTTCTCGGTCTCGGCCCACCTTGCGCCATCGACCCTGATCGAGGGCGACCGGTGAGCATCACACGTAGCATCGTCCTGACGCTGGTCCTATCGACCCTGGCCGCCGCGATAGGCGCTTGGGGCGGGGGGCAATATGTCGTTCGCCGCATGCATCACGCCACGCCGCTGCACCAGATGGTTCACGAGAAACTCGATCTGACGCCCGACCAAGAGCAGCGCATCGATGGCTTGGAACGTCAGTACGCGGCAAGGCGCAAGGCGCTAGAAGCCGAGATGCGGGCAGCCAACGCCGAGCTGGCCCAGGCCATCCAGGAACAGCACAGCTATACGCCCAAGGTGCAGGCGGCGATCGATCGCTTCCACATGGCGATGGGCGCTTTGCAAAAGGAAAGCATCCAGCACGTGATCGCCATGCGCGAGGTGCTTACGCCGCAGCAAGCCGCGCGCTTCGACGATACGGTCGTCAAGAACCTCACCGAACAGGCGCAGTGACCGCGGCGACGCCAACCGACGAGGTGCTCGCGGGTCAAGCCGCGAAGGGCGACGAGCGCGCGTTCGCGCTTCTGGTTGGCCGACACAAGGAAGCCCTCTACCGATTGCTACGGCGCTACACCGGCGACGCAGACGAAGCCTATGAGGCCGTGCATGAGGCGTTCGTTGCCGCCTGGGCAGCGCTGGGCCGCTACGATCCCGCGCGGGCTTTCGGTCCCTGGCTGCGCACCATCGCCATCAACAAGGCGCGCGACCGCGGGCGCAAAATGGCTGTGCGCCGTTTCTTCTTCGGCTCCGTCGCGCCAGACGATGCGCTGGCACGGGCGATCGACCCAGGCCTTGCCGCTGACGACCAGTTGCGCCAACGCCAAACCATGAGTTTGTTGGAGCAGGCGATAGCGAAACTTCCCGACGCCTTGAAGGCTCCGCTAGTGCTCACCGCCTTCGAGGGGCTGTCCCATGAGGAAGCCGCCGCCATCCTGGGCGTCACAGCCAAGGCGGTCGAAACCCGAATCTACCGCGCCCGCAAGATCCTGGCGACAACGTTGGACCCTGAAGCCTTCCGCGATCGCTAGGCCACAGACCCCTCACCGGGCGTGAGCCGGTGAGACACTGTCTCCAAAGCTCGGATGCCCGCGCCAAATCGCCCGATCGCCTCACGGTGCTTTTCCAGTTCGCCGTAGGGCAGGTAGCGGACAGAAAGGTCATCGATCCGGCTGAAGGCTGGACGAGCTATCTGCGCCCGGACGTTGGCTTCGCGCTTGTCGGGAGCGACCAGATAGAGGGCGTGCAGACTGTCGGCCGCGCCGCCGAGCGCCAGGTCGAGCATGCGCACAATACCCGAATAGATCGAAGTGCTATGCTCGACCTCGAAGGCGGCGATGATGCTGTCGGGGTCTGACAGCCACAGCACGTCGATCAATCGCACGGCGTCCGCGCCAGGGGCAAATTCGAGCTTGGGGCCCAAGCGCACCATACATCCCTCACCCAGCTTTCCGCCTTCGTAGAGACGTCCCTGGTCGTTCTGGGCGATGAACACCTTGTATCCCAGCGCTAGGCCCAGGTCGCGCAGCCAACCTTGGACTTGAGTATGAGTGCGCTCGTCCTGCTCTGCGGCGGGCTTGAGGACGGCCGCCTCCCGCACCTTGGCCAGGTCCTGGCGCCAGGACGCAAGGGCGGCCTCATCGTGCTGACGTGGTGGTGGCGCGTAGAGGCCCATGCCAATATCGAAGGAGAAGGCCGCGACCGCGCCCAGATCGTTGGACAACAGATCGCGATGCCTGGCGTTGAAGGCGATCAGGCCCTGGCGCATGGCCAGGTACTGCTCCCAACGCCCCAGCTTCACGTTCGCGCCGAACAGGGCGTTGTAGCCGCGCACGATCGCGGTGTTGAATGGCGGGGCGATCGTCGGGTGCAGGAAATATAGGATGTTGGCGACCGCGGGTCCAAGCCCTTTTATTTGCAGGGCGTCGATGCGGTGGATCTCGGCCAGCACATGCTCGGCGGTGTCGCAGCAGACGCAGGCGTCCAGCAGACGCCCGAAGGCCCTTTGGTTGCCGGGATGCTCGTAGATATCGGGAATGCGAAGCTTGGGCTTCCAGAGGAAAGCATGATCCGCGCCTTTGAAGACTTGGCGCTGCTCGGCGATCGAATGGACCACGGTCTCAAGGGAGGAGCCCCGGTAGGCCACGCCGAACCGGCCATCGGCGATCTCTTCAGCGACTTGCTGCACGCCGCGCCGGATGGAGCGGAAGTTCTTGATCCGATCCTCCCAGAGGAACCAGGTTCTATAGGCACCTCGGGGGTCTTCGCGCCAACGCCGCAGGAGGTCGCGCATCAAATCGTCAGACAATCCAGACCCCCCGGTTACACCCTTGGTCCATAGCGGCCCCGCCTTGCTTTCCAAGTCAAGACGCTGGCAACCTTGTCCGCTCATTCGCCGTTGTCTGGTCGAGAGCAAGGACCGATGAAGTTAGCCGAACGGCATCCTTCCCATCATTGGAATCTTTATTACGGCAGGATGCGTTGATGCTGATCCAACCGATCGACTACTTCCTTGCGGGCTGGTTCGTGGTTGCCGCGCTGTGCACGGCCTATGTCGCGATAGATCAATATCGAAACAATCCCGAACCGGTGGTGATGAAGTGGGGCTTCATCCTGGTGACCCTCTACACGGGTCCAATCGGGTTCCTGCTCTATGTCTTGGCGGACAAAGAGCCAAGGCCCGGCGAGCACGAGGATTTCGTCAAGCCGCTCTGGAAGCAAGGTGTCGGCTCCACCATCCACTGCATCGCGGGCGATGCGACCGGCATCATCCTGGCGGCGGTCATCACCGCCGCGCTGGGCCTGCCGATGTGGCTGGACCTGATCGTCGAATATGTCTTCGGCTTCGCCTTCGGCCTCTTTATTTTCCAGGCCCTGTTCATGAAGTCGATGATGGGCGGGACCTATTGGGAGAACGTCCGCCGCAGCTTCCTGCCCGAGTTGATCAGCATGAACTTCATGATGGCGGGCATGGCGCCGGTGATGAGCTTCCTGATGATGGGGCGTGACATGCGCGCCATGGTTCCCACCGAACTGATCTTCTGGGGCGTCATGAGTGTGGGCGTGATCGCCGGCTTCGCCCTGGCCTTTCCGTCCAATGTCTGGCTGGTCTCCAAGTCGCTCAAACATGGCTTGATGACCCAGCGCCCGTCAGGCACGAAGTTTGATCTGGCGAACAAGGCGGCCGCCAAGGCGACGACGGCGCACGGCGGGCACGCTGGCCACCAGATGTCCGTTGATCAGGATCATGCCCTGCAGGAACCCAATGCTCACGCCGCTATGGGTCACGGAGGCCATTCCAAGGCGTCGGATGCCACGCGCACGCAGATCTCGGCTCTGGGGGTGGTATCGGTCCTAGCGCTGGCGACAGGGATGATCGCGCCCTGGAACTGGTTGAACATGACCTTGTCGGCGCGCCAGGTGGGCGGCGCGATCATGCCACCCGGCATGATTATGGATCGCGACACGCCGGCCGAAGCCATGATCGATATGGCCGCGGTCGATCCACGACAGGTCAAAGTGACGTATGGCGTTCAGGTGCGGGGCGCGCGTCCCCTGCCCTTTCGCATGGAGAACGGCGTCAAGGTCTTCCAAATGGAGACCTCTGTATTCGGCTGGACCATCCTGCCTGGCGTCACCGTCGACGCCTATGGCTTTAACGGTCAGGTTCCCGGCCCGACGATCCGCTTCAATCAGGGAGATAAGGTTCGCATCGACGTGATCAATCGGCTGCCCGAGACCACCACGGTTCATTGGCACGGCCTGATCCTGCCCAATGTGATGGACGGCCCGGCGATGATCACCCAGGCCCCCATTCAAAACGGCCAAGTCTATCGCTACGCCTTTACGGCGGTGCAGAGCGGCACCTACCTCTATCACTCGCACGACCACGTCGATCGCCAGCAGGGTCTGGGTCTCTACGGCGCTCTGATCATCGACCCGCAAACACCCGATCCCAGCCTAAGGGCCGACCACGAGTATACCCTGCAGTTGCAGGAGTGGCTGAAGCGCGAAGGCCTGACCTATCCAGCCATGCCGATGGACGGCGCCCAGCCCAACTTCTTCACCTTCAACGGCAAGGCCTTCCCGGCCACCGACACCATCCATATGAAGGTCGGCGAAACCCTCAAGGTGCGGATGATCGGCTCCAACAACGGCTTCATCCACCCGATCCACATTCATGGCGGCCCTTTCGAGGTGGTGGCTCGCGACGGTGAGACCTTGCAGCCTTCCGCGCGTTTCAAGGCCGACACGATCAATATCGGGCCTGGCCAGCGCTACGACGTGATTTGGACGGCGCTCAAGCCCGGCAAATGGCTGGTCCACTGCCACATCGGCCACCACACGACGAACAACAACGTCGAGACCCAGGGGGGCGGCGGTCTGATGATGGTCATCGACGTGCGCTAACCGGACGGACGCAGACCCGCTAGAGTTACGGCCACCAGCCGGTGGACGGCGGCTTTGGACGGCAGACCACTGGCCGCCGTCAGAGCGTGCAGGCAGTAGGTCGCAAGCTCCTCGGGCGCGACGTCTGTCCGAAGGTGACCGGCCTTCGCAGCTTGCCCCACCAAGTCGCAGATCAGTTCGCGCAGATCTTGATGGGCCTGGGCGACATGGTCGCCGCGGTGAAGAAGCGCCGCCAGTTGGCCATCGTGGCGTTGATGAGAAATCAGCGCGAAGGCCTCCAGGACGGCTTGCAGCTTCTGGCCCGGATCGCCTCCCTGGTCGCGCACCGCGACGAGTTGTCGAAGGTGGTGGCCGATCTGCCGTTCGTGCCAGGCCATCAGGATGGCCTGGATGTCGGGGAAGTACTTGTAGAGCGTCGCGCGACCGATGCCGGTCTGCGCGGCGATCTTCGACATCGTCACCGACGCCAGCCCGTGCTCGGCGACCAGGGCCGCCGTGGTGTCCAGCGTCGCTTCGCGCACCGCCAGGCGATGCGTCCCGATTGTCTCGTCCCAGAGCTTCGGCATTCGTCCAGCATAGCCGGATCGAGAACGATGTCCAAGATCGAGACACTTTGACTCTATCGAGACACTGCGTATTGATAAATGGAGAGCCCGCCCCCGTCGCCCCGTCGTCGAGGATCAATATGCCCAGCCCCTTTCCCGACACCGCTGGCGATGCTGATGGCGCATCAGGCCGGCCGCCGCCCCATCGCACGCCAGGCTGGGTGAAGATCTTTCAAGTGGTCGGCGTCGTCCTGGTCCTGCTGTTGGTGATCTTGCACCTCACGGGGCTCGCGCCGCGACATGGGCTTGGCGGTTCCGGGCGCAACCGGTCCAGCCCCATGGATCACGGACCTCGACCGTCGTGATCATGTCGCCGGGCCTGCGCAAGCTAGCGCTCACCATTCATGTCATCGCATCGGTCGGCCTGCTCGGCGCCATCGCCGCCTTCCTGGCGCTGTCCATCGCCGGCTTGGCCGGCCGCGAACCTCAGACGGTGCGCGCCGCCTATCCGGCCATGACCTTAATCGCCCGGCTGGTCGTCACGCCCCTGGCCCTGGCCGCCTTGATCACCGGGCTCATCCAGTCGCTGGGCACCGCCTGGGGACTGTTTCGCCACTACTGGGTCTTGATCAAGTTGCTGGTGACCCTGCTGGCCACCGCCGTACTGCTGGTAAAGCTCGACTTGATCGACCAGGCCGCCCGTCTGGCCTCCGAGACGATCCTGGCCAGGGCGGATCTTCGGGCCCTGGGAATCCAGCTTTTCGTCCACGCCGCGGGCGGCCTGCTGGTCTTGCTCGTGCCCGCGGTGCTGTCGGTCTACAAGCCACAAGGCCTGACACGATACGGGACCCGTCGGCGGCACGCGCTGTCACCGCCTTAGGGACCTAGCCCCTACGTTCAAGCGGCAAGCCCCGGACAACGCCAAGGTCCGGAAGACGGATCATCCGCCCGGAGGCTTCCCATGCGCGCCGCGCTCACCCTGCTTTATGCCCCAGCCATGCTGCTAGGCTTCAACGGCCTGGCCATCGCCCTGGTCGCCGGGGGCGCGCCTCTGTGGCTGCTGGCGCCGCTGCTCGCCACGGCGATCGGCGTCTCATTCCTGGCCGAGCGCCTGGCGCCCTATCAACCCGACTGGAACCGCGACCATCACGATCGCGGCCGCGACGTCGCTCATGCCCTGGTCAACGAAGCCAGCAACAGCCTTGCCCTCGGCCTTATCCCCCTCCTGACGCTGATCTCACCGTTCAAGGCCCTGTGGCCGGCGAACCTGCCGCTGGCGCTCCAGCTTCTCCTGGCCATTCTGGTCGCCGATGCCGGCATCACCTTGACCCACTATGCCAGCCACAAGATCGGCTGGCTGTGGCGCTTCCATGCCGTCCACCACTCGGCGCGCCGCCTCTACGGTCTCAACGGATTGATGAAGCATCCCGTGCATCAGGCCGTGGAAACCACGATGGGGGTCGCGCCGCTGATCCTGGTCGGCCTGCCGCTGAACGTCGGCGCCCTGCTGGCCTTCGCCGTGGCCATCCAACTACTCTTGCAGCATTCGAACGTCGATATGCGCATCGGGCCGCTTCGCCGGATCCTGGCGCTCGCGCCGGTGCATCGCTTTCACCACCAGAGCAACGCTCGCCTGGGCAATGTCAATTTCGGCCTATTCACGACGATCTGGGACCACCTGCTGAGAACAGCCGTCTTCGATAACCAGCGCCGCTTCACCTCGCGGGACCTGGGGATCGAGGAACGCCCCGACTACCCGTCCGGCTATGTCCGCCAACTCGTCGAGCCGTTTCAGCCGCAGACCGCGGGTCAGGAGACGCGCGACCCCGGCGCGAGGCGGGGCTTGGACAAGGCCTGACCGGCGGTCACGCCGAACATCGCCCGTAGGGTCCGGGCGTAATGGGACTGGTCGGCGAAGCCCGCGGCGTGGGCGGCGCCGGTCGCATCCGCCCCCTGCATCATGGCGACGGCCGCCAGGCGCAGCCGCCGCCACAAGACATAGCGACGGAACGGCAGCCCGAAGCTTTCGGAAAAGCGATGCCGAAACCGAGAGCTGGAGAGCCCGAACGCCGAGGCGGCGGTTTCGAGGCGCAGCAGCCCGAACGGCGCGAGCCGATCGATCAGATCGGCGAGGCTTTCCGAACCGGGTGGCGGCCAAGATGGCGATGGCGCTTCTCCGTCGAGCCATGTGCGCCAGAAGCCGCCCTCGGCCGGGCCGATGATGGCGGTCTTGTTCCGCGCCGCCCTGATGCTTTCGAGCAGCGGCGCGACGGCGGATGCGCCGATCGCTCCCTGTTCCACGAACAGGATCTGGGCCTCCACGACGGGCAGGAGCGCGTGGCGGGCAAGCGGGTCGATCAGGATCACGGTCGCGCCATGCTGCTGGCCCTCGCCATCGACGACGCGCGCGCCCATCGGCGCGATCACGGCCTGAGCCGCCAGATGGCGATGCGGGGCGGCGTCGCCGGCCGCGCCGCGCCATGAGGCCCAGAGGTCGCCGATCACCAGATCGCCTCGCCATGATGGCGGCTCATCTTCAAGCGGATCGGCGCCGTGCGTTCGCATTGGGGTCATTGTCACCTCGTTGCGGATCCTGGCCCCGGCTCCTTGGCAGTCAAGCGAAACGCCAACGTGCGAGGCAAGGCGATCGTCCGAAACTGAATGGACTCTATCCCCTCCTGGGGGATAGGATCTTGGTATGGCTCATGTCGTCCACGAAACCCATCCCGAGATCGTCAACCGCCTCAAGCGGGCCGAAGGGCACCTACGCAAGACCATCGCGATGATCGAGGCGGGACGCACCTGTCTGGATCTGGCGCAGCAACTACACGCCATAGAGAAGGCCGTGGCAGCGGCCAAGAAGACCCTGATCCACGATCATATAGATCATTGTCTGGCTCATGCCGCCGAGGACGAGCCGCGGGATGCGGCTTCGGCGATGAACGAGCTCAAGACCATCACCAAATACCTTTGAGGCCCCGATGACTTCCCTCGCCGATCTTCTCGCCCAAGGCGCCGGGCACGCCTGGCTGTTCATTCCCTCGGCACTACTGCTGGGCGCGCTGCACGGCCTGGAGCCGGGTCACTCCAAGACGATGATGGCCGCTTTCATCGTCGCGGTGCGCGGCACGGTCTGGCAGGCGATCTTGCTGGGCCTGTCAGCGACCGCCTCCCACACGTTGATCGTCTGGGTGATCGGCCTGGCAGGTCTCTATTTCGGGCGCAACCTTGATCTGGACACCGCTGAGCCCTGGTTCCAGCTAGCCTCGGCGGCGATCATCATCGCCGTGGCCTTATGGATGGTTTGGCGCACCTGGCGCGAAGGTCAGGCGCAAGCCAACGGACATGGTCATGACCACCATCACGACCATGACCACGGTGAGGAGGTCCGGCGGATCGACACGGGCCGCGGCATCATTGAGTTGTCAATTTTCGAGAAAGGCGTCCCGCCACGCTTTCGGGTGAAAGCAGATGGCGGCCAACTGCCCGCCGCGAAAGCGCTGTATGTCATTACCCTGCGTCCGGACGGCCTGGGACAGCGGTTCAATTTCCTCGACATGGGCGCTTTCCTGGAATCGACTGATGCGATCCCCGAGCCGCATGCCTTTAAAGCTAGACTCTCGATCGCTCATGGCTCGCATGGGCATGAGTTCGATGTCGTGTTTGCTGACCATGACGACGGGCACGACCATGGCCATGGCCACAGCGCCCTGGACGTTTTGGACGCCGGCTATCAAGACGCTCACGAACGCGCCCATTCCAACGACATCAAGGAGCGCTTCGCGGGGCGCGACGTCACCACGGGCCAGATCATTCTCTTTGGCCTGACGGGCGGCCTGATCCCCTGCCCGGCCGCCATCACGGTCTTGTTGCTCTGCCTGCAGCTCAAGCAGGTCGCGCTTGGCGCCACCCTGGTGCTGTGCTTCTCGATCGGCTTGGCGGTGACCATGGTCTCGGTCGGGGTCGCCGCGGCCCTTGGCGTACGCCACGCCGAGAAGCGCTTCTCGAGCGCGTTCGCGGCTTTCGCCCGCCGCGCGCCCTACGCCTCGGGCGTCCTGATCACGATCGTCGGTTTGATCCTGGCCGCTCAGGCGATCCGAGCGATCGTGGGATAGATCACTCCGGTCTCCATGCGAATGCCCGGGCACACACAGATTGATCTGCCTCAACGAGGGAAGGCGGATTGGCGTGCGGTAATGTCTACCACGCCGGTGCGCGCGGAGGGTCAAACGTACGAGCGGTTCGAACTCGCACCGAGGGCAAGGGCAAGGGTTTGGTCGGAACGGTCGAGGGGCGCGCCCTGGCGATCGGCTCGGCTCGGCCCGTTGCCGCTGACGCTGTTCGTTACCGTTCCGGGCGTCATCCTGCTTTGGCTCCGTCCGGCGCGCGACGTCCGAAATCTCGACAACCAGCGCCGGCGCGCAGCTAAGGCCAAACGACCAGACATAGGACTTTGCAGTTCGGCTTCGAGCCCGGCGGCACCTCTCTGAAGGAAGACGGCCCAGCGGAGAGCTAGCGCTTGTAGTTGGCAAGGCCGTCTCGCTGCTTCAGCAATTTGCGCAGCTCCTGGCGATGAAATGGTACTCTTAGGCGCGCACGAGCATTTCGGGTTGGCATTCTTGATGTCCAAGGAGTGGTGTCGTGGGTGTGAAGCTGACACCAGTCCAGCTTCTCGCTGCGGATCATCAACCAGCTAGGAGTGGGGCGAAGTCTACGCTTCGGAATCTACGTATTCCGACCTGGGACGTAGGACCCTAGTCCTAGACTCGAAGAACAGCTTCTTCCCGTCGATCATCAAGCGGCGGCCAAACCTACACATCTAAGGAGTCGAAGATGATCAAAAAGTCCGTCATCGCCGCCTTGGCCGGCGTCGCGATGCTCAGTGCGACGCCGGTTCTCGCGCAAGGGATCGGCCACGCCTGGTTCATGAAGGGGTCGATCGTCGCCAAAGACAGCAACGGCACCGTCATCTGCATCGGCAAGGCGGACGGCGCGGAAGTCGGCCAAACCCTGGAAGTGTACCGCGTCAAGCAGGCTCCTGGGCCTGGCAAGTCGCCGCCGACCTATCGGCGCGACCTCGTCGGGCACGTGAAGATCGACCACGTCTTCGACGATCATTTCGCCCATGTAACGATCGCCGATGGCACGCCGGCCAAGAACGACATCGTCGAGCTGCGGAAGAACTGAGCGGGTGATCTGTCCGCGAGCGGCGGGATGGCCCACGCCGTCCCGCCGGAGCGGTCGACCGGCGCGACCCTCCGCTGACCTTGGGCTTCAGTCCACCCTGCGAGGCGACGAGTATCATGGCAACTTTCAAGATCGGCGCGTTCGCTGCGGCCGTCGGCGTGCGGCGCGATACGATCCGCTACTATGAGCGTACGGGCCTGCTGCCTAGTCCCGGCAGGACCGGCGCAGGCTACCGCCTCTATGGGGACGCGGACCTCCTGCGGCTCCATTTCATCCGCGCCGCGCAGGAGCTTGGCTTCACGCTCGCCGAAACCGCCGACCTACTCGCGCTTCAAGCCTCCGGCACCGCTAAGGCGTCGGCAGTGCTCGAAATCACCCGCGAGAAGATTCGCGACGCCGAACGCCGCATCCAGCGGCTCTCGGATATCCGCCACGCTCTGAGCGCGCTTGCCGACGATTGCCCGGTAGACGTGCCGGTTTCGGACTGCCCGATCCTAGCTTTCCTGGCGGCGAAACGGGTCCGCCGGCCCGACGCCCGTAATGACGCACCGCAGGGGGCGCTCTAACGGGCGCCTCGGGCGCGATGCAGCACATCAAACCATGGCCGGCGACCTCGCCGGCTCCACCGCTCGCCCCGCGGCGCGCCCTTCCGCGGCGAAGGCTATCGGGGTCGAGCTCATGATCTCCAGGGAGAAATCTCGCTATGATCGACGTCCGGCCCACAGTCTCCGCGCCCATCCGTGCGCTCCTACTCGGCGCTGCGGCCCTCGCCCTTACGGCCTGCGGCGATAAGGGGAATGAGACCCCTGCGCAGCCAGCGGCCGCAGCCCCGGCCCCAGCCCCCAGCGCGGCCACTCCGGCTCCCAGCGCCGCTCCGACGGAGCCCGCGAGCAACGCAGCCGACCAACATGCCGCCGACCATGATCCGGCGACGATGGAGCGCCATCATCGTCAGGAAATGGATCACCAGGCCATGCGTCAGGGCGGCGCGGACACCGGGGCGACGCCCAAACCGGATACCGCGCCGATGAACCAATCGGCTCCGATGAAGGACATGTGAAAACGAGGACATGCCCCATGCGCGGCAGGACCAGCAGACAGGGATGGAGCTTGGGTCTGGTCGTGGCCTCCCTCCTGCTTGCGACGGCGGCCATCGCCCAGGAAGGCGACGAGCATGCGGCCCATCATCCGGGCACCCAAAGCGGCGCGATGACGGACGCCAGTTCCATGGGCGCCGCATCGAGCCCCACGGCGGCCGGTATGGGCGGAATGATGGACGAGATGATGGGAGGCGAAGGCGAGCACGGCGCCCAGCGCACGCCCTTCGTCTCCCAACTGCTCGCCGCCCCGTCGCTCAGCGTCGAGGCGCGGAACCGGCTGATGGGCGACGCCCACGCGCGCGTGGAACGTGGGCTCGCCATGGTCGCCGAGGCCTCCGCCGCCGCGCGATCCGAGGATCCTGCGGCCCGGGCGACCGCGGCGCGACGCCTCCACGAGGGAAGCGACCTCTTCGAAAGCGGATCCGCCGCGCTTGCCGCCCTCGACCGGGGCGCGTCGCTCGAGATGACGGCGATCTCCTGGTTCCGCGGTCAGATGAGCCTGGGCGCGCTGCCGCACGAGACGCCGATCCGGTGGCTCGGCGTCTCGCCGCCGCATTTCATGCTGATGTTCTTCCTGGCGCTGGTCAGCGCGATGCTGCTCGGCCTGCAGGTCGCGCGCCTGCGGCGGGTCCGCAAGATCGTCGGTGCGGGTGGGCCGGTGGCGGCTGGGCCTCCACCCGCGGCCGCGCCGGCCGCGCCACGCCAGGCGACGGCCCTACAGCCCAGCGCTGAAACGCTCACGCCGAGCAACGCCGCGCCTCCTGCGGGGGCGTCGCTGCGCAAGCCCAAGAGCTGGTCCGGCCAACTGCGCGTGGTGCAGATCGTGCGGGAGACGCCGACGGTTCAAACCTTTCGGCTCGCCGACCCGGCCGCCGATCGGCTGCCCTTCGACTTCCTGCCCGGCCAGTTCCTGCAGGTCGAGGTGGAGCCGGCGGACGGCAAGCCCTCGCGGCGCTCCTATACCATCGCCTCTTCGCCGACGCAGCGCGCCTATGTCGAGCTGACCGTGAAGCGCGAGGAACAGGGCGTCGTGTCGCGCTTTCTGCACGACAAGGTCGCCGTCGGCGATCTGCTGAAGACGACAGGACCCTTCGGCGCGTTCACCTTCACCGGAACCGACGCCGATAGCATCGTGCTGATCGCTGGCGGCGTCGGCATCACCCCGATGATGTCGGTCCTGCGCTATCTGACCGACACGGCCTGGGCGGGCGAGATCTTTTTCCTCTACGGCGCCCGTTCCACTGAGGAGTTCGTCTTCCGCGAGGAGCTTGAGCGCCTTGAGCGCCGGTTCCCGAACCTGCACGTCATGGCGGCCATGCAGCGCTCGGCGGGGACGGTCTGGCTGGGGCCGGAGGGTCCGATCACCCGCCAGATGCTGGTCGACGCCGTCCCCGACATCGCCCACCGTCGCATCCACATGTGCGGGCCGCCAGGCATGATGGCCGCGATGCGCCAGGAGTTGGCCGCTCTGGGCGTGCCGGAAGCTCAGCTCCACACCGAAGCCTTCGGCCCGGCCTCGCTGCCTTCCGATGCGGCCGATCTCGAGGTGAAGGTGCCACCGACCGCGCCCCCATCTGCAGGGGCCGCTACGGTCCCGACGCCGGCGATCGCCGCGACCACCATCACCTTTTCTGTGGCGGGCGTGTCGGCCGCGCTCCCGGCCGGTCAGACCGTCCTAGAAGCCGCCGAGGGCGCAGGGGTGGAAATCCCCTACGCCTGTCGCTCGGGAGAATGCGGCGTCTGCGTCACCCGGCTGATCTCCGGCGAGGTCGCGATGGCGGTGGAGACCGGCCTGGATCCCGCTGACAAGGCCAAGGGCTACATCCTGGCCTGCCAAGCCGAGAGCACCGGCCAGCCGCTCGTGGTGGAAGCCTGATGCGCGAGCGCAGCGACATGGTCGTCGGCCTGCTCGTGGCCTTCCTCCTGCTCTTCCCGCTGGGCTATGTCCTGCATGTCGCGCCGCGCTTTCCCGGCAGCCTCGCTGGCGGCGTCATCGGTATCGTCGCCGCCGTCCTCATGCTGCTGACCCTGCCCTATGTGGTGGTCAAGCACGTCAAGGCGGCCGATCGATGGTTGGGCCGGTTCGTCAGCAAGCCGACGCTGCTCGCCCTCCACGTCTACGCGGGCGTGCTGGCCCCGATCCTGGGGTTCGTCCACGCCGCCCACAAGTTCGAGAGCCCCGTCGGCCTGGCGCTCACCGGCCTTGTGCTGCTCACGGTCCTTAGCGGTTTTGTCGGCCGCTACCTGCTGGCGCAGACCGCTCGGGCCTTGCGCGGTCGCCGCTCGGAGCTGGCGTCGCTGCAGGCGGCGTATCTCCACCTTCCAGCGCCGCCGGCCTCCGCGGCGGCGCCGGTCGTTTCGCTTTCCCGCTGGAAGCGGCTGTTCTTCGTCTCCGGCGAACCGCCGGGGCCAGCGCCGCCCGACGGCCCCGAGGCGCTGGCGGCGGCCTTGGCCGACACCGAGTTCGCCATCCGCGCGGAGGACGCGACCAACCGGCTCTTCTCGCGCTGGCGGTGGCTGCACGCTGTCCTGGGCGCGCTCGTCTACCTGGTGCTGCTTCTGCACATCGCCGCCGCCATCTATTTCGGGCTGCGCTGGCTATGATGCGCGACCGCCTCCTCTACTGGATTTTTGTCGCCGCCGGCCTGGCGCTCCTGGGCGTCGCGGCGATGATGCAATCAAGCGCGCCGGTCGGGGCCGGACCGGTGGCTCAGCTTGTCGCGCCAGGACCCCTGTCGCCGGCCCACCAAGCCTTCGGCGCGCAGTGCACGAGTTGCCACACGCCGCTCAAGGGCGTGGAGAGCAAGACCTGCCTCAGCTGCCACGCGGGCGGCGATTTCGGAAACAAGCAGTCAACCCAGTTCCATGCCCAGGCCAAGGAATGCACCGCCTGCCACGTCGAGCACGAAGGCGCGCGGGGCATCGTGAAGATGGACCATCAGGCGCTGCTCGATCCGGCGGTGTGGCGCAGGCAGGCCATGTCGCCGGCCAATCCGCACGCCTCGACCCCCGAAGCCGCCCTCAATTGCGCGAGCTGTCATTCTATCCGCGATCCGCACCAGGGCCTGTTCGGTCAGGACTGCGCCAGCTGCCACGCGACCACCAGTTGGACGATCGCCAACTACCGGCATCCGTCGGTCAACTCGACCCAATGCTCGGAGTGCCACAAGGCGCCGCCCAGCCACTACATGGAGCACTTCAGCATGGTCTCGCAGCGCGCCGCCGGCTCCAAGGCGCGCGTCGACCAATGCTACGCCTGCCACACCACGGACAGCTTCAACAACATCCGCCGCCGAGGCTGGTATGATCACCATTGAGTCCGGCTGGCTCAGCGCCTTCTTCAGGCTCGCGGTGATCATCCTCGAGCTGGCGGGCACGCTGACCATCCTCAGCGGCGCGACGCTGGCGACGATCCTGTTCGCGTTGCGGGCCCGATCGGGCGACCGGACCGAGGCCTACAGCGCGTTCCGGTCCGCCCTCGGCCGGAGCATCCTGCTGGGCCTGGAGTTCCTGGTCGCCGGCGACATCGTCAAGTCGCTGGTCATCAACCCGACCCTGGACGATCTCATCGTCCTTGCCGGTCTCGTCTTCGTCCGCACCTTCCTCAGCATCTCGCTCGGTGTCGAGATCAACGGCCACTGGCCCTGGGAGGACACGCGCATGGCGAGGGAGAACGGCCGCGAACCATCCTCACCGCGGGTCTGATCAGACCCGCCCACCTGCCGGGAGATTGATATGCTGCAACGACGAGACCTGCTCACTGGAGCCATCCTGCTCGCGGCCGGGGCCGCCCAGCCTTCCGCCGCGGTCGCGCAGGCGCACGACATGAAGGGCATGGGCGCCATGCCCGGCATGGCGATGTCGATGACCGACTGCATCGACCACTGCCTGGCCTCCCATCGCCGATGCCTTGAGACCGCAGCCTACGCCGTCAAGCAAGGCGGCGCGCTCGCCTCTCCCGCCATGATCGCCATGCTCACCGACTGCGCGGAGCTGTGCCAGGCGACCGCCAACTCCATGCTCCGTGGCTCGCCCCTGCACCAGGTTCTCTGCCGCGCCTGCGCCGAAGCCTGCGACCAGTGCGCGGAGGCCTGTTCGAAGCACGGCGCCGACGCCCAGATGGCCCAGTGCGCCCAGACCTGCAGGACCTGCGCTGAGGGTTGCCGCGAGATGTCGCGCTGACGGCCCCTTCGGACCTTACGTATACGCGCGGCCGCCAATTGCGGGCATTGCAAGCATCACGTCGTTCGACATGCAGACGACGCCATCAAACGCGACCGTCATAAGTTGGAGATCAGAATGATGCGCAAGATCGCAGTCGTGGCCGGCGTCGTCGGCCTTCTCGCCATGGGCGCCGCCGCATTCGCCGACGACGACATGCCCAAGGCCAAGGCGGCGCAACCCGCGCCGGCTCCCGCCGCTCACGCGCCGGCCAAGGCCCCCGCCAAGGCGTCGCCGGACCACGCTCACATGCAGGGCATGGACCATGGCGGCCAGCAGATGCACGACCAGATGATGAAGGATCATCAGCAGGGGATGGCGAATATGCCGGCCACGCCAGCCGCGCCGGCCACGCCAGCCGCTCCGCCGAAGGACGCAGCGGCCAAGAAGCCCATGGAAGGGTGCTGCATGGACAAGCCGATGGCGCCCAAGGACAAACCCAAGGATCCCAAGGACGCCGCCAAGCCCATGAAGGACATGTAGCGTCCGCCCAAGAGACGGCGTGCCAAAGGACCTGCCCGGCGAGAGCGCCCGGCAGGTCTTTTCACGTCCGGGCGCGGTCGCGCGATGTGACATCTACGGATATCACCGGCCGCCCTCGCCACTACGCTCCTGGTCACCAGCAGGGAGCTAAACGATGTTCCACAAGGCCATCGAGACGATGCGCGCCGCGCCCTTGTTCAGGGCGCGCTACGACAACTTCATCGGCGGCGCCTGGTCGGCCCCGACCACGGGCGAGTACTTCACCGACCACAGCCCGATCAATGGCGACCGGATCGCCGAGTTCGCCCTGTCGGGTCCGGCGGACGTGGAATTGGCGCTCGACGCCGCCCATCGCGCCAAGGCGGGCTGGGCGCGGTTGTCGCCGACCGAGCGGTCCCGGTTGCTGAGCAAGGTCGCCGATCGCCTGGAGCAGAACCTCGAACTGCTGGCGCTCGCCGAGACGCTCGACAACGGCAAGCCGATCCGCGAGACGCGGGGCGCCGACGTGCCGCTGGCGATCGATCACTTCCGCTATTTCGCCGGCTGCATCCGAGCCGAGGAAGGCGCGATTTCGACGATCGACGCCGACACCATCGCCTACCATTTCCGCGAACCGCTCGGCGTCGTCGGCCAGATCATTCCCTGGAACTTCCCGCTCTTGATGGCGGCCTGGAAGATCGCGCCCGCGCTGGCCGCCGGCAACTGCACGGTGATCAAGCCCGCCTCCCAGACGCCCCTGACGCTGATGATGCTCGCCGAGCTCACCGCCGACATCCTGCCGCCGGGCGTGCTCAATGTGGTCACTGGCCCCGGGCGCACCGTCGGCCAGGCCATCGCCGCCAATCCTCGGGTCGCCAAGGTCTCGTTCACCGGCGAGACGGTCACCGGCAAGGAGATCATGCACGCCGCGGCCGAGCATCTGATCCCGCAGACGATGGAGCTGGGCGGCAAGTCGCCCAACATCTTCATGGCCGACGTGCTGGACGAGGAGGACGCCTTCTTCGACAAGGCGCTGGAGGGGTTCACGCTCTTCGCCTTCAACAAGGGCGAGGTCTGCACCTGTCCTTCGCGCGCCCTCATCCACGAATCGATCTTCGACCGGTTCATCGAGCGCGCCGTGGCCCGCGTGGCGGCGATCCGCCAGGGCGACCCGCTCGATCCCTTGACCCAGGTCGGCGCCCAGGCGTCGGAAGACCAACTCCGCAAAATCCTCGGCTATATCGAGATCGGCAAGAACGAGGGCGCAAAATGCCTGATCGGCGGCGCGCGGGCGCTGCCCGGGGGCGAGCTCGACCGGGGCTATTTCGTGCAGCCGACCGTCTTCGTCGGCGACAACAGCATGCGGATCTTCCAGGAGGAGATCTTCGGCCCGGTGTTGTCGGTGACGACCTTCAAGACGGTCGAGGAGGCGATCGCGATCGCCAACGACACCCCCTATGGCCTCGGCGCCGGCGTTTGGAGCCGCAGCGGCAACACCGCCTATCGTCTCGGCCGCGCCATCGAGGCCGGACGGGTCTGGACCAACTGCTACCACCAGTATCCCGCCCACGCCGCCTTCGGCGGCTACAAGGCCTCGGGGTTCGGGCGCGAGACCCACAAGGCGATGCTCGATCACTACCAGCAGACCAAGAACCTGCTCGTCTCCTATGACGAGCATGGCCTTGGCCTCTTTTGATCCCTCGCAAAGGAGCAACAGCCATGGCCAAGACCATGAAGGCGGCCGTCGTGCGCCAATTCGGAGCGCCGCTGGTCATCGAGGAAGCGCCGATCCCCACGGTCGGTCCCGGCCAGATCCTGGTGAAGATCGCCGCCACCGGCGTCTGTCATACCGACCTGCACGCGGCCGAAGGCGACTGGCCGGTGAAGCCGAACCCACCCTTCATTCCGGGCCATGAGGGCGTTGGCCACGTCGCCGCGGTCGGGTCGGGCGTCACCCACGTCAAGGAGGGCGACCGGGTCGGCGTGCCTTGGCTCTACACCGCGTGCGGCCACTGCGTGCATTGCCTGGGGGGCTGGGAGACCCTGTGCGAGAGCCAGCAGAACACCGGCTATTCGGTGAACGGCAGCTTCGCCGAATACGTCCTCGCCGACCCCAACTATGTCGGCCACCTGCCGGACAATGTCGGCTTCATCGACATCGCGCCGATCCTGTGCGCGGGCGTCACCGTCTACAAGGGATTGAAGGCCACCGAGGCCAAGCCGGGCGAGTGGGTCGTGGTCTCCGGCATCGGCGGCCTGGGTCACATGGCCGTGCAGTACGCCAAGGCGATGGGGCTGAACGTGGCGGCAGTCGACATCGACGACCGCAAGCTCGATCTGGCGACACGCCTTGGCGCAGCCGTGACCGTCAACGCCCGCGAGCAGGACCCCGCCGCCGCGATCAAGGCGGCGATCGGCGGCGCGCAGGGCGTCCTCGTCACCGCCGTCTCGCCTAAGGCCTTCCAGCAGGCGCTCGGCATGGTCCGGCGCGGCGGCACGGTGGCCCTCAATGGCCTGCCGCCCGGCGATTTTCCGCTGTCGATTTTCGACACCGTGCTCAACGGCGTCACCGTCCGCGGCTCGATCGTCGGCACCCGGCTCGACCTGATGGAGGCGCTGGCCTTTGCCGGCGAGGGCAAGGTTCACGCGACGGTCCACACCGAACCGCTCGAGAAGATCAACGACGTCTTCGCGCGCATGCACCACGGCGACATCGAGGGCCGCATCGTCCTCGACCTCGCCTAATCCCCCGCGACGAACCGCGAGCAAACCATGTTCGACAGTCCTACCTTGCCGGCCACACGGCGCCGCTTCGTCCAGGGCCTGGCGGTCAGCGGGGCGGTGGCCGGGGTTTCGCCGGCTCTGCTGGCGGGCCCCGCCGCCGCTGCGACCGCCGAATTGCGCGGGACCGAATTCGATCTCGAGATCGCCGAACTGCCGGTCAACTTCACCGGCAAGCGTCGGATCGCCACGGCGGTGAACGGCGCCGTGCCCGCCCCCGTGCTGCGATTGCGCGAGGGCGACACCGTCACCCTGCGCGTCCGCAACCGCCTCAAGGAGATGTCCAGCATCCACTGGCACGGGGTCATCCTGCCCGCCGAGATGGACGGCGTGCCAGGTATCAGCTTCCCCGGGATCGCGCCCGGCGAGACCTTCACCTATCGCTTCGAGCTGCGTCAGGCGGGCACCTACTGGTATCACGCGCACACCTTGGCCGAGCAAACCGGGCTTTATGGCGCGATCATCGTCGAGCCGCGCGCGCCGACCGGACCTGCGCCCGATCGGGACTACGCCATCCTGCTGAGCGACTGGTCGGACGAGCCGCCGCTGCAGATCTTCACGAACCTCAAGAAGCTGAGCAGCTACTACAATTTCGCGCAGCCGACCGCCGGCGACTTCCTCAAGGATGTGGGCAAGCTGGGGTTCGGCGAGGCCCTCGCGCGGCGGCGGATGTGGAACCGGTCGCGGATGAACCCGACCGACTACAGCGACATCTCCGCCGCCACCTACACCTACCTGATGAACGGAACGCCGCCGGCCGGGAACTGGACGGCGATCGCCGCCCCCGGCGAGCGGGTTCGCCTCCGGTTCGTGGGGGCGGGGACGGCGACCTTCTTCGACGTGCGCCTTCCTGGGGTCCCGCTGACCGTCGTCTCGACCGACGGCCAGCCGGTGGAGCCGGTGACGGTCGAGGAGTTCCGGATCGGGCCGGGCGAAACCTACGATGTCGAGTTCACCATGCCCGAGGGCGCCCGAACGATCTTCGCCCAATCGATCGACCGGACGGGTTTCGCCCGCGGCGTCATCGCCCCAGCGCCCGGCATGACGGCGCCGACGCCGGCGCTCGATGCGCGGACCTGGCTCGATCCGGTCGACATGATGGGCGCCATGGCCGCCATGGGCGGCGAACACGTCGGCCACGGCATGGCGGACACGCCCCCGAAGGCGCGTCACGCGCGCACCGAGTACGGCGCCAACACCGACATGCGCGTCGACTATCCGCGCACCAATCTCGACGATCCCGGAGCGGGCCTGCGCGGGCGGTCCTGGCGGGTGCTGACCCTGGCGGATCTTCGCACGCCCGGCGGCGATCCGGATCCTCGCGAGCCGGAGCGAGAGATCGAGTTGCACCTCACCGGCAACATGGAGCGCTTCATCTGGACGCTGGACGGGATCAAGCTGAACGATTCCCGTCCGCTCCACTTCAAGCCCAACGCGCGGCTGCGCATCGTTCTCGTCAACGACACGATGATGGCCCACCCGATGCACCTCCACGGCATGTGGAGCGATGTCGAAGGCCCGGACGGCGCGTTCCAGGTCCGCAAGCATACCGTGGTGGTCCAGCCTGCCCAGCGGATCAGCTTTCGCGTCACCGCCGACGCCATGGGGCGATGGGCCTTCCACTGTCATCTGCTCTACCACATGGCGGCCGGCATGTTCCGGGAGGTGGTAGTCGCATGACCCGTCTGGCCCTCTCGCGGGCGTCTCTGCTCGCCTTGGCTCTGAGCGTTTCGGCCGTGGCCGCGCCTGCCATCGCCCAGGACTCCCCCCATCAGCACGCCGCGCCACCGCCGCCGAGCCCGGCTCCAACGGCCTCCCCCGCTGCGCCTGCGGATCACGCGGGCATGGATATGTCCGGCATCGATATGTCCGGCGCGGGGACGCCCGCCAGCGGCATGACCATGGACATGGGACGGATGCAGGGCGGCAAGACTCCGCCGGACGCCCGCAACTCCGACGACTATGCGGACGGCTATCGCAATTCGACGCTGCCGGGCTACGAGATGGCCGACAAGCTGTCGATCCCCAAGGTTCTCGTCGACGAACTGGAGTTCGCCAGCGGCAACGAGGGGCAGGGCGTCGGCTGGACCGTCCTCGTCACCCAGGGCCAGGACGACAGCAAGCTCTGGCTGCGCAGCCAGGGCCTCAAGAACTCCAAGGATCGCCTCGATCCGGAAAGCAGCGTCGAGGCGCTGTGGTGGCGCAGCAAGAACCCGTTCTGGGGCACGTTGCTGGGCGTTCGCCAGGATCTCGGCAAGGGGGCGACCACTTGGCTCGCCGCCGGCGTCGAGGGCCTGGCGCCCTACTGGTTCGATGTCCAGCTGACCGGCTACGTCGGCGACGACGGCCGCCTCGCCGCCCGCGCTAAGGGCGCCTACGAGGTCCGCTTCACCAATCGCCTCATCCTGACCCCGCAGGTCGAAACCAACCTCTATTCCAAGCGCTCGACCGACCGTGAGCTCGGCGGCGGCTTCAGCAACGTCGAGCTGAGCGCTCGGCTGCGTTACGAGGTCTCGCGAAAATTCGCGCCCTATGTCGGGTTCGTCTGGGAGCGGGCGCTGGGCGACACCGCCGACTTCCGACGTGCCGATCGCGAGCGCCCGGCCGAGCATCGGGTGGTTGTCGGCTTACGGTCATGGTGGTGAGGCGCTGCGCGGCGCTTTGGCGACCGGAAGACGACCTGACGTGTTCTGCGGTGGAGGATAGCCCTGGCCAGAGCCAGACGGCTGCGTCGATCCTGTTGCTCCTTGCGGTCGCGGCGGCGTCGGCGGGTCAGACCGCCATACTCGCCTTTCTCCCGACCCTCGTCGATGGAGGCCAGGCCGACTTGGCGCTGCGCGCTCACGATGTCCATGTGGCGAGCTTGACGGCGGCCCACCCACTGGCGGCGCTCGTCTTCGCGCCGCTCTGGGGATGGCTCGCCGATCGCATCGACTACCGGATCATTCTGCGCACGGCCCTCGTCGTGCTCGCGCTGGCGACCGCGCCGGTCGGGGCGGTCCCGCTCCCCGTTCTGTATGGACTCCGCCTGCTGGCCGGGCTGTCCGCGGCCGCCATCATCCCGCTGGCGCTGCTGTCGACGAACTTCGCACCTGGCGGCCGGGGTGAGCAGGCGAGGCGTTTCACCTGGCTGACGGCCTTCATGTTTCTTGGCGACCTGTTCGGCCCTCTGCTCGCCGAAGCGTCCGCGTCGCTCTTCCCCCGCTCGCCGCTGCTGGTGCTCGCGCTCGTCATCGCCGCGCTGGCGCTGGCGCTGACGACCGGCGCCGTGCGTCTGCCGGCCCGCTGCGCCGCCCGTCCCGAGGGGCGTCGCCTGCAAGCCCCGTCGCGCGTCGTCACCCTTGTTCTCCTGCTTGTCACCATCGTCGGCGGCGGCGGACTCGCCGCCATGCATGTCAGCTTGCTCGTGACCCGCCCCGAGGGCGCGCTCAGCCGCGAGGCGATCGCCGGGATGCTCAGTCTCTGCGGGCTGGCGATGTTGGCGGCTCAGCTTTTCCACACTCGCGTCACCTGGCTGGTGACCGCGCCTCGACGCTTGGCCTGTCTCACGCTCGCGCTTCTGGCCCTGTCGCTGTTCCTCTTTCGGTTTGGAACGACCGTGGTCGAAATCGCCGGCCTCATCGCCGTCGCCGGCTGGAGCTCAGCCAGCCTTCGGCTGGTCACGAGCTTCTGGATCAGCGGCCCTATGCGACCCTCCGGGATCATGCTTGGGCTGCAGCATACGGCCGCGAGCCTCGGCCAGGCGCTGGCGCCCATGTCGCTCGCCGTCGTGTCGCCCACGCGGCAAGCGGCCGTCGTCGAAGCGATCGGCTGGCTGTCGATCGGTCTGCTCGCGCTTCTGCCAGCGATATGGCGCCGGACGGCAACACCGGTCCATCCGGCCGGGGAAAGGGCATGACAGCGCCGCCACGTCCGAGAGCCGCGTCTGCCACGCGCCCAGCTTCACGCCAAGGAGTCCGCCCATGAAAATCCGCCTCGCCGCCGTTCTGCTGTTGCTCGCCTTGCCAAGCGCCGCGCTGGCGGCTGGCGACATCCTGCTCTATCGTGACCCTGGATGCGGTTGCTGCGAGGCCTGGGCCCAGGCTGTCCGTGCGAAACTGGACAGAAAGGTCATCGTCAGGGATCAGGTCGCCCGCGTGCGCCTGCAGCGCCAATCCGGCCTGCCACCGGCGCTTTCCTCCTGCCACACCGCGATCGTCGACGGTTTCGTTGTCGAAGGTCACGTGCCGGTCGCCGAGGTGAAGCATCTCCTGGCCGCCCGGCCGGCCGGCGTGAAGGGGCTCGCCGTCGGCGGCATGCCGATCGGCTCGGAGGGCATGGCGGCGCCGAGCGGGGCGCGGCAACACTACGATGTCGTGGCTTTCGGGCCAGCCGGCGCGCGGGTTTTCGCCCGCTACTGACCTCCAACGGTCAGCGCCATGGGCTGGCGTCGGGTCAATGCGCGTCGCGCGCCATCCCCGAGTGCCGACGCACGGCTTCGAGCACCGCCCGGCCGATCACCGGCTTGGGGATCACCTGATCGAAGCCGGCCGCGCGCGCGCGTTGCTCGAGATCCTCGTCGTAGAAGCCGGAGATCAGGATGGCGCCGCCGCGCCAGCCCTGGCGCCGGAGATGATCCAGGAGCGTCAGGCCGTCGATGTCGGGCATCCGGTAGTCGAGGATCACGCAATCGGCTTCCCTGGCGCGCGGGTCGGCCAGAAGGGCGCTCCCCGTGGTGTAGCCGCTCACCGTGTAGCCGCGGGCTCGAAGCATGAGGAGGAGGCCGCGTCGCACGCCGGGATCGTCGTCGGAGACGAGGACCGTATAGCGGCGATCGCGCGGCGAGGAACTGACCGATAACATCGCGCGATCAAGGCATCCGGTTGAAAGCCCGGTAACCGTCGCATGTCCGCCGCCTCCGGGTCGCTACGTAAACGTCGCAGTCACTTGGGTTTGCGGCCCATCCCGGCGGCGAAGGCGATCCTAAGCGCCTCGGACAGGTTGCGCACGTCCAGCTTGGTCATCAGGCTGGCGCGATGCACCTCCACGGTGCGTGACGAGCATCCAAGGTCATAGGCGATGGTCTTGTTGGGATGGCCCTGGGCCAGGCCCTCCAGCACCTCGCGCTCACGAGGGGTGAGGCCGGCGATGCGCACCTGCGCGTCGGACGCCTCGATCGCATGGATGTCCGCATCGTCGATACGCGCAAACGCCCGCGTCACCGCCTGCAGCAGGGCGGCCTTCTCGAAGGGCTTTTCGAGGAAATCCACGGCGCCGGCCTTCATCGCCTGCACCGCGACCGACACGTCGCCATGACCCGTCAGCACGATGACCGGCATCTGGATGCCGCGCTCGGCCATGGCGGTCTGCACCTCCAGGCCGTCCATCGCCGGCATGCGCACGTCGAGAATGACGCAGCCCTGGGTCGTCGACCGGGCCGCCCTCAGGAACTCCACGCCCGAAGCGTAGGTCTCCACGCCAAAGCCCGCCGTCTTCAAGGCGAACCCGGCCGCGCGCCGGATCGCCTCTTCGTCGTCGACGAGGTGAATGACCCGCTTATCCCCCATAGTCCTCCTCCGCCCCCGCGTGGATCAAGGTGAAATGGAACCGGGCGCCGCCACGCTCAGGCGCCTCGACCCAGATCCGCCCGCCGTGCGCTTCGATGATGGTCCGGCAGATCGAAAGCCCCAGACCCATGCCGTCGGCCTTGGTCGAGACGAACGCCGTGAACAGCTGCTCGCCGATGTCCTCGGCGATGCCCGGCCCGCTATCCTCGACGGTGACCTCGATCAGGCCGTCGTCACGCAGGCTCGTCGTGATCCTGAGGTCGCGGACCGGCGAGTCCGCCATCGCCTCGATGGCGTTGCGCATCAGGTTGACCAGGACCTGTTGGATCTGCACCCGATCGACGAGGACGGGCCTGGCCGCGGGATCGAAGTCGAAGAAGCTGCGCACCCCCCGCTCGCGCGCGCCGACGAGCGCCAGCTGGCTGGCGTCACCGACCACATGCGCCAGGTCGTGCAGGCTTTTCTCGACCTCGCCGCGCGCCACGAAGTCGCGCAGCCGGCGCACGATATGGCCGGCGCGCAGGGTCTCCTGCGCAGCCTCGTCCATCACCGAGCGCAAGGTGGCGAAGGGCTCGCCGGGTTCGGCCTCCAGCATGTCGCGGATGGTCTCCAGATAGAGCGAGACCGCCGCGAGGGGCTGGTTGAGTTCATGCGCCAGGGTCGAGGCCATGGTGCCCATGGCGCTCAGGCGGGAGACATGGACCAGTTCGGCCTGGAGCTCCTTCAGCTTCAGCTCGTCCTGTTCCTTGGCGGTGAGATCGCGGATGAAGCCGGTGAACAGCCGCTGGCCGTCCTCGCCGGCCTCGCCGACCGAGAGCTCCATCGGGAAAGTCGACCCGTCGCGGCGTAGGCCCACCACGACGCGGCCGACGCCGATGATCCGGCGCTCGCGGGTCTGCAGGTAGTGGGCGATGTATTCGTCGTGCCGGCCACGGTCCGGCTCCGGCATCAGGCACGCGACATTGCTCCCGATCAGCTCGGCCTCGCGATAGCCGAACAGGCGCTCGGCCGCCGCGCTGAAAGAGGTGATGGCGCCGGCCTCGTCGATGATGATCATCGCGTCCGGCACCGTCGCCAGGATCGATTGCAAGTGCTGCTCGCGTGTCTCGATCGAGGCGCGCACCGCGGCCTCGTCGGTGATGTCGCGAGTGATGCAGGCGAAGCCGCGATGCGCGGTCTCGTCGAACAGCGGCGTGACGGTCAGGCGAGCGAGGTATTCGGAGCCGTTTTCGCAGACCCGCCAGGCTTCGCGTTCCAGGACACCGTCGCGCAGGGCGGCGCCGAGGTCGGCGCGAGGACGACCCGCGGTGATCTCATCGGGCGGATAGAAGAGATCATGCGGCTGGCCGACGACACGATCGGCTGGCCAGCACTCGATCCGCTCGCCCTCAACATTGTAGCTTAGAACTCGTCCCGAGGCGTCGAGCAGTGTCAGGACATAGCCGCCGGTCTGACGCAAAAAAAGCAGCGCAAGCCGTTCGACCACGGCCGCGACCGCCTCTGAACTTTGATCCTGCTCGCTCATGCGCTGGCACAGACCAGATAGGCAGCGCTGAGGTGAAGCGATGCGCCTCGGCCCCCGGCTAGGCGACGCCGTCTGGGCGCGTACCAATAGGCCGGCCGACAACGCCGCGCCCCAATAACCGACGCCCGTAAGCGCGGGTCCGACAGTGCATCCATAAGGTCAGGGTCTCTGCTTGGCTCCGCAATTCCTATAGAGCTTACGCGCGCACAAGCGGAACCCCTCAAGATTTCAACGGAAAGTTCGGCCGCCGCGTTCTCGTGAGAGTCCGTCTAGGCTTCACGGCCCGCCTACCGCCTTCCAGGCCTCGTCCGCTTCCTTCGCCCTCCCGGGGGCGCCGCCTGAGGAGACTACGTATTGACCCTGACATGATGTCAGACCCTACAAGGGCAGTCGGCGAAAGGAGAACACGGATGAACGAGACCGAGGCCACGGGGCGCCCAGGCGCCCAGGCGCCCAGCGTCAAGGATCCGGTCTGCGGCATGACAGTGGATCCTGCGAAGACGGCGCACCATGCCGAGCATGGTGGCAAGCCGTACCACTTCTGCAGCGCGGGCTGCCGCGCCAAGTTCATCGCCGATTGGGGCCGCTACCTCGGCCCGCCCAGCCAGCCGGTGGCGGCGCCCGAGGGCACGATCTGGACCTGTCCGATGCACCCGGAAATCCGGCAGGACCATCCCGGCGCCTGTCCGATCTGCGGCATGACGCTCGAGCCGGCGACTGTCACGGCGGACGCAGGGCCCAGTCCCGAGCTCGCGAGCATGACCCGCCGCTTCTGGGTCGGTCTGGCGCTGAGCATCCCCGTGCTGATCCTCGAGATGGGCGGGCATCTCTTCCCCGCGCTGCACCACATCGTTCCCATGGCGGTTTCGATATGGATTCAGTTCGCCCTGGCCACGCCGGTGGTCCTCTGGGCCGGCTGGCCGTTCTTCGAGCGCGGCTGGGCCTCGCTGAAGACGCGCAACCTCAATATGTTCACGCTGATCGCCATGGGAACGGGCGTCGCCTGGCTCTACAGCGTCGTCGCCACGCTCGCGCCCCAGGTCTTCCCGCCGGCGTTCCGGAGCGCCGACGGCGTGGTCGCGGTCTATTTCGAGGCGGCGGCGGTGATCACCGTGCTGGTGCTGCTGGGCCAGGTGCTTGAACTGCGCGCGCGCGAGCGCACCTCGGGCGCGATCAAGGCGCTGCTCAATCTGGCGCCCAAGACCGCGCGCCGCATCGAAGCGGATGGGTCCGAGGCGGAAGTCAGCCTCGATCTGGTGACGGTCGGCGACCGCTTGCGCGTGCGTCCCGGTGAGAAGGTGCCGGTCGACGGGGTGGTCGAGGACGGCCGCTCCTCGCTCGACGAGTCCTTGGTCACCGGCGAGTCCATGCCGGTCACCAAGGCCAAGGACGACAAGGTGATCGGCGGCACGCTCAACCAGACCGGCGCCCTGGTCATCGTCGCCGACAAGGTCGGCCGCGACACCATGCTCGCCCGCATCGTCCAGATGGTCGCCGAGGCCCAACGCTCGCGCGCGCCGATCCAGCGCATGGCCGACCAGGTCTCCGGTTGGTTCGTCCCGGTCGTCATCGGCGTCGCCGTCGTCGCCTTCATCGCCTGGGGCGTCTGGGGGCCCGAGCCGCGCTTCGCCTACGGGCTCGTGGCCGCCGTCGCCGTCCTGATCATCGCCTGTCCCTGCGCGCTTGGCCTGGCCACGCCGATGTCGATCATGGTCGGCGTCGGCCGGGGCGCCGGCGCGGGGGTCCTCATCAAGAACGCCGAAGCGCTCGAGCATATGGAGAAGGTCGACACCCTGGTCGTCGACAAGACCGGCACGCTCACCGAAGGGCGCCCCGCCGTCACGCAGATCGTGCCGGCGGCGGGGTTCGACGAGGTCGAGCTGCTACGGCTCGCCGCCTCCGTCGAACGGGCGTCCGAACACCCGCTGGCGCTCGCCATCGTGGAAGCGGCCAAGGCGCGCGGCATCGAGGCCGCCGACGTCAGCGACTTTGATTCCCCGACCGGCCGTGGCGCGCTAGGGACCGTCGAGGGCCGCCGGATCGTGCTCGGCAACGCCCGGTTTCTGGCCGATGAGGGCGTCGCGACCGAGGCGCTGGCGGAGCAGGCCGACGCGCTTCGTCGCGACGGGGCCACGGCGATCTTCATCGGCGTCGACGGCCGGGTCGGCGGCGCGTTCGCCATCGCCGATCCCGTCAAGCCGACCACGCCCGAAGCCTTGGCGGCCCTCAAGGCCGAGGGCATCCGGGTGGTGATGCTGACCGGCGACAACCGCACCACGGCCGAGGCGGTCGCCCGGCGTCTTGGCATCGACGACGTGGAAGCCGAGGTCCTACCCGACCAGAAGAGCGCCGTTGTCGCGCGTCTCAAGCGGGAGGGTCGTGTGGTCGCCATGGCCGGCGACGGCGTCAACGACGCGCCGGCCCTCGCCGCGGCCGATGTCGGCATCGCCATGGGCTCGGGAACCGATGTCGCGATCGAGAGCGCGGGCATCACGCTCCTCAAGGGCGACCTCAACGGCATCGTCAAGGCGCGGCGGCTGAGCCAGGCGACCATGTCCAACATCCGCCAGAACCTGGTCTTCGCCTTCATCTACAATGTCGCCGGCGTGCCGGTGGCGGCCGGCGCGCTCTATCCGCTGTTCGGCATCCTGCTCTCGCCGATCATCGCCGCGGCGGCCATGGCCCTGTCCTCGGTCAGCGTGGTCACCAACGCGCTCCGGCTCAATCGGCAGAAGATATGAGCATCGATCAGGCGCGCTGGACACGAGTGACCTCGCCGGGCGGCGCGCAGTCGGATAGTCCGACCATCGCAGAGCTCAAGGTCGGTGGACAATGTTAGGCGCCCCTGTCTCTCGGACCGTGTCGGCTCTGGCGAGCGGCGTGCTGATCACCCTCGGCGGTCTCACCATCCTGCTTGCGGTCTATTTTCTCGCCTTCCGCCCCCCTCTGCTACCGGAGGACCTTCGCTATATCGGCGGGGACCCGCAGCTCCTTTCACGGCCATTGCGCGATTGGCTGACCATCGTCTTCCACACCTGGGGCGGCTTTATCGCCGGCTATGGCGTGATGTTGACGGGGACCGGACTCTTCATGCTGTCTGGGCGGAAAGGCTGGCTCGTCAGCGCGACCGTGCTTGGCCTCGTCGTCGTCTTTGGCCGCTTTCTCTACAGCAACATCATCCTGGGCTCCGACTTCCTCTGGATTGTCGGGGCGCTCTTCGCCCTGGCGCTGGCGGCTTCCGGCCTCCTCGCCTTGGCGGCTCGAGTCCGGCCTGAACGCGCCGCCGCTCAAGCCGCCCGCCGACCATAGGAACGCGCATGTACTACAGCAGCGGAAATTATGAAGCCTTCGTCCGGCCCCGGAAGCCGGAGCGGGCCGACAGGACGACGGCGTGGTTCGTCGGTTCGGGCCTCGCCGGCTTGGCGGGCGCGGCCTTCCTCATCAGGGACGGGGGTGTCGCGGGCGAGCGCATCACGCTTCTTGAGGAGCTGGACCTTCCCGGCGGCGCGCTTGATGGCCTGGACGTGCCGGAGAAGGGGTTCGTCATCCGCGGCGGGCGCGAGATGGAGGCGCATTTCGAGTGCCTCTGGGACCTCTATCGCTCGATCCCCTCGCTCGAGGTCGAAGACGCCAGCGTCCTCGACGAATTCTACCGGCTCAACAAGGACGATCCGAACCTCTCGCTGCAGCGGGTCACACAGAACCGCGGTCAGGATGTGCCCGACAAGGCGCTGCTGACGCTGAACGACAAGGCCCAGCGAGAGCTCCTTTCCGTCTTCCTGGCGACGCGCGAGGAGATGGAGAACAAGCGGATCAACGAGGTCTTCGGCCCAGATTTCCTGAACAGCAATTTCTGGCTCTTCTGGCGAACCATGTTCGCCTTCGAGGAGTGGCATTCGGCGCTGGAGATGAAGCTCTACCTCCACCGCTTCATCCATCACGTCGGCCACCTCGCCGACTTCTCGTCCCTCAAATTCAACCGCTACAATCAGTACGAGTCGATGGTCCTGCCGCTGGTCAAGTGGCTGCAGGATCAGGGAGTCCGGTTCCGCTATGGCGTCCAGGTCACGGACATCGACTTCGCCATCGAGGCCGAGCGCAAACAGGCGACGCGGATCCACTGGATCGAGAAGGGCGCCCGGGGCGGCGTCGCGCTTGGCCCCGACGATCTGGTGTTCATCACCATCGGATCGCTGACCGAGAATTCCGACAGCGGCGACCATCACACCCCGGCCAAGCTGGATGAAGGCCCGGCGCCGGCCTGGGACCTGTGGCGGCGCATCGCGGCCAAGGATCCGGCCTTCGGACGTCCCGACGTGTTCGGGGCCCATGTTCCGGAGACCAAATGGGCCTCGGCGACCATCACCACGCTCGACGCGCGTATTCCCCAGTACATCCGCAAGATCGCCAAGCGCGATCCGTTCAGCGGCAAGGTGGTCACCGCCGGCATCGTCACGGCCAAGGATTCGAGCTGGCTGCTAAGCTGGACGGTCAGCCGGCAGCCCCATTTCAAGAAGCAGCCGAAGGACCAGCTCGTCGCCTGGTTCTACGCCCTGTTCGTCGACCGGCCCGGCGACTATGTGAAAAAGCCGATGCAGGCCTGCACCGGCGAGGAGATCACCCAGGAGTGGCTCTATCACCTCGGCGTCCCGGTTGAGGATATTGCGGATCTCGCGGCGAGCGGCGCCAAGACCGTGCCGGTGATGATGCCCTACATCACCGCCTTTTTCATGCCCCGCCAGGCCGGCGACCGTCCGGACGTGGTCCCGGAGGCGGCCGTCAATTTCGCCTTCATCGGCCAGTTCGCCGAGTCCAAGCAGCGCGACTGCATCTTCACCACGGAGTATTCGGTCCGCACGGCGATGGAAGCCGTTTACACGCTGCTCGATGTCGAGCGCGGCGTGCCCGAAGTGTTCAACTCGACCTATGACATCCGCACGCTGCTCGCCGCCATCGGGCCCCTCCGGGATGGCGAGGGCATCGAGATCCCTGGCCCCGCCATCCTGCGCAAACTGTTGCTGAAGACGCTGCAAGGCACCGAGATCGCCCAGCTGATCGAGCGGTTTCATCTGATCGCAGACTAGCGATCCCCGAGACGGCCGCCGCGTGCCGAGCGCCTAGGCTCGCGGCGACCGTCCCATCCCGGCCGCGAAGGCGATCCGCAGGGTTTCGGCCAGGGTCTGGACGCCGAGCTTCTGCATCAGGCTCGCGCGATAGACCTCGACCGTGCGCGAGGAGATCTCGAGGTCGTAGGCGATGGTCTTGTTCGGGAGGCCCTGGGCGAGACCCTCAAGGACATCCTGCTCCCGCGGCGACAGGGTCTCGACCAGAGCCCGGGCTTGGGCTTCTTCGACCGCCCGGCCGTCGGCCCGGTCGATGCGCGCGAAACCCCGATGGATCGCTTCGAGCAGCATGGCCTTTTCGACAGGCTTGGCCAGGAAGTCGACGGCCCCGGCCCGCATCGCCTGGACCGCCAGGGCGACATCGCCATTGCCGGTCAGCACGACGACCGGCATTTCGACGCCGATATCGGCCAAGGCGGCCTGAACCTGAAGTCCGCCCAGCCCCGGCATGTGCAAGTCCAGGACGATGCAGCCAATCTTGGCCTCGGCCGCGACGCTCACAAACGCCGCCCCCGACGCGTAGGTCTCGACGCTGAAGCCCGCGGTGCGGAGCATGAAGCCGACCGACTTCCGGATCGTCTCCTCGTCGTCGACGATATGAACAAAGCGCTTATCCCCCATGGGCCTCCTCAGGCGAACTGAGCGGACGCCAGGGTGCAGCGGCGAATACGGCGCCGCTTCGCGGACGCCTTGTGCAGGTTGGACCATGGTCCAAGGTCAAGAGGGTTCGCCGTCGGGCCCGCGCGCCCGATCGCGGGTTGGCGGCCAGGTTTGACGCGCCACGTCTCGGCCTGTCGTCGCGGCCGTGATCGCGGGCCCGTCGATCCCCGCTTACAGCAGGGCGCGCACCGCTTCGGCGACCGCCGGCGTCAGGTCGATAGCGTTTGACGCATGGGCGACCGTGTTGGTGCTGACGATGCGCGCCACGTGCTTGCCCAGAACCTGGGCGGCGTCGCCGGCGAAGAGCGGATGCACCACGACGCAGTCCGGAGGCGCGAAGCCCAGGTCCACGAGCTGGCGGGCCGCGACGGCGAGCGTGCGGCCCGACGAGGCGATGTCGTCGACCAGCACGGCCTGGCGGCCAAGGAAGGCCGCGGCGTTGGGGATCGAGATGTCGACCTCACGATCTCCGGACCGCTGTTTCTCGCAGACCAGAAACGGCGCATCGGCGCCGGCCGCCACCTGCGCCACCCACTGCTCGCTCTCCAGGTCGGGCCCGACGATCACCGGCCGGGCGATGTTCTGCTTGATCCATGACGCCATGAGCGGCGCGGCATGAACAAGCTGGGTGGGGATGCGGTAGATCTCCGCCAAGGCGTGATAGCGGTGCAGGTGGGGATCGACGGTCACTAGCCAGTCGAGGCGGCGCGAGAGGATCGCCGCGAAGCTGCGGGAGGTGACCGCTTCGCCAGGCTGGAAACGGATATCCTGGCGCATGTAGGCGAGATAGGGCGCGACCAGGCCGACCCTGCGCGCACCCAACTCGTGCAGGGTGTCGGCCGCGAAGAGCAGCGGCAGCAGTTTCACATCCGGGCGGTCGAGGCTGCAGGCCAGGATGACATCGCGCTCGGCGACGTCGCTCTCGATCCGAAGGTAGGTCTCGCCATCTGGAAACTGGCGGTGCTGGAGAACGCCGGCCTTGGCGCCGAGCGCTGGGCCGAGGGCTTGGACGAGGCGCTCGCCGCCGGGCGGCGCGAAGATGATCGGCGGCCTCATGCCGCGGCGATCCCGAAGATCGCGCCGTCGCTCAAGGCGAAGGCGGCCGCATAGTCGAGTTCGCCAGAGCTCTCGGCGTGAAGGGTGCACAAGACCGATCCCGCTGCGATCGGTTGGCCGAGCCGGGCATGGACCGCCACGCCAGCCGCCTTGGCCATCGGCGCGCCCGCGAGCTTGGCGACGGTCGCGAGTTTGCGGTTGTCGATGCTGGCGATCCGGCCGCTGGAGGGCGCGGTCAGGTCTCGCTGGAAGCGGGCGACCGGCGGCGAGCGCATGCCGCCTTGGGCCTGGCAGATGCGCTTGAACTTGGCCCAGGCGCGGCCGCTCTCGAGGCTTTGCCGCGCGCGCGCGAGGCCAGCGCCAGGGGCCGCCACGCCCGCCAGCTCGAACAATCCCCCGGCCAGTTCACAGGCCCTATGGGCGAGATCCTCGACGCCGGGCTCGCCTTGAAGCACGGCCAGTATGTCCAGCGCCTCCAGCGCCGGCCCGATGCCGCGTCCGATCGGCTCAGCCCCAGGGCCATACATCACCCGCGTGCGCAGGCCGAAGGCGGCGGCCACCGAGGTGAGCGCCGCCTCGAGATCCCGCGCGGCCTCCAGGCTCCGCACCTTGGCGGTCGGTCCCACAGGAACGTCGATCACCAGGTGGGTCGCGCCGGCGGCGATCTTCTTGGACAGCACCGAGGCCACCAGCTGGCCGACCGCGTCGATGTCGAGCGCCCGCTCGACGCCAATGATCACGTCGTCGGCCGGGCTCAACCGAACCGCCCCGCCCCAGGCGATGCAGCCCCCCTCGCGCGCCACCACCCGGCGGATCGCGGCGATGTCGAGGTCGACGGGCGCCAGAACCTCCATGGTGTCGGCGGTGCCGGCCGGTGAGGTGATCGCGCGCGAGGAGGTCTTGGGCATGACCAGGCCTTCGGCCGCCATGATCGAGACGATGATCGGCGTGGTGCGGTTGCCCGGCAAGCCGCCGACGCTGTGCTTGTCGACGACGATCGGCCCAGGCCAGCTCAACTGCTCGCCGACCTCGACCATGGCCTTGGTCAGTCCGATCGTCTCGGCCTGATCGAGCGGCGCCGCCGAACAGGCGGTGACGAACGCCGAGAGGTGGACGTCGCTATAGCGATGCTCGGCGATATCCGCGACGATCGCCGAAAAGGCCGCCTGGCTCAGGCGCTCTCCATAGATCCGGCGGCGCACCGCCCGCAGCGAGGCCAACGGCGGAGCGTGGGCGACCTCCACGCGATCGCCCGCCTTGACCCCGAGCCGGGCCCATGCGGTCTCGGAAAGGCCGATCTCGCCGGGGTCTGGCGTGTCGCCCGAGCTGTGCAACAAGGACACCACCGCCTCGCGGCCGCCGGCGCGCAGGACGACCTGGGCGCGCGACCCCAGGCCCTCGGACCGGCAGACCGGGCAGTCGTGCCGCATCACCGCGATCATGTCGCCGCCAGCCGCGGTGAGCCCCATGCGACGCGCGCGCAGCGTGGCCGACGCCGGCCTCGCGTCGGCCTGCTCGTGCCTTGGGACGCTCACGCCAGCCGCCCCCAGCTGCCGAGGGTCGGGACGGTGCAAGGCCAGCCGTGTTCCTCGCCGATGCGCTTGGCCAGGACCTGCGCGCCGGCCGGCTCGCCATGGGTGACATAGACATGCCGCGGCGCCGCCTGCATGGCGCCCAGCCACCGCATGAGCTCGTCGCTGTCGGCGTGGGCCGACAGCATGGTCAGGTTCGCCACCTCGGCGTGGACGGGGACGTGTTCGCCGTGGATCTTGATCGTCCGGGCCCCCGAGACGAGCGCAGCGCCGCGCGTGCCGGCCGCCTGGAAGCCGGAGAACAGGATGAGGTTGCGCTCATCCGGGGCGAACCGCTTGAGATGGTGCACGACGCGGCCACCGGTCGCCATGCCGCTGGCCGAGATGATCACCTTGGGGGTGGCGTCCGCGGTCAGCGCCTTGGATTCCTCGACTTCGCGCACATAGTGCGCGACGCCGCACGCGGCTTCGCATGCCGCGCGGCTCAGCCTGTGTTCGTCCATGAAATCACACATCAGCCCGCTGGCGTCGATCGCCATCGGGCTGTCCAGATAGATCGGCGCATCACGCAGCCGGCCGTCCGCGCGCAGACGGGACAGATGATAGAGCAGCGATTGGACGCGACCGACCGCGAAGGCGGGGATCACCACGGTTCCCCCGCGTCGGATGCACCGTTCGATATGGTCTCCCAGCGCCCGCGACGGATCCACGCGGTCATGGCGGCGGTCGCCATAGGTGGATTCGACGATGACGTAGTCGGCCCGCGCCGGCGGTTCGGGGTCCTTGATCACCGCGTCGTCATAGCGCCCGATATCGCCCGAGAAGAGAACCGACCGGCCCTTCCAGTCGATCTCGATCGACGCCGCGCCGAGGATGTGGCCGGCGCGATGGTAGCGCGTCCTGATCCCGTCGGCGAGCGAGCGCCATTCGCCAAACCCGATGGTCTCGAACAGCCGCAGGGCCAGGCGCGCGTCGGCCTCCGTGTAGAGCGGCAGCGCCGGATCGTGGCGCGAGAAGCCGTGGCGGTTGGCGAACTCCGCGTCCTTCTCCTGGATGCGCCCGCTGTCGGCGAGCAGCAGTTGGCAAAGGGCCGCCGTGGCCGGCGTGCTGAGGACGGTCCCATCCCATCCCAGGCGGGCCATGCGTGGCAGGGCGCCCGAATGGTCGAGATGGGCGTGGGTGAGCAGCACCTGCTCGACGTCGGCCACCTCGGGCGCAAGCGGCGCCCAGTTGAGGCGGCGCAGGTCCTTGGCCCCCTGGAACAGACCGGAATCGACCACGATCCGGGTCTGGCCGTCGTCCAGCAGGTAGCGCGAGCCCGTCACCGTGCCCGACGCGCCGAGGAAGGCCACGGCAAGGCCGCCGGCCGGCCGCTCGGCAAGGTCGATGCGCGCTTCGCGTTCAAGGGCGGCCGTTCCGAAATTGCCGTGGAGCCGTTGCTTCTTCCTGTTCCTGTGCATGGGCGGCTTGCCTCTGGTGATGATGCTCGCCGCGCAGCCTTTCAGGCTCGGTCGCCGCGGGCCAATACGCAAAGGCCGCAGACATCGCCGCCTGCCTCCGGGGACCCGCGGGCGCCGCCCCCACCCGCCGCTGCGGCCTCTACCTATACTTGGCGCCCGGGTCGCGGGCCTATGATAGGGCGTCAAGGCCTGAAGTGAGCGATCCATGGATGTTCAACACCAAAAGCTGCGTCGGCGCGGAACGATCGTCCTGGTCGGGTTCCTGCTGATCGCCGGCTTCTTCCTGACCACCGAGCACGCCGCGCATGTGCTCGGCGTCTTGCCCTATCTGCTCCTACTGGCCTGTCCGCTGATGCACCTGTTCATGCACCATGGCCATGGCGCCCATCAGCACGGGCGAGAGGAAGCGCCCGGCCGCATCCCGGCGGACGCGCCGGCCAATCCCAACGAACCGGTCGAGAGGCAGCGGCGATGACCCATCCCGGTTACGGCTACGGCCTCTGGGGACTGGCTTTGGTCAACGCCGCCGTCTTCATCCTGTTCGCGTTCAGCTTCTTCAAGCCCGCGACCGGCCGCGACTGGCGCAGCTTCGGCGCGTTCAGCGCCTTTATCGTCGCCCTGTTCGCCGAGATGTACGGCTTCCCCCTGACCATCTTCCTGCTCTCGGGATGGCTGCAGTCGCGTTTTCCCAGTGTCGACTGGTGGAGCCACGACGCCGGCCACCTGCTGGAGATGATGTTCGGCTGGCGGGTCAATCCCCACTTCGGACCGTTCCATATCGCCAGCTTCGTGCTGATCGGGACCGGGTTCTGGCTGATCTCGGTCGGCTGGGTGGCGCTGCACGCCCGTCAGCGCCACCGGGAGCTGGCCACCACGGGGGTCTACGCCAGGGTGCGCCATCCCCAGTACGCCGGCTTCATCCTGGTGATGCTAGGCTTCCTGCTGCAGTGGCCCACGCTGTTGACGCTGGCGATGTTCCCCGTGCTGGTGGTGATGTACGTCCGCCTGGCCCGTCACGAGGAGCAGGCGGCGCTGGCGCAGTTCGGCGACGCCTATCGCGACTACAGGGCGCGGGTTCCCGCCTTCATCCCCCGCTGGCCGTTGCGTTGACCCCCGCCATCGCCGCGGGGGCGACCGGGCGATGCTCAGCGAAGGGGCGCGAGCATGGCGCTCATCTGGTCGATCTCCTGCTGCTGGCCCTTGATGATCGTGGCGCAAAGGCTGCGGATCTCAGGATCCTTCACCGGCGCGCGTCCGCACATCAGGATCGCGCCAGCGTGATGCGGGATCATCGAGCGCAGGAACTCGCGGTCGCCGACCAGCCACTGCTGGCGAATGGCCGCAAAGCACAAGACCCCGATGACAAGGCTGGACGCGACCAAGCCGCGGTTGAGGCCCTTGCGCGGATACATCATGCCCATGAGCACGAGTTCGAGCATGACCATCGGCGCGGTCATCAGGCCGGCCATGTAGGCCTGGTTGAAGCTTGGATGGATGTTCGCGGCCCTGTCGACCATGGCGTACATCAGGACATACATGGCCAGGAACGACAGCACGGTCATGGCGGCCAGGCGCAGGTAGGGCCTGTGGTGTTGATGGTCTTTGGGCGCGTGGTGCTCGGCCATGACTGTTTTCCGCTCCTGGAGCCCGGCGCAACCACGCGCCGGGGCGAGGTTTTCCAGCGGGTTGCGATGCTCCCACAACCGGCGAACGGCGCCCCCGTTCCGCCTCTGAAAATATTCACCGCGACCGCGCCAAAGGTCGAGGGATGGTCCAGGCCGCTGCGTATTGGACCAGATGGCGGCTTTCAGGCCCCGCCTCCAAGCCGTCGCCAGTCCGCGCGCGTCGCGGCAAATCGCATTCGGGGATTGTCCGGACATGACGAGGCCGTGTGACCGCGCTAAGCTCGCCCGATGCTAAGGCATGCGCTCGCTTTCCTGGCCGCCGTGGCCCTCGCGTTCAGTCCGCTGGCGGTCAACGCCGCGCGGGCATGATTGCGACATGGCCGGCATGGACGCGATGAGCATGATCGCCATGGCCCCCGCCGGCGACGACGTGGCCCAGGCCGAGCCCTGCTGCGATCACGGCAAGACCATGTCGGCCAAGGATTGCGCCAAGGCCTGCGCGATCAGTTGCGCCCTGTCCGTTGCGGCCCCCTGCCCGGGCTCGGAGACCCCGATCGCCGTCGGCTATCGCGTCGAGACCCGCTGGTCCAACACCAGCGGCCGCACCCACCGCCTCATCCCCGAAGATCCGCCCCCCCGAACGATCGCCTAGGACCGGCCCGAGGGCCGATCCCCGCCATCGCTGGTTTCACGCCCCGGTCCTGCCGGGCGCGCGTGATCGCCCGCGCTTTCGCCGGCTGGCTTTTCGATCTTCAAGGATGACCTTCATGTCTCCCCGCCTTCCCGCGCTGGCGCTCGTCTCCGGCCTAGCTTCCGCGACGACCGTCTCGGCCGCCACGCCACGCGCCTGCGGCTATTTGCGGGCCGCCCAACCGGCCTGCCTGGCTCGCTAGCTCGGCCGGGACGGGTGGGGCCGATCCCCTGTCTTCGCCCGTCCCGTCCGGCCCCGGCGAAGCGGCTGCAAACGCTTCGCCGGGGCGCTGGCCCCTCACGGCTTCCTCCAGGATTTTCGTCTCCATGCGTATTCTCCCCCTTCTGGCCGGGCTGAGCTTGGCGAGCGTCGCCCACGCCGCGCCCCTGACCTACGCCCAGAGCCTCGACGCGGCCGCGGCCAATGCGCCGGCGCTGCGCGCCGCGGCCCTGCAGGTCGAGGCCGCCAAGGCCTCGGCCAAGGCCGCCGGCGCCTTGCCGGATCCCAAGCTGGCCCTTGGCCTGGACAACTTCCCGGTCTCGGGTCCCCCGGCCGGGCGGTTTGGCGCCGACGAGATGACCATGGGCCGGGTCGGCTTCAGCCAGGACATGCCCAGCGCCGCAAAGCGCCACGCGCGGATCGGCCGCGCCGAGGCCGACATCGTCGCGGCGGGCGCCGAGGGCGCGGTCGAGGCCCGCCAGGTCCGTGTCGCCACGGCGCTCGCCTGGATCCAACTGCTCTATGCCCAGCGCAAACTCGCTGCGCTCGATGGGGTGGTCGCCCAGCTGGCCCCGCTGTGGGACGCCGCGCCGTCCGGCGTCGCCTCGGGACGATCAAGGCCGGCCCAGGCGCTGGAGGCGGCCCAGATGCGCGCCGCCCTGGAAGACCGCCGCAGCGAAGCTGTCTCCGAACTGGGGCGCGCCCGCGCCATGCTGGCCCGCTGGACGGGCGACGCCGATCCACAGGCCGTTGGCCAGGGGCCCGATCTCGACCTTGCCCCTGCCAGTCTCAGGGCGGCGATCGATCGCAATCCCGCCGTGCTGGCGAAAGACGCCGCCGCCCTTCAGGCCCAGGCCGATGTCGCCCTGGCCAAGGCCGACAAGCGCCCCGACTGGAGTTGGGAGGTGGCCTATCAGCGCCGCGACCCGATGTTCGGCGACATGGTCTCGGCGGGGCTCAGCATCAGCCTGCCGCTATGGGGCAAGAGCCGCCAGGACCCGATGATCGCGGCGCGCGCCGCCAGCGCCGGCCGCGCAGACGCCGAGCGTGAGGACACGCACCGGGCGCTGGCCGCTCAGCTCGAAGCCGATCTCGCCGACCACGTCATGCACCACGAGCAATGGCTGCGGGCCCGCGACACGCTGCTGCCGCTGGCCAAGCAAAAGGCTCAGCTGGAGACCGCCGCCTATGGCGCCGGCACGGCCGGTCTGCCCGATGTGCTGACCGCGTTCTCTGGCCTGGCCGACGCCCAGCTCACCACCCTCGATCGCGAGGCCGCCGTTGCGCTCGACGCCGCCCGCCTGACCCTGACCTACGGAAACGACCAATGACCCCGTCCCCCTCGATGAAGGCGCTGCTCGCGGGCGCCGCCGCCCTGGTCGTCCTGGCTGGAGCCGGTGGCTACGGCCTGGCCCGCCTGACCGCCAAGCCGGCGATGTCGCAACCCTCGGCCGACGACCGCAAGGTCCTTTACTGGTACGACCCGATGGTCCCGGCCCAGCACTTCGACAAGCCGGGCAAGTCGCCGTTCATGGACATGCAGCTGGTGCCCAAATACGCCGGCGAAGCCGAGGCAGGCGGTTCGGCGGCGGGCGTGCGCATCGATCCGTCGGCCGCACAGAACCTGGGCTTCCGGCTGGCGACCGTGGAGGAAGGCGCGCTTTCCAGCGGCTTGACCGCCACCGGGATCGTCGACTTTAACCAACGCGACGTCGCCGTGGTCCAGGCCCGCAGCGGCGGGTTCGTGCAGCGGGTCTACGGCCGCGCGCCCGGCGACGTGATCGCCGCCGGTGCGCCGCTGGCCGACCTGCTGGTTCCCGAATGGGGCGGCGCGCAGGCCGAATACCTCGCCGTCCGGCGCACCGGCGACGCGGCCCTGACCGCCGCCGCCCGCCAACGCCTACGCCTGCTGGGTATGCCCGACGGCGTGGTCGCCGGTCTCGACCGGGACGGTCGGCCACGCACTACGATCACCGTCACCGCACCGCTGGGCGGTGTCGTGACCAAGCTCGATGTGCGGGCCGGCATGACCATGGCCACGGGCCAGATCCTGGCCGAGATCAACGGCCTGTCGAAGGTCTGGGTCACGGCCGCCGTGCCCGAGGCGCAGGCTGGCCAGCTCCGCCCGGGCCAAGGCGTCGGCGTCACTCTGGCGGCCTATCCGGGCGAGACCCTGCGCGGGACGGTTCAGGCCGTGCTCCCGCAGGCGCAGGGCGACAGCCGCACCTTGCAGGCGCGGATCGAACTGACCAACCGCGACGGCCGCCTCAAGCCCGGCATGTTCGCCACCATCGCCTTCGATGCGGCGACCCGCACCGCCCTGCTGGTCCCGTCCGAGGCGGTGATCCGCACGGGCGCGCGCAACATGGTGATGCTCGCCTCCGGCAGCGGGCGCTACCAGGCCGTCGAGGTTCGGACCGGGCGCGAGGCTGGCGGCCGGACGGAAGTCCTGGCTGGGCTGTCTTCTGGTCAGAAGGTCATCGCGTCGGGCCAGTTCCTGATCGACTCCGAGGCCAGCTTGGCAGGCTTGCAGGTTCAGCCGCTTCCGGCGTCGGGTCCTTCGACCTCGCCGAGCGACATGACCATGGCCAAGCCCACGGCGGCGGCCAAGCCGGCCCTGGCCGAAGCCACCGGCCGCGTCGAGCAGGTTTCCAAGGACGGCGTCACCCTGTCCCACGGTCCCGTGCCCGCCATCGGCTGGCCGGCCATGACCATGACCTTCCGCGCCGACCCGATGCTGCTGAAGGGCTTGAAGGTCGGCGACCAGGTCAGCTTCGCCTTCGATCCGCCGCCCGCCGATCCGACCATCCGGCGCATCGCCAAGATCGGCGGTGGCGCATGATCGCCGCCCTGATCCGCTGGTCGGTCGCCAACCGCTTCTTCGTGCTACTGGGCGCTCTGGCGCTGATCGTGGCCGGCGGCCTCTCCGTACGCTCGACCTCGATCGACGCCTTGCCCGACCTCTCCGACACCCAGGTGATCATCCGCACCAGCTATCCGGGCCAGGCCCCGCAGTTGGTCGAGAACCAGGTCGCCTATCCGCTGGCCACCACCATGCTCTCGGTGCCGGGGGCCAAGACCGTGCGCGGTTACTCGTTCTTCGGCGACAGCTTCGTCTACGTGATCTTCGACGACAGGACCGACCTCTACTGGGCTCGCTCGCGGGTCCTGGAGTACCTCAACCAGGTGCAGTCACGCCTCCCGGAAAGCGCCCGTCCGGCCCTGGGTCCCGACGCCACCGGGGTCGGCTGGGTTTACGAATACGCCTTGGTCGACAAGACCGGCGGCCACGACCTCAGCCAGCTACGCTCCTTGCAGGACTGGTTCCTGCGCTATGAGCTGAAGACCCTGCCGGGCGTGGCCGAGGTCTCGGCGATCGGCGGCATGGCCCGCCAGTACCAGGTCGTGCTCGATCCCCAGAAGCTGGCCAGCTACGGGGTCACCCACCAGCAGGTGGTCGCCGCCCTGAAGGGCGCCAACGCCGAGGCCGGCGGCTCGGTTCTGGAACTGGGCGAGGCCGAATACATGGTCCGCGCCACCGGCTATCTGAAGACGATCGAGGACTTCCAGGCCGTGCCGCTGAGGACGGCGGCCGGCGGGGTCCCGGTGCGTCTCGGCGACGTGGCCACGATCCAGGTCGGCCCGGAGATGCGGCGCGGCATCGCCGAACTGAACGGCCAAGGCGAGGTCGCCGGCGGCGTGGTGATCCTGCGCTCGGGCGAAAACGCCCGCACCACCATCGCGGCGGTGAAGGCCAAGCTGACCGAGCTGAAGAAGAGCCTGCCGCCCGGCGTCGAAGTGGTCACCACCTACGACCGCTCGGGCCTGATCGACCGCGCCGTCCATAATCTGACCGGCAAGCTGCTGGAGGAGTTCCTGGTCGTCGCCCTGGTCTGCGCCCTGTTCCTGGGCCATCTGCGCTCGGCGCTGGTGGCGATCATCTCCCTGCCGCTGGGTGTGCTGGCCGCCTTCCTGGTCATGAAGAGCCAGGGCGTGGACGCCAACATCATGTCGCTGGGCGGCATCGCGATCGCCATCGGGGCCATGGTCGACGCGGCCGTGGTGATGATCGAGAACGCCCACAAGAAGCTGGAGCGCTGGGCGCATGAGCACCCAGGCGAGACGCTGGACGGAGAGACCCGCTGGACGGTGATCACCGAGGCCGCCGCCGAGGTCGGTCCGGCGCTGTTCTTCAGCCTTCTGATCATCACCCTGTCGTTCATCCCGGTCTTCACCCTGCAAGCGCAGGAAGGCAGGCTCTTCCGCCCGCTGGCCTTCACCAAGACCTACGCCATGGCTGCGGCGGCCATCCTGTCGGTGACCCTGATCCCGGTCCTGATGGGCTATTTGATCCGTGGCCGCATCCCCGACGAGGCGGCCAATCCCATCAACCGCGCGCTCACGGCGGCCTATCGCCCGCTGCTGGACCGCGTAATGCGTCGCCCCAGGACCACGCTGCTGGTCGCCCTGCTGGCCTTCGCGACCACAGCTTGGCCGCTCGCCCATCTGGGGGCTGAGTTCATGCCCAGCATGGACGAAGGCGACCTGCTCTACATGCCCTCGGCCCTGCCGGGGCTGTCGGCGGCCAAGGCCGGACAGCTGCTCCAGCAGACCGATCGGATGATCAAGACCGTGCCGGAGGTCGAGAGCGTGTTCGGCAAGGCCGGCCGCGCCGAAAGCGCCACCGATCCGGCCCCGCTGGAAATGTTCGAGACCACGATCCGCTTCAAGCCGCGCGACCAATGGCGGCCGGGCATGACGCCCGACAAGCTGGTGGCCGAACTCGACCAGCGCGTTCGCGTGCCCGGCGTGACCAATGTCTGGGTGCCGCCGATCCGCAATCGCATCGACATGCTGGCCACCGGCATCAAGAGCCCGATCGGGGTCAAGGTGTCAGGCGCGAACCTCGCCGAGCTGGACCGGATCGCCCGCGAGGTGGAGGGCGTGGCCAAGAGCGTGCCGGGCGTCAGTTCGGCCCTGGCCGAGCGGCGGACCGGCGGGCGCTATGTCGATGTCCGCATCGATCGGGCCGCCGCCGCGCGGTTCGGGCTCAATATCGACGACGTCCAATCGATCGTTTCCGGCGCCATCGGCGGCGAGACCATCGGCCAGACGGTCGAGGGCCTGGCCCGCTATCCGATCAGCGTCCGCTATCCGCGCGAACTGAGGGACAGCCTGGAGGGCCTGCGGGCCCTGCCGATCCTCACCCCTGGCGGCGCGCAGATCACCCTGGGCACGGTGGCGCAGGTCGAGATCGCCGACGGGCCGCCGATGCTCAAGAGCGAGAACGGCCGGCCCACCACCTGGGTCTATGTCGACGTGCGGGGCCGCGACCTGGCCTCGGTGGTCGGCGACCTGCGCCAGGCCGTCGGCCAGAAGGTCAGGCTGTCGCCCGGCGTCAGCCTCTCCTACTCCGGCCAGTTCGAGTATCTGCAACGGGCCGCCGACCGATTGAAGATCGTCGTGCCGGCCACCCTGCTGATCATCTTCGTCTTGCTCTACGTGATCTTCCGTCGCTTCGACGAAGCGGGACTGATCATGGCCACCCTACCCTTCGCCCTGACCGGCGGGATCTGGACGCTCTATCTGGCGGGCTTCCACCAGTCGGTGGCCACCGGCGTCGGGTTCATCGCCCTAGCCGGGGTCTCAGCCGAGTTCGGGGTGGTGATGCTGATCTATCTCAAGCACGCTATGGAGGCCTTGGGCCCCGATCCGTCGCCCGCCCAAGTCGAAGCCGCGGTTCGCGAAGGCGCCCTACTGCGCGTGCGGCCCAAGGCCATGACCGTGGCGGTGATCCTGGCGGGCCTGGCCCCCATTCTCTGGGGCCACGGCGCCGGCTCCGAAGTGATGAGCCGCATCGCCGCCCCGATGATTGGCGGCATGCTCACCGCGCCGCTGCTGTCGATGTTCGTGATCCCGGCCGGCTATCTGCTGCTGCGCCGCCGGCAGGCCCGAACCGCCCCCTTCGCTTCCACCTCAGCCTAAGGAGATTAGCTGATGAAGACCCTCTCCCTGATCCTCGCCGCCCTGCTGGCGACGACCAGCCTGGCCGCCTGCGACCGCAAGGCCGAAGCACCCGCCGCGCCGGCTCCAGCCGCCGCACCCGCTCCAACGGCGAGCAATGACATGGCCGGCATGGACATGGCGCCGGCCGACAAGATGGCCAAGGGGGTCGGCGTGGTGAAGGCGGTCGACAAGGCCGCCGGCACGATCACCCTCGACCATCAGGCCATTCCCGAGGCCGGCTGGCCGGCGATGACCATGGGCTTCAAGATCGCGCCGGCGCTGCTGGACGGGATCGCGGTCGGCGACAAGGTCGCCTTCGACCTGAAACTCCACGACGGCGCGGGCGAAGTGACGGCGATCCACAAGTCCTAGGCTTGGCCGGCTGAGGTGTTGATCGTTCTGGCCAACATCCCAGCTAGCGGAGGTTCGCCACGCTAGGGTCGCGCGGCGGCCTCGGATTGCTCTCGCCTGGCCGCGGTCCAGACTTCGCGCGCCGCGTCGATGTTCATGGCCGCGATGCCAAAACCGACGACAACATCGGGCCAGAGCGATCGGGTCCACAGGGTCAGGCCGCCGGCCGCGATGATCGCCACATTGGCCAGCACGTCGTTGCGCGCCGAAAGGAAGGCGGCCTTGGCCAGGCTCCCGCCATGGCTTTTGAACCGCGCCAGCATGAAGGCGGAGGTCAGGTTGACGGCCAAGGCGCCTAGGCCCGTGACGGTGAGCTTCACAGGGTCAGGCGCGGCGGGCGCGCCAAGCTTGCTCCACAGCGCCCAGAGGAAGGCGAGCGCGGGCGCCAGGAGAACACAGGCCAGCGCCATGCCCACCCGCGCCCGCTGGGTTGCGCTCCAGGCCAGGGCCATGAAGATCAGGAAATTGACCGCCGCGTCCTCGAAGAAGTCCGCGCTATCGGCCAGCAAGGACACCGATCCGATATGCAGGGCCACGACGAACTCGACCAGGAAGTAGGCCAAGTTCAGCATCGCGGCCCATTGCACGGCACGTCGGAAGTGTTGATCGTTCATCAAAGGCCCCTGGTGCTCGTCCGCGCGACGCCACGCGTCTTAGCGCACCGTCGCCGCGCCTGTCCCCGTCAGACCCGATCGTCGGATTCCAGGGCGCAGAGCCCGCCCTCGCCCGTCTCGAACGGGAGCGTGGCGGGCTTACGTCAAAGTTCGTTCGCTAAATCTAAGTTGACGGCACCAACCATGAACATGGCTTATGCCGTGCGCTATAGCCGATACGCTAGATCGTTCAGCGGCCTAAGCGTGTCCGCGGTGGCGGCGTGCCCGCAAGACTATTACCATCGACTGGATCCTGCATTTCGCGAAATCTGCTGGAGCAGTACTGCCTAGCCTTCGCCGATCATCCCGCCGTCGGCCCGCGTCTCGGTCTCGCTCTCGACGCCCTCGACGCTGGCCGCGCCCGCCTCACCCTCACCGATCATTCCGCCGGGCTTGTCAACAACGGGAGGCGTGGCCTTCGGATCGCCGGGCGATGCGTCAGTAGGCGCGACCGGCTTGGGGCCTACCGGCGCGGCGAGATCGTTGGATGTTGCTGAGGGATTCATGAATGGGCTCCTTAGGCAAGGAAGCCCTCAAGGCAGGCCAATGTTCCCCCGCCGTCCATCCCCATTCATCCGCCGTGATGGCGATGGCCGCCGAAGCCGACAACTTGGACTTTCTCCAGGGTCACGAGACCGATCTCGACGGACAGCTCAAGAGCTTCCACGAAGGCCTTCAGCTTGGGCTGAACATCGACCAACTCGATGATGAGGTGCTGGTCCGGCGCCAAGTCCCTCGCTTGTGCGCCATGGACGATCGCGGTGTCGCCGTAGGCCTGCATGACCCGCAGAACCGCAGCGCTCGCGATCTTCATCTGGCGCGCTCTAGCGAGCAGCACATCGTCATAGGTTTGGCCTTGAAATGTGAGCGCAGCGTCGAAATAGATCCGCAGCAGGTGCTGGCCGTCGATGGTCATTTGAATGAGCCTTGTCGTTGTGCGGCTGTCGCGGTGAGCACCCCTTAGATCCGGGTGCGCGGCCGCTTGCGCGCGCCGGTGGTGAGCGGAGCGTTGGTGGTCAGATAGCGGTCCAGGGCTTTGTCTGTGACTTCACTGGCCGTTCGCATATTGGCAACGAAGGGTTGGGCGAAGCGGAACAGGAACTCCCCCGGCCCCGTCATCTCGGTGCGATGGCGCAGCAAGGTGCCCCTACGGCTTGGCGTCAGGAGATAGGACTCCGTATTTTTCAGGATCAGGTTGCCAGTGGCGAAGGCTATGGCCTCGCCTGGGATCAACGTGCTGATCCGGCCAGAATCCTTGCGTCGTCGCTCGGGGCTGGTCATGACCAGCATCCTTACCTTCTCATTCAACGCCAGCTCACCCGTAACCGTGCGGAACGGGTGCCATTTGGGATAGCCAGGGAAGTCGGTGATAGCGCGCCAGACTTTCATGGGTGGCGCTGCGACATCGATCTCAGTTTCGACAATCATGGCGCGTTCCCTAGAAAATGCGCGAGGTCGGCAGGGTTGTTGCAGAAGCTTTATCGAGCGATTGGGCTGCGACAGGACACGGCCCCGCAGTCCGTTGAGCGCACACGCGTGCGCTCTCGCCAGGACGCAAGTCACCGACGGTCGGCACGTCGAAGAACGTGCAATGGCGTTCGTGTCCGCGCAGCCCTGACAGTGCGCGCGAGGTCGAACTCAGCAGCTGTCCATTAGCGTCTACGCGATCGACCCGGATGCGTACTGGTGAAGGCAATGATGATCTGCGGCAAGCTGCCCCGTGGAACCGAACGCCGTTGGGCTCCTGGATCGCTTCGACCGATTTAAGAATGAAGCCTCGTGGCGCTGAGGCCTCAATCGGCGTCGAGAGCAACGCAGCGCCCGCATAGGCCACGCAGCCCCCCAGCCCGACCGCCAAGCCCCCAGCCGCCAGCCACGCGGTGGGAACCCGAAGAGATTTGTGCCGGCGGAAGGTCATGTTCAATATCCAAGTTCGAGCGCAAGAAGGGTGATCGCCAAGGCGAGGAAAAGCAGCGACATGATCATAGCGACCACGCCTAGGCCGAAGGCCGGTTGGCTTTGGACCTGGCGCGAGCCGACTGTGTGTGACGCCTATGGCCGGTCATGAGGCAAGCGTGCTCCAACCGCGGTCGAGATGGCGCAGTCGCTCATGCGGTCTTGTCGCGATAGGCCAGCAAGCGCAGCGCGTTTGCCACGACCAGCAAGGTCGACCCCTCGTGGAAGATCACCGCCTCGCCGATCTTCAAGCCCAGCAACGTCGCCGGGATGAGGAAGGCGACCATTCCCAGGCTGACCCAGAGGTTCTGCTTGATGATGCCGCTGGTGCGACGGCTCAGGCCAACGGCGAACGGCAGATGGGTCAGATCGTCGGCCATCAGCGCCACGTCGGCGGTCTCGAGCGCGACGTCCGATCCGGCCGCGCCCATGGCGATCCCGACCGTAGCGTTGGCCATGGCCGGGGCGTCGTTGACGCCGTCGCCGACCATGGCGGCCTTGCCGAACTTCTCCTTCAGGGCCTTGATCACCGCGACCTTGTCCTCAGGCATCAGGCCGCCCTTGGCCTCATCCAGTCCCAGTTCCTTGGCAATGGCGCTGGCGACCGACTGGTTGTCACCCGACAGCATGATGATGTGCTTGATCCCCAAGGAGCGCAGACGCTCGATCACGACCTTGGCGGCTGGGCGCGCGGTGTCCATGAGGCCAAGGACGCCGAGATAGTGATCACCGTGTCGAACCACCACGACCGTGCGCCCCGCGGCCTCCAACCGTTGAGCCTCGCTCCAAACCGCTGCGGGAGGCTTTGGCCCCGGCCCACTTTCGAAGAGGCCGGGCTTGCCGATCACAGCGGCCTGACCGGACACGTCGGCCTGAACGCCTTGTCCGGTCAGGCTCTTGACGGCCTCGGCCTTCAGGCGAGGGGTTTGCCCCAACCTTTCCTCGCCGTCGCGAACGACCGCAGCCGCCAGGGGATGGTCGCTCAAGGCTTCGACGGCGACCGCCACGGCCAACAACTCGTGCTCCTCCACGCCATCGGCTGGGACCACATCGGTGAGCCTTGGCTTGCCCTCGGTCAAAGTGCCGGTCTTGTCGAACGCCAGGGCGGTCAGGGTGCCCAGATTTTCCAACGGGCCACCGCCCTTGACCAACACGCCACCGCGACCGGCCCGAGCAACCCCGCTGAGCACGGCGCTGGGCACGGAAATGGCCAGGGCGCAGGGGCTGGCGGCGACCAGGACCGCCATGGCGCGATAGAAGCTGGCGCTGAACGGCTCGTCGATGACTAGGAACGCCAGCATCAACAGGCCAACGCCGACCAGGACCGCCGGCACGAAAATCCGTTCGAAGCGATCGGTGAACCTTTGGGTCGGCGATCGCTGAGCCTCCGCCTCGGCCACCATCTTGACCACTCGCGCCAGGGTGCTTTCCGAAGCCTTCTTGGCGACACGGATGTCGAGCGCGCCTGAGCCGTTGATCGTGCCGGCGAAGACACGATGCTCGCTGCTGGCTTTTGCGAAATCCAGATCGTGCTGCGCGGCGGCCCGCTTATCGACGGGGACGCTCTCTCCGGTCACCGGCGCCTGATTGACGCTGCTTTCCCCAACCACCACGACACCGTCCGCGGCGATCCGCTCGTTGGGACGCACCAGCACGATATCGCCAATCTTGAGCGCTTCGACAGCGATGTCCTCGGTCTGATCGCCGCGTCGCACGGTAGCGCGTTCGGGCGCCAGTTGGGCCAAAGCCTCGATGGCGCGACGCGCCCGGCCCATAGCGTAGTGCTCCAGGGCATGGCCGATGCTGAATAGGAAGAGCAACAAGGCGCCTTCCGCCCATTGCCCCAGGGCGGCCGCGCCAGCAGCGGCCACCAGCATTAATGTGTCGATCTCGAACCGGCGCTTGCGCAGGTTCTCGAAGGCTTCCTTGAGGGTGAAATAGCCGCCGAACGCATAGGCCGCGCCATAGAAGATTAACTGGACCACGCCGGTCAGCCGCTGGCCGATCAGCCAACCGGCCAGAAGCATTACACCGGAGAGAACCGCGAAGATCAGTTCGGTGCGTTCGCCAAAGACGCCGCCGTGGGCATGATCGTGGCCTCCCGCAGCGTGGTCGTGGCCTTCATGTCCCGTGGCGAGCTTGGCGGACTCACCGTGATCGTGTTCCTTGTGAGCTGGGTCGGGCACACGCGCCTTGTCGTGGACATGTCCGCTGCCGGAGCGGTGGTCGTGGTGCTCGTGCACCACGCCCTCGACATTGACGCCACTGGGCTGGCGATCCGCTGGAGAAGGGCGAACCAAGAGGCGAGCCCCTGCGGCGCGCACCGAGGCGCGTAAGGCGTCTTCGTCGGTCTTGGCGCGATCGAATTCGACAAAGCCGCGGCCCGTGGGTCCAACCTCGGCCGCCAGCACGCCGACCTGCCCTCGAAGGCCATCGGCGATCCGGCGGGCGTTCCTGGCATGAACGCCGCCGGCCAGTTCGAAGGCGAAATGACCGAACCGGTCGCTGAGGGTCGCTCCGGCCTGCAGGGCGAAAGCCCGCAGTTGGCCCAGCCGGATTTGGCTCTCATCGTAGTGGATGCAGAGCGAGCCTTCGCCCGCCTCGCCCTTGTCGACGTGGGCTTCGGAAACGCCAGGACGCCCCTCAAGCACGGCGATCAGGCTCGTGACGCAGTGGTCGCAGGCGTCAGCGGCCTTGGGCAACAGGATCGGCAGTTCAAGTCGGAGCTTGTCGGTCATCGCGCGACTCCTGAAGTCTACTGATGGGGTTCGACGTGATGGTCGCCGTAACGGAGCACCTCGACCTTTTCGAAGGTGATGAGGCCGATGCCCTTGAGGTCATCGAGTGACGTCAGGAAAACGCGCAAGCGCGCCTCCTCGTCGACGATCTCGATGACGACGGGCAGATTGTCGTTGAAGTCCAACGGCCGAGACTCGTGCATGCGCGCCGACTCGCCAAATCCCTTTCGGCCGCGCAGCACGGTCGCGCCGGCTAGCCGCTCCTGTCGAGCGCGCAGCACGATCACATCAATCAAGGCGCGGTCGCCAACCAGGGCGTTTTCATCGGTGTAGATACGAAGCAGGACAGCTTGCCCGGGGATCTGCATGGAAGTCTCCTTTGAGGCCGGTTCAGTGACGCGCGAAAACTTGTCGGCGGCCGCCCGAGAGCAGCAGCAGGGTGGAGTAGGCTTGGGGGACGACGCCGGGCACGGTCATACCCGGCGAACCAATTGGCATGCCGGGCACGGCCAGGCCCACCGCCCGGAGCCCGCGCCGCAGCAGCGCCGCAACGTCCTGGGCCGGCACATGGCCTTCGATCGCGTAGCCGTGAATAACTGCGGTGTGGCAGGCGGCAAGATCCTCGGGAACGTTGAAGCGCCGTCGGACAGCCACCAGATCGTCGACCTCGACGCTCCTCGGTGCAAAACCTGCGGCGGCCATGTGCGCCATCCAAGCCTGGCAGCATCCGCACGCCGCCGAGCGATAGACGGTGAATGGCGTGATCGCCGCCCCCCCTTGGCCCGCGATCGCGGTCAGGCCCGCCGTCAGCCCGGCCAGCGCTTGGCGGCGCGACCAGGGCGTCATCGGTGCGCCACCGCGGACGCGGGCTTGGAGACATTCAGGAGAAAGTCGTGCTGGTGATCGGCCTCGACGATGCTGAGCCTGGCGCCTTCGCGCGGCGCGGACTGCGCCGAGGCCGAGATCCACGCCCGGCCGTTGCGCCTGAAAATGATCGTTTCGCCGGCGGCGCTGAGCCCTACTCGTTGAGCGGTCGGCGGGGACACCGCATCACCGTTTGCGTCTATAAAACGGATCATCAGACGCGGGTCGGTCGCCGCGCCGGTGCGTCGAAACTCCACGGTCATCCGCCGCGCCTTCGTCCGCCAGACCCCTGGAGCCGTCGCCTCCAGAACCAGGACGCGTTCGGCCCACGCGGCCTGGGCGAAACCCGCGCCAGCGACCACGGAGACGACCAAGCCCGCGGCGATCATCGATCGCCGCAGAGGCGCCGGTCGCAAATCAGCGAGCCTAGGCGTCATCAGCTGCGCGCTCCCGGCTAGAGGCGGTCTTGGCCAGATGGCGATTGGCGACGATGTCGGCGTTGGCCGCCAGGCTAAAAGCGGTGGACAGCAGGCCAGCGATGGCGCGCCAATTGAGCGCAAACAGCAGCCCGGCCAGGATGAGGTAGCCCCAGGCCACAGCCGTGAGCGCCGCGATATCGCGCGCTTCGTCTTGGCGCAGGGTCAGGGCGATCATCAGTTGGGCGACAAACAGGCCCAGCAAGGCGATCGCGCCGAACACCGAAAGCCGCAGCCGCAACAGTAGGGCTAGGCCGAACAGAGACTGCGCGGCGGTGAGGAAAAATTCCTCATGCTGACGCGCGTCAAGCGGCAGCGCCGTCAATTGCCCCGCCCCCATGCTCATGGCCAGGGGTAGCATTCCGACCAGCAGCGTCCACTGGTTGATCTTGTCGCTGATCATCGCCACCAGGCCCGCCGCCGCCCGCCCCGCAAGCACGAACAGCACCGCAATGACAACCGCTGGCGCTTCGCTGGCGATCGGCGCCAGCCACTGGATCAACAAAAACTGGTCGATGCCGAGCGCGCGTCCGCCGTCGATCATCGACTCGGCGAACGGCTCGGCAACGGCCAGAATCACCCCGGCGGCGACCACGGTCATGCCGATCATCACCGTCCAGCGCGCCTTGGTCGACATCTTGGCGATGACTGCGCCGGGGCCAGGCTCTTCAGCCTCGTCCTCATCCTGCGCCTTGGGCAGCTTGCTGACACGCCAGAGGTAGAGGCCAAACAGCCCGACCAGTACGAGGGAGTCCCAGGCGCTGATCGTGTTCTTCAGGATGATTACGAAGGCGTAGGCGCTGGAGATGGCCAGCACGACGATCTCGATGGCGTTGACTGGCGCCAGCTCGATGCCCCGTTGCCGGTTCTTCCACCAGTGCAAGAGGACCATGGCCGGCCAGGCCAGGCCGATCAGCAACCGGTTGGCGCCGGTCATGTTGGCGGCCGCGAAGGCGACATAGCCTTCACTGGGCGATCGCCCCGCCTGGAAGGCGTAGTAGATGTCGACGGCGTATTCGGGCAGCACCGTGACCAGAGCTACGGCCGCCAGGATCAGGCCTTGGGAGAGGTATTTTTCCGCCGCTTCCGCGCCCCAGGACAACAGAAAGCCCGCTGCCAGGATCGCGACGCCGAACACGGCGATATCCAGCACGGCATTGGGCCGCCAGCCTTCGATCCTCAGAGCAAGCGCGGGGATCATCACCGCGGCGGCCAGACCGACGGGTATCCAAAGTTGCCGTGCATCAGAAGCTTTCAGGGACATCGCGTTCCTTTCGACAAGAGAGACACGCCGGCGTGGTGTGGGACGGGCCACGCCGGCGCCCCGGATCAGTGCGTCACAGGTGACGGCTCTGCCGGGCTCGCATCTGGGACGGTTCGACCGCGGCCCAGTTGGAGGACCAGTTGAGCGATGGCCGGCAGCACGACGAGCGTGACCGCCGTCGCTGTGATCAGACCGCCGATAACCACCATCGCCAGCGGCTTTTGCACCTCCGCGCCAGTCCCATGCGCCAAGGCCATGGGAATGAAGCCGATCGCGGGCACCAGGCCCGTCATCAACACCGGACGGAAACGCTCGATCGAGCCCTCATAGATGGCTTGCGGGACCGGCATGCCCTCGTCGAGCCTCTGGCGAACGCTCGACATCACCACCAGGCCGTTGAGCACCGCCACCCCGGCCAGGACGATGAAGCCCACCGCCGCTGAGATCGAGAAGGTGATCCCGGTCAGGGCCAAGGCGAAGACCCCGCCCGACAGCCCCAGCGGAATGGCGGCGAAGACCGAGGCGGCGGGCTTCACCCCGCCCAGCGCCATGTAGAGGATCAGGAAGATCAGCACGAAACAGAGCGGCACGACGAGCGCCAGGCGGGCGGTCGCGGCCTTCAGGTTCTCGAACTGTCCGCCCCAGGTCAGCCAGGATCCGGTCGGCAATGGCACGGCGTCGACCTTGGCCTTGGCCTCGTTGACGAACGAACCAATGTCGCGCCCCCGCACATTGACTTGGATGACCACCCGGCGCTTTCCGTCCTCGCGGCTGATCTGGTTGAGGCCGTCGGCGAACCGGAACTGCACCAGTTCGCGCAGCGGGACCGAGCGTTGAGCATTGCCGTTTTCCGACGGCAACATCACCGGCAGCGCGCCCATGGCGTCGAGATCGTCGCGCTGGGCCATGGGCACCCGCACCGTGATGTCGAAACGCTTGTCGCCTTCGAAAACATCGCCGGCCTGACGTCCGCCCATCGCGGCGGCCACCGTGTCGGCGACCTCCTCGACGGTCAGCCCAAAGCGCGCGATGGCGGCGCGGTCGAACCGCACGTCCAGGGTCGGAGCGCCGGCGGTTTGCTCGACCCGAACCCCGTCGGCGCCCGGGATAGTTTCCAATACCGCGCCGATCTTGGCGGCCGAGGCGCCCATCTTGTCCAGATCATCGCCATAGAGCTTGATGGCGACGTCGCCGCGCACGCCGGCGATCAGTTCGTTGAACCGCATCTGGATCGGCTGGGTGACCTCGAAACTGTTGCCCAGCAACGGCGCGACCTTAGCCTCGATGCGCTCGACGACCTTGGCCTTGTTCTCCACGCCCTTGGGCCACTCCTTCTGCGGCTTGAGGATGATAAAGCCGTCCGAGACGTTGGGCGGCATGGGATCGGTGGCGACTTCGGCGGTGCCGGTTTTGGAGAACATCATCTCCACTTCCGGCAGTGAGCTGACCGCCTTTTCCACCTGCTGCTGCATGGCGCGCGACTGTTCGAGCGCCGTGGAGGGGATCTTCAGCGACCCCATGGCGACGTTCTTCTCATCCAACTGCGGGATGAACTCCTGGCCGAGGGTCGTGTAGACCACGCCTGCGACCAGGAAGAGGGCCAAGCCGCCGCCGATGAACGGCCAGGGCTTGGCGATCGCGCGCTTAAGCACCGGGTCGTAGTGACGCTTGGAGTAGGCGATCACCTTGACCTCCTTCTCCGACACCTTGCCACGCATCAGGATCGCGACCATGGCCGGCACGAAGGTCAGCGACAGGATGAACGCCGCGCCCAGGGCCAGCATGATGGTGATGGCCATCGGTGAGAAGGTCTTGCCCTCGACGCCGGTGAAGGTCAGCAGCGGCGCGAACACTAGGAAGATGATCGCCTGGCCAAAGACCGTGGGACGGATCATTTCCTGGGTCGCGTGCAGGACGGTTTCCAGGCGTTCGGGCAGACTGAGCAGTCGGCCGCGATGGTGCTGTCGCTCGGCTAAGCGGAGCAGGCAGTTTTCGATGATAATCACCGTGCCATCGACGATCAGACCAAAGTCGAGAGCGCCCAGGCTCATCAGATTGCCCGGCACCTTCAGCTCGTTCATGCCGATAGCCATCATCAGGAACGATAGCGGGATGATCAGCACGGCGATGAAGGCCGCGCGGACATTGCCCAAGAGCAAGAACAGTGTCGCGGCGACCAGGATCGCGCCTTCGGTCAGATTGCGCTCGACCGTCGCGACCGTCGCGTTGACCAGGACCGAGCGGTCCAGCGTGGGGGTGACCTCCACCCCTGGCGGCAGCGACTTCTTGACCTCCGCCAGCTTTTCGCCAACTGCCTTGGCCACCGAGCGGCTGTTCTCACCGATCAGCATCAGGGCGGTGCCGACGACCACCTCGTCGCCGTTCTTACTGGCGGCGCCGGTGCGCAGGTCGCCGCCGACACGAACTGTCGCGACATCCTTCACCGCGACGGGCACCGTCCGCCGTGTGGCGATGATGGCGCTCTGGATTTCGTCGAGCGTGCGCACCCGCGCGTCGGCGCGGACCAGATAGGCCTCGCCGGCTCGCTGGATGAAGTTGGCGCCGACCGAGAGGTTGGCCGACTCCAAGGCCTTGGCCAGGTCGGTGTAGGACACGCCGTAGGCCGCCAGCTTGGCGGGGTCGGGCTCGACGACATATTGCTTCTCATAGCCGCCGATCGAATCAATGCCGGCCACGCCCTTGACCGAGCGCAGTTGCGGCCGGATCACCCAGTCCTGCACGGTCCGCAGATAAGCGGCTTGGGAAATCTGATCGGTTAGCCGCTCGCCTTCGGGGGTCAGATAGGCGCCGTCGCTCTGCCAGCCGGGACTGCCGTCGCGGGGCTTGGCGCCCTTGCCACCGGGATTGGTGAACTCCACCGAGTACATGAACACTTCGCCCAGGCCGGTGGTGACCGGTCCGATCTGCGGCTGGACAGAGGCCGGCAGGGTGTCTCGCGCCTGGGTCAGGCGCTCGGCCACCTGTTGGCGGGCAAAGTAGAGGTCCGTGCTTTCGGAGAAGATCGCCGAAACCTGAGAGAAGCCGTTGCGCGAAATCGAGCGCGTGGTCTCCAGGCCCGGAATGCCGGCCAAGGCCGTCTCGACGGGAAAGGTCACCCGCTTTTCGATCTCGATCGGCGACAGCGCGCCGGCCACGGTGTTGATCTGCACCTGCTTGTTGGTGATGTCGGGAACCGCGTCGATCGGCAGCTTGGTCAGCTGCCACGCCCCGAACGCGGCGATGAGAACGGTGACGAGAAGGACGTACCAGCGCCCCTTCACCGACATAGAGAGAATGCGACCGATCATTTCGGCGTGTCTCCGGATTTGGGTGAGGGGATCATTCTTCTTCCGCGCTCTTGCCGAGTTCGGCCTTCAACAGGAAGGCGTTCTTGACCGCGAGCGTCTCCCCGCCCCTCAAGCCTTGCGCGATGACCACGCGCCCAGCGCTACGCTGGCCGACCGTCACCGGTTGGACCTTGAAGCCGGTTTTGGTGCGCACGAAGACCACGTCGCGCCCCTCCACCGTCTGCACCGCCTCCTCGGACACGACGATGCCGCTGGAGGTCGATTGGCGTGAGGTGATACGCGCGCGGACCAGTTGCCCAGGCTGCAACGCGCCCGCACCGCCCGTCAGGGTCAGGACCACGGTGGCCGACCGGGTCTCTTCGCTGACACCCGGCGTCACGGCCCGCACGATCGCCGTGCGGGTCTCGCCGTTATTGGTCTCGATAATCGCCTGGTCGCCCGGCTGGATGCGGCGCGCGTCATTGGCGGTGACGGCCGCGTCCACCTGGATCTTGGCCGGATCGGAGATCCGGAAGAGCTCGGTCTCCGGTTGGACGAAGGCCCCAAGGCTCGCCGCCATCGAGGTCACACGGCCGCTGATCGGACTGATGACCGCCACATAGCGGCCGTCGCGCGACACCCCTGAGGCGCCGGCGGCGGTAGCCGCCCGTCGGGCCTCAGCCTCCGCCACCACCAGTTCGGACTGGGCGGTCTCGTAATCTTGGCGGGGGCTGACCTTTTGCTCGTAGAGGCGCTTCTCCCGAGCCAGGACCTTTCGCGCTAGATCGGCCTTGGCGGTCGCCACGCTACGATCGGCCGAGATCTGGGCCGCATCCCGGCTGGAGACCAGGGCGAGCGTCTCGCCGGCCCGGACCGGGTCGCCGAGGCGCTTGGTGATTTGCGTGATTGAGCCGGCGGCCCGGGCTGTCAACACTGCCTGGCCGGTCGGTTCGGCCTCGACCGTGGCCTGGGCGACGACCTCAGAGGCAAGGCCGCCGGTCGTGACAGTCTGCAGTTGGACGCCTGAGGCGATGATCCGCTCCTGCCCCATAGTCAGGGTGTCGGCGGCATGAGCAGCTTCGGCGGGCGCGGCGGCCGGAGCCTCAGGGGTGGTGGGCTTGCCGCCCGTGAACTTGCCCGCCGAGAAGGCGACGACAGCGACAACAGCCAAGGCCGCGCCGGCCATCAGCCATTGACGGTTTGTGGACGTGGTATTGCGAGGCATCAACGATCTCCGAAGGGGCGGCCTTGCAGGCGCGCCAGGCCCGCTTCGGCGCGAAGGCGCGCCAGCTGGGCTTCGATGGTTTGGGCGCGAGCTTCGGCCAAAGACCGGCGCGCGTTGATGAGTTCGACGAGCGGCGACTTGCCCGCCTCATAGGCGATACGGGTCAGCCGGTAGGCCTCGGCCGCCGTCGTTTCGCCCTCCGCTGCAGCGCTCACGCGGGTCTGGGCCGCGTCGATCTGGAAGAGGGCGGTGCGGATGTCGGCTTCTGCGTCGAAGCGGGCGGCGTTGAGCCGGGCTTCGGCGGCCTGAAGTTCGCCTTGCGCCGCGGTAATGTTGCCGCGGTTCTGGTCGAACACCGGGATCGGGATCGAAAGCCCCGCCACCAGCGCGGTGGAGTCATCGCCACTGAACCGCCGAACGCCCGCCGAGACCGTCACATCGGGCACCGCGCGAATTTTCTCGATCCGGACGCGACGCGCCGCAGCCTCCCGTTCGGCCTGCGCCGCCAGGACGGCGGGCGTGGCCAGAACATCGATATCCCGCTGTTGGGATGTGGCCTTGGAGCGGCTCAGCAAACTGTCGGTCAACGAGGTGAATGGCGCCGCTGAGCCAGCCAGCGCCGTCAAGCGCGAGAAGGCTCCCGCCCGCTCGGCCCGCGCTTCGTCGAGCGAGGCGCGCGCCGCCGTCAGGGCGGCTTGGGCCTGCAGGCTGCGAAGCTCGGCTTCCTTGCCGGCGTCAACCAGGGCGCGCGAGGCGCGGACGGTCTCATCCGACAGCGTCACCGCCTCCTGCGCCAAGGTCACCCGCCGTTCGGCGGCTTCGGCCTGGGCGTAGGCATCGGCCAAGGCGAAGGCGTAGTCAGCCTGTGATTGAACAAGGCGCGCCCGCGCCGCGTCCAAGCCGGCTCGACCCGCCGCGATACGCGCCCCGCGCTTGCCGCCCAGTTCCAGAGGCTGGCTCAGCGAGAAGGTGGTTTCAGCGTTGTTGGAGCCGCTGTAGACCCCGCTGCCACTGAAGTTCTCGACCCCAATATCCGCAGTGGGATTGGGACGAGCAGCGGCTTGCCGCGCTAAACCTTCGGCCTGGCGCACTGAAGCGGCGGCCTCGGCGAGGCGCGGTGCGTTAGCCTGGGCTTGCGCCAACAGGTCTTTGAAAGGCGGAGCCGGATCGGCCGCCGCGCCACGTCCGGACGCCAACGCGCCCAAGATCGCAGCCGCGCTGACGGCCGCGTATCGCAGCCGTCCACGCATGATAAAAGTCATGAAGTTTAAAATCCCCGGAGTTTCGGATGCAGTTTGGCGCGCCGTTCAGGGACGCCGATAACGCATCAGACTCTGGGCGGGCGGTCCAAGAGGGCGGGACGCGACACCTTCAGCCAGGGATCCTGGAACACAGACCACACCGCGCGATGAACGAACGGGACGATCGCCAGGGCAGAGAAGGCGGGAAGCGTCAGGGTGTGGGCGACACAGTGACCCGTACAGAGGCCTGCGACGTCCTTCTTCTGGGGCGCCTTGTGATCGGTGGGCGCCTTTGCAAGGCCGTCGAACGCTTGCACGCTGGCCGCCGGTTCGCCCTCAAGCCACCGGTGTGCGGCTGGACTAGACGCGATCGTGCCGAAAACGAACGCCAAAACAACGACCGCCGTCAGCAACTGGCGGAACGATATGGAGAGGCAGCCAAGGGTAGCAAAGGCTAGGCCACGTCGAAGGTCGGCGAACGGCACGGCGACGAGCCCGCCCCGGAGACGCGAGCGTCCGGTGCTGGGGATCATGCCGAAAGGCCGATTTCGGAACGCCGTCCCTACCATGACTGGCTCTATACCTTTCAGGCTGGCCAATGGAAATGCGTTACAAGATCACGCTTCGCCGTTGGTCTCGGCCTTGGCGCTGCCCGCCCGCCGCGACCACCAGAAGCCGCCGACCAGGATAGCCAGGGTCAGGGCCTGGGCGGCGACGCCCTCGATCGTCGGGAAGAAACCCAGCAGCTCGATGCGCGGCAGGGCCAACGGATGCAGGTCGAGAAGTCCGGCTTCCTGCAGGGCGGCCACGCCCTTGCCGGCCAGGACGACCGCCAGGATCGCCATCAGGATGGCGCTGTACCCGAAGAACTGGCCGATCGGCAGGCGCTTGGAGAACCGCAGCATGGCCCAGGCGATGGCGGCCAGGACGACGATGGCGCAACCGACGCCGGCCAGCACCGCCCCAGCACCGCCCTGGGTCCACAGCGCCGTCAGGAAGAGGATGGTCTCGAAGACCTCGCGATAGACGACGATGAAGGCCAGCAGGAACAGGAACCAGGCCGACTGCTTCGACAGGGCGTGGGACAGCTTCTCGCGGATATAGACCTGCCACGCGTCGGCCTGGGCCTTGCCGTGCATCCACAGGCCCACCGAGATCAGCACGGCCGCGGCGATCACCGAACCGAAGCCTTCGGTCAGTTCGCGGCTGGCGCCGCTGATCGAGATGAAGAAGGTCGCCGCCGCCCAGGTCAGGCCGCCGGCCGCCAGGGCCGCGATCCAGCCGCCGTGGACGTAGGGCAGGACGTCGGTCCGCTCGGCCTTGCGCAGGAAGGCGATCATGGCAACCACGATCAGCAGGGCTTCCAGGCCTTCGCGCAGCAGAATGGTGAACGCGCCCAGGAAACTGGACAGCTTGCTGGCCTTCTCCGGGGCCAGGGCCCGGCCGGCGGCGGCGAACAGGGCGTCGAGACGGTCGATCTGGCTCTTGACCTCACTGGCGGGCGCGGCCTTGCCGATCGCGCCGCGCACGTCGCCCATCGCCCCTTCGATGCGCCGCATCAAGGCCGGATCGCGCGCGCCCAGCGTCGGCTCGATGGGCTCGAAGCCGTCGAGATAGGCCGCGAGCGCCAGGTCGGCGGCGGCCTTGCGGTCGCCCGCCTCATAAGCCTTGAAGCTGGCGGCCAGCTTCTGGCGGGCGACGTCGAGCGAGCCGCCGCCGGTTCGGGTGACGACCTCGGGATGGCGGCGCAGATAGGCGGTCAGGGCCCGGGCCTTGGTCTCGCCGACGGCGCTGGCCAGGGCGACGGGCGTGGTCTGGGTCAGGGTCTGCAGGTCGGGGAAGCGGGCGCGGACAGCGGCGTCCTCGTTCCAGAGCTTTTCGCCGGCGGCGGCCTCGGCGTCGCTGAAGGCGAAGCGCCCGACATAGAAGGCCAGGTCCCAGCGGTCGTCCGACGGTAGATGGGCGTAGCTGGCCATGGCCGTGCCGTCGAGGCCCTGCTGGATGACCTGGTAGAGGCCAAAGACGCTGCGCTGGCGGGCGCGCTCAGCGTTGGCGAAGGCGATCGGCGGCGGATCCAGGCCTGCGGCGTTGGGTCCGTCGGCCTTGCCGGTCTCGCCGTGGCAGGCGGCGCAGTTTTCGGCATAGAGCGCGGCGCCGCGCGCCAGGTCCGGCGCCCGCTGCGGGGCCAGGGGCGTGGGATAGGCGGCCAGCAGATCATTGGCCAGGGCGTGGGCCTTGGCCGAGACCACGGCCGGTTCCTGCTTGGCGGCGATCGTCGCCTGCAGGCTCTCGGCCTTGGCCAAGAGGTCCGGCTGGTCCTTGGCGGCGGGCAGGCCGGCGATGCGATCACGCACCTGGCCGGCGAACTCGTTCATCTCGGCATATTCGGAAGGACTGATGACCTTGCCGTCCTTGACCGCCCCGGCGTAGTCGACCGACAGGTAGTCCAGCAGCCGCCAGGCCGTCTGCGAGGACGTCGCCTCCTGGGCGTGCGCAATCGGCGCCGCCGCAAACATCAGGACCGCCAGCAGCCCGCCCAGGATCGAGGCCAGACGCCCCTTGAGACCAGTAATCATTATCAATCCATGAGCGCGAAACGGCGCGTGGGCAAGAGCTTCAGCATGTCAGGCGGCGGCGAGTTCGGCGCGGTGTTCGGCGCGAGCTTGGCGGATGATCTGGTAGGCCGAGCTCAGGAACACACCGGCCAGCAGAACGCCGACGATCAGGTCGGGCCAGCGCGAGCCGGTCAGCCAGACCAGGACGCCGGTGGCGGCGACGGCCAGACATTGGATCAGGTCGTTGCGGGTGCAGAGCCAGACGGAGCGGACGTTGGCGTCGCCGTCGCGATAGCGGACCAGCAGACCGGCGGCGGCCAGGTTGGCCAGGGCGCCAAACAGCCCCAGGGCCGAGATCGCCTCGCCGGAGGGCGCCGCCCCGCTCCAGGCCCGCCAGGCGGCGAAGCCGGCGACGGACAGGGCGACCGCGCCGAGGCTGAAACCCTTGAATAGCGCCGCGCCGGTGCGAACGCCGACCGACTTGCCGATGGCCCACAGGCTGATGGCGTAGGTGGCGCTATCGGCCAGGAAATCCAGCGCATTGGCGGACAAGGAGGCCGAGCCCTGGATCAGGCCGCCGATCAGCACCACGACGAAGCCGACCAGATTGATCGCGATCACCCACGCCAGGGCGCGCCGGTAGGCCGGGGTGGCGCCGTCGAACTTCACCGCGGCGCCGCAACCGCAGCCCGAGGCGGCCGGCTTGCTGGAACAAGAGTCGCTCATGACGCCACTCATGCATCCTCTAGCCACTAGAGGATCAAGGGCCTATTTGCCTCACGCGAGGAAAATTCCATGACCCTATCGATCGGCCAGTTGGCCAAGGCCTCGGACGTCAAGGTCCCGACCATCCGCTTCTACGAGGAGATCGGTCTACTCCCGCAGCCGATCCGCGCCGCCAACGACCGCCGGGTCTATGACGCCGCCGCCGTCCGCCGCCTGGCCTTCATCCGCCACGCGCGCCAGCTCGGCTTCTCGGTCGGGGCGATCCGCAACCTGCTGGATCTTTCCGACAACCCCGAGCGGCCCTGCGGCGAAGCCAACGCCCTGGCCGTCCGTCAGCTCGACGACGTCGAGGCCAAGATCGCCCAGCTGGAGACCTTGCGCGGCGAGTTACGACGGATGGTCCAGGCCACTTGCGATGGACGGGCCGCCGATTGCCGGGTGATCGAGGCGTTGGCGGGCTAGGATCGGGGCCACTACGCCGCCAGCGTCAACCTGATAGCCAAGACAGCCAGGGTCACCAGCAAGATCGGCGTCGTCAGGACGATCCCGACCTTGAAGTAGTAGGCCCAGGAGATTCTGATCCCCTTGGTTCCGAGCACATGGAGCCAAAGCAGCGTCGCCAGCGAGCCGATCGGCGTGATCTTGGGACCAAGATCGCTACCGATGACGTTGGCGTAGATCATCGCCTCCTTCACCGCGCCCGTGGCCCCGCTGGCGTCGATCGACAGAGCGCCGACCAGGACGGTGGGCATATTGTTCATCACCGACGACAACAGCGCCGTCAGGATACCGGTGCCGAACGCCGCGCCCCACACCCCGCCCCTGGCGAAGTAGTCGAGCAGGCCTGCGACCTGGTCGGTGAGCCCCGCGTTCCGCAGGCCGTAGACCACCAGGTACATTCCGAGCGAAAAAATCACGACCTGCCAGGGCGCCCCCTTGAGCACTTTGCGGGTGCTGATCACATGGCCGCGGCCGGCGATCGCCAGTAGCACCCCGGCCCCGAGCGCCGCCGTCGCGCTGACCGGCACGCCCAGCGGCTCCAGGGCGAAGAAGCCGATCAGCAGCAGCGCCAGCACCAGGAAGCCCGCCTTGAAGGTCGCCGGATCCTTGATGGCGTCGCGCGGCGGCTTCAACTGGCCAATGTCGTAGACAGCGGGGATGTCGCGCCGGAAGTAGAGCATCAGCGCGCCGAGGGTGGCGGCGATGGCGGCCAGATCGACCGGGATCATCACCGAGGCGTAGCGAGAAAAGCCGATCTTGAAGAAGTCGGCCGAGACGATGTTGACGAGGTTGGAGACCACCAGCGGCAGACTCGCCATGTCGGCGATAAACCCCGCCGCCATCACGAAGGCCAGGGTCGCCTTGTCCTTGAACCCCAGGGCCATGAGCATGGCGATGACGATTGGCGTCAAGATCAGGGCCGCACCGTCGTTGGCGAACAGCGCCGAGACCGCCGCGCCCAGGAGGACGATCGAGGCGAACAGCATTCGCCCCTTCCCGCCGCCCCAGCGCGCGACGTGGAGGGCCGCCCACTCGAAGAACCCCGCCTCATCCAGGAGCAGACTGATGATGATGACCGCGATGAAGGCGCCGGTGGCGTTCCAAACGATCTGCCAGACCGTCGCGACGTCGGCCAGGTGGACCACGCCCGTCGCCAGGGCCAGGACCGCGCCGATCGTCGCGCTCCAGCCGATGCTGAGTCCCTTGGGTTGCCAGATGACCAAGGTGATGGTGAGCAGAAAGATCAGGAGGGCGAGGATCACAGGACGACGACTTCGCCGTCTTCCTTGGTGAAACTCGCCGGCTTGCGGTCGAGTAGATCGAGCACGACCTCGGAGGGGCGGCAGAGCTTCACCCCCTTGGGCGTGACCACGATCGGCCGGTTGACCAGGATCGGATGGGCGACCATGGCGTCGAGGATCTCTTCCTCGCTGGCCTTAACGTCCGACAGGCCGAGTTCGGCGGCGGGGGTGCCCTTCTCGCGCATCAACTGGCGGAAGGTCAGGCCCGCCTCGCTGGCCAGCTCCCGCAGTTGGTCGTGGCCCCAGCCGGCCTTCAGATACTCGATCACTCTCGGCGCGTAGCCGGCCGCCTCGACCATCGCCACAACGTTGCGTGAGGTGCCACAGGCAGGGTTGTGGAAGATGACTATCGGAAAATCGGCGTCAGACATGGCTCACCAGGAAAAACAAAGCGACGGGGTTCAGGCGACGGAGGTGTCGGGCGCGTTGGACTTGCCGATCTCGTCGAGACGGCGCTGCAGCGAAAGGCGGTCCAGCGAAGCCATGGGCAACGCGCAAAAGAGCGTGATGCGGCTGTTGAGCTGGCGATAAGCATCGGCGAACGCCAGAGCGACCTCCGCTTCGGTGCCATGGGTCGAGCCCGGGTTGGGGATGCCCCAGTGCGCCGTCATCGGCTGGCCTGGCCAGATCGGGCAGACCTCGCCGGCGGCGTTGTCGCAAACGGTGAACACGAAATCGAGGTCGGGGGCGTCCGGATTGTTCAGGATCGCGAACTCATCCCAGGCCTTGGAGCGCAGGTCGTCAGTCTTGTAGTTCAAGTGCTGCAGCAGGCTGACCGCGCGGGATCGAGGACCCCGCTGGGCGTCGAGCCGGCGGAATAGGCCTTGAAGCGCCCGCCGCCGACCCGGTTCATGATGCATTCGGCCATGACCGAGCGCGCAGAATTGTGCGTGCAGAGGAAGAGGACGTTGAGCGGGCGGTGCTGGGTGTCGTCGGTCATGCCGTCTCCAGTTCGCTAAGGCAGGTTCCATCGCAGTCGGCGGCCTTGGCGACGATGTCGCCCAACGGCGCGCAAATTTCCGGATTTCCGTTGCAACAGTCTTCCATCAGGAAGCCGAGAAGGCCGCTCATAGCCGCGTAGTCGGCGCTGTAGATGATTGAGCGCCCCAACCGCCGCGAGACGATCAGCCCGGCGTGGGAGAGCACATTGAGATTGGCCGACAGCGTGTTGGGGATCACTTCGAGGCGGCGGGCGATGTCGCCGGCCGATACGCCAGCAGGTCCGGCCTTCACCAGCAGGCGGAAGATGGCCAGACGGCCCTCATGGCCGAGGGCGGACAGGCTTGCGGCAGCGGCTTTCGATTCCATGTTTCCAATATGCTGGAAATATGAGACGGATCAATGACGATGTTGGAGTCGCTTGCATGACCGAGTTTCCCGCCCTTGAGCCGCAGTTCCTGGCGCCGATCGACCTGGGCTGGCTGAACGTCACGACGCCTTTCACCCATCCGCCTCGCATTCTGCTGCTCTACGGCTCCCTGCGGGAACGCTCGTTCAGCCGCCTGCTGACCCAGGAAGCGGCCCGCATCCTGGAGCAACTCGGCTGCGAGACCCGGATCTTCGATCCGCGCGACCTGCCGCTTCCCGACGCCACGGGCCCCGATCACCCCAAGGTGCAGGAACTTCGGGCGCTATCCCAATGGTCCGAGGGCCAGGTCTGGTGCAGCCCCGAACGGCATGGGGCGATCAGCGGGATCATGAAGGCCCAGATCGACTGGATCCCGCTGGAGATCGGCAGCGTGCGCCCGACTCAGGGGCGCACCCTAGCGGTCATGCAAGTCAGCGGCGGCTCTCAGTCGTTCAACGCAGTCAACACCCTGCGGCTCTTGGGCCGCTGGATGCGGATGATCACCATCCCCAACCAGTCATCAGTCGCCATGGCCTACAAGGAGTTCGACGAGCACGACCGCATGAAGCCGTCGGCTTACTACGACCGCGTGGTCGATGTGATGGAGGAGCTGGTGAAGTTCACGCTGTTGACGCGCGATCGGGCAGACTACCTGGTCGATCGCTATAGCGAGCGAAAAGCCAACGGACGCATTGCCCAGCATGTCGAGCTGGGCGCGGCGGCGATGAGCCACGAAGCCCTGAAGGCCCAAACCGCATGAGCCATTCGGACCTGACAACGCGGGCAGCTACTGCCGCCGACGCGCCCGCGATCGTCGAGATCTATAACGAGGGGATCGCCGACCGCATCGCCACGTTCGAAACGTCGTCGCGTTCTGTCGATCAGATCCTTGGATGGTTCGATGGTCGGCACCCCGTCATCGTGGTGATCAACCAGGCCGGCCAGATCGTCGGTTACGCCGCGACATTTTCTTACGCCGATCGCTGCTGCTATGCCGGCATCGCCGAGTTCTCCGTTTATGTCCGGCGGGTCAATCGGGGCCAGGGCGTCGGCGCCGTCGCCATGGTCGCCTTAATCGAGGCGGCCGCCCGGGCCGGGTTCTGGAAGTTGCTCTCGCGGGTTTTCGTCGAGAACAAGGCTAGCCTGGCGCTCCTGAAGTCCGTGGGCTTCAGAGAGGTCGGTGTCCATGAAAGGCACGGCAAGCTGGACGGCGTCTGGCGCGACGTGGTGGCGGTCGAGCGTCTGTTGGAAGGCAATCTCGATTGAGGCCTACCCTCCCGGCCTAGTGGCGCGCCGCGGCTTGTTGTGCGGCTATCTGGGCAAAGACGGCCGCCGACGCCGCGTTCGCTGCCTTGACGACGACCGCGGCCTCGCCTGCCGCCAATCGGTCCGCGCCCTCCTCGGCGTCTAACCGCCACCGCTGCGCGAACTGGCGCTCAGGACCGCCGGCATTGGTCAGCGATACGATAAATTCCCCGCGATCGCCGGCGGGGACGGTCACTGGGAGCATGAACGAGGTGTTGGTCGGTCCAGCCGGTACGGTGATCGTCAGCGCATGGTCATAGTCCGGCGCTTCGACGCGGAGCGTTACGATGGATTCCGATCCATCAAGATCCATGCTGATGCCAAGCCAAACCTGCCGCGCCGTCGGGATGACATCGACGACGAAGGCGTCGCCGGCCACGCCAATGAAGGTCAGCTGCCCTGTCGGTGAATATTGCGCGTGGTCACAGACCACGGCGTGACGCAGGGCGATAATCATGCGGCTTCAGGCTCCCGGTGATCCAAGGTGCAACGCTAATCGCTGGCAGGCAATTTGGCTGCTGCCGGATTGAAATAGATGAAACGCGCCAATGGGTTCGCGGGCGGAACGGGCGTCCTGGGGAGTCGTTGAGTCCGCCTTGGCGCTCCTCGCCGCACGGAGACCGGGCCATGCCCGCCCCTACCCTCTCGATAGAACCTGCGGCCCCGCGCGGGCGCCGCGCGCCGAGCAAGGCGATCATGCCCGACTTCGTGCCCTTCCAATTTTGCAAGTTGGTGGCGGCCCCGCCGGCCGGGGAGGGTTGGCTGCACGAAGTCAAGTTCGACGGCTACCGAATGCAGCTGCGCATGACCAAGGGCCAGGCCCGCTGGCGAACCCGCAACCTCTTCGACTGGACCGACAAGTTCGCCGCCATGTCGGCCGAGGTCGCCGATCTTCCCGACGGGATCTATGACGGCGAGCTGTGCGCCATGGACGCCAAGGGACATCCAAACTTCTCGACCCTGAAGTCGGACATCCAGCGCGGCACGATCGACCGCCTGGTGTTCTTCGTCTTCGACGCGCCTTGGCTTGAGGGGCGTGATCTCCGGGATCTGCCGTTGTCGGATCGTCGCGATCGGCTATCGGCCGCGCTGGCGGACCTGGACCTGCCGCCGCCGATCCGTCTTGTCGAGCCGCTGCCTGGAGCAGGGCGCGACCTGCATTTGAGCGCCTGCAAGATGGGTCTGGAAGGCATCGTCTCCAAGCGGCTGAACGCGCCCTATCGGCCCGGCAAGGACGGCAGCTGGACCAAGGCGAAGTGTCGTCCGGCCCTGGAGGTGGTGATCGGCGGTTGGAAGACCGAAGGCTCAAGGTTCACCGGCCTGCTGACCGGCGTCTATCGGGATGGGAAGTTCGTCTATTCCGGGTCCGTGGGCACGGGCTTCACGGCCAAGAGCATGGCGGAGCTGCTTCCGAGACTGGGCGCGGCGCGATCCGACGTCAGTCCCTATGCGTCCGGCGCGCCGAGCAAGACCTCCGACATCCACTGGGTCAAGCCGATCCTGGTCGCCAATGTCGAGATCGCCGAATGGACCAACAGCGGCAAACTTCGCCAGGCCAGCTACAAGGGCCTGCGCGAAGACAAGGATCCTCGCGACGTTGTGTTCGAGACCCTCGGCTAGGTCGCCCGCAACCAGACGCCAAGCTGCGGGCCCGCGTAGCGTCGACGCCCGTCCTGGAGCAGTTCCAGCGCCTGCAGGCGGATGATGCGTTCATCCTCGCTAATCGATCCCTCCAGACCGGAGCGGATCGACGCGATCGCGTCGCTGACCGCGCCTTCGTCGATCCATGGGGTCAATTCGATGATGACGGTTTCAGCCGCCAAGATCCGTTGCTGCAATTCATCCATGGGCAAAGCCTAGGACGGGCTTGGGTTGTTGCTCCAGCTACTTCGCAACCCGTTCTTGCGGCGCCTGCGACAAAAAATATTTGAATCCGCCCAAGCCCTTACGCCGTCAGATGAATCGCCAAGCTTGGACGCCAAACCCGGACGCACCCTGCGTTGACTCCCCGGGCCAGGAGAGAACAAAGATAGAACTCCTCCGTTTGGTGCTTATGTCCCTTCATCGTTCCCTTGCTGCGCTCGACGCGCTTCGACGTCAGGTCCGCCTGATCGAACTGGCCGACTGCGCGACCGGCCGGGTCTTGCCTTTCGGTGTAGGGGCGATCGATGAGCGTCTGCCAGGACATGGACTGGCGATGGGCGCGCTGCATGAGGTCGCCGGCGGCGCGGAAGGAGCCCTGCACGGCGCCGCCGCGGCGAGCTTCGCGGCCGGCATCTTGGCGCGGGCCGATGGCCCTGTGCTCTGGTGCCTGCGCCAACGCGATCTCTTTGCGCCGGCCTTGGCCCAGGCCGGCTTGCCGCCCAAGCGCGTGATCTTCGCTGAGGCCGGCGACGAGGCCGCGATCCTGGGCGCAATGGAAGAAGGCCTGAAGTATCGCGGTCTGGCCGGCGTGGTCGGAGAGGTCGCCAAGCTCTCGATGACCGCCTCGCGGCGACTGCAGCTGGCGGCGGAGAAGAGCGGTCAGATGGCGATCGCGATCCGAAGATGGCGGCGCATCGCGGACGCAGCGGACCTGGGCCAGCCCACGGCGGCCGCCACGCGGTGGAGGGTTTCAGCCCTCCCCTCCTCTCCTCTTCCAACCGCTGGCGTGGGTCGTCCCCGCTGGCTCCTTGAACTGTTGCGTTGCCGCGCCGGCGAAGCTTTCGACATCGAGATTGAAGCCTGTGACGCCAAGGGTCATCTCCGTCTTCCTGCCGCAATGGCCGACCGATCGGCTTCGCCGCAGCCTGGGCAAGAGCGCGCCGCCGCCTGACGTCCCGGTCGTCATGGTCGGACGGGTGGGGCGCCGCCGCGCCTTGGCCAGCCTCAATACGGCCGCGGCCGAAGCTGGCCTGCGCGTCGGCCAGGCCGTCGCCCAGGCAACGGCCATGGTGCCTGGCCTTTTGCTCCATGATCTCGACACGGCCGGCGACGCCGCCGCGCTGGATCGCTTGGCGCTATGGGCCCAGCGCCTCTATTCGCCCGTCGCGGCGGCCGATGCTCCCGACGGCCTGGTGATCGACGCGACGGGCGCGGCTCACTTGCGCGGCGGCGAGGAGAAGATGCTGATCGACATCCGGGCCCGGCTCGAGAAGGTCGGGCTGCAGTCGCAAATCGCCATCGCCGACACCTGGGGCGCGGCCCATGCCCTGGCGCGCTATAGCCGCCGGGCGATCTTCGTGGTCGAACCAGGGGTCATCGGACGGGTGATCTCCGGATTGCCGATCTCGGCGCTGCGGCTGCCGGTCTCCAAGATCGAAGCCCTGGGGCGACTGGGTTTCGACACCATTGGCGAGCTGGAGGCCACGCCCAAGGGACCGTTGGCCCATCGCGTCGGCTACGCCCCTGTGCGGCGACTGGACCAGGCTTTCGGGCGGCACGCCGAGCCGATCGAGCCTGTCATGGCGCCAGAGACCCTGACGGCCCGGCGCGCCTTCGCCGAGCCGATCGGCGCGCCAGAGACCATGGCGCGATACCTCACCCAGCTGGTGGCCGAACTCTGCGCGGCGCTGGAAGCCGTCAGCCTCGGCGCACGACGCCTGGACGCCTATTTCGTCCGGGTCGACAATCGCACCGAGACGGCCAGGATCGCCATGGCCGCGCCGACCCGGGACGCCAAGCGTTTGGCGCGGCTGCTCTGCGAAAAGCTCGAAAACGTCGATCCTGGCTTTGGCGTGGAGAAGATCATCCTCGCCGCGCCTGGAGCGGAGTCTCTAGTGTTCAAGCAGACCGAGAGCCTGGGCGACAGCGATGCGCCCACCGACCTGTCGGCCCTGGTTGACACCCTGACCAATCGCCTGGGCGCTGGCCAAGTCTATCGCCTGGCTTCGGCGGAAAGCGATCTGCCCGAGCGCTCGGTGCGCGCCGCGCCGGCGCTGGAGGCGGTCGAGGACTTTTCCTGGCCGCTGGATTGGCCGCGGCCCGCTCGGCTCTTTGCCCGGCCCGAGCCTGTCGAGACCGTGGCCCTGCTGCCGGACGCGCCGCCGGCCGCCTTCACCTGGCGCGGCGTTCGCCGTCGCGTGCGCTGCGCCGACGGGCCCGAGCGGGTATTTGGCGAATGGTGGAAAGCCGACGCTGAGCTGGCGCGATCGCGCGATTACTACCAGGTCGAGGACGATGCTGGAGAGCGCTTCTGGCTCTATCGCGACGGCGACGGCGAGGATCCGGCGACTGGAACCCAGCGCTGGTTCATCGCGGGGATCTTCGCATGAGTGGCGCCTATGTCGAGCTGCAGTGCGCGTCCCACTTTTCGCTGCTGCGCGGCGCCTCCTCGCCCGGCGAGCTGTTCGACCAGGCCGCCGCTCTCGGCTACGAGGCGCTGGCGATCTGCGACCGCAATAGCGTCGCCGGCATCGTTCGCGCCCACGTCGCCGCCAAGGCCACCGGTGTCCGGTTGATCATCGGCTGCGAGCTGGCCCTTCGCGACGGCACGATCCTGGTGGTCCTGCCCACCGATCGGCCCGCCTATTCGCGCCTTTGCAGACTGCTTTCGCTGGGAAAGCACCGCGCCGGCAAGGGCGAGTGCGACTTGGATCTGGATGATGTGGCCGTCCACGCTGAAGGCCTGATCGCCATCCTGGTGCCGGACAAGGCCGACGACCTTTGCGCGCTGCAGCTGAAGAAGGTGGCGGCGATCTTTGGGGCGAACGCGCACCTGGCCCTGACCTTGCGCCGTCGACCAGGCGACGCCTTACGGCTCTATCGGCTCGATCAGATGGCCCGGGCCGCCGGCGTCACGCCGGTCGCCACCAATCGCGTCCTCTTCCATGAGCCGTCGCGCCGCATGCTGCAGGACGTCGTCACCTGCATCCGCGAGGGCACGACGATCGACGACGTGGGGTTCAAGCGCGATCGCCACGCCGACCGTTATCTGAAGACGCCCGGCGAGATCGAGCGGCTTTTCGCCAAGCACCTGGACGCGGTGGCGGCGACGGCGTCGATCGCCGAGCGCTGCCGGTTCAATCTCGACGAGCTGAGCTACCAGTACCCCAGCGAGGTCAACGAGGGTCGCTCGCCTCAAGAGACGCTGGAACGCCAGACCTGGGAGGGCGCGGCCGCGCGCTATCCCGACGGCGTGCCGCCCGAGGTCCAGGCCACCTTGAACCACGAGCTGAAGCTGATCGGGATCATGGGCTATGCCCCCTACTTCCTGACCGTCAATTCGATCGTCCGCTTCGCGCGGTCCCAGGACATCCTCTGCCAGGGTCGCGGGTCCGCGGCCAATTCCGCCGTCTGCTACGTGCTGGGCATCACCTCGATCGACCCGGAGCGCAACGACCTCTTGTTCGAACGGTTCGTCAGTCAGGAGCGCAATGAGCCGCCCGACATCGATGTGGATTTCGAGCACGCGCGCCGCGAGACGGTGATGCAATGGATCTTCGATACCTATGGGCGCCATCGTTGCGCGCTGGTCGCCGTGGTTCAGCGATTTCGGCCGCGCGGAGCCGTGCGCGACGTCGGCAAGGTCCTGGGTCTGCCCGAGGACATGACCAAGGCGCTGTCCAGCCAGGTGTGGATCTTCTCGCGCGAGGAGATCGAGGAAAAGCACGCCGCCGACCTTGGCATGGACCTGTCGGACCGGCGGCTGCGCCTCACCCTGGAGCTGGCCCAGCAGCTGCTCAACACCCCGCGCCACTTCAGCCAGCATCCCGGCGGCTTCGTCCTGACCGAAGACCGCTTGGACGAGCTGGTCCCGATCGAGCCGGCGGCCATGGAAAACCGCCAGATCATCGAGTGGGACAAGGACGACATCGACGAGCTGAAGTTCATGAAGGTCGATGTGCTGGCCTTGGGCATGCTGACCTGCCTGCAGAAGGGCTTGGCGCTGATCGCCCAGCACAAGGGCGTTCATCTCCAGCTGGCCACCATCCCGCCTGAGGATCCGCGCACCTACGCGATGATCCGCAAGGCCGACACCCTGGGCGTCTTCCAGATCGAAAGCCGGGCCCAGATGGCGATGTTGCCGCGCATCAAGCCGCGCAGCTTCTACGACCTGGTCATCGAGGTGGCGATCGTGCGGCCAGGGCCCATCCAGGGCGACATGGTCCACCCCTATCTTCGTCGACGCGAGGGCCTGGAGCCGGTGAGCTACCCCACGCCCGAGCTTGAGAAGGTTCTGGGCAAGACGCTGGGCGTGCCGCTCTTCCAGGAGCAAGCCATGCGCGTGGCGATCGAATGCGCCGGATTCACGCCAGGCGAAGCCGATCAGCTGCGCCGCGCCATGGCGACGTTCAAGATGACCGGCGGCGTCACGCACTTTCGCGACAAGCTGGTCGGCGGCATGGTCGCCCGGGGCTACGAGCAGGAATACGCCGAAAAGACCTTCTCGCAGCTTGAGGGGTTTGGGTCCTACGGCTTTCCCGAGAGCCACGCGGCCAGCTTCGCGCTGCTGGCCTACGCCTCGTCTTGGCTTAAATGCCACCACCCCGACGCCTTTTGCGCGGCGCTCTTGAACTCCCAGCCGATGGGCTTCTACGGGGTCTCGCAGATCGTTCGCGACGCGGTCGAACATGGCGTCGAGGTTCGGCCCGTGTGCGTCAACCGCTCGCGATGGGACTGCACCCTAGAGCCGATCGACCGGGACGGTCGCTTGGCCGTTCGCCTGGGTCTGCGGATGATCAAGGGTCTGGTCGACGAGGAGGCGGCGATCCTGGTGGCCGCGCGTGGTGACCAGCCCTACACCTCGATCGACGACCTCTGGCGGCGGTCAGGGCTGAAGCCGGGGATGCTTGGGAAGCTCGCCGAAGCCGACGCCTATCTGCCCAGCCTGCGCCTGCACAGGCGCGAAGCGATGTGGGCGATCAAGGCGCTGCGCGAGACCGCCCTGCCCTTGTTCGATCAGCCCGAGGCCAGCGAGCTCAACGAGCCGGCGCCGCAGCTGAAGGCCATGACCGAGGGGCGCGAGATCGTCGAAGACTACGGCAATCTTGGCCTGTCGCTGCGCCGCCATCCCCTGGCGCTCCTTCGCGCGGACCTCACCCGACAGCGCCGCGCGCCGTGCCGTTCGGTCGGCGAGGGCCGCGATGGCCACTTCATTCAGACCGCCGGCCTGGTGCTGGTGCGCCAGCGGCCAGGATCGGCCAAGGGGGTGATGTTCATCACCATTGAAGACGAGAGCGGCGTGGCCAATCTGGTCATTTGGCCAACGCTCTACGAGAAGCAGCGCCGGGTCATCCTGGGCGCCAGCTTGCTCGGTGTGGATGGGCGGATCCAGCGCGAAGGCGATGTGGTCCACCTTGTCGCCTACAAGGTCCATGACCTGGGCGACACCTTGGCGACCCTGCAGTCGCAGTCGGGTGATCAGGGTGGCATGGAATGGGCCCGCAAGAGCCGGAATTTCTGCTGATCGCAGCATTTGAAGTCGCGTAATTCAACCGCTGAAGGCCAGCTTCAGCGTCGGAACGCCGCCCCCAACGGCGAGTTGATCTCCTGCCCGCCCCTAACCAGGAGATCGTCATGCCCGATCAAACCAACGACCAAAACCGCAAGCCGCAGCAGCAGGACCAAAACCCTCAGCAGCGCACGCCCGAGCAACAAAACGAGCAGCGCGACAACCGCGCCGACAAGACCGGTGAGCGGGTCGACACCGACGGCGATGGCCGCACCCGTGACCCCAATGACACCCGACCCACCGATGACGGCGGTCGCGGCGAACCCGTTCAGCGCTGATCCGATTTGATCGAGTTGAAAGGCCGGGCCGAGCGCCCGGCCTTTTTCGTTGTGGCGGGACTGACCGGGTTCTGACCGCCCGGCGAGCTATTCGTCGCGCGCGGGCATCGGTGGCCGCAGCTTGTCGAAGAGATCCTGGTGTTCCTGGCCCCGGGTCGAGCGGGCCACGTTCAGGCGCACGTAGAGACCTTCGGCGCCGTGAGCACGGACGGCCAAATCCCAGTCGCGCGTCGCGTCCAACAGGCTGTTGACCGCACCGCAACCCATCACCTGGGGCGCAGAGCCGCGCCAACGGACATAGGCGAAGTTGCCCGCAGCCGAGGGGAGCCCGGCGGGGTCTTCGACCAGCTTAAAGCGGTAGGTCGCGCCAGAGGCGCCGGGTAGGTCAAGGGTTCGCTTCACAGCGTCATAATAGGCGCCGGCTTGAAAAAACTCACGCCTTCTGTCGCGCTGACTTCGCGTTAAGCGTTGGTTTGTAAGCGTGGATTTGTGCAGCCCGACCTCTCGATCTTTCTGCAGGCGGCCATGGATGTCGGCGTTGCCGACCGCCTGGCGGCGCTGCGTGACGACGTAGAGCGCGCGATCGACGACTTCCCGCCGGGCGGCGGCGGTTGGCGCGTCGCCTAGAGGGCCAACGCGCGCGCCTGCGAAGCCCCGATCTTGATCTGGTCGTGCGCCTGGTCGGCGTTCTTTGCGATGAGGACCCGTCGCGACGGGCCCGGATCATCCCGGTGGCCCGGTCTCTGAAAGCGCAATTTCCCGTGCTGGCGAAGTTGGCCAGCTAGCGGGCGCTCTTCTTCAAGAGCGCCATGGCCTCCAGCCGTGCGCAGGCGGCGTTGTGGGCCAGGGCGCTGTCACGCGAGCGCAGATACTCGACCGCGAAGGCGGCCACGGCTGCGTCTAGCGCTTTGGTGAAGGCGATGCGGTGGCGCGAGGCGCAGTGCGCCGCCTCCACCGAAAGGTCCTGGAAAAGAAACCGCGCTTGGGCCAGCGAGCCGCCGACGAGAGCGGCGATCTTCAGGACCTGGGCTTCGAAGCGGGCTTGGGTCACTGGGCTGGTCCTTTGCAGGGCCTCATCGTGGCCCATCGCATGTGCGCATGCTGCGACCTTAGCGGCTCTCGCGGCGGCGGCAAAGATCGCGCGAGGTTTGCGTCCTTGAGCCAAAGCGCTGCTGCAGCGTTCAGCTCCGATGACCTTCCGCGACCATCCCTTTTGTGATCAGCAAGCCGTTGGACCGGCGCGGCGATGAAGATCGCGACCTTCAACATCAACAACGTCGTTGGCCGGCTGGACAACCTCATCGACTGGCTGGCCCAGGAAGAGCCCGATGTGGTCTGCCTTCAGGAGCTGAAGGCCGAGCAAGGCGCGTTCCCGGCCCAGCCGTTGGAGCAGATGGGCTACCACGCCGCCTGGTCTGGCGAGCGGACTTGGAACGGCGTGGCCATCTTGGCCCGGGGCGCCGAGCCGGTGGTGACCCGCACGCGGCTTCCGGGCGAACGGGCGACCGCCAGGCCCGTTATATCGAGGCGGCCGTAGGCGGGGTGCTGATCGCCAGCCTCTATCTGCCCAACGGCAATCCAGCGCCAGGCCCCAAGTTCGACTACAAGCTGGCCTGGTTCGAGCGCTTTATCGAGCACGCCGCCGAGCTGATGGCCAGCGGGGCCCCGGTGGTGCTGGCCGGCGACTACAACGTCATCCCCACCGACGCCGACATCTACCCAAAGCACTCCTACGCCGGCAACGCGCTGCTTCGGCCCGAGAGCCGCGCGGCCTTTCAGCGCCTGCTGGGCCAAGGGTGGACCGACGCCTTGCGGGCGATGCACCCGGCGGGGCCGCTGTGGACCTTCTGGTCCTATCTTCGCAATCGCTGGGAGACCGACCACGGGATGCGGCTGGACCATCTGCTGGTGTCGACGAGCTTGGTCGATGACTTGGTGGCCGCCGGCGTGGATCGCTGGGTGCGGGGCGAGGAGAACGCCAGTGATCATGCTCCGACTTGGATCGTGCTCGACCGGTGAGCCAGATTCCCAAGATCCCAAGCGCCTATCCAACCACGCCCGATGGTCGCTACTTCGTGGTCAAGGGACGGCTGTGGCGGCTTTCCAATCCAGAGCTGGATCCGCAGGTTCGCGAAAGCCTGGTCAAGGCGCTGATGGACGCTCGACGCGAAGTCGGAGCGGCGGGGCGGCGCGGTGATGAAGAGGGCAAGGCGCTGGCGCGCTCTAGGGTGGATGAGGCCAAGCGAGGGCTCGGCGAGCGAGGGACTGTCTGGTGGTCGGACGGCGCACCTGATTTCAATCGTCGGCTTGTGAAGAACACGCCCTATGCGCAGTGGTTCGAGGCCTTGAGACGGATGGGGGAAGCCTCCCCGTGAGCTTGAGCCGCGAGGCTCAATCTACCCCCTCTGCGGGGACGCCCCCAGGCTGTGCTAAAAGTCGCAGCCGCCACGATCATATCGCAGCCGCTCAGGCGGCGCGGAGCGCCTCGATCAGCGGACAGCCTGGATCCTGCCCCGCGTCGCAAGCCCGCACCGAGTCGGCCAGCACCCGCTCCATCCGCTTCAGGTCGGCGATGCGCGTGCGCACGTCTTTCAGATGCGATGCGGCGAGGTTGCGCACCTCGGCGCAGGACGCGTGCCCGCCGCCTGCAAGGCCCAGCAGGGCGCGCACCTCGTCCAGCGTGAAGCCCAGCTCGCGGGCCCGTCGCACGAAGCCGAGGCGGCCCACGTCGTCCGCGCCATAGCTCCGGTAGCGGCCCCGCCGGGGCGGGGCCGGCATCAGGCCGATCCGCTCGTAGTAGCGGATCGTTTCGATGTTGCAGCCCGTGCGCCGGGACAGTTCGCCAATCGGAATCGCGGTATCCGCCATGCTGTTCGCGCCTCTCAATTTTGGGCTTGAGTCTGTAGTCGCTACAGATCGTATGTAGTGATCCTCAGCCCCCACGGGCAAGCTGCAGTCCTGATTGTAGCGTAGCTCTGACGGTTCCACGAAGTCGCCGAGGCTATTGCGATGCCCATCCAGAATCCCCTCACCCGCGCGGCCGACAAGGCGGGCGTCATCGGCTCGATCGTCACCGCCATGGGCTGCGCGGCGTGCTTCCCGGCTCTTGCGAGCCTTGGCGCCGCGCTGGGCCTTGGGTTTCTGAGCCAGTACGAAGGCGTCTTTATTCGTTACCTCCTGCCGCTGTTCGCCGTGATCGCCCTCGTCGCCAACGTGGTCGGCGGACTTCGCCATCGCCGGTGGCCGCGAATGGCGCTGAGCGTCATCGGGCCGATCTTGGTGCTGGCGGCGGCTTTGCTCATGGCCACCCGCGGTTGGCCGACGGCGTGGCTCCTCTATCCCGGACTGACCTTGATGGTGGTCGTCGCGATCTGGGATCTCGCTGCACCGCCTCGCAATGCGCCCGCGCCACCCCGCGAAAGGGCTGTTTCCTAACGTGATGGCGGAGTTGATCGGAAGGAGAGTCGACTTGTCAGAACCCAAAAGCGGCCGCAGTGCGTTGGCGCTAGGAGGCGTAGCCGCCATTCTGGCATCGACCTGTTGCCTCGGCCCGCTCGTCTTGGTCGCCCTCGGGTTCAGCGGCGCCTGGATCGGCAACCTGACCGCGCTGGAACCGTATCGTCCGTTGTTCATCGGCGCAGCGCTGATCGCCATGGTCTTCGCCTACCGCCGAATCTTTCGCCCGGCCCGCGCCTGCGAGCCCGGCGAAGTCTGCGCCGTGCCCAAGGTCAGGACCACCTACAAGGTCATCTTCTGGGCGGTCGCAGCGCTCGTCCTTGTCGCGCTGGCGTTCCCCTACGTCCTGCCCCTGTTCTACTGAAAGGAAGTCCCCATGAAGACGCTCGTCTCCCTGATCGCCCTGATGGGCGCGCTCAGCTCGCCCGCGTGGGCCGCGACGAAGACGGTCACCCTGGCGGTGCCCGGCATGACCTGCGCGGCCTGCCCGATAACCGTCAAGACGGCGCTTGCCAAGGTCGACGGCGTCGAGAAAACCGAGGTCAGCTTCGAAAAGCGCGAGGCCGTCGTCTCCTACGATGACGCCAAGACCACGGTCGCCGCCCTGACCAAGGCGACGGCGGGCGCGGGCTACCCGTCCACCGTGAAGCGCTGAGGAGCCTGCCCCGTGACCGCCGCGATCGCCCTGCGCATTGACGGAATGACCTGCGACTCGTGCGCCACGCACGTGAGGGAGGCGTTGGAGCGCGTCCCAGGCGTGCGCTCGGCCGCCGTCTCCTATCTGAAGGCGCGCGCGGAGATCGCGGCCGATGCGGGGGTTAGCTCCGAGGCCCTTGCGGCCACGGTCGCGACGCTCGGCTATCGCGCCTCGGTCGCCGACGCGGGCGGCGCGCAACGCGGCGCCGGCGGCGTCCCGCTGCACATCGCCGTCATCGGCAGCGGCGGCGCGGCGATGGCGGCGGCGCTGAAAGCCGTCGAGCAGGGCGCGAAGGTCACCCTTGTCGAGCGCGGCGTCATTGGCGGAACCTGCGTCAACGTCGGCTGCGTGCCGTCCAAGATCATGATCCGCGCGGCGCATATCGCCCATCTACGTCGCGAAAGCCCGTTCGATGACGGGATCGGGGCCTGTACGCCAGCGATCCTGCGCGAGCAGCTGCTGGCCCAGCAGCAGGCGCGCGTCGATGAGCTGCGGCAGGCGAAATACGAGACCATCCTGGCCGACACCCCGTCCATCACGGTGCTGCGCGGCGAGGCCCGCTTCGCGGACGCCCACAGCCTGCTCGTGCGCCAGTCCGACGGGGTCGAGCAACATGTGACCTTCGAACGCTGCCTAATCGCCACCGGCGCCAGCCCGGCCGAGCCGCCCATTCTGGGGTTGTCGGATACGCCGTACTGGACCTCGACGGAGGCCCTTGAGAGCGAGACCCTCCCATCGCGCCTAGCGGTGATCGGCTCATCGGTCGTCGCTGTCGAACTGGCCCAGGCCTTCGCTCGGCTCGGCAGCAAGGTGACGATCCTGGCGCGCCATACCCTGTTCTTCCGTGAGGACCCGGCCATCGGCGAGGCGGTCACGGCCGCCTTCCGCGCCGAGGGCATCGAGGTGCTGGAGCACACCCAGGCGAGCAAGGTCGCCTACGCCGATGGCGAGTTCGTCCTCGCCACCGGCCAGGGCGAACTGCGCGTGGACAAGCTGCTCGTCGCGACGGGCCGGGCGCCCAACACCCGGACGCTTGTCCTGGAGGCGGCCGGCGTCGCCGTCAACGCGCAGGGCGGCGTCGTGATCGACACGGCCATGCGCAGCAGCACGCCGCACATCTACGCCGCCGGCGACTGCACAGACCAGCCTCAGTTCGTCTATGTCGCGGCGGCGGCCGGAACCCGGGCGGCGATCAACATGACCGGCGGTGAGGCCGCCTTGGACCTGGCCACGATGCCGGCGGTCGTGTTCAGCGATCCGCAGGTCGCCACGGTCGGGCTCAGCGAGGCGGAGGCCCACCGCGCCGGGATCGAGACCGACAGCCGGCTCCTGACCTTGGACAACGTCCCGCGCGCGCTCGCCAACTTTGACACCCGCGGCTTCATCAAGCTGGTCGCCGAAGCTGGTAGCGGCCGGCTCATTGGCGTCCAGGCGGTGACGCCGGAGGCGGGCGAGATCATCCAGACGGCCGCGCTCGCCATCCGGGCGCGCATGACCGTCGGCGAGCTGGGCGACCAGCTGTTCCCCTATCTGACCATGGTGGAAGGCCTGAAGCTCGCGGCCCAGACCTTCTCCAAGGATGTGAAACAGCTTTCCTGCTGCGCCGGTTGAAGGTTCAGTTTGGGTGGCGAGCGGAGCGCGCGTGATGACGACGCCCACCTCACACGCTGAAGCCACCGGATGGCCCGTCGTCGAGTTTCGAGGCGGCGTGATCATCCCAGACTGGGGAGCGGTCACGACACCACAGGCCCAAAACGCCCTGAGGGCCGTCGTCGAGGCCTTCATCGGCCCCAAGTGGGATGGGCTGGATGAGACCGAGAGCCGAATCCACGGCATCGTCCTGAGCGCCTACGCCATGAGCGGGCACGCTCCGGAGGCCGCGGACGTCGCCGCCGGGGCCGGACTCGCCATCGCTGAGACCGACAGCGTGCTGCGGCGTCTGGCCGGGCGCGACCTCCTCATTCTCAACGTTGCCGGCCGGATAGGCGGCGCCTATCCGTTCACCGATGGTCCGACTGAGCATCACGTCGAGACCGGCGGGCTCTCCGTGGGCGCCATGTGCGCCATCGACGCGCTCGGCGTCGGGGCGATGCTGGAGCGCGACATCACCGTCCGCTCGGCGTGCCGTCAGTGCGCCCGTGCGCTCGCCATCCACACACGGAGCCACGGCCGCCAACTGGATCAGGTCGAGCCTTCGGGGATCGTCGTCTGGTCCGGCCATCGCTACGCCGCCGGTTGCGCGGCGTCTTCGCTCTGCACCCTGCAGGCCTTCTTCTGCGATGACGCTCACCTGGAGACCTGGCGCACGAACAGCCTGGCCGCCGGTCAGGACGGGGTGCGCCTGAGCCTGTCCGAAGCGCTGGAGGTCGGCCGCGCGATCTTCGCGCCGATGCGGATGGAGTTGCGGCCATGGCCTACGACCTGATCGTCATCGGCAGCGGCACGGCGGCCCAGGTTGCCGTTGCGAAGGTCCGCGCCGCCGGCTGGTCCGTCGCCGTGATCGATCACCGGCCGTTCGGCGGCACGTGCGCGCTCCGCGGCTGCGATCCCAAGAAGATGCTGGTAAGCGGCGAGGAAGCGATCGACGCGGCCAGGCGCATGGCCGGGCATGGCGTCGAAGGCGCCCTAGCGATCGACTGGCCCGGCCTGATGGGGTTCAAGCGGACCTTCACCGATCCCATCCCCGCCAAACAAGAACATCGCTACGCCGAGTTGGGCGTCGACGCCGTCCACGGGCTCGCCCGCTTCGCCGCCCCAGACACGATCGAGGTGGACGGCCGGACCTTGCAGGCCCGCCACGTGCTGATCGCTACCGGGGCGCGGCCGATCCCGCTTGGCATCCCGGGCGAGGGACTGGTCGTCACGAGCGACACCTTCATGGAGCTTGAACGCCTCCCGCGCCGGATCGTGCTGATCGGCGGCGGCTACGTCGCCGCCGAATTCTCGCACCTGGCGGCGCGCGCCGGGGCCGAGGTCACCATCCTGCAACGGCCTGCGCGGCTGCTGCCGAATTTCGATCCCGACCTGGTCGGCTGGCTCATGCCGCGCTTCCATGAACTCCGCATCGCCGTCGAGACCGGCGCTACGGTCACCCGTGTCGAGCCGGTCCAGGGCGGCCTGCTAGTCCATGCCAGCCGTCCGGGCGCGCCGGACCTCGCTGTCCCGGCCGAACTGGTGGTGCACGCCGCAGGCCGCGGGCCCGACCTCGACGCATTGGACCTCGCGGCGGGCCAGGTCACCGTGCGCGACGGCCGCATGCAGCTAAACGACCATCTGCAAAGCGTCTCCAACCCGCGGGTCTATGCCGCTGGCGACGCGGCCGGCGTCGGGCCGCCCCTGACGCCGGTCTCCAGCCACGACGCCAGGGTGGTGGCCGCCAACCTGTTGGACGGCACGTCGCGCAAGCCGGACTATCGCGGGGTCCCGAGCGTTGCCTTCACCGTGCCGCCGATCGCCGCAGTCGGACTCTCGGAGGCGGAGGCCCGTCGCCGCGGGCTGGTGTTCCGCATCAACGCCGCCTCGACGCCGGACTGGTTCACCGCCCGCCGCTTGGCCGAGCGGGTCTACGGCCACAAGGTGCTGATCGAGGAGCACAGTGACCTGGTCCTCGGCGCGCATCTTGTGGGGCCGGGCGCCGACGAGGTGATCAACCTCTTCGGCCTGGCGATCCGCCACGGCCTGACCGCCGCCGACCTTCGCTCCACCATGTTCGCCTATCCGACCGGCGCATCGGACCTGGGTTACATGCTGTAGCGCTCGCCAATGCCTTAGACTGAAGGCCCTCGGCCGATGTAGGAAAATCTCAGTGTACGAACGCAAGACTGTGACTACGTCTGTCCGAGAGGCGCGAACACTACTAGAATCTACACCTGATTCAGGCCTGCCCTGAGGTGTTCGTGAGCTTTATCGAAGGAACAGAACGCGGTCAGGCCAGCCTGCTTCCGCCTTGCCTCGACGATTATGTCGCCCCGGACGCGCTCGTGCGCATCGTCGATGCGTTCGTCGCCAGTCTCGACCTGACTGAACTGGGTTTTGGCCGCACCGTCGCCGCGTCCACCGGCCGTCCTGGTTACCGCCCGGGCGACATGCTCAGGCTCTATATCTGGGGCTATCTCAACCAGCTCCGATCCTCGCGCCATCTGGAACGCGCATGCACTCGCGACCTTGAAGCGCTCTGGTTGCTCCGCCGATTGGCCCCAGACTACCGCACGATCGCCGCCTTCCGGCACGACAACCCGGAAGCCATCATCGCTTCGAGCGCCGCCTTTATTCAGTTCTGCAGGGAAGCCGGCCTGATCAGCGGCCGTCTCGTCGCGCTGGATGGGACCAAGATGCGCGCGGTCGCCAGCTCCAAGAATATCGCCGGCGCAGATCGGCTTGCGCGCGACCTGGCGCACACGGAAAAGGAGATCGGCTACTACCTGGACCGGCTCGACATCATGGACGAGGCGTCGGCCAAGGGCTTCGACGATCAGCCGAAGCACCGCCAGGCGTTTACGGATGCAATCGCCGCTCTGCGCCGCCGAAAGGATCGTCTTGTGCGCCGCCAGCAGGTTTTGGCGGATCGCGATGAGAAGGTGCTCGTTTTCGGCGAGCCTGACGCCAAGCCTATGGGCTACGGCCGCGCGCCCAAGTTCCCTGCGTACAACATGCAAAGCGTCGTCGATGTCGACAGCGGACTGATCATTCATCACGACGTCGCCAACGAGGCGAACGACAGCCAACTCCTTCACCCCATGTCGCTGGCGGCGATGGAGGTGTTGGAGATCGACCGGCTCAAAATCCTGGCCGATGGCGGCTACTCGAACGCCCAGGCTGTCGCCGAATGTGAGCGTGACAACATCGAGGTGGCTGCGCCGATCAAGCGTGGCGCGATGAGCTCCGACTTCTTCCGGCCGATCCAGTTTACCTACGATGAAGTGTCCGACACCATCCGATGTCCGGCCGGCGAGACCCTGAGGCCGTCGGGCAAGCACACGCGCAACCGCGCCATCCGATACCGAACGTCCACGTGCAACGACTGTCGACTGAAATCCCGATGCACGCCCGGCGCCCAGAGGACGATCCATCGACTTTTCGATCAGGCGGCCCTCGATCGGATGGAGGCTAGGATCTACGCCGATCCGAGCTTGATGGTGACGCGCCGATGTACTGTTGAGCACCCGTTCGGCACGATTAAGCGAATGTCGGGCGGCGGCAGATTCCTCACACGAGGGCTCAGAGCGGTGAAAGCGGAGGCCGCGCTCTCGATCTTGGCTTTCAACATCCTCCACGCGGTGAACGCCTTCGGTGCGGAGCGTCTAACGCCAGCGGCCTGAGCCGCACGGCGCTTCGCTGCAGTCGCCGGTGCTCTGTGCCGCCGAGTTTTGGCACAGCCTGCCCCGCAACGCCCCGTCCGTGAATGCAGCGACGCCTAGTCGCCGTCCGGCGCCCCAAACAGCCTCACGACCAGGATGGCCTTGGGGTCACCGTCGTCGGCCAGTTCGAGCAGCTGGGGATAGCGGCGCTGCGGCGAGAAGATATCCAGGTGCGCCTCGTAGACGTCCGACCAGTCTTCGATATCGCCGGGCATGATTACCCGCATGTCTGGATCAAACCGTTGCAGCTGGCCGATCAGCGCGCCGACGGTCAGCGGGCCGTACGGCGAGCCGGCCCCCTCCCCTCTCGTCGAGCGACGCAGGTAGGCGACCAGGCGCCGCAGCCGGCCAAGGATGGGGCGCCTAGCCTTGCTCGGCGCGCCAGCCCGTAGGGCAATAGTGGTCATCGTGAGCTGCACAGGGGGGCTCCCGCGCCCGGCCGTGTCCCATCGCCCAGGGCCTCTACGGCCGTGGCGCTAAAGAGCGTCACCGCCGCCAGCGAGATCATCAAGGCGCGGTGCGGGCGGCCCGGCCGCGGGCGTGGAGCGGACCGCCCGGGCATGGTCAGTGCGCGCCGCGTTGGAGGTAGGCCTGCACGGCGTCAGCGGCATTGCCGGCCGCCTTGACCGCCCGCTCGAGGTCTTCGCGCGAGACGCCGAACTTGTCGCTCCAATAGCGGACCTCATAGTCCTCGCTCAGGCTGATCTTGGAGGCGTCTTGCGGGCCGGTCTTGGTCTTGTCGTCGGACATGGAAATCTCCTTTCCACCCCAACCGGCGCCAGCGACTCCGGGTTCCCCTCGCGGGCGTCAGGTCAGGCTTTCAGCCGCAGCCCTGGTCCACCCTGTTCGCCGGCTTCCAGGAAGACGACGCCGGCGACGTCCAACGCCGCGCGAACAGCTTCGACGTTGGCGGCCGCCCGCTGGGCGGTTCCGATCTTCGGGTCTTCCATGCGCCGAATGCTCATCAACGACAGGCCGGCAGCCTCCGCCAACTGGGGCTGGCTCCAGTCCAGCAGCGCCCGCGCCGCCCTGATCTGCCCGGCGGTCAGCAGCATGAGGAGAACATAAAATGTTCAGAATGGAGCATTTAAAGTTGTCCTGGCTATCGCGAGCGTAGTAGCAATCTGTTCTTAAGTGAACAGATGAGTTGAAGCCATGGCCTCACGTCGCAAGGCGGGAGACGCGGTCGCGCGCCTGCCTGCCCTCTCCCGCCGCGCCATCCTCGTCGGCGTCTCCGCCACTCCCGTTCTCGCCGCAGCGCCGAGCGGCGGTCCGGTCGACCCGATCATCGCGATCAGCCAGCACTGGCTGAAGGTCGACGCGGAACGAAACCGTCTGATGCTGGCCTGGGGCCAGTTGGAAGGCCGGTTCATGAAGTCCGATGGCTGGGGCGAGCTGTCGACGCAGGAGCGCACGGCAATCCGTGAGGGCGGACGGCTTGGCGAAATCAGCGCTCGGCTAGACCAGCTTGAGGCCGAGAGCGAAACGATCCTGGACACCTTGCCGACGGCGGCGGCCACCAGCGTCGAGGGCGTCGTCGCCAATCTGATGATCGTGATGACCCTGCTCTATCCGGACGATCACGAGATGACCCACGGAATGGTCAAACGGGCGATCGCCGACATCAAGGCGCTGGCGGGTCTTGATTGATGGACGCGCGTCCCTCCCGACCGAGCCCCGATCGCGAGTTGGCGCGGGTCTTCCTTCGCAATGCCGGCGGCTTCTTCCGCAGCGGTGACGCGACCGGCGCGCTCTATCCCGAACATGCGCTCTACGACTTCGCGATCGCCATCGAGCTGTCGCTCAAGGCCTTCCTGCTGTGGCGGGGTCTGACCGACGACTGGAACCGTCGTCACATCCGCCACGACCTGCGCAAGGCGCTCCGCTGCGCCCGGCGCGCGGGCTTGCGCGACATCCCTTCCGACCTGGAGGCGCTCGCCCAGGTTCTCAGCCCGGCTTATCAGCGCCACGCGATCCAGAGCCAGGCCGAGCAGCTCTTGGCGCTCATCAACGTCCCGACCGCCTGCGAGACCGTGCGCCAGCTGCTCGATCTGGTCGGAACCATCGTCGTGACGGAGGCCTCGTCGGCCACGGATCCTCATTGAGGCGTGGCTAAGGGGCCTTGGCCCCTCGCGCGCGGAAGACCGGCCTTGGGGTGTCCCCCACCTTCCGCCGGTGGCGTGCAGGTCGGGCGATCCCCCTCCCCTCTCCCGGTCGTCCCCTTGCTACCCCCGCCTCGCCGGCGGGCCGGGG
>Ga0209023_10000165_pt1 | contig 112150 bp, 107 predicted proteins | sample LakOneMetagenome_FD_187468 | JGI IMG/M metagenome (GOLD analysis project Ga0209023, IMG submission 187468) | Freshwater and sediment microbial communities from Lake Erie, Canada (SPAdes) (version 2) | ecosystem: Environmental > Aquatic > Freshwater > Lentic | place: Lake Erie, Canada...
CTGGAGAGCGCCTTCCTGCTGGCCTTTCACTATGACTGGTCGAAGGATGAGGAACTGGCGGAGGCCTTCGATTGCGCAACCGCCTCTGCCGCGCGCGCCATCGGGTTGGCCGAACATGGGCTTGCCGTGGGAGCACCCGCCAATTTCATGCTGGTGGCTGCGGAAACTTTGGCGGAAGCGGTGGCCGCACGGCCAAAGGACCGCATGGTCGTCAGGCATGGCCGGGTGATTGCCGAAGCGGGAAGGCTTGCCGCCGCCGTTCCGTAACCGCACTGTCACATCCGCGCGCTAGCCCATGCGGATGAACACCGGATTGATCGCATCGCTGAAACTCGCCACGGCACGCGTTGCCATCTTGGGCGGCTTCGGCTGGGTGCTGTTCACCAGAGCACAGCTCGTCATGCTGCCCGGCGAATGGATGCGCGATGCTTGGTATGCCGCGGGCTTCGTGGCGGTGCTGCTGGGGCTTCTGCTCTATCCCCGCCCCTATGCCGCGAGGGCGGGCGGCTTCACTTCATCCAGCCCCGGCAAATCCGGCCCCAGAGGTACGATCCCTGTGGGGTTCAGGGCCTTGATGGAATAATAACCGCGCTTGATGTGATCGATGCTCACCGTGCCGCGCACGCCGGGAATGGCGAGCACGCGCCGCATATAGGCCGAGAGGTTGGGATAATCGGCGATGCGCCGGAGATTGGCCTTGAACAGGCCGTGATAGGCGGCATCGAAACGCACCATCGTCACGAACAGACGCACATCAGTCTCGGTGAAGGCCTGCCCGAAAAGATAGGGTCCCTTGGCGAGCCGCTGCTCCAATTCGTCCAGCATCGAGAACACGCCCCAGAACGCCTCTTCATAGGCCTCCTGCGTGGTGGCGAAGCCGGTGCGGTAAACGCCATTGTTGAGCAGGGTGTAGATGCGCGTGTTCAGCGCCTCGATCTCCGCGCGGAGTGCTGCGGGGTAGAGATCGAACTGCGGTGAGGCCAGCGCACCGAAGCCGTCATTCAGCATACGGAGGATATCGGCGGACTCATTGTTGACGATGGTGCCCGTCCTTTTGTCCCATAGCACCGGCACCGTGGCGCGGCCGGTGAAATGCGGATCGGCCCTGGTGTAAATCTGGTGCATGTAGCTGGCGCCGTTGAGAGGGTCGGGCGTTGCGAAGCGCCAACCTTCATTGGTGACCTGCGGTTCAACCACCGTCACGCTGATCAGGTCTTCGAGCTTTTTCAGCGCCCGGCCCATGAGGGTGCGGCTGGCCCACGGGCAGATCAGCGCCACATAGAGATGATAGCGCGCCGCCTCGGCCTTGAAGCCGCCGGTGCCGGTGGGGCCAGCACTTCCATCCGGCGTCACCCAGTTGCGGAAGCTCGAGACCTGGCGCACGAAGCCACCCTTCTCGTCCTTGGCCTGTACCGGCTGCCAGTCGGCCACCCATTTCCCATCGACAAGCATTGAAAACTCCTCAAGCCTTCTTGAGCGTAATGGCAGTGCCCCACGGATCGGTGAGCGCCGTTCCAAAACGCTTCTCCGCCTCTGCGAACGCCGCATCATCGCGTGCAATGAGTTCAAAGCCCTTGAGGCCTGTCGCTGCATCGGTAACAGCGGGAGCGCCCCGGCTGTTCCAGATATTGGCGGCGATGTGGTGGTGATAGCCGCCGGTGCTGAGGAAGCTGGCGCTCGGCATGCGGTAGGTCATGTCGAAGCCGAGAAGCTGGGAATAGAATTTCTCCGCCTCAGGGATATTGCCCACCTGCAGATGGATGTGGCCGACGAAACTTCCGGCGGGGGCGCCGGTCCAGGGCGTATCGCCCGCGGTCTTCATCAGGTCCTCGATGTCCAGCGCTTCGGTGGTCATCTGGATTTGGCCGTCGACGACTTGCCAGCCCTTGTGGGGCCGGTCGGCATAGACCTCGATGCCATTTCCTTCCGGATCGCCCAGATAGATCGCCTCGCTGACGATGTGGTCCGACGCGCCCTGAAGCGGAATGCGGTTGGCCGCCACATGGCCGAGCCAGCGGGCGAGATCGCCGCGCGACGGCAGCAGGAAGGCGGTATGGAACAGGCCGGCCTCGCGGCGCGAGCGCTGGCGCACTTCCTTGTTTTCGATGAGTTCGAGAAAGGCGAGGCCGCCGGCGCCGAGCTTCACGGAGCCCGGCGCTTCCGAGATGACGCTGAGGCCGATCACCTGCTGGTAGAAGGCGCTCATGCGGGCGAGATCGCGCACCACGAGGGTGACGGTGCCGATGTGCAGCGGCGCGTTCCAGGCGATGCGTTCGGCGTCGGGACTGGTGGTTTTGGGCTTGTCGAGGACGGTCATGGTGTTCCTCCGGAATGGGATGATCCTCAGATGGACCTTTCCCAGACCGTTGTGAACGCCCCGGCGGAGGATGATATCCCTTCCAATCCGGAAATAATGCTACCAGCCCTTGTCCCACTCCGGATCGCCCCTGAAGCGCGACACCAGAAAATCCACCAGCACCCGCACTTTGATGGCGAGGTGCCGCCCCGGCGGATAAAGCACATGGATGCCGCGGGGTGCCGCCTCATGGGCGCGGAGCAGCGGCACGACGCGCCCGTCGCGGAAGGCGGGCCCCGCGATGAAGGTGGGGAGATAGGCGATGCCGAGATTTCCCGCAGCGGCGGCGAGGCAGGCCTCCGCATTGGAGAAGCGCAGGCGCCCGCTCACCGTCATGGTGGTGTCCTGGCCGCCGTCGCGGAAGCGCCAGAGGGTGGGTTCGCGCACATTGGTGTCGAGAATGCAGACATGGCGGGCCAGATCGGCGGGTTCGCAGGGTTCTCCATGGGCGTCGAGATAGTCCTGCGAGGCGCCGGGCAGGAGCCTCGCCTCGCACAGCTTCCGCGCCACGAGGCTGGTGTCGGCGGGATTGCCCACCCTGATGGCCGCGTCGAAGCCTTCATCGACAAGGCTGACGATCCGGTCGGAGAAGCTCACGTCGAGATCAATGTCCTGATAGGTGCGGGCGAAGTCCATGAGCACCGGGATCAGCTGGCTGGTGCCGAAGGAAACCGGAACCGTGAGCCTGAGCTTTCCCGTGGCCGCCCCCGACTGGCTTTTGACCGACTGGTCCAGCGCGTCGATCTCCTCCAGAAGATCGCGGATGCGCTCGAAATAGGCCTGTCCCACTTCCGTGGCCGCGATGGCGCGGGTGGTGCGGTTGAGAAGCCTGACGCCCAGCTCCTGTTCCAGCCGCGAGATCATCTTGGACGCCTGGCCTGAACTCGTGCCGAGGCGTTGTGCGGCGCGCGCGAAGCTTCCCGTTTCCAGCACCGCCACGAACATGCGGTCGCAATCCAGCCGTTCCATCTGGCCTCCAGTCGCCGGAGAGACTATCAGTTCGCCGCACATTCGCCAAAGCACGAGGAGAACGCCCATGACGCTGGAAAAAAAATCGGAAGTGAAAAGCCATGGCGGCGTGCAGGGCGTCTATTCCGCCATGAGCGAAGCCTGCCGCTGCCCGATGACCTTTGCCGTCTATGTGCCGCCGCATGCCAGGGGCATGAAGCTGCCGGTGCTGTGGTATCTCTCAGGCCTGACCTGCACCCATGCCAATGTGATGGAGAAGGGCGAATACCGCGCCGCCGCCACCAAGCATGGCGTCATCATCGTCTGCCCCGATACCAGCCCCAGGGGCGAGGGCGTGGCCGATGTGGCGGACAACTGGAAGATGGGCATGGGGGCTGGCTTCTACGTCGATGCGACGGAAGCGCCGTGGGCCGCCAACTACAGGATGTACAGCTATATCCGCGATGAACTGCCGGCCCTTATCGCCGCCAACTTTCCCGCTGACATGACGCGGCAGGCGATCACCGGACATTCGATGGGGGGCCACGGCGCGCTGATCATGGCGCTGCGCAATCCTGGCCGCTTCACCAGCTGCTCGGCCTTCGCCCCCATCGTTCAGCCCTCGACGGCCGGATGGTCGAAGCCCGCTTTCGAGGCCTATCTGGGCAAGGATGAAAAGCCATGGCGGCAGTATGATGCCGTGTCCCTGATCGAGGATGGCGCGCGTTTGGAGCACGTGCTGGTGGATCAGGGCAGTGCCGACTCATTCCTCAATGACGGCCTGCGCCCGTGGCTTCTGGAAGAGGCCTGCGCCAAAGCGGGAATGCCGCTGCATGTGAGGATGCAGGAGGGTTATGACCACTCCTATTATTTCATCTCCACCTTCATGGCGGACCATGTCGCCTGGCATGCCCGCTACCTTGGGGCGTCTTGAATAGTCCCGCTGTTTGCGCGACAGTCCGGCCCCCGATTTGATTTACCCATGAGGATGCCATGAAGACCCGCGCCGCCGTTGCCTTTGCCGCCGGAAAGCCGCTCGAAATCGTTGACGTCGATCTGGAAGGCCCGAAGGCCGGCGAGGTTCTGGTGGAAATCAAGGCCACCGGCATTTGCCACACAGATGAATTCACCCTGTCGGGCGCTGATCCCGAAGGCTTGTTCCCGGCGATCCTCGGTCATGAAGGGGCGGGCGTCGTTGTGGATGTGGGGCCGGGCGTCACCTCGGTGAAGAAGGGCGATCATGTGATCCCGCTCTATACGCCGGAATGCCGCCAGTGCCCGTCCTGCCTCTCGCGCAAGACCAATCTCTGCACCGCCATCCGCGCCACGCAGGGGCAGGGTGTGATGCCTGACGGCACCTCGCGCTTCTCCTACAAGGGGCAGAAGATTCATCACTATATGGGCTGCTCCACCTTCTCGAACTATACCGTGCTGCCAGAGATCGCGGTGGCCAAGGTCAACGAGAAGGCGCCCTTCGACAAGATCTGCTACATCGGCTGCGGCGTGACCACGGGCGTGGGCGCGGTGCTGAACACCGCCAATGTGGAAACGGGCGCCACCGCCGTCGTCTTCGGCCTCGGCGGCATCGGCCTCAATGTCATTCAGGGATTGAAGCTCGCGGGCGCCGACATGATCATCGGCGTCGATCTCAATGACGGCAAGAAGGAATGGGGCGAGCGCTTCGGCATGACCCATTTCGTCAACCCCTCGAAGATCGAGGGCGACCTCGTGCCCCATATCGTCAACATGACGAAGCGGGGCGCTGACCAGATCGGCGGCGCTGACTATACCTTCGACTGCACCGGCAATGTGAAGGTGATGCGCATGGCGCTCGAATGTTCGCACCGCGGCTGGGGCCAGTCGATCATCATCGGCGTGGCGGGCGCGGGGCAGGAGATTTCAACCAGGCCATTCCAGCTTGTGACGGGCCGCGTCTGGAAGGGCACGGCCTTCGGCGGCGCGCGCGGCCGCACCGATGTGCCCAAGATCGTCGACTGGTACATGAACGGCAAAATCCAGATCGACCCGATGATCACCCACACGCTGAAGCTCGAGGACATCAACAAGGGCTTCGACCTGATGCATGAAGGAAAGTCGATCCGCAGCGTCGTTGTGTTCTGACGGGAGGCCAACATGATCGAACCGCTCAATGCCCTGCTGCGCAATGTCAGCGTGCCGTTCAGCCAGGCGCACGCCATGCCGCCCAGCGTCTATACCAGCGCCGCGTTCAATGCGGCGGAGGTCTCGGGCATCTTCGCCCACGAATGGATTTGCCTGGGCCGCGCCAGCGCGCTGCCCAATCCCGGCGACTACATGACCTATGAGCTGGCGGGCCAGCCGATCTTCGTGATGCGCGACAAGGATGGATCGCTCAGGGCGCAATCCAATGTCTGCCTGCACCGCATGTCGACGCTGCTCGAAGGCAGCGGCAACAAGCGCTCGATCACCTGCCCCTATCACGGCTGGACCTATAATCTCGACGGCACGCTCAGGGGCGCGCCCGCCATGACGCACAATGAGTGCTTCGACAAGACGCAATACCGCCTGCCGCAGCTCAAATGCGAGAACTGGCTGGGCTGGATCATGGTGTCGCTCAACCCCGATGCGCCGCCCGTTTCCGAACAGCTTGGCGAGGTGGAGGGGCTGATCGCCGACTATGGCATGGCGGACTACGTCGAATCCTTCCGCGAGACTCACATCTGGGACACCAACTGGAAGATCCTCGCCGAGAATTTCATGGAGAGCTATCATCTCCCCGTCTGCCATGCCGGCACCATCGGCGGGTTGTCGCGGCTTGATGACATGATCTGTCCCGCGGGCAGGCGCGCTTTCAACTATCACACTATCCTGAAGGATGATCGCCTCAAGATCGCGCTGGCGCATCCCAACAATACGCGGATGACCGGCGATCGGCGGCGCACCACCTTCCTGCTGGCAGTCTATCCGAGCCTGCTCATCACGCTCACCCCCGGCTATTTCTGGTATCTCTCGCTCCATCCCCATGGCCCCGGCCAGGTGCGGATCATTTTCGGCGGCGGGCTTTCACCCGATTTTGCCAACGCGCCGGAAGCTCAGGAACATTTCGCCCAACTGAAAGTGCTGCTCGACGAAGTGAATGTCGAAGACCGGGGCTGCACCGAGCGCGTGTTCCGGGGCGTGAGTGCGGGGGCTGCGAAGGCAGGCCACCTCAGCCATCTCGAGCGGCCGAACTTCGACTTCGCGCAATATATCGCCGAAAAGCTGGGAGGCTTTGAGCGCCACTTCGATCCCTTGCCGATGGCCGCTGAATAGTGAAGATCGCGCTCGACCCGCATATGCACCGGCATCTGCCGCTGACCGAGCTGCCGCGCCTCGCGGCGGAACTGGGCTATGAATATCTCGAGCTTTCGCCACGGCCCGATTTTCTTGCCTGGTGGGTGCAGCCGCGCGCCTATCCCGAACGGATGCGGGAGTTCAAGACATCGCTCAAGGATCATGGCGTGAAGATTGCCTCGCTGCTCCCCATGTACCGCTGGGCGAGCCCGCATGAGGATGAGCGCAAGGCCGCTGTCTCCTACTGGAAGAAGGCCATCGAGATCGCTGTCGAGATGGGCGTCGACACGATGAACTCGGAATTTGGCCGCGGGCCATCGCCCGATCGCGCCAGCCTTTCCAATTGCTGCGGCGGGCATCATTCGGTGGAATCGAGCGAGGCCGCGTGGTGGCGTTCGATGGAGGAACTGGTGCCGGTGTTCGAGCGCGAGGGCATCAACCTCCACATCGAGCCGCACCCGGAAGACTGGGTAGAGACGCTGCACCCCGCCGTCGACATGATCCGCGTGATCAACTCCAAGAATGTGAAGTTCCTCTATTGCGCGCCGCATACGTTTTATTTCGGCGATGACATGGCGGGGATGATCCGGGATTGCGCGCCCGTGCTGGCGCATGTGCATGTAGCGGACACGCTGAACCACAAGGCCTCGTCAGGGCTTCGCTACATCGTCAACCCGCCCGGCGCCAAGGTGACGGTGCACCAGCATCTCGACATCGGCCAGGGCGAAGTGAACTGGGATCAATTCTTCGGCACGCTGGCGGAAGTGAAGTTCGATGGCATCGTGACGGCCTGCGTTTTCGCCTGGGAAGACAGGGCCGAGGACTCCAGCCGTTTCATGCGCAAGGAAATCCAGCGCTACGTCGACAAATACTGGAAATAGCCGTCATTCATCCTGCAGCATGAAGCGGCTGCGCGCCGCTTGCACGCGCGCCGCGATGTGATGATAGACATCGGCCACCCGGCGCGTGTCATGCGTATCGGGATGCGACATCAGCCAATAGGTGCGGGTGAAGCGGCTGGCCGGCAGGACACGGACGAGCTCGGGATAGTTCATCGCCGCATAGTCATGCAGGATGCCGATGCCGTGGCCTTCCCGCACCGCCTCCATCTGCGCCACCACGCTGCCGCACTCATAATGGCGCTGCATCAGCTTGCCGAGCTCCGCCGCGTAATCGAGCGCCCGGCTGTAGACGAAATCCTCGACATGGGTGACGAAGAGCCGGCCCGCCAGATCATCGGCTGAGCGGATCGCCCCATGCTTTTTCAGGTGCGATTTGGCGGCATAGACGCTGAGTGAATAATCAGTGAGCTTGCGGATGATGAGGCGGCCCTGCTTCGGGCGGTCCAGCGTCACCACGATGTCGGCCTCGCGCCTGGACAATGAAAAGGTGCGGGGCAGGGGCACGAGCTGGATGGTGAGGCCGGGATGCTGCTCCGCCAGCGCCCCCAGTTCCCGCGCGAGGAAATAATTGCCCAGGCCATCGGGCGCGCCGACGCGCACCGTGCCGGTGAGGGAGGCTTCCGTGCCCGATAGCCGCGCCCCCGCACGAAGCAGCTCCGATTCCACTTTTTCCGCACTCTCAAGCAGTGCCTCCCCGGCTTCGGTGAGCGTGCAGCCGTTGGTCTGCCGTTCGATGAGCTTTGTGCCGAGGTCTTCCTCAAGGGCGGTGATCTGCCGGCCCACGGTGGCATGGTTCAGCCCGAGCTGATGTGCTGCGCCCAGCAATTGCCTGGCGCGCGCTACGGCGAGGAAAATGCGGATCCGGTCCCAGTCCATGGTGGGATGATAGAATTTGCACAACCAAAGTGCAAGACTTTGCATTGATGTGCATTTTTGAAAGGAGCAGAAGACTGCATCACAATCGGAGGAAAACCATGGCAACCCAGATCACCCATCACGTCGGCGGCAAGGCGTTCACAGGCGCAAGTACCCGCACGGCGCCCGTCTTCAACCCGGCCACCGGCGAGCAGACCGGCACCCTCACCTTGGCCAGCACGGCGGATGTGAATGCCGCAGTGGATGTCGCGCGCAAGGCATTTCCCGGCTGGGCCAACACCACGCCGCTCCGTCGCGCCCGCATTCTCAACAAGTTCCTGCGCATTCTCGAGGAGCGCACCGATGAGCTGGCCGCCGTTGTTTCGGCTGAGCATGGCAAGGTGTTTTCCGACGCCAAGGGCGAAGTGCAGCGCGGCATCGAGGTGGTGGAATTCGCCACCGGCGCGCCGCAGCTTCTGAAGGGCGAGATCACCGAAAATGTCGGCACCCGCGTTGACAGCCATGCGGTGCGTCAGCCGCTGGGTGTCGTCGCCGGCATCACGCCCTTCAATTTTCCGGCCATGGTGCCGATGTGGATGTTCCCCGTGGCACTTGCCGCCGGCAACTGCTTCATCCTGAAGCCTTCGGAGCGCGATCCTTCCGCCTCGCTGCTCATGGCCAAGTGGCTGGAAGAGGCGGGTCTGCCGCCCGGCGTTTTCAACGTGGTGCATGGCGACAAGGAGGCTGTGGATGCGCTGCTGCACAGCCCCGGCGTCAGCGCCATCAGCTTCGTCGGCTCAACACCGATCGCGCGTTATATCTATGAAACCGCCGCCCGCACCGGCAAGCGCTGCCAGGCGCTGGGGGGAGCGAAGAACCACATGATCATCATGCCGGACGCCGACATGGATCAGGCCGTCGATGCCTTGATGGGTGCGGCCTATGGTTCGGCTGGTGAGCGCTGCATGGCGATTTCCGTTGCCGTTCCGGTGGGCAAGGCCACTGCCGACAAGCTGATGGCCAAGCTCGAGCCGAAAATCCGTGCGCTGAAGATCGGCCCCGGCACTGATCCCGAAGCCGAGATGGGCCCGCTCGTCACCAAGCAGCATCTCGACAAGGTGCGGGGCTATATTGATGCGGGCGTGGCCGAAGGTGCGAAGCTCGTGGTCGATGGCCGGCCGCTCAAGCTCCAGGGCTATGAGAACGGCTATTTCATCGGCGGCACGCTGTTCGACAACGTGACCACCGACATGAAAATCTACAAGGAAGAAATCTTCGGCCCCGTGCTCTCCGTCGTCCGCACCGAAAGCTATGACGCGGCGGCGAAGATGATCAACGATCATGAGTTCGGCAACGGCACGGCGATCTTCACGCGCGATGGTGACGCGGCGCGCGAATTCGCCAACCAGATCCAGGTGGGCATGGTGGGCATCAACGTGCCGATCCCGGTGCCGATGGCCTTCCACTCCTTCGGCGGCTGGAAGTCATCGCTGTTCGGCGATCATCACATGCATGGGCCGGAGGGCATCCGCTTCTATACCCGCCTCAAGACCATCACCACGCGCTGGCCGACCGGCATCCGTGCCGGTGCCGAGTTCGTGATGCCGACAATGCGATAGGACTATTCAGGCCGGCGCGGGGCGATCAAAACCTTGATCCCCGCGTCGGTCAGCATCTTGTGATTTGCGTCTGACAAGCCGTCGTCCGTTACCAGCGTGCCGATGCGGTTGAGGTTCATCACCTGGTGCCGCGCCCTGAGCCCGAATTTGCGGCTGTCAGCCAGGACGATCACCTCGTCGCAGCGGGTGATAAGCTTCTCGGTTTCGCGCACGATCAGCGGATGCGATTCGAACATGCCCGCCGATGTGATGGCCTGCGCCCCCAGAAAGAACTTTGACGCATAGAATTCCGGTGGCCCCGCCGTCGCCGAATAGATGACACCAGGTTCCCGGTAGAGATCGCCGCCCGCCACGGTGACTTGGCACGAGCCTTTCTGCCACAGGGCGGCGGCCATCGGCATCGAATTGGTGTAGATGCGCAGGTTGCGATTGGCGATCAGCAGCGCGAAGAGATGGCAGGTGCTGCCGCCGTGGATGATCAGCGCATCGCCATCGCGCACCAGCTTCGCGGCTTCCTCGGCGATGGATTTTTTTGCTGCAACGCCGAGCATCTGATTTTCTTCGAACGGCTTTGCCGCCAAACGCTCAAGCGCGCTCAAATGTTCAGCTGCTGCAATGCCGCCGAACACCTTGCGCACCGCGCCTGTCTCATGAAGCTTCTGGATGTCGCGCCGGATGGTGGCGGGCGAAGCATCGACAATCGTTAGAAGATCGCGCACCGACGCGAAGGGCCGGTCTTTCAGGAAATCGAGCATCAGGCGATGCCGATCCGTCTCAGTCATGGAGTCCTCCCGTCATGAGTGAAATTCGTCAATTGTGCATTGCGGTCGTCATGAAATACTCATGAACTAACTCACTTGACGTTATTTACTCACGGATGTTTATTATTGCTCATCAATGACGGGCTGTAAACGGCCCGCGAGATGGGAGCCGCAGACACGATGACGGACGGGATGCCGGAAAGCCCCCTGCTTGAGCTGAAAGGCGTTTCCAAGTCCTTTGCCGGAATCCGTGTACTGACGAATGTCGATTTCGACATGCGCCCCGGCGAAGTCCACGCGCTGATGGGCGAGAATGGCGCGGGCAAATCCACGCTGATCAAGATCATCGCCGGGCTGCACCAGCCGGGCAGCGGCGAGATGCAGGTGAACGGCAAGCCGGTGACCTTCGCCTCGCCGCGCGAAGCCCATGCGGCGGGCATCGCCACCGTGCATCAGGAACTGCTGCTCTTTCCCGAACTGACGGTGGCCGAAAATATTTTTCTGGGCCAGGCGCCGCGCACGAAACTCGGCGCGCTCGACTGGGCCGCCATGCGGAGCCGTGCCCGCGCGCTCCTGGATGATCTCGACAGCCGGGAACTGGATGTCGACCAGAAGGTGGGCAGCCTCTCCGTGGCGAACCGCCAGCGGGTGGAAATCGCGAGAGCCCTTTCGCAGGATGCGCGCATCGTCATCATGGACGAGCCGACGGCGGCGCTGGCGGAGGCCGATGTGCAGCGCCTTATGGCCATCGTGCGGAAGCTGAAAGCCCGCGGCGTAGCCATTGTTTATGTCAGTCATCGCATGCCGGAAATCTTTGCTCTTGCTGACCGCGTGACGGTGCTGCGCGATGGCGCCCATGTCGGCACCAAGGCGATTGGCGAGGTGGATGAAAACCAGCTTGTCGCCATGATGGTGGGCCGCGCCATCGACCGGCTCTATCCGCAAGGCCATGGCGAAGCGGGGGCGGCGGCGCTGGAATTGCGCGGCGTCTCCTATCGCGCTGTGATCCGCGATATTTCCTTCACGCTGAAGCGCGGTGAAATTCTGGGACTGGCGGGCCTCGTCGGCTCCGGCCGCACCGAAACGGCGCTGACGATCTTCGGCATCACGCCCGCGACCGCTGGCGAGATTCTTGTCGATGGCAAGCCTGTGAGCATCGCAAGCCCCGAAAAGGCACGCGACCTGGGCATCGCCTATGTGCCGGAGGATCGCGGGCTTCAGGGCCTGATCCGCATGCAGACGATCGAGGACAATATCGCACTCGCCGGTTTGAAGCGCCTGACGCGCGGGCTGTTCATGGATACGGCGCGGATCCGGCAGGACGCGGTTGAGGCGATCAGGCGTTTCGGTATTCGCGCGCGGGGGCCGGAACAGCTGGTGCGCCAGCTCTCGGGCGGCAATCAGCAGAAGGTGGTGCTGGGAAAATGGCTCGCCACCAGTCCGCGCATTCTCATTGTCGATGAACCGACGCGCGGCATCGACGTGGGTGCGAAAGCTGAAATCCACGTGCTGATGCGCAAGCTCGCGGACGAGGGCATGGCGATCCTGATGATTTCCAGCGAACTGCCCGAGGTTCTGGGCATGAGCGACCGCGTGCTGGTGATGAACAGTGGCCGCATCGCAGCGGAATTCCCGAGAGCCGAAGCAACGCCCGAAGCCGTGGGACAGGCGATGATGACGCACGCAGGCGCGGCGGGGCGGGCGGCATGACCGATATGGCGCTGCCAATGGCGAGCCGTTCACCTTTGCGCCGCTTCATCGGCGCCTACGGGCAGGAGCTCGTCGTGCTGCTGGCCATCGCAGTGCTGTTCGTGGGCGTCGGCCTCTATAATCCGCGCTTCCTCTCCAACACCAACATCAATTCGATCTTCGCCGGCAACGCCTATATCGCCGTCGCCGCCATCGGCATGTCGATGGTGATCATATCAGGCCATATCGACGTGTCGGTGGGATCGCTCATCGGCGTGATCGCCACCATCGCCGGCACGCTGGCGGTGAACCATTATCCGATCTGGCTGTGCTGGCTCATCCCCATCCTGTTCGCCATGGCGGTGAATGCGGGCGTCGGCGCGCTCGTCGCCTATACGAAAATCCCATCGATCGTGGTGACGCTCGGCATGCTGTCGATCCTGAAAGGCGGCCTGATCAGCGCTACGGCGGGGGCGTGGATCAGCGACCTGCCGCCGGGATTCATGATCGCCCAGATGCGGCTGTTCAACCTTCCCTCGGCCGTCTGGTTCATGGTGATCCTGACCATTCTTGCCGCGATCTTCATGCGCTACACGGCCTTTGGCCGCGCCATCTATGCGGTGGGCGGCAACCCCGAAGCGGCGCGCGCGGCAGGGCTTAACCCCGAGCGCACCGTGGTGGGCGTCTTTACGCTGCATGGCTTTTTCGCCGGAATTGCCGGCATCCTCTATGCGACGCAATTGCAGGTGATCCAGTCCACCGTGCCGCCCAATCTGGAGCTGACCATCATCACCGCCTCGGTGATCGGCGGTGTTTCGATCCTGGGCGGCACGGGCACGGTGATCGGCTCGACGCTGGCCGCTATTCTCTTCGCGGCGATCAACTCCTCGCTGGTGTTCCTCAATGTCTCGGCCTACTGGCTGCGCTCGGTGCTGGGGCTCATGATCCTTGCCACCGTGCTGGCCGACATGGCGCGCCGCCGGAGGTCCACATGACCGCCTCGAAATGGCTGCGCCATGAAACGATCCTGGCCGCGCTCACGGTGCTGGCGCTGATCGTGTTGGCCTTCCAGTCCGACAAGTTCTTCACCGCCGAAAACCTGCTGAACCAGGGCCGCCTGATGTCGGAAGTGGGTCTGGTGGCGCTGCCCATGACCTTCGTGATCGTGACGGGCGGCATTGATCTCTCGGTCGGCTCGATCCTGGGGCTCACGGCGATCCTGCTCGGCGTGTTCTGGCATAATGTCGGGATGCCATTGCCGCTGGCGATGGCGGCGGCGCTCGCCTGCGGCACGTTGGCGGGATTCGGCAATGGCTTGATCATCACCCGGTTCAATGTGCCGCCGCTGATTGCCACGCTGGGCACGCTGGCGCTTTATCGCGGGCTTGCCGAAGGCATCAGCCAGGCGCGCTCGGTGCGGGGCTACCCCGAATGGTTCTTCTTTTTCGGCCAGGGCGAGGTGCTGGGCGTTCCCTTCCAGCTCTGGATTCTCGGCATCGCCACGGTCATCGCGGCGGTCATCCTCGGCATGACGCCTTTTGGCCGCGCCACCTATGCGATCGGCGCCAATGAGGTGGCGGCGCGTTTTTCCGGCATTCGTGTGAACGCCACGAAATTGTGGATCTATACCGCCGCCGGATTCATGTCGGCGCTGGCGGCGATCATCTTCGTCTCGCGCGTCACCACCACGCGCTCCGATATGGGCACAGGCCTTGAACTCGACGTGATCACTGGCGTGGTGCTGGGCGGCACGTCGATTTTCGGCGGCCGCGGCACCATCATCGGCACGGCGCTGGGGCTGATCCTCATTCAGGCGCTGAAGAACGGCCTGGCGCTGTCGGGCGTGAAGGGAGACGGCACCATTGTCGTCATCGGCGTGGTGCTGATCGGCGCCATTCTCGCCGGTGCTATTTTTGACAGGAACAGAGGCGGCTGAAACTGGGAGGTATCCCCCGAAAGCCAACCGCCAGTGGCTGGGGATGAATGGGAGAAGAGACCATGAAGAGAATGACACTGGGCGTGCTCCTGGGGCTGGGCCTCATGAGCGGAACGGCGCTGGCGGCTTCGGCCTGGACCGGCGGCGACGATCAGGCGACCAATCCGCTGGCCTGTGACGGAACACCGGCTGCCGCCGCCTCCATGCCCTATGATGGCGGACAGCCCACCGGCGCGCCCGACCGTGCCGGCAAGAAGATCACCGTGGTGGACGTGCCGAAGCTGATCGGCATCGGCTATTTCAACGCCACCTCCAAGGGCATCGCCGACGCTGCCAAGGAACTGGGCAATGTCGATGCCAAGACCGATGGGCCCACCAAGGCCAACATCGACGAACAGATCACCTTCCTCGACAACTACATCACGAGCGGCGTGGACGGCATTCTCTTCGCCGCCAATGATCCCGTCGCCATTGCGCCGGTGCTGAAGAAGGCGCTGTCCAAGGGCATCAATGTCGTGGGCTATGACGCCAACTCGACGCCGGACGCGCGCCAGTGGTTCGTGAACCAGGCGCAGTTCAACGGCATCGCCAAGGCGCTGGTTGACAACATGGCGAAGGAAATCGGCGAGGATGGCGCGTTCGCCATCGTCACCTCGACCTTCACCACGCCCAACCAGGCGCGCTGGATCGCCGAAATGGCCGCCTATCAGGAGAAGTGCCATCCCAAGATGAAGTGGCTGGAAACCGTGGAAGCGCAGGAAGACAACAACCTGTCCTTCAACCAGGCGACCACGCTCATCAACAAATATGGCGACCAGCTGAAAGGCATTTTCGGCATGACGTCGGTGGCAACGCCGGCTTCCGCTGAAGCGGTGACGCAGGCCAACATGTGCGGCAAGATCGCCGTCGTCGGCCTCGCCACGCCGAACGCCATGAAGCCCTATGTGGCGAAGGATTGCGTCAAATCCGTCGTGCTGTGGAACCCCGTCGATCTGGGTTACGCCGCCATGTATGTGCTGCGCGCCGCAGCCGATGGCACGCTGAAGCCGGGCGCCACGTCGGTGAAGGCCGGCAAACTGGGTGAACTGCAGGTGATCAACGGCTCCGAGATTCTGCTCGGCGCACCCTATACCTTCACCAAGGAAAACATCGGCCAGTTCGACTTCTGATCTTTTTTGAAACGCAACGCGCTGCGCCGGGCCTTCCGGCGCAGCATCATCAACAAGCGAGACCGATCCATGGATAATTCCATCACTGTTCCCTCCCTCTGGGATGATGCCAAGGCCGCAAAGCTCGATGAGCCGGGCCTCTTGCTCTACCGCTCCAACCTCTTGGGCGCGGATCTTCGCATCACCAATTTCGGCGGCGGCAACACCTCGGCGAAGGTCGAGATGGTGGACCCTCTCACCAGGAAGAAGGCGGACGTCTTGTGGGTGAAGGGATCGGGCGGCGACATCGGCTCGATGAATCTCGATGGTTTCGCAACACTCTACATGGACAAGCTCGAAAGCCTGAAAGGCCTCTACAAGAGCCTCGATCAGGAAGACGAGATGGTGCACAACCTCAACCACTGCACCTTCAACCTCAATCCGCGCGCCGCCTCAATCGACACCTGCCTGCACGGCTATGTGCCTTACAAGCATGTTGACCATGTGCATTCCGATGCGGTGATCGCCATTGCGGCGTCGAAGGATCAGGAACGGCTGACGAAAGAAATCTTCGGCGGCGAAATGGGTTATCTGCCCTGGCAGCGCCCCGGCATCGACCTCGGCATCAAGCTCGGCCAGATGGCGAAGGATCATCCCGAATATGTGGGCGTGGTCCTGGGCAGCCACGGCCTCTTCACCTGGGCCAACGACGCCAAGACCTGCTACGACACGACGCTCCGCATCATCAACAAGGCAGCGCTGTGGCTGGAGCGCAACCGCAAGAAGCCGTCCTTTGGCGGCGAGAGGGTGAAGACGCTTTCGGAGTCGGAGCGCCGCGCCGCCGCCATCCGCCTGATGCCGGAAATCCGCGGCCGCATTTCCAAAACTGAGATGAAGTCCGGCCATTTCACCGATGCGCCGGAAGTTCTGGAATTCGTCAACTCGAAGGAACTGGATGCGCTGGCGCCGCTCGGCACCTCATGCCCCGATCATTTCCTGCGCACGAAAATCCGCCCGCTGATCATTCCGCATGATGCCGATGCAGCGGCGCTTGACAGGCTGATCGAAGGTTACCGCAAGGATTATGCGGCCTATTACGAGGCCTGCAAGCACGCGAATTCACCGGCCATGCGCGATCCCAATGCGGTGATCTATCTGGTGCCGCAGGTCGGCATGTTCTCTTTCGCCAAGGACAAGGCGACGGCGCGCATCGCGGCGGAATTCTATATCAACGCCATCAATGTGATGCGGGGCGCCAATGGGGTCAGCGCCTATCAGGGCCTACCGGCGCAGGAGGCCTTCAACATCGAATACTGGCTGCTGGAGGAAGCAAAGCTCCAGCGCATGCCGAAACCCAAGAGCCTCGCGGGCCGTGTCGCGCTGGTGACGGGAGGTGCGGGCGGCATCGGCTCGGCCATTGCCTCGAAGTTGCTTTCGGAAGGCGCCAATGTGGTGCTGGCCGACATCGACCAGAAATCGCTGGATGAGGTGACGGCGGGCTTTGCCAGGACCTATGGCAAGGACAATGTGCGCGGCGTCCTCATGGACGTGACCAGCGAGAATGCGGTGATCGAGGCGATTAACGCCGCGATCCTCACCTATGGCGGGCTCGACATTGCCGTCAACAATGCCGGCATCACGCTGGCGGCGGCGGTGGAGGACACGACACTCGATCTTTGGAACAAGAACATCTCGATTTTGGGCACCGGCTATTTCCTCGTTGGCCGCGAGGCCTACAAGCTGATGAAGCGCCAGAACCTCGGTGGCTCGATGATTTTTATCTGCTCCAAGAATGCCGTGGCGGCCTCGCCCGGCGCTTCCGCCTATTGCTCGGTGAAGGCGTCGGAACTCCATCTGGCGCGCTGCATGGCGCTCGAGGGCGCGCCCTCGGGCATCCGCGTCAATGTGGTGAACCCCGATGCGGTGCTGCGTGGCTCGAAGATCTGGCAGGGACCGTGGCGGCAGCAGCGCGCCGCCTCCCTCAAGATCACCGAGGATGAGCTTGAGGAGCATTACCGCAAGCGCTCTCTGCTGCAGCGCTCGGTTTATCCGGAAGACATTGCCGAAGGCGTCTATTTCTTCGCCAGCGATCTCTCCAACAAGTCCACCGGCAATTTCCTCAACATCGATGCGGGCAATGCCGCGTCCTTCACGAGGTAAGCCCCATGTCCTTCTCGATCAGCGCGGATTTCATCGGCGAACAGAACCGCAAGAGCGAAGCAGCGCTTGCCGAGGACTATGCGCATCTGGGCCGGCAGCTGGCGCGGCGCGGCATCGATATCGAGGCGGTCACGCAGCGCGCCATGGCCTATGCCGTGGCGGTGCCGACCTGGGGCGTCGGCACCGGCGGCACGCGCTTCGCGCGCTTTCCGGGGCCGGGGGAGCCCCGCCACCTCTTCGACAAGATCGAGGATTGCGGCGTCATCCATCAACTCTCCAGGGCCACGCCCACCGTGTCACCGCATATTCCGTGGGACAAGGTTTCGGACTACTCGGCCCTCCGGCAGGCGGCAGCGGCGCAGGACCTTGGCTTCGACGCCATGAACTCCAACACCTTTCAGGATCAGAAAGGCCAGAAGCTCTCCTATAAATTCGGCTCGCTCAGCCATGCTGATAGCGATACACGGCAGCAGGCCATTGAGCACAATCTCGAATGCATCGACATCGGCAGGAAGCTCGGCTCAACCGCGCTCACCGTGTGGATCGGCGACGGCTCGAATTTTCCGGGGCAGAGCAGTCTCTCCAAGGCTTTCGACCGCTACATGGATTCGCTGAAGCAGATCTATGAGGCGCTGCCGAAAGACTGGCTCGTCTTCCTCGAGCACAAGCAATATGAGCCGGCCTTCTATTCGACTGTGATTTCCGATTGGGGCTCGAGCCTCATGGCCGCCTCCGAGCTTGGCCCCAAGGCGCGGTGCCTCGTCGATCTTGGCCACCATGCGCCCAACACCAACATCGAGCAGATCGTGGCGCGGCTGATCCGGGTGCAGAAGCTGGCAGGCTTTCATTTCAACGATTCAAAATATGGCGATGATGATCTCGACTCGGGCGCCATCGAGCCGTTCCGCCTGTTCCTGATCTTCAATGAGCTGGTGGATGCGGAACTCCGCAAGGCGCCGGGCTTTTCGCCCGCCTACATGATCGACCAGTCGCACAATGTGAGCGACCCCATCGAAAGCCTGATCGGCTCGGCGGTGGAAATCCTCCGCGCCTTCGTGCAGGCCTCGCTGGTGAACCGCGCCGAGCTTGCCGCACTTCAGGATGAAAGCGATGCGCTGGGCGGCCACCGCCTGCTGAAACAGGCCTATAACACCGACGTGTCGCCGATCATTGCCGAGGCGCGGCGGCGCAAGGGCGGGGCGATTGACCCGATTGCGGTCTACCGCGCTTCCGGCTATCGCAGCGCCAAGGCGAAGGAACGCCCCGCATCGGGCGAGGTGACGGCCGGGATCGTTTGAAGGCATGAAGCAGATACTCGAAATCAAGGACCTGCAGGCCCTTGCCAAGGCGCGCGTGCCGCGCATGTTCTATGACTACGCGGACTCAGGTTCCTTCACCGAAGGCACCTACCGCGCCAATGTCGATGATTTCAGGCAGATCAAGTTCCGCCAGCGCGTTGCGGTTGACATGACCAACCGCTCGCTCGCCACGGAAATGGTCGGCCAGCCCGTCTCCATGCCCATGGCGCTCGCGCCCACGGGCCTGACCGGCATGCAGCATCCCGATGGCGAGATCCTCGCCGCCCGCGCCGCCAAAAAGGCCGGCATTCCCTTCACGCTCTCGACCATGAGCATCTGCTCCATCGAGGATGTTGCCGAGGCGACGAACCATCCCTTCTGGTTCCAGCTCTATGTGATGAAGGACCGCGAATTCATCGGCAACCTGATCGACCGCGCCAAGGCGGCAAACTGCTCAGCCCTCGTGCTGACGCTCGATCTCCAGATTCTGGGCCAGCGCCACAAGGACATCCGCAACGGGCTTTCGGCGCCGCCAAAATTCACCGCCAGCAGCATCATGCAAATGGCCATGCGGCCGCGCTGGTGCTTAGGCATGCTGGGCACCAGGCGCCGCACCTTCCGCAACATCGTGGGCCATGTGAAGGGCGTGGGTGATTTGTCCTCGCTCTCATCCTGGACGGCGGAACAGTTCGACCCCAAGCTGTCATGGAACGATGTGGCGTGGATCAAGGAACGCTGGGGCGGCAAGCTCATCCTCAAGGGCATTCTCGATCCGGAGGACGCGCGGAGCGCCATTGCGACGGGAGCCGATGCCATCATCGTCTCGAACCATGGCGGCCGCCAGCTTGATGGCGCCTCTTCGTCGATCGCCATGCTGCCGCAGATTGTCGATGCCGTGGGCAACCGCATCGAAGTGCATTTCGATGGCGGCATCCGCTCAGGCCAGGATGTGTTGAAGGCGCTCTGCCTCGGCGCCAAGTCCACTTATATCGGCCGCGCGTTCCTCTATGGCCTAGGCGCCATGGGGGAAGAGGGCGTGACGCGCGCCATCGAGATCATCCGCAAGGAACTCGATACGACGATGGCGCTGTGCGGCGAACGCCTCATCACCCATGTGGGACGGCACAATCTTCTGCCGCCCTTTGGCGCATGAAAAAAGCCGGGCGTATAGGCCCGGCCTTCTTCAATTGCCGTTACTCAAACCTTCGTCCACTTGCCATTTTTGGCCGAGGATTTCACGCAGGCCTCGATGAAGGCCATGCCGGCCACGCCATCGGCGATGCCGGGGAAGGTGACCTCTTTCGGAGGTTTTTTGCCGCTCCGCGCCGCGACGATGGCGCGCGCCGCTTCGGTATAGATATTGGCGAAGCCTTCGAGATAGCCTTCCGGATGGCCGAAGGGTACGCGCGTGACGCGTGAGGCCGCGGGGCCAGCACCCGCGCCGCCGCGCGTCAAGATGGTGCGGGGCTTCCCCAGTTCCGTGAAGCCCAGATAGTTGGGATTTTCCTGCGCCCAGTCGAGCCCGCCCTTGGTGCCATAGATGCGCAGCGTCAGCGCATTCTCATTGCCGATGGCGATCTGGCTGGCCCACAGCATGCCCTTGGCACCTCCCTTGAAGCGCAGCAGCACGCTCACATTGTCGTCCAGCTTGCGGCCTTTGACGAAACTGGTGAGATCGGCTGAAAGTTCAACGGGCGAGAGGCCCGTGACGAAGCTTGCAAGCTGCATCGCATGGGTGCCGATGTCGCCCACGGCACCACCAGCACCCGATTGCTTGGGATCAGTGCGCCATGAGGCCTGCTTCTGCCCGGTCTTTTCCAGGTCCGTGGCAAGCCAGCCTTGCGCATATTCCGCCTGCACGTAGCGGATATCGCCCAATTCTCCGGCGGCGATCATCTCCTTCGCCTGCCGGATCATCGGATAGCCGGAGTAATTATGCGTGAGGCCGAAGATCACGCCCGGCTTCTTCTTCAAAAGCGCATCAAGCTGTTTCGCTTCCTTGAGCGTGAAGGCCAAAGGCTTGTCGCAGATCACATGGATGCCAGCCTCGACGAAGGCTTTGCACACCGGCACATGCATGTGGTTTGGCGTGACGATAGAGACCACCTCGATGCCGTCTTCCCGCGCCGCTTCTGCCTTCGCCATCTCGCGGTAGTCGGTATAGATGCGGTCGGGTGCGAGGTTCAGTTCCGCGCCCGATGCCTTGGCCCGCGCGGCGTCGGAGGAGAGCGCTCCCGCCACGAACTCATACTGGTCGTCCATGCGCGCGGCGAGGCGGTGCACGGCGCCGATGAAGGCGCCCTGTCCGCCGCCCACCATGCCGAGGCGCACGCGCCCCGTTGCGGCCGGTTTTTTCTTTGCCATGGAAGTCTCCTCAGATGCCCAGCAGGCGCTTGATCTGCGCCTGGTCCGTGTTGCCGCCGGCGAAATCGTCGAAGGCCTTTTCGGTGACGCGGATGATGTGATTGGCGATGAAGGGAGCACCCTCGGTCGCGCCCTGTTCGGGATGCTTCAGGCAGCATTCCCATTCCAGCACCGCCCATGAATCATAGTTGTAGGCGGCGAGCTTCGAGAAGATGCCGGCGAAATCCACCTGCCCGTCGCCCAGCGACCGGAAGCGCCCGGCGCGCTTGATCCACGGCTGGAAGCCCGAATAGACGCCCTGCCGTCCGTCCGGATTGAATTCCGCATCCTTCACGTGAAAGGCGCAGATACGCTCATGATAGATGTCGATGAAGGAAAGATAGTCGAGCTGCTGCAGCAGGAAATGCGAGGGGTCATAGTTGATCTGGCAGCGCTTGTGGCCTTTCAGCGCATCGAGAAACATTTCGAATGTCGCGCCGTCGAACAGATCCTCACCGGGATGGATTTCATAACCCATGTCCACGCCATTCTCGTCGTATGTATCGAGGATGGGCTTCCAGCGTTTCGCCAGTTCGGCGAAAGCCGTCTCGATCAGCCCCGCCGGGCGCTGCGGCCAGGGGTAAACGAAAGGCCACGCCAGCGCGCCGCTGAAAGTGACGGAGCTGTCGAGGCCGAGATGGCGAGACGCTTTGGCCGCAAGCTTCACCTGATCGACAGCCCAGGCCTGCCGCTCCTTGGGCTTGCCGTGAACGGCTGCGGGTGCGAAAGCGTCGAAAGCTTCGTCATAGACAGGGTTCACCGCCACAAGCTGCCCTTGCAGATGGGTTGAAAGCTCGGTGATGGCGACGCCACTTTCCCGGGCGACGCCCGCCACCTCATCGCAATAGGCCTTGGACTCGGCGGCCTTCTTGAGGTCGAACAGGCGGCCATCCCAGGTCGGAATCTGAACGCCCTTGTAGCCGAGCGAGGCCGCCCATTTGGTGATCGACTTCCACGAATTGAACGGTGCGGCATCGCCCGCGAATTGGGCCAGGAAAATGGCCGGCCCCTTGATGTTGGTTGCCATGATGACGGTCTCCCTTGATCAGATTCAGATATAGCTGTTGAGCAGGTTTTCGTAATATTCCTGCCGCCCCGAAACGGGCTTGGGTTCGATGCCTTTGGCGAGTACGCGCGCCGCGATCTGCTCCAGGCTTTCCTTGCCGGCGAGCATCGCCTTGTTTTCGGGCGTGTTCCATTTGGCGTAGCGGTCGTGGACGAGCTTCGCGAGCTTCCCGTCCTCCATCATCTTCGCGGCGATCAGGAGGCCGCGCGCGCAGGCATCCATCGAGGCCACATGGGCGTGCAGGATGTCATCGGGGTCGATCGACTGGCGGCGCACCTTGGCGTCGAAATTCATGCCGCCCGTGGTGAAGCCTCCGGCTTTCAGGATTTCATAGAAGGCCAGCGCCATCTCCGGAATGTTCATGGCGAACTGGTCGGTATCCCAGCCCGACTGATAGTCGCCGCGGTTGATGTCGATCGAGCCGAAAATGCCCAAAGCCGAGGCCAGCGCGATTTCATGCTCGAAGGTGTGGCCGGCGAGGATCGCGTGGTTCTGCTCGATGTTCAGCTTCACATCCTTCTCGAGGCCGAGCGAGGAGATGAGCGAATGGCAGGTGGCGACGTCATAGTCGTATTGATGCTTGGTCGGCTCCTGCGGCTTGGGCTCGATGAGGATCGGACCCTTGAAGCCGATCTTGTGCTTGTATTCGACAACGAGCGACAGGAAACGCTTGGCCTGCTCGATCTCATGGCCGATGTTGGTGTTGAGCAGCGTTTCATAGCCTTCGCGCCCGCCCCACATCACATAGTTTTCACCGCCCAGATCCTTGGTCACGTCCATGCAGTGCTTCACCTGCGCGGCGCAATAGGCGAAGACATCCGGGTCGGGGTTGGTGGCGGCGCCCGCCATGAAGCGGCGGTTGGAGAACATGTTGGCCGTGCCCCACAGGAGCTTCTTCTTGCCCTTCGCCATCTTGCTTTCCAGAATTTTGGCGATGGCCGTGACATTGGCATTGAATTCCTTGAGGGAATTTCCCTCAGGCGCAATGTCGAGATCGTGGAAGGTGAAGAACTCGACGCCCAGGAGGTCGAGCGTCTCGAACATGATGTCGGCCTTGGTGCGCGCCGCATGCATCGCGTCGCTGTCGTGGTGCCAGGAGCGGAGGAACGTGTCGCCGCCGAAGGGATCAAGCCCCGGCCAGCACAGCGTGTGCCAGTAGCAGACGGCGAAGCGCAAATGCTCCGCCATGGTCTTGCCCATCACCTTCTGCGTGGGATTGTACCAGCGGAAGGCGAGATCTCTTTCGCTTTTCGGCCCTTCGTAGCGGATGGGTTCCTTGATCGAATAGAAACTCATGATCTGCCAATCTCCTTGATCGCGGGATAGATTTGAAGGTAGCGGCGGTATTGCGCCTCATAGGCGTCGCGCAACTTGGGGTCGGGCATGATGGTGCGGGCCGTCTTGGGGGCGGTGAGCACCTTGCGGAAATCAGCGCCCGTCGCGGCGATGAGGCCAAGGCGCGCCGCGCCGAACGCGCCGCCAACGTCGCCCGCTGCGGGAAGATCGACGGGAACGCCCAGCACCGTGGCGATGATCTTGAGCCACAATTCGGATTTGGTGCCGCCGCCCACGGCGGTGACCCGCTCGATATCGGTGCCCGCATCTTTCAACGCATCGAAATTATCGCGGAAGGCGAAGGCGAGCCCATCGAGCACGGCATGGGTCAGCGCCTTGCGGTCGGTTTCATGGCCGAGCCCCATCAGCACGCCACGCACCTGGGCATCGCCAACCGGTGATCGTTCGCCCGACAGGTAGGGCAGGAACAATGCGGGCGAGGGACCGCTGATTTTGCTGCCCAGGGCTTTCGTCAGCGCAGGCGCGGGCGTTTGCAGCACACCCGCCAGCCATTCGAGGCTGGCCGCCGCTGACAGGATCACACTCATCTGGTGCCATGTGTTGGGAACCGCATGGCAGAAGGCATGCACCATGCGCGCCGCATTGGGGCGGAAGCGGTCGTTGGAAACAAACAGAACGCCCGAGGTGCCGATCGACACCAGCGCCGCATTGTCGGTGATGGCGCCGATGCCGCAGGCTGCCGCCGCATTGTCGCCGCCGCCGCCCGCCACCACCGGGCGCTTCGGCATGCCCCAGCTCTTGGCCACCGAGGGCGTGAGCTGACCGGTCGGCTCCGTGCCCTCATAGAGCTTCGGCATCTGGTCCATCCGCATGCCAGAAGCACGCAGCAGTTTTTCCGACCATCGGCGGTTTGCGACGTCGAGCCAGAAGGTGCCCGAGGCATCTGACATGTCGGAGCCATATTCGCCCGTCATGCGGAAGCGGATATAGTCCTTGGGCAGCAGAGCCTTGCCCACCTGCTCGAAAATCCTGGGCTCATGCTTCTTCACCCACACGAGCTTGGGCGCCGTGTAGCCCGCAAGCGGGATATTTCCGGCATGCTCGATGATGCCAGGCTCCGCGTTGATGATGTCATCGCATTCGCGGAACGAGCGCGCGTCATTCCAGAGAATGCAGGGGCGGAGCGGCTTTCCCGCCTTGTCCACCAGTGTTGCGCCATGCTGCTGGCCGGAAAGCCCGATGCCTTCGACGGCGGCAATCGCCTTGGGCTTCATCTTGCCCAGCGTCTTGACCACAATGTTGCAGGCTTTCCACCAGTCATCAGGGTTCTGTTCCGACCAGCCGGGATGGGGGCGTGACACTTTGAGCGGCGCACTGGCGGTGGCGATGATCTTCTGCGCTGCGTCGATCAGCACGCCCTTGACGGAAGATGTTCCAAAATCGAGACCGAGATACATGGGCGCTTTCCTCAGGGAAGATTGTCGCGAACGAAAATATCGATGCGGATGCGCTCCATGGCATCCACGATGGGCGTCTTGTCGGCCTTGGCCATCAGGATACGGATGGCGCTCCGCACCTCATGGCCCGCATCCTGGTTGATGACCACGTCGATGGTGCCGTTCACCAGCGCGGGCCGCGTCTTGGGGGTGAGTTCATGCGCAATCGCCACCACGCGGGGCGTATGGCGCGAGCGTTCCAGCGCCGCGATCATGCCGCGCGTGCCACCACCGACATTATAGAGCCCGATCAGGTCTGGGTGTTCGTCGAGCAGCTGCTGCGCCACCGCTTCAACCTTGCGCCAGTCATCACGGCCCTCGCGCACCGGAAGCACGGTGAGGGCAGGAAATTCCTGCCCCATCACCTGCTCGAAGCCGAATTGCCGCTCCACATGGTCGCGGAGCGCCAGTGAGCCGGCGATCATCCCCACCTTGCCGGTGCGCCCTGAGAGATAGCGGCCCATCAGGGTTGCGGCGGTGCGGCCCGCGGCCGAATTGTCCACGCCCACGAAATGCGCCCGCTTCGAGGAGGGGACATCCGACACCAGTGTCACGACGGAGACGCCCCGGTCGGTCAGCGCGTTGATCGCCTCGCGCACCCGCGGATGATCGAGCGCCACGATGGCCGCGCCATCATAATTGCCGCCGATCCGGTCAAGGCTTGCGGACAAAGCCTCGGCATCGAAGACATCGGCGAGGATGAGGTCGATGGCGACGCGCTCCTGCATCATGCGCGCGGCGGCGGCGCGCACTTCCTCCGCGAGGCCAGCCATGAAGCTGTTGCTGCCTTCGGGCACCACGAAGCAGAAATGATATTCACGCGCCCGCGCCAGCCGCGCCGCAAGGCGGTCGGGCTGATAATTGAGCTGGCGGATGGCGCTCTGCACGCGCTGCACCGTGGTGGGGCGGACGGCCGCCCGTGCATTGAGCACACGATCCACCGTGGCGACGCTTACGCCCGCCTGCCGCGCAACATCCTCGATTGTCGCCTTTCCCATCTGAACGTAGACTGCCGTTGCCGGTCTGTGTCAATTCCTGATAGGCGTATATCAATAAATGGGAGGTTGTCCATGGCGATCCGCATGGCGGTCAAACTGGATGGAGTGAATTTCACCGCAGCCGAAACAACGCTCGTGGAAACGCCCGATTTTGCTGCAAGCGCGTTCCGCTATGCCTCGGGCGTCGCCGCCCTTCGCATCCGCAACAGCGTTGGCGAGATCATCGTGCTACCCTTCCATGGCCAGCAGATCTGGGATGCTCGGTTCCATGGCCGCAGGCTCACCATGCGCACCATGTTTGACGATCCCGCGGCGACGACGAACTATCTGCAAAATTATGGCGCCTTCTTTCTGCATTGCGGCGTGACCGCGATGGGAAATCCGGGGCCGGGCGACACGCATCCCCTGCATGGCGAAGTGCCGCACGCGCCTTACCATGCCGTGCAGCTTCTGTTCGGCGAGGATGAAACGGGGGCCTATATCGCGCTCACCGGCAAGACCCGCTACACACTGGCCTTCGCGCAGAATGTCGAGACACAGCCGGTTCTGAAACTTCATGCCGGCACCGGGCGCATGACCATGGATGTGGCGATTCACAATCTCAAGGCCACGCCCATGGAGGTGATGTATCTCGCGCACATCAATTTCCGCCCCGTGGACGGCGCCACGATCTTCGACACGGTGCCCGATGATGTGAAGGCCTTCCGTGTACGGACGACCATTCCGCCGATCTTCAAGCCGAGCGAGGCCTTCAAGGCGATGATTGCGGAGGTGGCGGCGAAACCTTGGCTTCATCGCGACATCGTGCCGGGCCGCGCCATTGATCCAGAACTGGTGATGGGGCTTGATTTCAGGTCGGATGCCGATGGCTGGGCGCATTCGATCCAGATGTTGCCGGACGGCACCGCCGATCTTGTCAGCCATCGCCCGTCAGAACTTCCGCGCGGCGTGCGCTGGATGTGCCGCACGCCGGATCAGGATGCGCTGGGCTTGTTTCTCCCGGCCACCGCGGATGCTGACGGCTACACGGCGGAGAAGGCCAAGGGCAATCTCGTCATCGTGCCGCCGGGAGAGGCCTTCCGCTGTTCCATGGCCTTCGGCGCCTTGAGCCGGGACGAAGCCGCCGCCATGGCGCAGCATATCGGCAAGGTCAGGGCGGCGGCCTGATCACGTGCCGCAGAATGTCCTGTAGCTGGGGTCCCTCATGACCGGCTCGGCATAACGCTCCTTTCCCGGCTGTTCCGTGAAGGGCTGTTGCAGCACGGCAAGCAGCTCATCGAACGGAGCCATGTCGCCCTGCGTCGCCGCAGCGAGTGCTTCTTCGACGAGATGATTGCGCGGAATGTAAAGCGGATTGACCCTGTCCATGTCTGGTGCCGATGAGGCATGAAGCCGTGGCGTCCAGCGCGCCAGCCATGGCGTGAAGGCAGCGGGAAAGAAATCCGTCTGTTCGCCGCGCGCCAGTTTTGCGAGATGGCGGAAGGACTGGGTGAAGTCGGCCTCATCCTGTTCAAGCAACACCAGATAATCGGCGATCAGTGCCGAATCGCCATCATCCTCCCCCGAAAGGCCCAGCTTCCGGCGCATCAATGCTGTCCAGCTCCCGTGAAAATCAGCCTCGAATCCTTCAACACAGTCCGTGGCCAAAGCCACGGCGCGTTCCTGATCGGTGTCGATCAGCGGCAGCAATGTTTCGGCGAAGCGCGCGATGTTCCAGCCCGCCAGCAAATGCTGGTTGCCATAGGCATAGCGGCCCTGATGGTCGATGGAACTGAACACGGTGCGGGGATCATAGGCATCCATAAAGGCGCAGGGGCCATAGTCGATGGTTTCGCCGGAGATTGCCGCATTGTCGGTGTTCATCACGCCATGGATGAAGCCCACGCTGAACCATTGCGCCACAAGCGCGGCCTGAAGTTTCCGCACCCGTGCGAGCAGGGCGAGATAGGGGTTTTTCTCCGCAGCCAATTCCGGAAAATGCCTGGCGATGGCGTAGTCCGCCAGTTGCTTCACCTTGTCCGTCTCGCCCCGTGCCGCGAAGAACTGGAAGGTGCCGATGCGGATATGGCTGGCCGCCACCCGCGTCAACACAGCGCCGGGAAGGCCTGTGTCGCGGTAGATGGTTTCACCCGTCAGCGCCACGGCAAGCGCCCGGGTGGTGGGAATGCCGAGCGCCGCCATCGCCTCGCTCACCAGATATTCGCGCAGCATCGGCCCGATTGCCGCCTTGCCGTCGCCGCCCCGCGCAAAGGGCGTGCGGCCCGAGCCTTTGAGCTGAATGTCGAAGCGCCTGCCTCGGGGATCGACGATTTCGCCCAGAAGCAACGCCCGCCCGTCTCCGAGCTGTGGCGAGAAGCCGCCGAACTGGTGTCCCGCATAGGCTTGCGCAATGGGTGTCGCGCCTTCGGGGAGGGCCGCTCCGGAAAAAATCGCTGTACCTGCCGTGCCTTCAAGTACCGCCGCATCAAGCCCAAGGTCGCGTGCCAGCGGGGCATTGAACTTGACCAGCCGGGGCTCAGGCGGCACGGCGGGCTTCCAGCTCACGTGAAAGCCGGGCAGGTCCCGGGCATAGCTGTTGTCGAAGGGGAAAATCATCTGTGTCATGGCGTCCTCTTGGCGTAGCATATGGGAAGCCATGAACGAAATTCCCCCGGTTTGATGCCATGACGCCCAATCTTTTCAGCCTCACGGGGCGGCTGGCCCTCATCACCGGGTCAAGCCAGGGGCTGGGGCTCGCCATCGCGCGCGGGTTAGCACAGGCCAGCGCTTCCGTGGTGCTGAACGGCCGTGACGCCACGCGCCTTGAAACAGCCGCCGCGCAGCTCCGGCAGGAGGGTGCAACGGTTCATGTCGCGGCCTTCGACGTGACATCCGCGCCTGACGTAGCGGCCGCCATCGGTGGAATCGAAACAACCATCGGCCCCATCGATATTCTGTTCAACAATGCGGGCATGCAGTTTCGCGCCGCGCTTGAGGATTATCCCCTCGAGAAATGGCGCGAGCTGATGCGCGTCAATGTCGACAGCGTGTTTCTGGTCGGGCAGGCGGTGGCCCGCCACATGATTGCCCGCAAGCGTGGCCGCATCATCAACATCTGTTCCGTGCAGAGCGAGCTGGGGCGGCCCGGCATCGCGCCCTATACGGCCACGAAAGGCGCCATCAAGATGCTGACCAAGGGCATGTGCGCCGATTGGGCGAAGCATGGCCTGCAGGTGAACGCCATCGGCCCCGGCTATTTCCGCACCGAACTCAATCGGGCGCTGGTGGAAAACCCGGAGTTTACGGCCTGGCTGGAAAAGCGCACGCCCGCCGGCCGCTGGGGCGAGGTGGAGGAGTTGATGGGCGCTGCGGTGTTTCTCGCCAGCGATGCCGCCTCATTCATCAACGGCCACGTGCTCTATGTGGATGGCGGGATTACGTCCGTGCTTTGACTAGCCCTTGGCCCGCAGGAAGAAATCTTCCCCGCCCATCTGACCGCCTTTCAACGCGATCTCCAGCCCGTCGAGATGGGGTGCGCGCGCGATGGCCTTGCAGAGGGGTGCGCCGGGCGCGAGCGGCGCCAGTGCCGTGACGCCGGAAAGACCCATGGCGATTGAGGCCTGCCCCGAACTGTCACCGCCGGAAATCACCGCGCGGTCAAGCTTCGCATCGCGGACCAGCGCGTTGAGGATAATGCCAAGCCCCGAGCCTACCTTCAGGCTGATCGCATCCCTTTCCGAACCACTGGAGGCAATGGCCGCATTCAGTTCAGCCACTTCCGGATCATCCGGCCCTCTGGCCGAGCAGATCAGCACATCGAGGCCACGGCCCAATGCGGCGAGGCCTGATCGTGTGGCGCGCTCCAGTTCCTCCGCCCACGCGCGGTCATCCACGGCAGTTCGCGTGCGAAGCGCGATGACATCAAAGCCGTGCTGCGCCGCAAAGGCGATCTGCTGTGCTGTGATCGGGGAAACCGAACCCGATACGGCCGCAAGGCGTTCGACCTTGCGCATCGGCAGAGGCGGAGGAACAGGTGGCGTCAGCCCCTGCGCCCGCCAATGCGCCAGCAGCGCATATTCCACGCCTTGCGACCCCACGGCAAACGGCCTGCTGGCCCGCCCCTCCCACATGATGTTTCCGGCCGCCGCCAGCGTCTCGTCATCAACGGCATCGACCAGCAGGATTTTCGCGCCATCAGCGGTCTCCCGCGCGATCTTCCTGTCCGCCTTTCCGCTCTTGAGATCGGCAAGGTCGATGAGCCCGATTTTCCACGCCGTCTGCTGGCCGAGATGCAGGCGAAGATCGGCCTCGTGCATCGGCGTCACCGGATGGCGCTTCATCACCGGATGGCGGTCAATCCGATAGACAGCACCTCCCGCGCCCGCGAACAGCGTGCCAAATGCCTGCCAGCGCGAAAGCTCAGGCACGGCGGTGAACACCGGCGTCCAGTCATTGCCGAATGCTGCGGCACCAAGCTCGATCGCCTTGCCGATCGAGCCGGTCTCCGGCGCTGAATCGAATGTGGAGCAAATCTTGTAATGCACAATCTGCGGCTTCGCATTTTTCAGTGCCGCGAAGACGGGCGGCAAATGCTCCGCCATCCACCGCGGGGATTTGGACCGTGACAGCCCGGCAATGCCGATGGCCTGATAGCCTTCGATGCGGTGGAGCAATCCCTCGTCCGGCGCTTCAAAGAACAGGATGGTCTTGAGGCCGGCAAAGGCCAGGGCTTCCAGCGTGGCGGTGGAGCCGGTGAAATCATCGCCATAAAACGCAAGCAGCAGCCCGCCGGGCAGCGCCTCATTCATGTGAAGGTGTCCAGCGCCTGCTTCAGGGCGGGATGCGTCCGGGCGTAGGCCTCGATGGCAATGCCGGCCATTGCGGCCTCCCATGCCTCGCGCAGGCTCTTTACGCCGGCTTCCGGCCCGCCGGGATGGGCCATCACGCCGCCGCCCGCGGCATAGATCAGGTCATCGCCGCCCACCGCTTCAAAGGTGGCGCGGGCCTGCCGCACCGTCTGGCCGGATGAAAACACCGGCATGATGATGCAGGGCTTGTCTTTAAACAGAGGTACCGCCACGGCGCGGGCCGAACGCACCACACTGTCATCGCTTTCGGAAAACTTGTTGCCGATGCCGTTCACATGCATGTGGTCGACGCCCGCAAGGCGCCAGATTTTCTGCCACGCCAGATAGTCGAAGCCGAGTGCGGGAGCGCGCGTGAGATAGCCCCAGCCATTGCGGTGCGCATGAAGCGGCAGCGCCGTGTGGCGTGCCAGTTCGATCATGCCCGTGAGGCCTACCGAATTGATGCTGGCCATGATGCAGGTGCCGCCTTCTTTCAGCACCAGATCATGCCGCCTGCGCATCTGGTCGAGATCGCCCGTCAGGTTGAAGGCATATATGGCCTTCTTGCCCGTCTTATCGGCGTGGCGATTGACGGTCTTCATCACCGCGCGCACGCGGTCATCGAAGGGGCAGTGACTCGCATCGCCCTGCAATTCATCGTCCTTGATGAAGTCGATCCCGGCGGCGCAGAGCCGGTCAACGAGCGCGGCCGTTTCCTCCGCCGAAAGGCCGATCGACGGTTTGATGATGGTGCCGATCAACGGGCCTCTGTGCGCATCGGCAAGCTTGCGTGTACCGGCGATGCCGAATTTCGGCCCCTGATAGGCCTTGGCAAAGTCTGCCGTGAGGCGGATATCAAGCAGCCGCAGGCCGGAAAATTCGCCAAGCTCGAAAAGATTCCCGGCCAGCGTCGCCAGAAGGTTGGGAAGCGATGCATTCACATTGGCGGCAGGCCACGACAGCGTGACATGCGCCTGCCGGATTGGCCCATGGGGATTGTCCTTCGGCCGCTTGCCGCCGGGAAGGGAAGGGGACGGCACCTCGCCGATGATTTCCAGACTCTCGACGCGCGCCGCCGAGCGTTCCTTCAACTCCGGTGTCTCGCCCGGCACGGCAATGAAGGTACCGCTCGATTGCTCGCCCGCCATCACCTCCGCCGCCTTGCGGGGGTCAAGCGCCGTTTCGATGAGATAATCAGCCTCGATGCGCTCAAGCATGGAATTTGTCTTTCCATGCGGGGAGCCACGCGAGGCCGTCTTCGGTGCGGCCGTGGGGTTTGTATTCAGCGCCAATCCAGCCTGCATACCCCAGTGCCTTCATCGCGCTGAGCACATAATCGTAATCGAGTTCTCCACCGTCGGGTTCCTGACGGCTGGGAGCCGCGGCGATCTGCACGTGGCCGATAAAAGGAAGCGCTGCTTCGAAGCGCTTGGTGACATCGCCTTCCGTCACCTGCACATGGTAGCAGTCGAACATCAATTTCACATTGCCGTGCCCCAACTCGCGGATGACGCGCAAGGCATGGGCCGTGTTGCGCAGCATATAGCCCGGCTTGTCGCGCTGGTTGATCGGTTCGAGCAGCAGCGTGATGTTGTCCTCTGCCGCCAGCCGTGCCGCGTGGTCGAGATTGGCGAGAAACACCGGCATCGCCGCGTCCGGGTCGGCAACACCCGCCATGCAATGGATGGCACTGGCGCCGATGGCGCGCGCATAGGCGAGGCTCATCGCGAAACTTTCGCGAAACTCCGCCTCGCGCCCGGCAATTGCCGCAAGGCCGAAGTCTCCGGGCTGTGATCCGACGGGCGTGTTGATGCCCAGCACCGGCAGCGAGCAGGCGTCAAGCGCGGCCTTCACCTCTTGAGAGGGAATGTCGTAAGGCCAATGCATTTCAACGGCCTCAAAGCCTTGATCTGCGGCGGCACGGATACGGTCGAGCAGGGGCCTGTCGGTGTACAGAAATCCGATATTGGCGGAGAAACGCATGAAAGCCTCAGGTGATGCGGCGGATGCTGTCCATGATTTCTTCAGGCTCGAAGATGCGCTTCCAGTCATCCTTCATCAGAACCGGTTTTCCGAATGTGATGGCCTTGTTGCAGGCATCGGAGAAGACGCCCTGCGTTTCGCCGAAGATCACCGAGCCCAGCACATTCATGTGGCCGAGCAGGAAATCGCGCGCCGCCTCGCGCGGAACGCCGCGCCGCTCCACCTCGTCAAGCGCTTCGCGCATCACATCGAGGAGCGAGGCGCAGAGCGTTTCCGAAAGGCCGGGTTCGAGAATGGCCATCTGCTCCACCGTCACCCGGTGCGACCGCATCACCGGCGCCCAGATGATCCTGGCGATGGCCTCGCCCTTGGCGTAATCCGAATCCGGCCCCTGCATGAGCGCGCAGACAATGTGCTGCTTGGCCGCGATGCCGCCGAAGAAATCGCGCTTGGCCCTGGGATCAGTCTCATCGTTGAAGATCGGCGGATGACAGGGATGCGTCACGAAATAGGTGATGTCATCGCGCTTCGGCAGATGGCCGGCATGGGGCGCTGCCGCATCAAGAATGATGATCATGGTACCGGGCTTGAGGTCATTGATGATGCCGCCCGCCACCTTGCCGATCAGCGTGTCCGGCACCGCGAGGATGACGGTATCCGCGCCCGCCAGCGCCGTCTTGGGATCGACGGCATCGACTCCGAGGCCGCTTTTCAGGCGCTCCTTGCCCGCCTCGCTCACCTCCACATAGCGCACATTGGCCTTGGCCTTCTGCAGATTGGCGCCAAGCCTCATTCCCATTTTGCCGCCGGCGCCGAACAGCGCGATCACTGACATGGCTTTGTCCTTCATGGATTTCGCGCACTCATTTCATGGCTGCTTCATGCAGTCAATGTGCGCCGCACGCGTCCGGCGTTGACCCGCCATGCCTTTTCGGCAAGATGAATGAACACTATTCTGGGAGGGGCCGGGATGATCCTGGGCTGCATTGCCGACGATTTCACCGGCGCCACGGATCTGGCGAATACGCTGACGCTGCAGGGCATGCGCACCGTGCAGGTGATTGGCGTGCCGGATGGTGAAGCGCCTGCGGCCGATGCCATCGTGGTGGCGCTGAAGTCGCGCACCATTCCAGTCGCTGATGCCGTTTCGCAATCGCTGGCCGCCTGCCGCTGGCTGAAGCGGAACGGGGCGCGACAGATCCTCTTCAAATATTGCTCCACCTTTGACTCGACCGATCAGGGCAATATAGGCCCCGTGGCGGATGCGCTTCTCGATGAACTGGGCAGCAGTTTCACCATCGCCTGCCCGGCCTTTCCGGAAAACAAGCGCTCGATCTATATGGGGCATCTTTTTGTGGGGCGCGATTTGCTCTCCGAGTCGAGCATGCGCAATCATCCGCTGACGCCGATGACGGATTCAAATCTGGTGCGCGTGCTGGGCCGCCAGACCAGGCGCAAGGTAGGGCTCGTGGCGCATGATGCTGTGCGCCAGGGCGCGGCGCGGATCGCCCAGGAATTTGAAAGCCTGAAAGGGCAGGGTGTCAGCCATGCCATCGTCGATGCGATTGCCGACCCGGATCTTCTCGCCATCGGGGAAGCCTGTGGCGGCATGGCCCTGATCACCGGCGGCTCCGGCATTGCCCTGGGGCTGCCGGCGAATTTCCGCAAATCAGGCGCCCTGCCTGCGGAGGTCAGGCCCGCGTCTTTGCCAAAACTCGGCGGGCGTGCCGCGATCATTTCGGGAAGCTGCTCCGCCGCCACGCAGGGGCAGGTTGAAAATTTCATCAAGGCGGGCGGCAAGGCCTTCGAGATCGATGCCAGGAAGGCCGTGCAACAGCCGGACGCGGCCCTCGCGGAGGCCATGGCCTTCGCTCAAGCTCACCAGCACAACGACCCGATCCTCATCTATTCGACCGCCGATGCGGCAAAGGTGAAGGCCGTTCAGGCCGAACTCGGACGCGAGCATGCGGGCGAAATGGTTGAGCGCAGCATGGCGGCAATCGCTAGAGGCTTGGCCTCATCGGGAATCCGCCGCTTTGTCGTGGCGGGCGGTGAGACATCGGGCGCCGTTGTGCAGGCGCTGGGCGTGAAGCAACTCGACATCGGGCCGCAGATCGCGCCGGGCGTGCCCGCGACGCTCTCGATCGGCCGCGAGAGGTTCGGGCTGGTGTTGAAATCAGGCAATTTCGGCGGCCCCGCATTTTTCACCGAAGCGTTGCAGGTGCTGACATGACGGAGGGCGAAGCGCGCCAGCTGATTGTCGATATCGCGCGTTCGATGTTCGAACGCCGCCTCACCTTCGGCAGTTCCGGCAACATCAGCGTGAGGGTGGAAGACGGCTGGCTGATGACTCCCACGGGGTCTTCACTGGGACGCCTTGATCCGGACGCCCTTTCCAAGATTGATCTCGAAGGCCGCCATGTGGGCGGTGACGCGCCCACCAAGGAAAGCTTTCTGCATCTCGCCATGTACCGCGAGCGCGCGAATGCCGGTGCCGTCGTGCATCTCCACTCCACCCATTCTGTCGCCGTCTCCTGCCTCGACGGCATCGACCATGAAGATGTGCTGCCGCCTATCACCGCTTACTATGTGATGCGCGTGGGCAAGCTGCCGCTCATTCCCTATTACGCCCCCGGTGACCGCACATTGGGCGAAGCCGTGGGACGCGCGGCGGCAAAACATTCCGCCGTGCTGCTGGCCAACCACGGCCCCGTGGTGTCCGGCACGACCCTCTCCGCCGCGACGGACGCGATCGAGGAACTGGAAGAAACCGCACGGCTTTATCTGCTGCTTCACGGCAGGCCGACACGCTATCTCTCTCAGGAGCAGATCGCGGATCTGAAGCGGCGCTTCCCCTCACCCTGACCCGCCGGGCGAATCGTCGAGCTGCGAAAAAACACAGAGTTTGCTGGCTTTTCAGCGCTTTTGTGCAGTGCGCATTGACTCTGCCAAAGGCTCTCCATAGCGTCCGCCAAACTGGTATAACAGGTATACCAACCTATGGTTCTTAAGCGGGCGCGGTTGTACGAGCAGGTTGCGGATATTCTCGAAACGAGAATCCGTGACCGCGATGTCGCGCCCGGTGAAGAGCTTCCCTCCGAACGCGATCTGATGAAGGAATTTGGCGTCGGCCGCCCCGCGGTGCGCGAGGCCCTGTTTCATCTCGACAAGATGGGGTTGGTGGAATTGCGCAACGGCGCGCGCGCCCGCGTCAAGGCGCCGAGCCCCGAGGCCATGATGTCGTCGCTCGCCGGTTCGGCGCGCTACCTCCTCTCCGAGGCCGAAGGCATCCGGCATTTTCAGGACGCCCGCATCCTGTTTGAAACCGGCCTGGTGCGCGACGCCGTTCGCATGGCGACAGCCGAAGACATCGAGAACCTTGAACGCGCGCTGGCCGAGAATCTCGCCTCGACCGGCAATCTGCGGAAGTTCGAGGAAACCGACGTGGGCTTTCACTACGCCATCGCGGTGATCCCGCAGAATCCGATTTACCGGGTGCTGCACTCCGCCATTCTCGAATGGCTGATGGAGCAGCGCCATGTGACGCTGAATTTTCCGGGCCAGCTCCATCAGGCTTGCGAAGCGCACAAGGATATCTTCGCCGCCATCAAGGCGCGCGACGAGGAATCCGCGGCGCGAAAGATGCGCGGCCATCTCGAGCAGGTGCGCGATCACTATTGGAAAGTGCGGGGGGCAACGCCATGAGCGGCTACGTGATCACCGTGACGTTTCAGGTGAAGCCCGGCGCCATGGCCGCCTTCCGCAAGCTCATGGATGAAAATGCCCGCGCCTCCTGCCGTGATGAGCCGGGCTGCCGCAGATTTGATGTGCTGGTGCCGCCGGGCCGGGACGATACCGTGTTTCTCTATGAAATCTATCAGGACCGCGCCGCCTTCGACGCGCATCTCAAGACGCCGCACTTCGCGGCGTTCGACCGCGAAAGTGCGCCGCTGGTGGACGGAAAGACGGTCAGTGACTTCAAACTCGTGTGCGAAGGATCGCGCGCATGAACATCGGGGAGTAGAGCAGCCATGTCACGAACCCGCCTGAAGGAGATGATGCGCAATAAAAGCGCCAAGCTCGGGCATTTCATTGTGGAATTCGCGACGCCAGGCATCGGCCACATCGTGAAGGCGGCGGGATGCGATTTCGTGTTCTTCGACATGGAGCATTCTGGCTTCAGCTTTGAAACACTGAAAAGCGCCATCCGCTATTTTGAAGCCGCCGATGTTTCGGTGATCGTGCGCGTGCCGGGGCAGGAGAACGACATGCTGGCCCGGGCCTGTGATATGGGCGCGGAAGGCCTGATCGCGCCGATGATCTCAACCGTGGCGCAGGCGCAGGCCATGGTGGACAGCGTGAAATATCACCCCATCGGCAAGCGCGGCGTGGGACTGGCGCTGGCGCACGACAATTACCGCTCCGCCCCCGTTGCCGATGCGCTCAAAGCAGCCAATGACCGCACCTCCGTCATCTGCCTGATCGAAACAGCCGATGGGGCTGAGAATGTGGATGGCATCGCCGCTCTTCCCGGCGTTGACGCACTGTGGGTGGGGCATTTCGATCTTTCGGTTTCGCTCGGCATTCCCGGCGAATTCGGCCATCCGAAATTCAAGGCCGCCATGGAGCGCATCATCGCCGCCGCCAAGAAGCACAAGAAGTCGCTGGGCCGCCTCGTGCCCAATGTTCAGCAGGGCACCGACCATTACAAGCAGGGTTTCGATTTCATCTGCTACTCCGGCGATGTGTGGGTGCTGCGCGACGCGCTGGCGGAAGCCATGGGCAAGCTCAGGGCGGAGTGCGTGTGATGGTCTATCGCGTGGCGCTCTCCGGTGATTTTCGCAAGAGCGACGGTTCGCCGGTGTTCAAGGATTTCGACACCGCACCGCTGGCGGCGGCCAAGGGCGTCGAGATGGTCTATCTCGACAACGCCAATCCGCTGCGTGGCGATCAGCTTGAGGATTTCGACGCGCTGATCCTGCTGGCGCACCGCTTTGCGCCCGAAAGCGTGCCGAAGAGCGGCAGGCTCGCCGTGATCGCGCGTTTCGGCGTGGGCTATGACACGGTGGATGTGCCGGCCTGCACGGCGAATGACATCGCGCTTTGCATCACGCCTGATGGCGTGCGGCGGCCGGTTGCCGTTTCGATCATCACATTCATTCTCGCCCTCACCGGCAAGGTGATGGTGAAAGACAGGCTGGCGCGGCAGGGTGCGCCCGGTTTCAACGCGCGCGGCCAGCATATGGGCGTGGGGATCGTCGGCAAGACGCTAGCCTCGGTCGGCGTTGGCAACATCGGGGCGGAGATGTTCCGCCTGGCCAAGCCTTTCGACATGAAATTCATCGCCCACGATCCCTTTGCCGACCCGAAGGTGGCGCAGGAACTGGGGATTGAACTCGTCTCGCTCGAGGACGTGTTCCGGCGCGGCGACATCGTGACCATCAACTGCCCGCTCTCCGACAAGACGCATCATCTGGTGAACGCCGAGCGCCTGGCGCTGATGAAGCCCACCGCCTATTTCATCAACACCGCGCGTGGCCCCATCGTCGACCAGAAGGCGCTCACCGCCACGCTCGCCGCAGGCAAGATCGCCGGCGCGGGGCTCGACGTGTTCGAGCAGGAACCGACCGATCCAGACGACCCGCTGTTCAAGCTCGATAACATCGTCGTCGCCCCGCATGCGCTGTGCTGGACCGACCAATGCTTTGCCGGCAATGGCGCCGCCGACATCAAGGCGGTGCTCGACGTGATGAAGGGCGAAGTGCCGCGCGGCGTCGTCAACCGCGAGGTGCTCGACCGCCCGGGATTCAAGGCCAAGCTCGCCGCCTACAAGAGAAACGCCTGACCAAGCAGGAGTAAAAGAAGCGGGAAAAACCCGCGACGTGCAGACCAGTGACAAAATGAACCCAAACCACAGACGTCATGGGAGGATCTACATCATGAACGACCGCGAACGCCGCGACTTCGAGGCAGGGCTTGCCGCCGATGTCGACGCCTGGCTGAGGGGTGATCAGACACGCCGCAGCTTCATCAAGAAATTCGGACAGTTGACCGGCATGCTCGCCATGTCGGGATCGATCATTCCGGCTACGGCGCAATTTGCGCTGGCGCAGGCCAAGCTCGATCTGGCCGATCCTTCAACCCCGCTCGGCAAGGCGCAGGCCGCCGCCATGGCCGCGTCAACGGATGGCCCCGCCGATGGCTCCGCCTATCGCGCCGTCCAGGCGGCGAAGCAATATTCGGGCGTCACCCTCAACATGACCTATGAGGCGGGTCTTCAGGCGCTGGAGCCGCGCAACTATTCAGGGCCCGTGTGGGAAAACCTGACCGGCATCAAGTCAAATGTGGTCGAACTCTCGCACCCCGACCAGTATTCGAAGCCGGTGGCCGAGCACATCGCCAATTCCGGTGCTTATGACATCCTCGACATCGAGCCGGCATGGACGCCATCGCTCGCCGATGGCGGGGTGATCGCGCCCCTTGACGACTACATCGCCAAGTTCATGAACACCAACGACCTCAACGACTATCATCCGCTGTTCAAGGCGCTGCCCACCTACAAGGGCAAGATCTGGGGCTTCTTCGACGATGGCGACATGTTCGCCCTCTACTACCGCAAGGACATTTTCGAAGACCCGAAGATGAAGGATGCCTATCAGAAGAAATTCGGCAAGGCGCTGGAAGTGCCGAAGACCTGGGAAGACTATGCCCAGGTGGCGCAGTTCATCACCGACCAGATGGCGCCCAATGTCTATGGCGCGGCGCATTTCCGCAAGGCCGGTTCGCCGGGCAATCAGTATGACTTCCTGCAGCAGTTCCGCGCCAATGGCGGCACATTCTTCGATGGCGACATGAAGGCGCAGCTCGCCTCCGACGCTGGCATGAAGACGCTGAAGAACATGATCGCCGCCAATGCTGCCTCGATGCCCGGCAATAACGAGCTCGATGCTGTGTCAGTGTGGGCGGCGTGGCTGCAGGGCAAGGTGGCGATGATCTATTCCTGGCCGCCCACCGGCCGCATGACCGCCAACTATTCGCAGAGCGACAAGGCCATCAGCTTCGTGCCGAAATCTGTCGTGGCCGACAAGGTGGGTTATGCACTGGTGCCGGGAAATCCGGAACACGCCACGGGCTACAACAAGGCGCTAGCGGCGGATTCAGCCAATGCGGAAGCGGCGTATCTCTTCATGCAGTGGACGACATCGCCGCCGGTTTCGCTGGCGCGCGTGATGGTGCCCTATGCGCTGCGTGATCCCTATCGCCTGTCGCACTACAAGTCAGAGCTTTATCAATCGCTGTTCCCGACGGCGAAGGAGTATCTCGCCAATCTCGCCGAATCCGCGAACCATGGCCTCCTCGACATGATCATGCCGGGCTGGCAGGACTACGCGCTCTCGCTGGATCGCATGTGTTCCTCGGTCTGGGGCGGTGCGGATCCCAAGGCGGCGCTGGAAACGGCCGCCGCCGAATGGGACGCCACGACCGACCGTCTCGGCAAGGATTCGCAAAAGGCCTTCTTTGCCGAATACCTGAAGCTGCCTGGCTCTTCCGCCGACAATACGGTTGCAAAGCTCGGCATGGCCGTGAAGCTCGACTGACGCAAACCGGGGCAGCTCGTAGGGGCTGCCCCGGCCCTCTCCTTGAACAGGGTTTTGCATGACCGCCACAGATCACCGACTGATGCCGAGGAGTTCAGGCTTCAGCGCCTGGTGCGAAAAGCATTTCAAATGGCTGATGGTGGCGCCCGCCGTGGCGCTGATCCTCGTGTTTTCGGTTTACCCGCTGGTGTTTTCGGTGTGGGTGGCTTTCGTCAATTATGATTTCAGCGTGCCCGGCCACGCCTTCGTGGGCTTGCGCAACTTCACCCGCGTGCTGGCCGATCCCGTGGCGCGCTGGTCCGTCGTGGTGACGGCGATCCTCACCACATCGACGGTGCTGATCGAATTCGTGCTGGGCCTCGCCCTGGCGCTGGCCATGGTGAAGGATATCCGTGGCCGCGGCGTCATCATGGCGCTCATCATCATCCCGCTGTTCATCAGCCCGGTGATCGTGGGGCAGGCCTGGGCCTTGCTGCTGCAACGCCCCTTCGGCCCCACCAATTACATTCTCGGCCTGATCGTCGGCCATGAGGTGGCGATCGACTGGCTGATCAACGCGCCGTGGAATTTCTTTGCCATCATTCTGGCCGATGTCTGGCAGTGGACGCCCTTCATGTTCGTGATCCTGCTCGCAGGCTTAACCTCCGTGCCGCATCATATCTACGAGGCGGCGGAGCTAGACGGCATCGGCGCGTGGAAGATTTTCTGGAACATCACCATTCCCTATATCGCGCCGATGATCTTGCTGGCGCTCACCTTCCGGCTGCTCGATGCGCTGAAAATGTTTGACACCATCTTCATGCTGACCGGCGGCGGCCCCGGCACGCAGACCTATTCTGCCTCCTTCTATCTCTACACGCTGGGCTTCACGCAGTTCCATCTCTCGGAAGCCACGGCGGGAAGCTGGATGTTCCTGATCCTGACGCTTGCCATCGTCACGCTGCTGGTGCGCCGCCTGCTTAACGCCGAGGTGTCGCGATGATGGCGGGATCGCACAGGTCGTCTCTCTGGCGATGGGCCTTCATCCTCATCTATCTCGCCTTCGTGCTGGCGCCGCTCTACTGGATGTTTGTCACCTCGATCAAGCCGAGCAATGACTATCTGGCCAATCCGCCGGTGTGGTTTCCTTCGGAGCCGACGATCACCCATTATACCGCGGCACTCTTCGCCTATCGGGGGCTTCAGGGGCTGATCAACAGCCTGATCATTTCCATCGCCGCCACCATTCTGTCGGCGATCATTGGCACGCTGATGGCCTACAGCTTTGCGCGCTTCAATACCGGGGGACAGCATCTCTCCTTCTGGGTGCTGTCGCAGCGCTTCCTGCCGCCGGTCGCGACCGTGCTTCCGGTGTTCCTGATCTACCGCATGGTGGGGCTGCACGACACAAAGATTGGCCTTATCCTCGCTTATACGGTGTTCACCCTGCCGGTCACGGTGTGGATGATGTTCGCCTATTTTCGCCAGCTTCCCGTCTCGCTGGAGGAGGCGGCGCTGGTGGATGGCTGCACGCGCTGGCAATCCTTCCGCCGCATCGGCGTGCCTCTGGCGGTGCCGGGCATCGTGGCGGCGGCGGTCTTCGCCTTCATCGCCTGCTGGACGGAATTTTTCTTCGCGCTGATCCTGACCAGCCGCCACGCCTTCACGCTGCCCACCGTGTTCCGCGCCTTTTTAGGATTTCAGGGCGCGCAATATGGCGAGGCGAGCGCCCTGGCCATGGTATCGCTGCTTCCGTCCATTGTGCTGGGCACGCTGGCGCAGAAACATCTGGTGCGCGGATTGACCATGGGCGCGGTGCGCGGATGAGGGATTGGATGTGAGATGACGACAGTAAGCATCAAGGGCCTCATCAAGGATTATCGCGGGCAGCGCGCGCTCCGCGGCATTGACCTTGAGGTGAAGAACGGTGAATTCGTCGTGCTCGTCGGCCCATCGGGCTGCGGCAAGAGCACGCTGCTCCGCAGCATCGCAGGCCTTGAGGAGGTATCGGGTGGCACCATCAGCATTGATGGCGAAGTGGTGAACGACATGCGCCCGCGCGACCGCGATGTGGCCATGGTGTTTCAGGATTACGCGCTCTATCCGCACATGACGGTGAGGCGCAACATTGCCTTTGCGCTTGAGGCCCGCAAGCTTGAGGCCGGCGAAATTGCCCGGCGCGTGGATGAAACCTCGCGCATGCTGGGCATCGGCGCGTTGCTTGACCGTTATCCCCGCCAGCTTTCGGGCGGCCAGCGGCAGCGCGTCGCCATCGGCCGCGCCATCGTGCGCAATGCCAGGCTGTTCCTGTTCGACGAGCCTCTGAGCAACCTCGATGCGCAATTGCGCGACGACATGCGGGTGGAGATCAAGCGGCTGCATCAGGAACTTGGCCGCACCATGATCTATGTGACGCATGACCAGATCGAAGCCATGACGCTGGCCGACCGCATCGTGCTGCTGCGCGACGGCGTGATCGAGCAGGTAGGCTCTCCGCTCGATCTCTTCGAGCGCCCCGCCAACCGCTTCGTGGCGGGCTTTCTCGGCAGCCCCAAGATGAATTTCATTCCCGCCATCGTCTCGCCCCGAGGCGTGACACTGAATGACGGCACGGCGCTGGAGATGAAGCTGCCGAAGCCCGCGAAGACGGGAGACGCGGTAACGCTCGGCATCCGCCCCCAGCACATCTCCAAGGCCGGCGCCGCGCTGGCCGCCGGTCATGCCCGCGTGCCCGTAACGGTGGAACTGGTGCAGCCCACAGGCTCGCGCATGCAGGTGAACGTGCCGCTCGGCGGCACCAGCGTGACGGCGGAGTTCGCTGCACATGATGTCAGCGCACCGGGCGAGAAAACCTCGATTGACATCGACATGACGCGCGCCATCCTCATCGATCCGAAAACCGAAACTGTGATCCGGGACTGATCCAATGGCGAAGAAACCCAGCCGCCTCATCAAGCTGTTCGGCACCGAAGTGCCGGATGGAAAGCGCCGCATCGTCAGCGCCGGGCCGCTGTCGGCCACGTTCGACAGTGGCGCGCTCCGCTATATTTCATGGAACGGCCTTGAAGTGCTGCGCGGCATTGCGTGGCTGAGCCGTGACAGGAATTGGGGCACCTATTCGCCTGCGATTGAAAATCTAAAAATCCGGCAGTCGAAAGACGCCTTCACCATCAGCTATTCCGCCACCTGCAAGGATGGCGAGCAGTCTCTGAAATTCGATGCGAAGATCGAGGCGAGCGCCAAGGGCACGCTGCGTTTTTCGGCCACCGGCATACCGCTGACCGATTATCTCACCTGCCGCACCGGCTTTGTGGTGCTGCATCCGCTGGATGGCGTGGCGGGCCGCCCGGTCGAAGTGATCCACACGGACGGAAAAAAAGAGAAGGCAAGCTTCCCCAAGCTTATCAGCCCGGGCCAACCGATCTTTGAAATCCGCCAGATGAAGCACGAGCCGGTGCCGGGGCTTTCGGTGACAGTGCTGATGGAAGGCAACAAGTTCGAGATGGAGGACCATCGCAACTGGATGGATGCCTCCTACAAGACCTATGTGTGCTCGCTGCTCGATCCCTGGCCCTATACGCTGAAGAAGGGCGAGCCGTTCACACAGTCGATCACGCTGGCGATTGCGGGTAAACCTGCCAAGCCATCGGGCAGGCGCGCATCGGGCAAGATCGAGGTGGAACTCGGTGGGGCGAAGAATGCCATTCCGCGCATTGGAGCTGCCGTCTCCATGGCGGAGGCGCAGCATGCGGTGGCCGCCGGGCCGCTTGTGTCACTGGCCAATCCCGCCGAACTCATATGCCAGATCGATGGACGACTGGACGGGCAGGCCGCTGCCGCCGAAGCCTTCCGCGCTCTTGCCGAGCGCACGGGGCGGCAGGTGAAACTTGAAATCATTCTCCCCGCGCAGCTGGGTGCTGCATCGGAAGTCGACGCCATCGCGCAGACCGTGCATGGCGCGGGGTTGAAACCCGAGAGCGTGGTCGTCACCCAAGCGCATGACCTCAAATCCTTCCAGCCCGGCGCGCAGCGGCCCTGGGGGCCAAGCTATGAGGAAATGGCCACGGCCGTCCGCGCGTCTTTCCCGGGGGTGAAAGTGGGTGGCGGCATGCTCTCCTATTTCACCGAACTCAACCGCAAGCCGGTTCCACAAGGCGTGTTTGATTTCATCACCCATACTGGCTGCCCCATCGTTCATGCGGCGGATGATGTTTCGGTGATGGAAACACTGGAGTCGCTGCCGTGGATCTTCGCGTCGACCCGCGCGATGATCGGCAAAACGCCCTATCACATCGGCCCAACCAGCATTCCCTGCCGCGACAACCCCTATGGCCGGGCTGCTGCTCCCAATCCCGGCAACGGGCGCGTCTGCCTCTCAACCATCGACCCGCGCCAGCGTGGTCTTTATGCCGCCGCGTGGAATCTGGGATACCTCGCCCGCGCGGCGGAAGCGGGGCTTGATGCGGTGGCGCTCGGGTCCCTCACCGGCCCGCAAGGGATCATCTATCGCAAAGGGGATGAAGCGCAGCCATGGTTCGATGAAGGCATGGGCAGGATTTACCCTGCCTATCATATCATGGCGGGCCTTGCCCCGGCCAGCGGCATGAAGCGCATGGCCACGCAATCCTCATCTCCGGCAAAGGTCGCTGCACTCGCGCACAAGTCCAAGCGTGGCACCGTTCTGTGGCTCGCCAATCTCATCGCTGAAAAACAGTCCGTGAAAGTGAAAGGCCTTGCGGGAGTCACGTCGCTGCATGTGCTGGATGCGGGAAGCTTCGAAGCCGCCTGCAAATCCCCGGCATGGCTCACCGCCAAGGGCGAGACGCTCCGCAAAGTGGGCAGTGTCGAACTCGAACCTTATGCCGTGGCGCGATTTCTGCCCCTCTGAGGCGGAACAGTCCCCGCAAGCGGCAGCGCGGTATTATATTTGACCTGTTTCAGCGCCATGCTGGAGCGGATGTTGGCGACGCCCGGAATGGTGCTCACGTCCCGCACGATGAAGCGCTCGAGCGCGCGAAGATCGGGCACCACGACACGGATCAGATAATCGCTGTCGCCGGTCATCAGATAGCATTCCATCACCTCATCGAGTGCCGCCATGCGCTTCTCGAAGGTGTCGAGTGATTTCTCGATCTGCCGCTCCAGCGTGATCTGGATGAACACGCTGATGCCGAGGCCCACGGAGTCCGGATCGACCAGCGCCGCATAGTGCTTGATGACGCCCCGCTGCTCCAGCGCCTTCACCCGCGCCAGGCAGGGCGATGGAGAAAGGCCTACCCGCTCCGCCAGATCGACATTGCTGATCCGCCCGGCCGATTGCAGCACCTTCAAAATCCGGCGGTCGGCGTCATCCAGCATAAAATGCCTCCAAAACAAGATATCTCAGCGGTTTATGCCGGATTATACTGGCATGGCAACGCGATTCAGCAGCACCTGTGCCGAACGGCGTGGCATGGTTCATCACGCCCCTGATGTGAAAGGCCACCGGCAATGATCCGCAACGACACGCTTCCGCTGGCGATTGTTGAAAAGCGGCTGCTGTGGCTGGCGTCGTGGATGATCCACAATGCCAATCATCTGAGGCCCAAGGAGGAGGGCGATGTGAAGGTGGGCGGCCATCAGGCCTCCTGCGCCTCCGCCGTCTCGATTCTCACGGCTCTTTATTTTCATGCGCTCCGCCCTGAAGACCGCGTGGCGGTGAAACCCCATGCCGCGCCCGTGTTTCATGCCGCGCAATATCTGATGGGCCGCTTGCCGCTCGAGAAGATCGTGGACTTCCGCGCCCTTGGCGGCGCACAGGCCTACCCCAGCCGCACCAAGGATGTGGACGATGTTGATTTTTCAACTGGCTCCGTAGGGCTCGGCGTGGCGATGACGTGTTTCTCGTCGATCATGCAGGATTATGTTTCGGCACGGGGCTGGGGCCACGGCGGGACAGGCCGCATGGTGGCGCTGGTGGGCGATGCGGAGCTTGACGAGGGCAATGTCTATGAATGTTTGCAGGAAGGCTGGAAACATGACCTCCGCAATGTCTGGTGGGTGATTGACTATAATCGCCAGAGCCTCGATGGCGTGGTGCATGAGGGCCTGTGGCAGCGGATTGAATCCGTGTTTGAAGCCTTCGGCTGGCGTGTCGTGCGCGTGAAGCATGGTGCCTTGCAGCGCGCAGCCTTTGAAGAGCCGGGAGGCGCAGCACTCAGGGACTGGATCGAGACCTGCCCCAATGCGCTCTATTCCGCGCTCCTCTATCAGGGCGGCGCCGCCTGGCGTGCCCAGCTTCTGGCTGATCTCGGCGGCAATGCGGACACCGCGTCGCTGATTGGCCGCCGCTCCGATCTTGAGCTTGCCACGCTGATGGCCAATCTCGGCGGCCATTGTCTCGAGACATTGTGCGGCACGTTTGATGCGGCGCGGGATGACAGGCCCACGGTATTCCTCGCCTATACGGTGAAAGGCTGGGGCACACCGCTCGCCGGCCACAAGGACAATCACGCGGGGCTGATGACGCCGCAGCAGATCGAATCCTTGCGTGGCGAACTGGGCGTGCCGGAAGGCCGGGAATGGGATGCGCTCGCGGCCGTTGAAGATGCTGCCTCTTTCACGGACTTCCTGAAGCGGGTGCCGTTCTTTGGCGAAACGCAGCGCCGCCTGTCGGCCCCCCATGTGGCGGGGGCCGCTCCGGTAAAACTCAATGAGCGGACGATCTCGACGCAAGCCTCCTTTGGCCGCATTCTCGATGAGATTGCACGGCAGGGCGGTGCGCTGGCGGATCGCATCGTCACCATGTCGCCCGATGTCACCGTTTCGACCAATCTGGGCGCCTGGGTGAACCGGCGCGGCCTCTTCGCCCGTGACGCCCGCGCCGATACCTTCCGCGACCGTTCGCTGCCCTCGATGCAGAAGTGGGCATTCTCGCCGCAAGGACAGCACATTGAACTGGGTATTGCGGAAATGAACCTGTTTCTGGCGCTGGGCGCGGCGGGGCTGGCGCACAGCCATTTCGGCGAGCGCCTCATTCCCATTGGCACCGTTTATGATCCCTTCATCGCGCGCGGCCTCGATGCACTGAATTATGCCTGCTATCAGGATGCGCGCTTCATCATCGCGGGTACGCCTTCAGGCATCACGCTGGCGCCGGAAGGCGGTGCGCATCAGTCAATCGGGACGCCACTGATCGGCATGGCGCAGGACGGCCTTGCGAGCTTCGAGCCCGCCTTTGCCGATGAACTCGCCGCCATCATGGCGTGGTCCTTTGATTATTTGCAGCGCGATGGCGAGCACGACCCAGATGAGAAGACCTGGCTTCGCGATGAAACGGGAGGGTCCGTCTATCTGAGGCTTTCCACCCGCCCGCTGGAGCAGCCGGTGTGGCGTGAGGACTCTTCATTCACGCGGGGCGTCATCGATGGCGCATACTGGCTGCGCCACCCCGGCCCCAATGCGGAAGCGGTGATTGCCTATCAGGGTGTGATCGCGCCGGAAGCGATCTCCGCCGCCGCCATGATCGGAGACGTGCGGCGCGATGTGGGGGTTCTCGCCATTACCTCGGCAGACCGGCTGAATGCCGGATGGACGGCAGCCCAGCGCGCCCGCATGCGTGGATCAAAAGGTGCGCAAAGTCTGGCGGACCGGCTGATGGCCGATGTGCCCCGCGACTGCGCATTGCTGACCGTGACCGACGCCCATCCCGCCACGCTGGCCTGGCTGGGATCGGTGCGCGGCCACCGCACCATTGCGCTGGGCGTTGAACATTTCGGCCAGTCCGCGTCGATCGGCGATCTTTATCGCCACTATGGCATTGATGCGGCCAGCATCGCGAAGGCCGTCTCGGCGCTGGTAAGCGGGCCGCCGATTGCCGAACGGGTCTAGAATCCCGCCAATGGTCTGGGATTGCTGCCATCGGTGAAGCGCGAGAAGCGGAACGGTGTGGGATCAACCACCGGCGTCTTGCCTGCCGCAATATCCGCCGTGAGCCGCCCGGCGCCCGGGCCGATGCCGAAGCCGTGGCCGGAATAGCCTGAGGAGAGAACAAGTCCCGGCACGGAAGCAATTTCCGAGATGACCGGCACCAGATCGGGCGTCGCGTCGATCATGCCGCCCCAGGTGGCTGCCGTGGGAACGGACCTGAAAGCCGGAAACGTTTCTTCGAGATTGCGCCGCGCCAGCGCGATGGAGGAAGCCGATGGCGCGGGATCGAGCGTACGTATTTTCTCGAACGGCGATACGGCATCAAGAGCCCAGCGCCGTGTGAGCGTCCATTCATCGAAGAAATCGCGGCCGAAACGCAGGGAAATGCCGGACCATTCCTGCTTCAAAACCGGCAGGAAGTCGGAGAAGAATTTGAAGCTGCCGGGCACGATGGGCGCGATCACCGAACCGCTCGATACCGTATAGCCACCGTCCAGGCGTTTCCTGAGCGCGAGGCCCGGTCCCCAACCCGCCGTGGCGGGGCCTTCCGATGTCGGAGCCGTGCGCAAGACGGACGCCAGCACCTTCAATTGCGGAAAGCGCACATCAGCCGTTCCGGCGAACAGGCTGGACCACACGCCGCCTGCCAGCACGACGCGGCTGGCGCGGATACGGCCTTTTTCCGTTACCACCCCCGCCACGCGGCCCGCCTGCGTGTCTAACCCGCGCACCGCGCAGTTTTGCAGGATGGTGGCGCCCAGACGCTGCGCCGCGCGCGCGATGGCGGGTGCGGCAAGGCTGGGTTCCGCCACGCCATCGGCCGGCGTGTAGAGCGCACCCGTCCAGTGCGGCACAGCGCCCGTCAGAACCTTGTTCACCTCCGCCCCCCGGAGGAGAACCGAGGAAGTGCCATGCTCCTTGGCATAGGGAAGCCACGCCTCGCGTTTCGCAAAGGCCTGATCATCCGGGCAGATATAGAGCGTGCCGGTCTGGCGGAAACCGGTTTCGTCATTGAGCCTGCGGTTCAACCCGCGCCAGATCGACAGGCTTTCCATCATCAGCGGAATTTCGCGCGGATCGCGCCCCATGGAGCGGCACCAGCCCCAGTTGCGGCTCGACTGTTCGCCCGCGATCACACCCTTTTCGCACAGCACCACGCGCTGTCCCGCCTCGGCGAGGAAATAGGCGGTGGAAACGCCGATGATGCCGCCGCCGATCACCACCACATCCGTCTCGGCGGGGAGTTGCGTGTCGCTGTCAACCTTGGCGATCTCGACCGGCATCACGCCACCTCGAGTGCCGTGTCGCCGCTGCCGATCAGCATCTCCACGCCCTTCTCCGTGAGCGCATAGGTACCGCCCTGGATGACGCCAAGGCCTTCATGGGGAAATTGCAGATAGGAATGGAGCACGAAGACCATGCCTTTCTGCAGGCGCTGGTTGGGCCCGCGGCTGATCTGCAATGGCTCCAGCCAGATCGGCGGATAGGCGACGCCGATGCCGTAGCCAAAGCGCATGACTGCGGCATCCTCCATGCCGGCGGAACGCACGGGTTCGAGCGATGCCTCTTCGATCTCGCCCACCGCCACGCCATCGCCCACGGCGGCGATACCGGCGGCGAGGCTTTGCCGCGCCACCTCATAGACCTTGCGCGCCCGTGCCGATGGCTCGCCCGCCGCCATGGTGTGAATGGCGGTGGTGTGATAGCGCGCCGAAACGCCCGCAAATTCGGCATGAACGAGGTCGCCGCTCTTGATGATCCTGTTGCGCGGCGTGGCGTGGCCGCCGGCCGAGCGCGTGCCGCCGGAGAGTTCTGTCGGAATCGACCAGTAATCGCTGCCTGAAAGGCGCATCGCGTGCTCGATCTGGGCGGCCAGCGCGATTTCGGTCATGCCGGGGCGCAGCGTCTTGCGCATGGCGGAAAGCCCCGCACCCGCATGCCGCGCCGCCTCGCGGAGATAGTTGAATTCGGCCGGGGACTTGATGAGGCGCGGTATGCCCATGAGGATGGTCGTGTCGACGATCTCCGCAGGCTTCAGCTGCTCCGCCAGGGCGAGGCCCAGCGCATGGGGAAGCGCATAGCTTTGCGTCTCGATGCCGATCTTGCCGCGCGTCGCGCCTTTTTCTTTCGCCACCGAGGCGATGGCCTCGGCCACATTGTCGAACATCAGGCGATAGGGGCGGATGTCGCGCACCCATGTACTTTCATAGGCGAGCGAGAGATCGGTGTCACGCAGCACGATCACGGGTTCATCGTCATCCGCCGTGAAGATCAGCGCCTGCGGGCTGTTGACGCTGACCCAGGAATCATAGCCGCCATAATAATAGAGCGATTCCGGCGCCATGCTGATGGCGCAGTGAATGCCCTTCTCCTTCATCAGCGCGCGAACCTGCGCCAGCCGCGCCCTGTGTTCAGCCTCGCTGAACGCCGCAAATTTTTCCAGCATGCTTTTTCCTAACGCTTCAGTTCGATGAGCGGAGCACCATCCGCGGATGTGAATGACGCCCGGCCGCCTTTGATTTCGAGGGCTTTTACCTTCTCCAGTGCTTTGAGAAAGGCCTGTTCCTGCCTGTCGAGGGGCGGCGGGCAACCCATCATGGTTGCCGCCATGGCGCCAAAGGTGAAGGTATTGCCCGATGTCTTATAGCTTCCTGCGATGCGGTTGCAGCCGATGGTGCCCGAGGCCTGGCCGTTTTCGAATGTCAGAACCGCCTTGCCGCTGTCGATCCCATCGGTGCCTGCGACGGCCACCACATGCCATTTCCCCTCAAGCTTCGGCACCTCGGCGGCCTGGCAGGCCAGCGCCGAAACGAAAATGAGTGCCGGACCGATGAGCCGGATTTTTCGCATGATGTGTTTCCCGGAAATCCCCCGGGACGGTTATAGACAGCATCCGTCAGAGCTTCAAATGGCGCGGAATTTTCCAGCGATCCTGCGGGCCGTGTTTCACGTGGAACATATTCCTAATACACCGAAAAGCATTGCATTTTGGGTGCTTTTTGATGCTGGAACATTGAAAAACCACGCTTTGGCGATGCGTTTTTGTAGCTGAATTGATGCTGTTTTGATGCGGCCGAAATTGACTCTGTCAATTTGGACGGGGCCGTTCAGGTGACGGGGCGACGGAAGCCGCCGGTAGGGGTGATCGAAAGTCCCGTCACGGACGGGAAGCGGGGAGGCGGACGGGCAGCGCATGGGGTGAATGTCATGCGCTGCCCGGTCTTGCGTTGTTCGGCGGCGATGCGGATCGCGGGCATGTCGAGGCTTTCCAGCCGGTCACCGGCTTTGAGGCCGGCCTGTGCGGCGAAATCCGCGGCCGTCAGCTTCTGCCCGGCCTCGGTGCGCACCCGCCCGATCTCGACGCAGCCGCCCTGCACGGCAATGCGAAGCGAGGCCTCGCCAATGGCGGCAATGCGCATGGGGCGTTCTCCTGCTGATGAAAAAAGAAAGAAGCCCGCGCCGCCGCTGGCGACGATCGTGGACTGGAGCCTGCCGCACAAGGACAATATCTTTCAGGTCGAAAAGCTGGTGAATGTCAGCGATGTGCTGAAGCAGAAGGGCTATGCCCTCTCACTTCACAAGGCTTCCACCGCAAAGCCGTTCGAATTCAAATGCGACTATGTGCCGATCGCCAAATAGGAGTTAGGTTTCTCGCCCGGCGGTTTTGTGCTATCACCAGCCATCATGAGCGTGCCAAACACCATCGCTGCCATTGCCAACCGTGACGGGGTGGATGCCCAGTTGATGCTGGCTGACGCTGTCGCGGAATGGCAGGCGGCAGGCATTGCCGTTGCCGGCATTCTGGCCGAGCGCAACGCGGAAGGTCAGTGCAGCGCCGGCTTCCTGACCGACATTGCGTCGGGCAAGCGATATTCGATTCAACTCGATATGCCCCCTGCCGGCACCGTATGCCATCTCGATGCTGAGGGAATGGAAGCGGCGGGTGCGGGCCTTCTCGACCAGATTGCCAAAGCCGATGTCGTGGTGCTCAGCAAGTTCGGCAAGCTCGAGGCGATGCATGGCGGCCTGTGGCCTGCTTTCACCGCCGCGGCCTCCTCCGGCAAGCCGGTGCTGACGACGGTCTCCTCCAAGCATTTTGATGCCTGGAAAGCGTTTTCGCCCTCCTCGCTCTGGCTCGAGGCCGATGACCGCTCGATCCGGCAATGGTGGAAGAAGGCTTCGGCGCGGGCTTAAGCCTTGCTGGCCAATCCTTCCGCCAAGCCTTTGGCCAGCACGCCCGCGACGATGCGGTCGCAGCGCGCGCCGTTGAAGCCGAAGACTTCACCGAGCGCCAAATCCATGTCCTGCGCCAGGCTTTCGCGCAGCAGGCTGCGGGCCCGGAAGAAGCGCGTGCGCACCGTCGCTTCGGGAAGATCGAGCGCCTGCGCCACCTCCTTGACGCTCATGTCCTCGACGGCACGCAGCATGAACACCGCGCGGTAGGCTTCCGGCAGCTTGTCGATGCGCGCTTCCATGAGGCTGCGGATCTGTGACCGCTGCAAGGCCTGCTCGGGGCCGCGTTCGGGTTCATCGGTCAAGGCCGCGGCAATTTCGGGCTTCGGCGAAATCATGGTGGCCTCCAGTGGAATGACCTGCGCGCTGGTGCGCCGCAACCGCCCCAGCGCCTCATTGACGGTGATCCTGACAAGCCAGGTCGAGAGCTTGCTTTCAGACCGGAAGGTGGCGAGCGAACGCCAGGCGCGCAAGTAGGATTCCTGTATCACGTCCTCGGCGTCCGTGTCGTTCCGCATGATCGCACGCGCGGTGCGGAACATGAGCTGGTTGTGACGGCGCATGATGGCTTCGAAGGCCGCCCCGTCGCCCCGGATGGCGCGCTTAACCAGCGCCGCATCACTCATGTCGTCCGGGCGGAAAGCCTCTGTCTGCAGGTTCAGCCGTTGCATGTTGACCTCCGTCTTCAGGAGCGCGCGAGGGCCCGGCATTGCTGCGGACTCCTCCCGTCCTTCCCATTGGATGCGGGGAGGAGGGTTTCCGTTCCCGGGCTGGAAAAATTTTGTGGGAAGGCCTGGATGCGGCGCTGCCAGAAGGGCGAGGCGGGCCAGCGCCGTTCCATGGCATGGATGGCATTGCGTTCCGCCATATAGCGCTTGAACGTGGCATCGGCCCGCAATTGATAGCGCGCCAGCGCCTCGGCACTTGAACTGGAGGTGATCACCTCCGCAGCCGCGATCGCGTCTTCGAGACCGCCCGTCAGGCCTGAGGCGCTCAATGGATCGAGCGCCATCAGCGCGTCCCCGATGGCGAGCCACCCTGGGCCCGATGCGCGATCAAGGCGCTGGCTGTTGGCGGAAAAGATAACCGGAGCCGCAGTCCGCTCCAGGGGTTCGCAGTGGCGGCGGATGAGAGATGTCGCGGCCCATTGCTGCCAGAATGAGGAGGGCGCGGTGAGGTTGGCCTCTTCCGCGATATCCCGGTCGGTCATCAGGGCGATGAGGCATTTTCCCGCCGGGAGGTGGGCGCCATACCACCAGCCGATCTCGCAAGCCTCGATGATCGAAAAGCCGGAATAGTCCCGCGCTGGTTTAGAACGGCCCATGACGGCATGCGCCAGCAGCCGGTCATGGTGATGAAGCCTGGCGCCCTGACGCCGGGCAAATGCGGCGGGACGCCCCGATGCGTCGATGATCCGTCGGCTTTCAAGCCGCAAAGTCTCAGCAGGCGTTTCGATCTCGATGCGCCATGTCTCGCCTGAGCGGTGCGCCGCAACGAGATGGGCTGGTGCGCAAAGCTCAGCCCCCATGGAAACGGCTTCGGCCCGCAACCAGCTGTCGAAGGCGGCCCTGTCGAGATGCCACCCGGGGCCACCCGGCCTCAACATGAAATCCTCAATGCGGGGCTGCGGCGAGCTCCATGCGCTGAGATTGCCGTGGCACAGGAGGTGGCCGCGTGTTTCGAGCCGGGCGTCGAGGCCGAGTTTCCGCAACAGAGAGCCTAAGCCCGGTGCGGCCGATTCACCGATCTGGAATGGCCGCCGCAGCGGCCGGTCGATCATCAGCACGTTTGGAACGCCCGCGCGCTTGAGCGCCATCGCCAGCGCTGCACCCGATGGCCCTGCGCCAATGATGAGCACGTCGATTGCGCGGTTCAGCGTGGAGCCTTTCATCAAAGCCTCACGTCACCTCTGGCTTTGATCGTGGCAGGGTGCGGGCCACTTCGACGAATTTCGGCGCCCCGGCCTCTCCCTGGTCAAGGACGAACCCCAGCTTGTCCCAGTTCTCGACCATCTCGACGTGGCTGGGAAAAACAAAATTCTTCCGTGCATCATGATCACCATCAGTGCCGATCCACGGCACGCGCTGCCCCGCCGGTTTTGCCTTGCCCTTACCCGCAGGGGCCGGAAGAAAGACGGTGATGGGGCGCTGCGCCGGCCACCACCACATGGCGCGCCCCAGAATATTTTGGGCGGCACATTCGTTGAAGTCGGCCTGCCAGGGAAGGGCCATGCGGCCTGTCAAATCGCCGGGCTCGAGGCCCGACGCTGCATCGTGAACAGGGCTCAAACCCTCGTCCGTCACCGGGCGCTGCTTGATGCGGAAGGGTTCAGCGAAGATTTGAGGGTCACGCGCGATCCATCCCGTCTCGATGCCGGGGGAAAACGCGCCGCCCACGCAATTTTCGAGAACGCCTTTGGTGATTGCCAGTCCGCTGTCGGGTTCAGCCAGCGTGTTCGTATCGAAATGACCGGCGGCCCATTGCTGCAGAAAGAAATATTGCGTGTCGGTGAGCGCCAGATAGCGGCTGGTGGTCTTGAGCGCGCCTGATTCCTCCTCAGCGCCAATCGCATCATCGCCGATGAGAAGCGGCATCATGCTGACGCCGGGAACATGGCTTTCCGCAATATTCTGCTCGCCGGGCCCGCGCATGATGGAGAGGAAGAATTGCCTGTCCTCGCGGCCCGATGGGCCGGGATCGGCCAGCTTGGCGTAATCAAACCTGTGCGGCCCGCGCGGAATGGGGCTGACCCAGGCGTAGCCTGAGGTGCGCTCGAAGATGGGCTTCACGTCCCGATCGAAATTCGGACGGTAGCCATCCGCACCTGAGCGCCATGACCCGTTGGCATAAATATCGGGCCGGAGGCCGAGATGACGGGCGGCGGTGTCGAACATCGTATCGTAGAGCGTGACGAGATTGCAGATTTGCGGCGCATAGGCGGGCGGCGCCACGATCACCGAGGCAGCCTTGGCTGCAATCGTCTCGCCGTTCTTCAGCACAAGCTCGGCTCTTACAGAACCGTCGGACGTGTCGTCCCACCAGCCATCATTGTTGGCATACTCTGCCAGCCGCGGCGGATCATCCAGCGTGCCGCTGTGCCCGAAGCCGCCGAGGACGAGGAGGCGTCCCTGCTGATCGGTCTGCAAGGCGCCCAATGTGTCAATCGCCTGCGGGTGAAGCGCCGCGGGCGGAAAGCTGCCGCCCCTGTAAGAGGAAGGTATCGTTCCGCGCGAGAATTCGACCGGCTCTGAACGGCCGGCATTGCGCCCGGCAATGCTCCGCGGCCCGGCGTCGATGATGAGGGCGCGCCGCGCCGCGTTGCCCTCGATTTTCGGATTGCGGAACGGATGGTTTGGCGCGTAGCCCGCCTGTCCCTTCAGGCACTGGAAACAATGCCAGGCCGCTTTCTTGTTGGCGAGATGCACGCGCCAGCGAATTTCAGCGATATCGGGATGGCCGAGGGTGATTTCTTCCGGGGCTTTGCCCGCCTCGTAGCGCAAGATCCGAAACCGCGCCGCCTGCCGTTTCAATCGCCCTTCGGCGTCCCGGAAGTCTCCGGCGCCGAAGGGCCTGGTTTCGTCATCCGGAAACACCGGAAGGGCGCCTGCCTGTTCCGGCCCGATATAGAAGCTTTCCGGTGCATTGCCGACGCGGGCGATGCCGATGGCGGGTACGATCTCAAAATGTGCGTCCGGCATATGCTGGGCCTCGGTCTCGTCTTGCGAAGCTGGTTCCGATGCGAGAGGTGCAGCGGAACCAGAGCTTAAGCATTACTGCGGCGGCACCACAATCCGGCCTTTCATGTTGGGATGAAACCGGCAGTAGTACTCGATGGTGCCTGCCGAAGAGATCGTGACGCTGGCGGTCTGTTTGGCGGGGATCATCACATCCCAGCCGCCCTTCACCGTCGTCGTGTGCGCCAGAATATCCTTGTTCACCCACTGCACCGTATCGCCGGGCTTGGCGGTGATCTCGGCCGGCGAGAACGCCATCTTCTCGATGGTCACGGTGACCGTTTCAGCCTGGGCTGAAACGGCGGCCATGAACAGCGCGGCAAAAAGAACAGGCAATGACCTGTATGTGCGATCCATGGGTCCCGTCCTACTTCAGCATGGCTTCGACGTGCTCGGCGTGGAGTTCATGGCCCTGGAAAATCTTCAGGCCCGTCTCGAGAAGCGACTTGAGTTCGCCGTTGCTGGTGGAGGGGATCAGGAGCGTTTGGAGCGCGCCGTTGACCTGCTTGTGATAGGCGACCTCGTTGGCGACATATTCCTTGTCGAAGGCCGCGCCATCGAGGCCCGCGAGCTTGGTGCGCTCGTCGGTCGCGGCTTGTGTGAGCGCCTTGCTGGTGTCGTTGTCTTCCGGGGTGACGTTGAGCTTCTTCAGGAGATCCAGCGCCTGCACATTCACCGCTTCATGGTCGCGGATCATGTCATTGGCAAAGGCGACAACATCCGCATTCTTGGATTTTGACACTGCCAGCTTGGCGTTTTCAACGTCGATCACGCCCGCCGTATAGGCGATATGGGCGATCTGCGGGTCTGTCGGCTTGCCGTCGGCGTGAGCGGCAACAGCCAGTCCAAGCATCGAAACTGTAGCAACGCCAATGAGCGCACGAAATGTCATCATGACCTCCTTGACCCGGATCGCGGAATTGCAGCGGGTCGAATTGTGTGACGGTCATTTGATGGAGCGCAGGGCAAAAACGTTCCCGGGGGGCGCAGCTCTTCAGCGAAAGGCCCTGACTCCGGCAGGAACTCAATGAGGCGTTCGCCGCTGAGCAAGACCCGCAGCCTTCATGCTGATGGCCGTGGGCTCAGGATTCCCGCATGGTCTCGCGCGGCATCAGCCCGCCGCCTTTGCCTTTGAGACTGGGAAGCGCCAGCATGACGAGGACGAAGAGGCCGGTGGCGAGCTTGAGGTCGCCGGAGGGGAGGCCGACAACGAGGAGGATGGAAATCAGCTGATAGTAAATCAGCGTGCCGGCAAACGGCGCCAGGAGCTGACGCACCGGTGTTGATTTGCCGACAACCGCCTCTCCGATCATCAGCGCGGCCAGGCCGTTGATCAGAATGCCGAGGCCCATGTTGACGTCGGCAAAGCCCTGGCTCTGCACCATGACGGCGCCGGACAAGGCCGAGAAGCTTCCAGCCAGGCCGACGCCCACAATGGTCATGCGCCAGACGTTGATGCCGTTCGCCTCCGCCATGTCGGGATTGGCGCCCACGGCGCGCATGGCCGTGCCGCGCTCGGTCAGGAAATAGACGCGCAGCATCGCGTAGACGGCGATCGCCAGCAGCCCCGCGATGAGGATCTTGGAATAGGGGCCCGCGAGTGCCGCGGGTGCATAATCATAGATGGTCTGAATATTGAAGACCGGCAGGTTGGAGCGGCCGAGCAGCCGCAGGTTCACGCTGTAAAGCATGGTCATCATCAGGATGCCGGCGAGCAGCGAATGGATGCGGAAGCGGAGATGGATGAAGGCGGTGCAGCAGCCGGCCGCGAAGCCCGCAAGCATGGCCATGGCCACCGCCGCGAAGGGGTTCAGCCCGCCGATCATGCCGAGCGCGCAAACGCAGCCTCCCAGCGGGTAGGCGCCTTCGCTGGTGAGATCGGGAAAGCTCAGAATGCGGAACGGGATCATGATCGCCAGCACCACGAAGCTCAAGATCAGGCTTTGCGCGATGGTGACGGGGATCAGCGCGATGAAGCTGGAAAGATAGGAAGCCAGCATTCTCAGATATCCAGCATCATGCGGTCGGTCTTGATGGCGAAGTGCGAGACCAAATCTTGCACGGTGGCTTTTTTCTTTTCCTCGCCATGCATTTCGAAGCGCACTTTGCCGGCATCGAGCATCACGACCTTGTTGCCGTAGTCGACGGCGTGTTTCATGTTGTGGGTCACCATGAGCGTGGTGAGCTTGAGCGCCGTGACGGCGCGGATCGTCGCATCCATGACGAGATCGGCGGTGCGGGGATCGAGAGCCGCGGTGTGCTCGTCAAGCAGCAGAATGTCGGGCGTGCCGGATACCGCCATGACCAGCGACAGCGACTGGCGCTGGCCGCCAGAGAGGGTTGCCACCACGGTGTCGAGGCGGTTCTCCAGGCCGAGGCGCAAATAGGAGAGTTCCTGGCGATAGGAATCGCGGCGCTGCCTCGTCAGTCCGCGGCGCAGCTGGGCCGGCTTGTGGCGGAGTTCGGCCAGCAGCATGTTCTCGGCGATGGTCATCGGCGCGGCGGTCCCCTTCATCGGGTCCTGGAACACCCGCGCCACATAGGCGGCGCGCTTGTGCACCGGCATCGCCGTCACATCCTTGCCTTTGATCGCAACCGTGCCTGAATCGAGCTTCAACGCGCCGGAGATGGCGTTCAGCAGCGTGCTCTTTCCCGCCCCGTTGGAGCCGATCACCACTGCGAAATCGCCGCCATCCAGCTTGAGATCGAGACCGTCAAGAGCGATCTTCTCATCGGGCTGGCCGCGGTGAAAAAGACGGCGCGCCGAGCTGACTTCGAGCACTGTTGTTTCCCCGGGCTATCGGTGGGGAGGCCCGGAAGCTTCCCCAAAGCGTCAATCGACGATGCAGCCGCATTCCTTGAAGCTGTCGGGAATGCTCATCCCGAACGCTCCCGCCGCCTTCCTTGAAATGGTGGCCTTGTGATCGGCATAGACAGGCTTCGAAGGCGCGATGTCGGCAGGCTTCTCGCCTTTGAGAATGCGCACCGCGATCTTGCCCGCGTTGCGGCCGACCTTGTCGTAGCTCATGGCGAAGCTCGCCGGCACGATGTCCTTCGCCACCGGGCCATCGTCGGAGTTGACGATGGGGATCTTTGCCGCCAGCGCCGCCGAGGCGACCGCTCCGATCGCCGGCTGGATCAGGTTCGAGCCTGCCACATAGATGACGTCTGCCTTGCCGGCCAGCGAGGCCACGCGCTGCTGAATGTCGTTGACGTTGTCGATGCCGACCTCCGCCACCCCAAAACCTTCGGCGGGCGCGAGTTCCTTCATCTTGGCGAGCATGGCCACATCATTCGCCTCGCCTGGATTGAACGGCACGCCGATGGTCTTGGCATTGGGCAGGAGCGCGCGGGTGAATTTGATGGTGGCCGCGAAATCCTGCATGTCGGAGGCGCCGGTCATGTTGTCGCTGCCCTTGTCCCAGGACGGAACCAGGCCCGCCGCGACCGGATCGGTGACCGCCGCGAACACGATCGGAATGCCGCTCTTGCCGAGCTGGTTCTTGGCCATCTGGGCGACCGGGGTGGTGACCGCCAGAATGAGACTGGGCTTCATCGCCTCGATCTTGGTCAGCATCTGCGGCACGAGGGTCGCGTCGAAATTTACGTGATCCACGCTGAAGGTCACGTCGGTCCCTTCCTTGTAGCCCGCCGCGATGATCTCCTGCTCAAATCCCTGCCAGGCGGCATTGAGCTGCGGATGATCGCCAAAATTGGCGATCGCGATCTTCAGCGGCTCGCCGGCGCGGGCGCCAGCGGCGCCAGCCGCCGCGAGGCCGGCTGCAAGCACGGCCTTGAGGAATTCGTTGCGGTTCATGCCGGTCTCCCTGATCGTGGCTTTTGTTCTGAGTTGTCTCTGGCTAGCACAAATTTTCCGGTTGGATAATATTTCTTCTGGCCGGAAAACGATACTGCGCTCATGTCGCGCCCAAGGGGATCCGCCCGCCTTTTCCAATTGAGCGCGCTCCGGCGGCCCGCTAAACGGGCTCCATGAACGGCCCAAAACCACGAGAAACCGCGCGGGGCAAAACATTCGCCGTTGCGCCGATGATGGACTGGACGGACCGGCATTGCCGGATGTTCCACCGTGAGCTCTCGGCGCGTGCCCTTCTCTATACCGAGATGGTCACGGCGCAGGCGGTGCGGCATGGCGACCGGGCGCGGTTGCTGGGCTTCAATGCCGCGGAGCAGCCGGTGGCGCTGCAGCTGGGCGGCAGCGAGCCGGAGCTCCTGGCCGAAGCGGCGCGGGTGGGCGAGGATTTCGGCTATTGCGAGATCAATCTCAATGTCGGTTGCCCGTCGGACCGCGTGCAGTCCGGCCGGTTTGGCGCCTGTCTCATGGCCGAGCCGGAACTGGTGCGCGATTGCGTGGCCGCGATGCGGAACGCCGTGCGCATTCCCGTGACGGTCAAATGCCGCATCGGCATCGACGAGCAGGATGATGAAGAGGATTTCGAGCGCTTCATCACCACCGTCGCGCAATCGGGCTGCGCCACCTTCATCGTCCATGCGCGCAAAGCCTGGCTGAAGGGCCTGTCGCCGAAGGAGAACCGCGAAATTCCGCCGCTCAATTACGAGCGCGTCTATGCGCTGAAGCGCCGCCACCCGGAACTCACCGTCATCATCAACGGCGGCATCGAGACGATTGATCAGGCGGAGGCGCATCTGGCGAAGACCGATGGCGTGATGATGGGTCGCGCCGCCTATCACACGCCCTGGATTCTCCATGAGGCCGATTGCCGGATCTTCGGTGCGCCGCGCCGGTTCGATGACCCGGTGGAAGCCGTGGCGGCGATCAAGCCCTATATCGCCTCCGAACTGGCGAAGGGCGTCTGGCTGCAGCACATCACCCGCCACATGCTGGGCCTGTTTCACGGGCTTCCCGGCGGCAAGCACTGGCGGCGCGTGCTCTCGGAGCAGGGCACAAGGCCAGGGGCGGGGCTCGAGGTCATTGACCGGGCTGTTGCCGAAATGCAGCGCCACCAACCCCATCTGCCCGCCGCCGCCGAATAGCGGGTGGCGAAACACCCTTTGATTGTGTTACAAGACGCCAGGAAAACTGCCGGGCGGATGGGGATGAACAAGCGTTTTTTGATTGCCGTGGGGCTGGTTGTCGCAGCGCCCGCCACCGCCTATGCCAATTGCGATACGCCAAGCCAGTATTGGGATGGCGATTTCCGCCCCGATTACAGCTATCCCGCGGGCTGCACCGCCCAGCAGAACAGCCGGGAAGTGCAGATTCACCTGAATGATGCCGTCTCCCGCGCCCTGGCGACGAGCTTTGGTTTGGGGCCCGATGAGATGATGCCCGCCGGCATGACCGGCCTCAGCGAGGATGAGGCATTGAAGCGCCTGGTAGGCGGCAATGGCATTCACATTGATCCGACGGCGGATGTTCCCGCCGCAGCACCCAGCCCCAAGTGGAACAGCTGGCTTGACGGCAAATACACCTGGAATGACAATGGGGACCGGAACTTCGATCTCGACGGCCCGCTGTTCAACGGCCTGCTTGGCGTGGATTACAAGCTCACCAGCAAGGTGACGCTTGGCCTGCTGGGATCGGTTGAAGCCTCCCATTATGACGGCGATGGCGTGGATACCCGCTCAAGCGGCGTGGGCGGCGGCGCCTATGTCGGCATCATGCTGACCGACAACATCGTGTTCTCGGCCAACACCTTGCTGTCCGACATCACAACGAAGCAGAGCGGCGATGTGCGCTATGAAGGCCCGCGCTGGCAGACCTCGGGCGCCGTCACCGGCTATTGGTACAAGGACAACTGGCGTTTCACGCCCGCCGTCAGCATCAGCTGGTCTAAGGAATGGATGAACGCCAAATCCGGTCCGGTGACCGACCAGACGGTCGAAACCGCTGCTCTTACCCCCAGCATCCAGATCGGCAAGACGCTGCATCTCTCGGACAAGACGACGATGGAGCCTTGGGCGGGTGCTGCCCTCGACTACACATTCCTGAGCCGCACGAAACCGGAAGGCTTGGACGCCTCCAATGATCCCAATGCCGATCTTCGGGTTCAGGTGGGTCTCAATTTCGGATTTGGCAGCAACGCCCAGCTGGCTCTCACCGCGGAAGCGGGCGGTCTCCTGAACAAGGATCTCAACACCTATTCAGGCGAAGCAAATCTCGCCATCCAGTTCTAGGCTTCAGCCGCCAGCCGGCCGCGCCGTCCGCCGCGCCGGCTCTTGCGCTGGGTGAGCGTTGAAACGCGCTCGGGAAGTGCTGCCATGATGGCGCGGCGCTCGTCGGACGAAAGCCCCAGCCAGCCGCCGATTTCCATGCCCGTGCGGCCGCAGCCGATGCAGAAGCCGGTTTCGGGATCGATAACGCACACCTTGATGCAGGGCGTTTCGATGGCGGGGTAGGAGGAAGCGTTCATCACAGTCTGAATCTAGGTCTGCCCCCCGGCAAGAAAAGCGCTGAAGCGCCGCTCCATCGCTTAAAGGCGACTAGTCCTTGAGATAGAGGACACCGTCCTCGACCTTGAAGCTCGACAGCCGCGACAGGAACGTCATTCCGAGCAGAGTGCCATGGAGCGCGCCTTCCGGAAGCACCATGCCGTCAACGTCCTCGACCTTGACGCCATCGATCTCGATGCGGTCGATCTTGACGCTCGCCGCCTTGGCCGTGCCATTGGCCGTCTGCACGGGAATGTTGAAATCGAGATTGGCGGGGTGAAGGCCAGCCGATTCTGCGTCTTCATAGCTGAGCGCCACGGCTGAAGCGCCGGTATCGACCAGCACCATGATGTCGCTGCCGTTGATCTCGGCCCGCGTCACGAAATGCCCGTTCTCTCCGGCCTTGAGTTCGGTGGCCGACATGAGCCGGAGTTGCGGAACGGCGTCACCGGAATGGGCGGGCGGAAACCCGCCGGCGGCAAGCATGACGCAGGCAAGGAAAGGCGGCAGGAAAGACAGGCGCATGGCGATGATCCACGGGCAGGTTGGTTTGGCCCGAGAGTTGACGGCGCAAATTCAAGGAATGGTGAACGGAGCGTTCACCCTTTTTATCAGGGTAAAGAAAGTGTTGCCGCGTAAACCGCGAGCATCGCCGTTTCAGCCAGAATCTGGGCGGTGCCGCAAACATCGCCGGTCTGCCCGCCGATCTTGCGCATGGCGAGCGCGCGCACCAGCGCCACGGCGACCCCGCCCGCCACGAGCGCGCCGAGGCCCGCCGCCGGAACCAGAATCAGCGCGCCCGCCACGCCAGCACCAATGCCGCCGATGGCGAGCGCAATCAGCGTGGTGTTGCGGCTGGGCCTGCCCGCCATGACGGAAAGCCCATCACTCCGGGCGGGGCGGGTGGCCCACAGAAGGTCAACCATCAGGGCGCGCGAAAAGGCCGCCGCCGCCGCCAGCAGCGCGATCACATGCAGGGGCGGCATATCGAGCAGCGCCACATAGAGCGAGGCCCGCGCCAGCGTCACGACGATGAGCGCCATGGCGCCATAGGCGCCGATGCGGCTGTCGCGCATGATGTCCAGCCGGTGTTCGCGCGTGGCGCCGCCGCCGAAACCGTCCGCAACGTCAGAGAGTCCATCTTCATGCAGCGCCCCGGTGATCAACGCCCCGGCACCCAGGGCCAGCGCGGCGCAAAAATAGTCCGGCAGCCTTGCCATGGCCGCGAGCACCAGAACCCCGGCCGTCAGCGCGCCGACCACCGCGCCCGCCACCGGGAACATGCCCATGGAGGCGGCAAGCGGCGGCGGATCGAGGGTGCGGACAAATGGCACCGGCAGCCGCGTCAGAAAGCGCAGCGCGACGAGAAATTCTGCAAAGGGACGGAATCTCCGGCGGCCTTCGCTGGAAAGCTCAAACTCGTCGCTCATGTTGCGCGCGCCGTCCGAATCCTGTGATGAGATAATGCTTCGTGAATAGGAGTGTTCCCGCAAAATGACAAATGCATCAACCGGATTGCCGTTCGACGATATTCGCAACCTTGTGAATGCCATCGAAGGGCCGGACAGGGAGGCGATCGCCAGCACCAGGGCGCGCGATGCGGGATTGACCAAGCCGCCCGGCGCCTTGGGCCGTCTTGAGCAGATGGCGGAATGGGTGGCGGGCTGGCAATATCGCTATCCGCCCCGGATCGACCGGCCGGTGGTGGCGGTGTTTGCCGGCAATCACGGCGTGGTGGCGCAAGGGGTGGCGGCCTATCCGCAAGCCGTGACGGCCCAGATGGTGGCGAATTTCCAGAGCGGCGGCGCTGCCGTCAACCAGATCTGCAAGACCTTCGACCTGGGCCTCAAGGTCTTTGAACTGGCGCTCGATCATCCCACCCGCGACATAACCCAGGATGCAGCACTCGAAGAGGCCGACTGCGCCGCCACCATGGCCTATGGCATGGAAGCCATCGAAGGCGCTGATCTGCTGTGCATCGGTGAAATGGGAATCGGCAACACCACCATCGCCGCGGCGATTGCACACGCCCTGTTCGGCGGCAAGGCCGGGGACTGGGTTGGGCCGGGGACGGGTGTCGACAGCGCAGGCCTGGCGCGGAAGGCCGATGCCGTCAGCCGCGCCGTGGCGCTGCACCGGTCGCATATCGGCGACCCGCTGGAAGTTCTGCGCCGGGTTGGCGGGCGTGAAATCGCCGCCATGACAGGCGCCATTCTGGCCGCCAGGCTGCGCCATGTGCCGGTGCTGATCGACGGCTATGTGGCGACGGCCGCCGCCGCCATCCTCTTTGCCATGCGCGATGATGCGCTCGATCATTGCATGGCCGCCCATGTCTCGGCTGAGCCCGCCCACCGGGCACTTCTGGAGAAACTGAAGCTCAGGCCCATTCTTGATCTTGGCATGCGCCTCGGCGAGGGCTCGGGCGCCGCCTTGGCCGCCGGGCTCGTCAAGGCGGCCGTGAACCTTCACAACGACATGGCGACCTTCGAGAGTGCCGGGGTGAGCGGCAAGGAGGCTTAAGCCGACTTGCGCTCCACAAGGGCGGCGGAAATTTCGCCCGCAGGCCTCGGCGTCGAGAACAGATAGCCCTGGAACTGGCTGCATCCGGCAAGGCGGAGAACCGAGACCTGATGTTCGTCTTCAACACCCTCGGCGGTCACTTTCATGCCGAGAGCGTCAGCCATGGCAATGGTGCCCTGAACCAGTCGAAGCGCTGCAGGCTGATGCAGGATATCCGACACCATCGAGCGGTCGATCTTCAGCTTGTCGAATCGGAACCGGCGCAAATGTCCGATGCTTGAATAGCCGGTGCCGAAATCGTCGAGCGCCAGCGAAACGCCGATGTTGTGCAAGCGCTGGATGATGGCGGCGGCGCGGTCGGCGTTGCTGATGATCACGCTTTCAGTGACTTCCAGTTCAAGCCGGCAGGGGTCGAGCCCCGAGTCGCGCAGAACCTGCTCGACAGTTTCCGCAAAGGACGGGTTCATGAACTGGATTGGCGACACATTGACCGAAACGAAGATATCGGGCCAGGAGGCAGCATCCCGGCAGGCCTGGCGCATGACCATGAGGCCCAGCTCGTGAATCATCCCGAACTGCTCCGCCACCGCCACGAAGATGTCGGGGCCGAATTGCCGGCCCTTCGCATTGGGCCAGCGCGCCAGTGCTTCAACGCCCACCGGGCGGCGTGTGCGGGCGTCAATGATCGTCTGATACGCGACATTCAGGGTGCCGTTGTCCATGGCCTCGCGCAATTCGCGCGCGATGGTGCGATGCTGCTCGCGCTTCCAGTCAAGCGCCGGGTCATAGCTGTGCAGGCGGTTCCGGCCCGCGGTCTTTGCCGCATACATCGCAACATCGGCGCGGCGCAGAATCTCTTCGATGTCGGCATCGTCATGGGTGGCGTCAACGACCCCGGCGCTGATTGTGACGCCGGTGACCTCGTTTTCCAGCATCAGCGGTTCGGCGACAAAATTGATCATCGCCTGCGCCATCTTGCGCGCGCGAACACCCGCATTGGCGCCCGACACGATCATGGCGAACTCATCGCCCCCGAGACGCGCCACCATGTCGGAATCCTTGGCCAGCACGGCAAAGCCCTTGCCCGCCATTTTCAGAAGCTGGTCGCCAATCTCGTGCCCGTAGGAGTCATTCACTTCCTTGAAGCCGTCGAGATCGGCGTACACAACGGACAGGCCGCCGCCTGACTCCCGGACGTCCGCAAGCTTGTCGGCAAGCACGGTCATCAGATGGCGGCGGTTGGCCAGTCCGGTCAGCTCGTCGCGGAGCGATGCCGAGACGGCTTCGGCGCGGTTTTCGTGAGCCTGACGGAATCCACGCCAGCAGATGTAGATGAGCGCGCCCACCATCGCCAGAAACAGGGTGATCGCGGACCATACGATATTGGTATATTTGGTGCGGAGCACCCAGCCGGGGCTGCGTTCGTTCCAGGCCAGTGTGCCGAGCGTCTGGCCGGAGGGAGAGTGGAGATCGAGCGCCGTTTGCCAGAGCTCGGCCGCCGATTGCAGGTGCAGCCCGTCAAGTACGAACTGTTTTGCCAGCCTGGCGAATATCTCGGGCGTCAGCGTGCGGGCCAAAACGAGCCTGTGGACCGGCGCGTTCGGCATGGCAACTTCCTGGCTGTTGGGCACGATCGTGGCAACCGCGACCACGCTGATGCCATGGCGGCTGGCGACCAGCCCGGACACCTTGGCGAAGGCCTCGCCGCGCACCGGCAGCTTGTTCAGGAGAAGCGAAATATCGGCATCGAAATAGTCGGTGGCGGCGTCACGGATATCCGGATCGAGATTGCGTTCGGATGAAAACAGGGTGTTGCCCGCCGCGTCGACCACAAAAGCAGCGTCGTAAAGCGTCTGGTTTTCGTCGACGGTCCAGGTATCGGCGAGCCAGTCCTGATCGGGCGTGCCGTAGCTGTGCTGCACGGCATCATTCCAGCGCGCATTGTCCTGCACTGTCGATTCAAGCTGGTCCTGCAGCGACATGACAGCGGCGGCGGCTGCCCGGCGCGCATAGGCGTCGTCGATCGTGTTGGTTTCCTGGAAAATCGAGTTGAAAAGATAGAGCAGCAGCAAGGCCATGCCCACCGCTGCCGCCAGGGTCGGCAGGAACACTTTCAGGCCAAAATCGGTGACGAAGGGTTTGCTGTCTGGCATGGTTGAGCTTTGTGAACGGAGCCCCACACTACGCCGGAAACATTAACGATCACTGGGGAGTTAGGCCGTAATTTAACCAGTGATCGCAATCAGTTTGCGCTGGCTTTCGGACGCGACGGAAGGCGCCGCCATCACCTCGCCGCGCGGGCCGTCGAGGACGCGCATGGCGGGGAATGTGACGGTAACCTTGGTGCCGGCACCAGCCTCGCTCTGGATATTCAGTTCACCGCCGTGAACGTCCATGAGGCCCTTGACGATGGACAGGCCGAGCCCTGCGCCGTCAATCGCCTTGCGCTTGGCGTAGCTGCCGCGTGAAAACGCGCCGAGCGCCAGTTCGATTTCCTGCGACGGGATGCCCGGGCCGTTGTCGGACACGGTAATGGCCACGGCGCCCGATGGCGTGCGGCTGGCGGCAATGCCGATCTTTCCGCCCGCCGGCGTGAACTTGATGGCGTTCGAGAGCAGGTTGATGATGATCTGGTTCACGGCGCGCTTGTCGGCCAGAACCTTCGGCAGTGCCGCAGGCACCTGAACATGCACATCCAGCTTCTTCTCCGCCGCCTTCATGAGCACCAGATGATTGGCCTCTTCGACGGCGATGAGAATGCTGATCGGCTCTTCCTGCAGTTCGCGGCGTCCCGCCTCGATGCGCGACAGATCGAGAATGTCGTTGATCAGCGCCAGCAGATAATGACCGGAATGATGAATGTCATCGGCGTAGTTCCGGTAGGCCGGAACATGCAGCGGGCCGAACATTTCACGCTTGAGTATCTCCGAAAATCCCATGATGGCGTTCAGCGGCGTGCGCAATTCATGGCTCATCGTGGCGAGGAAGGCGGATTTGGCGCGGCTGGCCTCTTCGGCCTTGCGGCGCTCTTCCTCGGCCCGTCCCATGGCGCCGCGCAGATCGTCGATCAGCGTGTCCTTCTGGGCCTTGTAGATCAGCATGTCGCGCGCCGTTTCCTGCAAGTTGCGCGCAACCATCAGGAAGAAGACTTCAAGCGCGATGATCGTTCCGGCGAGCGCCAGATAGATGGGTTCAGGGGCGGTGACGCAGCGCGCCACGATGCCGACCGTGAGCATGCCCGTTCCGGCGATCAGAACCGGCATGAAATTGTTCACGATCAGCAGGCGGACGGGGATCGCCGCCATCACCAGCGCGATGAGATAGATCTGCTGCGTGTTGCTCGCGGTGTTCCAGAAGATGAACAGCGGCAGGCACCAGCACATCGCCAGCAGCAGTTCGGACGCGGCCAGCATGCCGATCCAGTCGCTCTGCTCGATGGGCGTGCGCTGCTTCTTGTCATAGTTCTGGCACAGGAACCACTGGACGCCCTGGCAGATGATGGCCGCGAGAAACCAGCACACGGAGACGATGGGCTTTGACCACAACATGCTGGTGAACATGAGCAGGAGGCCCATGATCGGCATGGCAGGCGCCACCTGAAGCTGGTTGCGCACAAACATGCCAACCATCTCCCGCTGCCAGGGAATGTCATCCACCGCCGGCAGGTTCGATTTATGTTCGCCGGCCTGATCCGGTTTGAAATTCTGCCTGTCCAGCATCATTTGAGCCGTGTTATCCTGGTTCATCCCACCACCCCAGTCCCATCCGGGTTGCACCAAATCTGATGCAGGCTACGCCCGGCCTCCCTAAAAGGAGATTTTCCGGGTCGATCAAATTGAAGATAGTTTGGATGGAATGGCCAGGCCTCCGGCGCTTAACACATTGCTTACCGAGATCGCGCGCTGCCGCATCTGCGTGGAGGAGCCACGCGGCAAACCGTTGCCGCATGAACCGCGGCCGGTGTTGCGGCCCAGCAAAACCGCGCGCATTTTGATTGCAGGGCAGGCGCCGGGCACCCGTGTCCATGCCTCGGGCATGCCCTTCACCGATCCCTCGGGCGAGCGCCTGCGCAACTGGCTGGGCGTCAATTCAGAACAATTTTACGATATCAGCAGGATTGCGATTGTGCCCATGGGATTTTGCTTTCCCGGCCTCTCGGCCCATGGCGCCGACCTGCCGCCCCGGCCTGAATGCGCCGCCCGCTGGCGCGCCCCCCTGATGGCCGCCATGCCCCAGGTCGATTTGATCGTTTTGCTGGGCGCCCATGCCATGCGCTGGCATATGGGCAAGGACGCGGCGGTGAAGGTGGAGGATAATGTGCGGAACTGGCGGCAGGGCCTGGCGCGGACGCCCAGGCTGTTTCCCCTGCCGCATCCTTCCTGGCGGAACAGCGGCTGGCTGAAGCGGAATCCGTGGTTTGAGGCGGAGCTTCTGCCCGTTCTCCGCGCCGAGGTGGCTGCGCGGATGTAGCGGCTTGCCGCACCTGCCCCCGGGGTCTATTTCCGGCCTGAAACGAGGATGAACACATGGCAGCGGTCAGCAAGGAAGACATCACGCAGGTTCTGAAGCGGATCGCGGCGCCGGACGGGCGCGGCAATCTCGTATCGGCGGGCCTTGTCTCCGATATCGCCATCGATGGCGGCTCGGTGATGTTTGCCCTCACCACCGACCCGGCACAGGTGAAGGCGATGGAAGGGGTACGTGCCGCAGCCGAGAAGGCGGTGCTGGCCCTTCCCGGTGTATCGCGGGCGATGATTGCGCTGACCGCCGAACGCGCTCCCGGCAAGGCACCTCAGGCTCAGGCGCCCCGCGGGCAGGCCGTGCCGGGCATCAAGCATATTGTGGCGGTGGCGTCAGGCAAGGGGGGCGTCGGCAAATCGACGACCGCCATCAACCTGGCGCTCGCCCTGCACGGCCTTGGCCTCAAGGTCGCGGTGCTCGATGCTGATGTCTATGGCCCCTCCATGCCAAAACTGTTCGGGCTGACCGGCAAGCCGGAGGCTGCGGATGCCGAAGGCAAGAAGATGAAGCCGATGAAGCGCTTTGGCGTCGAAGTCATGTCCATCGGCTTTCTCGTGCCGGAGGATACGCCGATGATCTGGCGTGGCCCCATGGTAATGTCGGCGCTCACCCAGCTGCTGCGGGAAGTCGAATGGAGCGAGACGGACGTGATGATCGTCGACATGCCGCCAGGCACCGGCGATGCGCAATTGACGCTGGCCCAGCAGACGCCGCTGGCCGGGGCCGTCATCGTCTCGACGCCGCAGGACCTGGCGCTGATCGACGCGCGCAAGGGCCTCAACATGTTCCGCAAGGTAAATGTGCCCGTCCTCGGCATCATCGAGAACATGAGCTATTTCACCTGCACCAAATGCGGCGAGCGCCATGAAATCTTCGGCCATGGCGGGGCGCGGGAGGAGGCCGAGCGCCTGGGCGTTCCCTTCCTCGGCGAAGTGCCCCTCGACAAGGACGTGCGCGAACGCTCCGACCGGGGCGAACCGGTGACCGCCACCGTGCCGGGCGGCCTTCATGCCGGCATTTACCGGGATATCGCGCAAAAGGTGTGGACCGCTATCGAAGGTGGTAATCTGGGACGGGCGGCCCCACGGATTGTGGTCGAAAACTGAGGAGAACCGCCACGTTTGCAGAAAAATTAACCATCAATACGATTGTTAATGCTTGAATGGCCGCGGGCGAATCGCCTGTGGCCAAAGGGGAGGGTCGCCATGTCGAAACTGATGATGATCGCGGGGGTGCTGTTGACAGCCGCCGCGGTGGCGCTTGGCTTGATGATTTTCTTCTCCCGCACGACCGGGGAAATGGCCTCACTCGGCATCACGCCCGAGGTGGCGATGACAGCACTGGTGGGCGGCATCCTCTCTTTGGGGCTGGGCGGCGTGATCGCGGGCCTTGAGGCAGGCCTCGAGAGTGGTGTCCCCGCAGCCGTGGCGCGCACGGCGGAACCCCGCCCGGCCACCGCCAGCATTCCCGAATTCGGCCGACGCGCGGCGGAAACGGCGGCCGTGGCCGCCGCAGCCACAACGGCCGAGTCTGACGTGTCGCCTGAAGTGACTGAAACCATCCGCGCCCTGGAGCAGGCCAAGAGCAATATCCGCCAGGCCTTTGGCGATGAGCCTGCGCCTGCTGCGGCTGAAACGGTGCCCGAGGTTGCGGAAGAAGCCGATGCGGACGAGCATGCCGAAGCCCATGAACCTCTGGTTCCTGCCGAAGAGACGGCTGCCGAAGAAGAGGAAGAAGAAGGCGCCGGCGACGAACAGCTCTACGTGGTTGAGGAACGCACCATCCACAATCGCCCCGCCCGCATCCTTTCGGATGGCACGGTGGAAGCGGAAACCACGGAGGGCTGGATGCGCTTCGAAAACCTCGATCACCTCAACGAATATGTCGAGGCCATGTCGCCTTCATGAGCGCGCCGCCGCGACGGCTTACGCCGTCTTTCTGGGCGGATAGGCGCGCGGCATCAGATCATAAGGGTGCTTCCAGCCCGGAAGCGCCTTGATGTGGTCCAGCCAGTTCAGCACATGCGTGTAGGGATCGAGGGGCACAGTCAGTTCCTCGCCGAAGAAGAGATACCCGCACATGGAGATGTCGGCCACGGTGGCGCGCTTGCCGAGCATGAACCGGTTTTGCGCCAGATGCCCGTCGACGATCTTGAGCGCATTGACGCAGCGCCCGCGCAGGAACTCCGTGACCGGCGTTTCGCCTGTCTTGGCGAACTGGATGAGATAGCGCAGCGTCGCCAGATTGGCGGTGAACTTGTGATTGTCGAACAGCACCCAGCGCCAGATCTCGCGCGCCTCATCCTCGCTCTTCGGCCCGAACTTGCGGGTGAGGCTTGAGAGATAGTCGAGGATCACGCCGGACTGGGTGAGCGTCTTGCCATCATGAACGAGCACCGGCGCCTCGCCCATTTCATTCACGCTCTTGCGGAACGGATCGGCCCGCGTTTCGCCGTTGAAGAAATCAAGGAACACCGGGTCCCAGTTGAGGCGGCACAGCTCCAGCATCAGCGCCGCCTTGTAGGCATTGCCTGATTCAGCGAAGCAATAGAGCTTGAAATCCGCCATGGCCGGAGCGACTCCCTCACATCACTGTCACATTACTGTGGTGGCAATTGAGTGCTGGCGCAACATGGCAATTGCGAGGCGCAGGCCCGCACCTAGCGCACATCAAGAACCGAGGTGCGTGCCCTGCGCACCACATTGGTCGCCAGCGATCCGCGCAGCAGGCGCTGAAAGCGCGAGCGGCCCTCATCGCTCACCACGATGACGCGGTAGAGCGAGCCCGATTCGACAATTTCCTCTTCCGGCTTGCCGACCGCCACTTTGGTTTCGGCCACCGGAATTTTCATCGCCTTGAGCAGCGCCTTGCCATTGGCCACCGCCTCTTCTGCCGCCGCGCGGCCCTCGGGCGTGGTGGCCACCGAGAAGAGCGTGATGGGCTCGCCCGTCATATGCGCGAGCACCGCCGCCCGCCGCACCGCCTGCATGGAGCGCGATGTGCCATCGGTGCAGATGAAATAGCCGCGCTTCTCGAGGCTTTTGCGCGCCACCAGCACCGAGCAGGGCGCCATGGTGGTGATCATCTGCACGATCCCCGCATCGAAGAAGGCGCGCACTTCACCGCGCCAGCGCGACGGCTCGCCGAGGATCATCAGGTTGTAGGGGCCAAGCTCATATTGGTCGAGAATGCCGTTCGCCACATCGGGTGCTGTCTTGAGCTTGAGGACGACGCTGCGGCCTTCGGGTTCCCTGTACTCGACCTTGGTGTCGCCTGCGGGATCGTTCCAGGCATCCTGATATTCGGTGGTGCGCGGCCAGTCCGTGGTGTCGATCCCTTCTTCCTGCAGGATGGCGAGCGCCGTCTTGAGATGGCGCACGCCCGGAAGCTCGAAGCCCGCCTCCATCATGTTCTGCCGCGCCAGCCGCACCTGCAAGCCGCCGGAATGAAGGCCCGTATCGATGGGGCGCACGCAAAGGACGATGATGTCGCAATCCGCCGTGACGGCCATGCGCGCGGCGGCGCGGACGGAGACGAAGGATTCCTCGCTGCCGTCGATGCAGGCGAGGATGCGGAAGCGGCTGCGCCGCTGGGCCCGCAGATGCTGCAGCGTCTTCTGCACCGCCGCCTCCTGCCGGTCGGAGAGGGTGGAGCGGCGGAAGAAATTGGCGAGGCCCTTACCCATGGCCGAGCAGCGGCCAGTAGAAGGTGGCGATCAGCAGCAGCACGGCGAGCGACAGCAGCATCATGCGGATGCCGATCTTGAAGAAGTCCGCTCCCTTGAGATAGCCCGAGGCGTAAATGATGGTGAAGGCGGGCTGTGCCGCGGGGGTGAGATAGCCGAAGGCCGAGGAAATCGCCATGATGAAGCCGGCGCTCAGCGGGTCTTCGTGCGCCGCCACCGCCGTCTTGAGGATGATCGGCGCCAGCACCGCCACGGCGGCACCCGCCGTCATGGTGTTGGAGACGCCAATCGTGAGAAGCGAGATCACCGTGTTGAAGCCGAGGTCGCTGCCCGCCCCCATCGCCTGCATGGCGCCGATCACGCTGCTGGCCACCCATTGCGCCGCACCCGTCGATTTCATTTCGACGCCCAGCGAGATCGCCGCCGCATAGAGAAGCACCACACCCCAGTTCACGCCGGAATTGATGTCCTCCCAGCGCACAAGGCCAAACACCAGAAAGGCCGCGGCACCCGAAATCGCCACGACGCCGAGGCCAACCGTCGAGGAGAAGGCCACCCAGCCCAGGATGGTGCAGAGAAAGATGACGATGGTCATCAGTTCCGAGCCGCGCATCGGCCCCTGCATCGAAACCTGCGTGCGCAGCCTGCTGATGGCGCGCGACATGTCGGTCATTTCCGGCTTGAAGGTGAAGATGAGCAGCGCCGCCACGATGGGCAGGCGGATGATGAACATGGGGAAGGCGTAGATGATCCAGCTCACATAATCCATGAGATAGCGCCTCGTGGCGGGATCGGCGGGATCGTAGAAGAAATCCTTCCAGTAGCTGATGATGATGGCATTGCGCGCGCCGCCCGAAGGCGTGGCGACGCCCGCGATCGAGCAGCCATAGGAAATCGAGAACAGGATCACCGCCGCGAGATTGTGAACTTTCTTGGGATCATTGGAGGTGAGCGTGATGAGCGTGACGCCCACCGGCAGCATCATCGCCGCCACCGTATGTTCGCCGATAAAGGCGGCCAGCGTGCCGCACACCGCCGTGATGCCGAAGCTGATCCAGTAGACATTGGTGCCGGTGAACCGCACGATCCACCAGGCGATGCGCTTGTCCAGCCGCTGCTTGACGATCGCCACCGCCAGCATCAGCGAGCCCATGATGAAGAGAACGGAATCGGTCATCAGGCTTTGCGCCACGGCTGTCGGGTCTGCCTTGAGCAGCAAAACCTCGCCGATGATGATAAGCAGCGGCACGGTGGGAAGCGGCACGGCTTCGGAAACGAACAGCATCGTCGCCATGATCGACATGGAGAGAACGATCTGGCCTTGATGCGTGAGGCCCGAAGGCGTGGGCAGCGCCATCAGCGTGAAGCCCACGATCATGGTGATGATGAACCAGCGCTTGCGCCACAGGAAGGCGAAGTCGATGTTTGACATCACCAGCCGGTAGCGCTGGTAGCCGCGCCGCCGGAACCGCTCGATCCGGGTTTGCGGCTGATGCGCCTGCAGGCTGTCGCGCGCCAGCGAGAAGGAGGCAGGCGCTGTTGTCATGGCGCAATCTCCGGCGTAACCCTTGCGGCGCACGCCTTCAGCATGGGAAACTGTGTTCGATTCCATGAAGGGCAGGAGTGATCGTGGCCGACGTCGAACCCGTGCTGGCAGCGGCGGACAAGGGCTTTCCCGCAAGCCTTGAACGCATGTTCACCCTCATCCGCTTTCCGACCGTCGCCACCGATCCCAAATATCACGGCGATTGCCGGAAGGCGGCGGAGTGGCTGGTGGGGCTTCTGCGCGAGCTCGGCTTTCAGGCAGAAACACGTAACACCACGGGCCAGCCCGTTGTCATCGCAAAATCCGCTGCCGGGCAAAGCCAGCCCCATGCGCCGCATATCCTGTTTTATGGCCATTATGACGTGCAGCCGGCTGATCCGCTTGACCTGTGGGAAACGCCGCCATTTGAACCACAGATCAGGACGGGAAAGGACGGCAGGCAGCGCATCTTTGCCCGTGGTGCCTCCGACGACAAGGGCCAACTCCTGACCTTTCTCGAAGCCAGCCGGGCGTGGCTTTCGGTTCACGGGCAACTGCCGTTCCGCCTGACCGTGCTGCTGGAAGGCGATGAGGAGGGCGATTCGACCCATCTCGACCGCTTCCTGAAGGACAATGCGGCGGAGTTTGCCTGCGACTCCGTCTTCATCTGTGACTCAGGGATGTGGGATGCGAAGACGCCCGCCATCGACACCATGCTGCGCGGCTGCATCTGCGATGAGGTGACGATCACCGGCCCGAGGATCGACCTCCATTCCGGCTATTACGGCGGCCCTGCCGTGAACCCCATCAAGGTGCTGGCGAAGATTCTGGGCGGGCTACACGACAAGAATGGCCGCGTTACCATCAAGGGCTTCTACGATGGCGTGAAGCCGCCCACCCCGGCGCAGCGCCAGCAATGGGCCAGGCTCAAATTCTCGCCGAAGAAATTCTTGGGCGATGTGGGCCTCAAAATCCCGGCGGGTGAGAAGGGCTTTTCGCCGCTCGAACAGATGTGGGCGAGGCCCACGGCCGAGGTGAATGGTATCTATGGCGGCTATCGCGGGGCGGGCTCCAAGACGGTGTTGCCGTCCGAGGCAACGGGCAAGATCAGCTTCCGCCTTGTTGCGGGGCAGGACCCGAAGAAGATCCGCAAGGCCTTCCGCGCCCATGTGAAGGCGCTGCTGCCCAAGGATTGCAAGGCGCGCTTTCAGGATTTCGGCGGCGACAGCTCCGGCATCACGGTGGCGAATGACACGCCCTATATCGCTGCTGCCCATGCGGCGCTGAAAGCCGAATGGGGCCGCCCCGCCGTCGAGGTGGGGTCTGGCGGATCGATCCCGGTGGTGGAATCCTTCCGCAAATGGCTGGGCGTGGACAGCCTGCTGGTGGGCTTTGCGCTCGATGATGACAGCGTACACAGCCCCAATGAAAAATATGATGTCGAGTCCTATCGCAAGGGCATCCGCACCTGGGCGCGCATCATCGCTGAACTTTCCGGAAAGGTGTGACCATGGCCGATGTGAAATCCGTTCTCGACGTTGCAGCGCTCGACTTCGATCAGGGGCTGGCGCGGCTGTTCGACCTCGTGCGCATCCCTTCGATCTCGACCGACCCGGCGCACGCGGGCGATTGCCAGGAGGCGGCGGAACTGGTCGTCGAAGATCTGAAGGCGATGGGCTTCGACGCGAGCGTCAGGCCCACGCCCGGAAGGCCCATGGTGGTGGCGCATTATACGCCCAAGGACGCCACCACGAAGACGCCGCATCTGCTCTTCTATGGGCATTATGACGTGCAGCCCGCCGACCCGCTGGACCAATGGAAGACGCCGCCTTTCGAGCCCACCGTGAAGGAGGATGCCAAGGGCGTGATGCGCATGTATGGCCGCGGCACCGCCGACGACAAGGGCCAGTTCATGACCTTTGTGGAGGCGGCGCGCGCCTGGATCGCCGCCACGGGATCGCTGCCCGTGAAGGCCACCTTCCTGATCGAGGGCGAGGAGGAGTCGGGCTCGCCGTCGCTGATCCCGTTCCTGAAAGCCAATAGTGAAGAACTGTCCTGCGATGCCGCCTTCGTGTGCGACACCAACATGTGGGACGCGAAGACACCCGCCATCACGACCAGGTTGCGCGGCCTCGTGCATGAGGAAATCACCATCACCGGCCCCCGCATCGACCTTCATTCCGGCATGTATGGCGGCCCGGCCATGAATCCCATCCGTGTGCTGACGAAACTGATCGCGGCGCTGCACGACAAATCCGGCAAGGTGACGATCCCCGGCTTCTATGACGGCGTGGCCGATCTTCCCAAGCTCACGAAGAAGCAATGGCAGTCGCTCAAATTTTCCGACAAGAAGTTTTTGGGCGATGTCGGCCTCAAGGTTCCGGCGGGCGAGAAGGGCAAGAGCGTTCTCGAGCAGATCTGGGCAAGGCCCACGGCGGAAGTGAACGGCATCTGGGGCGGCTATACGGGGGCGGGCACCAAGACGGTTCTGCCTTCAACCGCGCATGCCAAGCTGACGTTCCGCCTCGTCGGCAAGCAGAATCCGAAGAAAGTGCTCAAAGCCTTTCAGGCTTTCGCCAAGGCGCATGTGCCCGCCGACTGCAAGATCACCTTCTCGGGCCGCGGCGGCGGCAGCCCGGCCACCGAGATCCGCGAGGACAATCCGCTGATCACCAGGGCGGCGAAGGCGCTCAAGGATGAGTTCCGGCGCGATACGGTGCTGATGGGTTCGGGCGGCTCCATTCCCATCTGCCGCTCCTTCAAGGACATTCTCGGCATGGATTCGATCCTCGTCGGATTCGGCCTCAACGATGATGCGATCCACAGCCCCAACGAGAAATATGATCTCGAAAGCTTCCGGCGCGGCATCCGGAGCTGGATCAGGATCATGGGCGCCCTGGCGGAGTGAGCGATGGCGCGCGATCTGGTGGCGCGGGTCCAGGCCTATCACGCGCAGCTCAATGCCTATGACCCGGTGCAGGTGTCGAAGTTTTTTGCCGCCGATGCCACCTATCATTCGCCGGGCGTGGGCGTGCTTGCGGGGCGCCGCGCCATCATCGCGGCGATGTCGGGTTATTTCGCCGAATATCCCGACCAGGTGGCGCTCGACGATGTGATGGAGCAGGTAGGCCCCGGCAAGGTGCGCTCGGAATGGCGGCTCGCGGCCACGTCGAAACACACAGGCGAACAATCGCTGCGCTCCGGTGTGGAGACGGTGACGTTCGATGATGACGGCCTGATCCGCATGGTCGAGGTGGAAGACCGGTGATCCTGCAGCTTGCCATCGGGTCGCTGGTCATCGCCATCAGCGTGGCGATCCAGGCGGAAATGTTCAATCTCCTGTCCACCCGCTTCGACGCGCTGCTGCGCTTCGAGCGCCGCTATCTGCACCGCTTCGCCAATACGGGTGCGATCATCCTCGCCATGATGATCATCCTGCTCGTGCATTCGATCAATGTGTGGCTGTGGGCTGCCGTGTTCCTGCTCATCGGCGCCTTCAAGGCGCTGGAGCCATCGCTTTATTTCGCGCTGGTGTCCTATACGACCGTCGGCTTCGGCGACATCACGCTGCCGCCGGAGTGGCGCCTGCTTTCGGGCATGACGGCGGCGAACGGCTTTCTCCTGTTCGGCTGGTCCACCGCCTATATGGTGGAACTCGTCCGCCGCACCGCCTGAGCCTAGCCCAGGCGGAAATTCCTGATGTGGGCGGGCGGTGTCATGCCAGGCAGCAGGCGCGGATCATCCGTAGGCGGAAGAACCTCCATGCGGATCGGGATAAGCCCGGCCCAGATGGGGTGGCCATAGTCTTCCTCATCATCGCCCGGCGGGCCGCTCCGCACCTTGGCGGAACATTCCTCGAGCGACAGGCCGAGAACGGTCGTGGCCTTCAGTTCCTTGGGCGTCGCGGCGCGGAGCGTCTCCCAGCGGCCCGGCCACAATGTGTTGGTGAAGGCCTTGAGGCGCATCTCCTTCTCCGCCGGGTCGGTGACCTTGAAGGCACGGCCGAAGGCCATCACCGAGCGGTAATTGCAGGAATGGTTGAACGCCGAGCGGGCCATCACGAAACTGTCGATGATCGACACCGACACGCAGACATCCGCCCCGTCGCAATTTTCCAGCATGCGGCTGGCGGATGAGCCGTGCCAGTAAATATGCCGCCCTTCGCGCCATTGCAGGGTGGGCGTCACCACCGGCTTGCCGTTGAAGACATATCCGACATTGCAGATGGGCATGGCGTCGAGAATGCCGTGCACCGATTCCTCATCGTATTTTCCGCGATCATGCCGGCGTTTCAGGCGTGTCAGTTCGCTGGGGGCTTCACTCATGGCTGTCCTCGCATTTGCGCATGCTGAATGGCTGCGATATGGTCTGATGGAAAGGACCAAAACCTGCTCCGATGAACAGACCACTTCTCGGCACCAGCGCCAGCGAGATCGGCATCGACCGCGCCGACCGCGAGCCGATCCAGCAGCAGATTGCACGCCAGATCCGGGCGCTGGTGCTGTCTGGCCGTTTGAAGCCGCAGGCCAAGCTGCCCTCAACCCGCGCCTTGTCGGAAGAGCTCGACGTGGCGCGCGCCACGGTGGTTGAGGCCTATGAGCAGTTGCTGAGCGAAGGTTATATCGAAACCCGCACTGGCTCCGGCACCCGCGTTGCCCCGGTGCTGCCCGAGGCGCTGCTGACGGCCCCCGTCAAGTCGGTACCACACAAGGCGCATCGCGGCGATCAGCGCCGCCAGCCCGCACGGCCCTTTCGCTCCGGCCTCGTTGACTGGGAGAATTTCCCCCATGACGAATGGGGGCGGCTGGTCGGGCGCGTGTGGCGCAATCCCTCAATCGCGCTCCTCGAACATAATGATGCTTTCGGCTGGCTGCCCCTGCGCGAAGCGATCGCGCGTCATCTCTTCGAATGGCGCGGCATCTCCTGCGACGCGGCTGACGTGATCGTGACGGCGGGCGCCATGGATGCGTTCGATCTGATCAGCCGCGCGGTGCTGTCGCCGGGCGATCATGTGTGGATGGAGGAACCGGGCTACCCGACCGCGCGGCGCGTGTTCTCGCTGGGGGGCGTCGCCACCATCCCCGTTCCTGTTGATGGCGATGGCCTCTCGGTGGCGAAAGGCCGCGAGAAAGCGCCGCACGCGCGCGCCGCCTTCGTGACGCCGGCGCGGCAATATCCAACCGGTGTCACCATGCCGCTGGCGCGGCGGCTGGAGCTTCTCGACTGGGCGGCGGAAGCGGAAGCCATCGTGATCGAGGATGATTACGACAGCGAATACCGCTATGTCGGCCGCCCGCTGCCTGCATTGATGAGCCTCGGCGGCAAGGCCAGAGTGATCTATTCCGGCACCTTCTCGAAAGTGTTTTCGCCGCTGCTGCGGCTGGGCTTTCTTGTCGTGCCCCATGCGCTCACCGGGCGCTTCCGTGAGGAACGCCTCTCGCATGGCTCGCCGCCCTCGCTCATGGCGCAGCCCGCACTGGCGGAATTCATCGCGAGCGGTGCTTTCGCCATTCATATCCGCCGCATGCGCCGCATCTATGCCAACCGCCGCGCGGCGCTGCTGAATGCCCTGAAGCCCGGCGATGGCACGCTTTACACGCTCGACGCCTCGCCCGCGGGTCTCACCCTGCTGCTCAGGCTTCCCGCTGCGGCCGACGATGTGGCGCTGACGCGGACCCTCGCGGAGGCAGGCGTTGAAGTGCTTGCCCTCTCGGCTGACTATGCGGGGCGGCGGAAGGAGCAGGGCCTGCTGCTGAGCTTCGCCGGTTTTGTGGAAAAGGACCTCGAAGCCGCCGCCCGGAAACTGATGGGAGTTCTCTCGCGATGACTGATGCCAGATCAACCGCCTTCGATTGGGTGATGCGCCATCACCCGGAATGGTCGGCGTGGAATGCCCATATCTGGGACCTCGCCGAAACGGCATGGCGGGAATACCGCTCGTCGCACTGGTATGTGGAGAAGCTGCGCGCCGAAGGCTTCACGGTGGAGCAGGGTTCGGGCGGTATGCCGACGGCATTTTCCGCCACATGGAGCAATGGCCCGGGCCCCACGATCATGGCCTATGCCGAATATGACGCGGTGCCCGGCAATTGCCAGATCGCCGATACATACCGCGCGCCGCGCAAGGGCCTGTCGCGTTTCGCGGGCGGCCACACCGATCCCCATTCTGCCCTTGGCATGGGCTCGCTGGTGGGAACGCTGGCGGCCAAGGCGGCGATGCAGCAGCACGGCATCACCGGCACGCTGCGTTTCATGGGAGAGCCTGCGGAAAAGGTGCGGGGATCGAAACCCATCCATGCGGCCAAGGGCTATTATGATGGGCTCGATGCCATCATCTCCTTCCACCCTTTTTACATGATGCCCTATTGCAACACGGCGCGCTGGGATACCCATTGCGGGCCTTACTATGCGGCGATCTATGAGTTTCTTTGCGAAGAGCCCCAGACATGGCTGGCCGATGCGCAGGGAGGCCCCATTCCCGCCGCCCACACCTCGGCCCGCGCGCCCGGCGCCAATGATGCCGTTGTCGCCATGTATACGCTGTCGAAGATGATGCGCGATCACATGCTGCCGCACACCGGCACCTGGACGCTGAATGAAACCATCCTCGCCTCGGGGCAGGCGACCGCCGACAATCTGGCGGCGCAAATGGCGATGATCATGTTCGCCGCCCGCTGCCCCGATGTGGCGATGCTGAAGAATATCTATGACGTGCTCGACCGCAACGCGGGGGCCGCGGCCCTTGCCGCCCATTGTACGGTGAAGCGCCATTGGGTGTCGAAGTCGAAGCCCGGCCTTGCCAATCATGCCATGGCGGAAATTACCTATCGCAACCTCGAGCGCGCCGGGGCGCCCCGCTATGGGGCGGACGCGGTGAAGGCGGCGCGGGCCATCCAGGCGGAACTGGGCCTAACGCCGATGGATCATCCGTATGCTGAGGAACTTTCTGAACTCATTGCGCCGCAAGAGGCCGAACGCCGCATCCGCCAGACGATTCCCGCATGGCAGACGCATTACACATCAGACGATTATACCGACATGACCTGGTTCGCTCCCGCCGTGCGCTTCTATATCGCGCGTCCGGTGCTGAAGGCGCCGCCGGGCTTCGCCTATCCGGACTGGGTGATGAATGCGCTGGGCGGCATTCCTGCAAGCATTGATCCCACCATCATGACGGCGGGCAAGACCGTCGCCGGAACCATTCTCGACCTGATGACGGATAAGTCCGCACTCGCCCGCGCGCAGGAAGAGTTCCGGACCCGCAAAGCCGCCAGCGCTGATCCGGGGCCGTGGTGTGACTATGCGCCGCCCATCGATTTTCCCTGGCCCGAATATGTGGAAACGCCCCGAGGCCGCGCCTGGTGGATTCCCGCCACGGCAGATGATCGGGCGCTGGAGAGGTAAGGGCACCATTCCGTCTTCATCACCTGTCATCCCGGCGAACGCCGGGACCCAGACTTTCAACTATCGAACAGGCGGCAAGCCTGGGCCCCGGCCTTCGCCGGGGTGACAGTTGGAAAGACGGGAGTCACGATTCAACCGGCCTTAACTCCCGCAGCAACTTCTCGCGGATCGCCCGCACATAGTCATCAAAATCGCGGGCCGGTTCGATGAAGGCTGTGGGGCCGGCGATCACATGGGCGGCGTAATAGTCAGCCAGTGTGGGGTCATCGGCCATGATCGGCAGGCCGTTCACCGTGATGCCATCGTTGACGGCGCGGGTGCGCGCGGCGTCGAGGTCAAGCCCGCCATTGTCGGCGCCATCGCCCGACACATCGATGATCTTGCGGAAACCGTCATAGCCATTCCTGTCCATCAGCATCCGGCTGTCATCGAGGGCTGTCGCAATGGAGGTTGAGCTGGCGCGGATCCACCGGTTGATGAGGTGGACGCGGTAGCCGAAGGCCTTGGCATCCCTGGCGCTGGCGATGGGGATGAAGGGCAGCACGACTCGGCTGTCGCCGGGGCCGCCCCATTGCACCACGGCAATCGCGGCCCCCAGCGGCTTCAGCGCTTCCACTTCCTTCAGGACATCGGGGTCCGTGAAGGCGGCGGCCAGGCCCTCGATCTGCAGGCGGAATTCGCGGTTGTCGACGCTTGCCGACGCATCAAGCGCCAGCACCAGTTCCACGAAAACCGGCGTGTCTTCGGCCCTGGCCGGCGCCCCCAGGCAGAGGCAGAGCGCCAGCCCGCCGCGCGACGCCATGACGCGGGCTTTCCGCCCGATCCCTGCCCATATCCAATGAAAAGGATTCCCCATGCGCAGATTGATTCCGGAACTCGTCACCGCCACGGCCCTGACACTGGCCGCTATCCTGACCACGGTTGCCGACGCCAAGGCCAATGACGTCATCGTGAGCGATGCCTTTGCGAGAGCCTCGGCCACGCCCACGGCGGAAACGGGCGTTGTCTATGTCACGATTGCCAACAAGGGCGCTGCTCCCGATCAGTTGACGGGCGTGGCGACGGATGCCGCCCAGATGGCGCATCTGCACAAGTCGGAGATGAAGGACGGCGTGGCCTCCATGTCGCCGGTGGGAAGCCTGACGATCGCCCCCGGGGAGACGGTCGTCATGAAGCCGGGCGGCCTGCACATCATGCTGATGGGGCTGAAAGCGCCGTTGAAGAAGGGCGATCATTTGGGCCTTGATCTCACCTTCGCGAAGGCGGGCACCATTCACGCCGATGTGCCGGTGGGCGGTGTTGGCGCGATGACGCCCTGATCAGGCCCCGGGCACCTTGTCCGCATCGCGGAGCGGCTTAAGTGCCGCATCTTCCGATCGTATCCGCCAATAGAGCATCAGGGCATTCAGCACCGCGAACAGCACCGCATACCACAGCAGCCCGAAGGCCATCGGCAGGATGAAGATTTCTCCCGCCACGACCATGTAGTTGGGGTGGCGGAAATATTTGTAGGGCCCTTCATCCGTCAGCTCTTCGCCCGGCACCACGATGATGCGCGTGGTCCAGCGGCTGCCCAGCGCCGCGATGATCCAGCCGCGCGCCGCCTCGAGCACCAGATAGGCGAAAATCCATGGCCATTCGACGGTGGCGTTCCAGGCGAAATACCACAAGCCCGCCAGCCACAGGGCATGCAGCAGCACCATGAGCGGATAATGGTTGGAGCCGACCTCGAAGCCGCCTTTGGCAATCAGGCGGCCCGTATTGCGGTGGGCGATATAAAGCTCAAGCAGCCGTTGCAGCGTGACAAGGCCGAGAATGATGAAGATGGTCCAGTTCATGGGCGCTATTGTAGCACGGTCAGGAAGCTTGCGGTAAAGCCCGGGCCAAGCGCCGAGACAAGACGCCGCCCGTGACCGGCTTCGGCCAGCCCCCGTTCCAGGACAAACAGCGCGGTTGGCGCCGACATATTGCCAAAGCCGGCCAGAACCTCGCGCTCGTGAACGAGAGAGCCCGAAGGCTGGTCGAACGCCTGCTCCAGGGCCAGGATCACCTTGGCGCCGCCGGGATGAAACGAATAGCTCTCGATGTCGGGGAGGGTGAGGCCATGGCGGGAGAGAAATCCGTCTGCCGCTGGGCGCAGGTCCGCCAGCGCCAGATCGGGGATCGAGCGCGAGAAGATGGCGCCGAACCCTTGCGGGTCCATCCGCCAGCCCATCACGTCTGTCGTGCCGGGCCAGGTGTGCTCGCCCATATGTTCGACGGCGGCAAGCCCTTCGCCATCGGTTGAAAGCACCGCAGCCGCCGCGCCGTCGCCAAAAAGGGCCGTGGCGATGATGTTGGATTTCGTCAGCTCGTCCGGCCGGAAGGCGAGCGTGCACAGTTCAATCACCACCAGCAGGACTTTCGATCCCGGTTCCGCAACGGCAAGCCTGGCGGCGAGAGACAATCCCGAAACACCACCCGCGCAGCCCAGCCCGAACACCGGCACGCGCCGCACGGTGTCCCTGAATCCCATGCCGCTCAACACGCGCGCCTCGATCGAGGGCGTCGCAACGCCGGTGGAGGAGACCATGACGATGGTACCGATGTCACCCGCATCCACGGCAGCCTTTGAGAGTGCCGCGCGCGCCACATCCTGGAACAGCGCGGAGGCGCCGTCGATGAAGGCTTCCGTGCGCTCGGGCCAGCCCTTGTCGGCGCGAAACCACCCATAGGGGCGGACGGAATGGCGCGTGGCGATCCCCGTATTGGCAAAGACGGGGATCAGCCGTTCAAAATCGGCGTGACGGCGGGCAAAGATGGCGGCGGCCTCGCGCATCACGTCTTCGGTCCGCAGCACATTGGGTGGTGATGCGGTGGCAAGGCTGAGCAATTTGGCGGGCATGCATGTCTCCTCTGCCAGAGCTACGCTTGCCGAAGCGCCGGAAAGCCATGCATAAGGATCACGATTGCGCGAGGCGGCGGTTGGAAATCAAGGAAATCATTCTTCTTTTTGCGGGCGGCCTGCTGGCGGGCGTCATCAATGTGATGGCCGGAGGCGCTGGCTTCATGACCTTTCCGCTGCTGCTCGCCGCCGGCATGACCGAGATCGAGGCCAATGCCTCGAACTTCGTGGCCGTGGTGCCCGCCAATATCGTGGGCACTTATGTCTATCGCGGCGAATTACAGAGCGTGCGGAAATATCTGGGGCTCAGGCTCGTGCTGGCCGTGGTGGGCGGCACCCTGGGTTCAATCATCCTGATCGAGACGGGGCAGGCCCTGTTCCAGAAGGCCATCCCCTGGCTTCTGGCCTTCGCCACGCTCTCCTTCGCGCTGGGGCCATGGATCAAGCACAAGCTGGAGCGCGACTTCGCTTTCGACGGCAGCCGCTGGATGTGGCTGTCTTTCATTCTCGAGTTCCTGGTGTTCGTCTATGGCGGCTATTTCGGCCTCGGCATGGGCATCGTGATGTTCGCCATCTATTCGATCTTCTCGCACATGACGATCCATCAGGCGAACGCCATCCGCAACATCACCCTCACGCTGATGACGCTGGTGAGCATCGCGATCTTCGCGCGTGCCGGCGTCATCCGCTGGCTGCCGTCGCTCGTCATGATGTCGGGCGCCATGGTGGGCGGCTATTTCACTGTGAACATCGCCAAGCGCGTGCCGCCGCAGGTGGTGCGCTATTGCATCCTCGTCTGGGCGGTGTGCCTTACGGGGCTGGCCTTCTGGCGCTATCTTTGAGGCGGGCCTCGCGCCGCGCCGAATAAAGCCCAGCCGCCACAATCAGCGCCATGCCGAGAAGCGCCAGGCCATCGGGATATTCGCCGAACACCAGAACGCCGGAGATGATGGCGAAGACCAGCACGGAATAGCGGAACGGGGCCGACGCCGTGATGTCGCCGGTGCGGAGCGTCAGCACGATCATGGTATAGCCGCCCGCGAGGAAAAACGCCGCCGCCGCGATGACGGCAAGCTGCCAGGCTTCCGGCCACACATAGCCTTCGAACAGCGACAGAACGGCGCCGCCCAGCATCACGAACACGGCGTTCACCAGCGCCACGATGGAACTGGGAATGCGGGTTGGAATCTTGCGGGTCATCAGATCGCGCCCCGCCACGCAGGCGACGATGAGGAGCGCGATCAGATCATAGCGGGTGAAGCTTGACGGCAGCGGCTTGACGATCATCAGCACACCGATGAATCCGGCGGCGATGGCGGCGCTGCGATGAAAGCCCACCCGCTCGCCCATCAGAAGGGCCGAGAGCAGCACGACCGCCAGTGGCACCGCCTGCATGATGGCGGTGAGATTGGCGATCCCCATGTGGATGAGAACGGTGATGAAGAGCAGCGTTGCCGCCACATCGAAGGCGGCGCGGATCAGAACCGGCCTGCTCGCCACCTGCGGCAGGGCGGCCAGCACCCTCTGCCGTGCCGCGATCAGCAGGATCAGCGCCGAAGCCACGATGCCCCGCAGCACCACCAGTTCGCCGATCGGCATGCTGGCGCCCACATATTTGACCAGCGTGTCGTTGCAGACGAAAAACGCCATTGCCGCGATCATGTAGAGCCCGGCGCGCACATTGGCCTGAGTGGGCAGGAAGCGGTCGGGCATGGAAAGCGTCAGCCGCCGGTCACGCTCATGTGGCGGGACAGGGCAGGCCGGTTGTGGCGGCGGTCGATGATGAAATCATGGCCCTTGGGCTTGCGGCCGATGGCCTCGTCAATTGCCGCGTTCAGAAGGTCATTGCCTTCGGACGCACGGAGCGGCGTGCGGAGATCGGCGGCATCTTCCTGGCCAAGGCACATATAGAGGGTGCCGGTGCAGGTCATGCGCACGCGGTTGCAGCTTTCGCAGAAATTATGGGTGAGCGGCGTGATGAAGCCCAGCCGCCCGCCGGTTTCCTTCACCTTCACATAGCGGGCGGGGCCGCCGGTCTTGTAGGGAATGTCCTCAAGCGTGAAGCGCTCCAGAAGGCCGGCGCGCAGCTGCGACAGCGGCAGATACTGGTCCGTGCGGTCGCCGTCGATGTCGCCCAGCGGCATGGTTTCGATCAGCGTCAGGTCCATGCCTTCGCCATGCGCCCAGCGGATCATCTCGGGGATTTCCATGTCGTTGACGCCCTTGAGCGCCACGGCATTGATCTTGATCGCAAGCCCCGCCGCCTGCGCCGCGCGGATGCCGTCCTTGACCTTCGCCAGATCGCCCCAACGGGTGATGGCGCGGAACTTCTGGTCATTCAGTGTATCGACGGAGACATTGATGCGCTTTACCCCATGCCGGGCCAGCTCATCGGCATATTTCGCCAGCTGGCTGCCATTGGTGGTAAGCGTCAGTTCTTCCAGTTCGCCTGAGCGGAGATGGCGGCCAAGGCTTTCCACCAGCGTCATGATGCCCCGCCGCACCAGCGGTTCCCCGCCCGTGAGCCGGAGCTTCCTGACGCCCTTTTCAATGAAGGCCGAGCAGGCGCGGTCCAGCTCCTCGAGCGACAGGAGATCGCGCTTGGGCAAAAACGTCATGTCTTCCGCCATGCAATAGACACAGCGGAAGTCGCACCGGTCGGTGACCGAAACACGCAAATATGTGATCGCCCGGCCGAACGGGTCGATCATGTCTGTCTTCGCCATAGCCAACCTTTGCCCGGCAGACCGGGTGACGTCAACCCGCGCTGCGCTTGGCGTTGAGTTCCGCCGTATTGGGCAGGAACATGGTGAGGAGGCCGATTGCCGGCAAGAAGGAACAGACATGATAGACGAAACTGATCGACGTCCAGTCCGCCACCGTTCCGAGCGCTGCCGCACCCACACCGCCGATGCCGAAAGCCAGGCCGAAGAACAGCCCGGAAATCAGGCCCACGCGGCCCGGCATCAACTCCTGCGCATAGACCAGCATGGCCGAGAAGGCCGAGGCCAGGATGAAGCCGATGGGGATCGAGAGCGCCACCGTCCAGAAATGATTGGCATAGGGCAGCGCCAGCGTGAAGGGGAGCGCACCCAGCACCGAGAACCAGATGACGGCTTTGCGGCCGATCCTGTCGCCGATCGGGCCGCCCAGCAGCGTACCCGCCGCAAAGGCGGCGAGATAGATGAACAGGTCGACCTGCGCTTCCTTGACCGACAGGTGGAATGTGTCGATCAGGTAGAAGGTGTAGAAGCTGCTCATGCTCGACGTATAGAGGAACTTCGAGAACATCAGGCAGAGCAGCAGGCCGAGCGAGATCAGCACCGTGCTGCGCGGCAGCGTGCCCACCTGTGCCGCGACCTTGCGCGCGCCGTTCTTGGGCGAAATGTGATGGCCATACCAGTTGCCGGCATAGGTGAGGACGGCGATGGAGAGCAGCGCCAGCGCGCCGAACCAGACGACGCTTTGCTGGCCGTGCGGAATGATGAACAGCGCCGCCAGGAGCGGCCCCGCCGCCGTGCCGAAATTGCCGCCCACCTGGAACATCGATTGCGCAAAGCCGTAGCGCCCGCCGGAAGAAAGGCGCGCCACGCGCGAGGCTTCGGGATGAAAGATGGATGAGCCGATGCCGATGCAGGCGGCGGCAATCAGCAGCATTTCATAATTGGCGGCAAGCCCCAGCGTGATGAGGCCGATCATCGTGACGGCGGGGGCCACGGGCAGGGAAAAGGGCAGGGGCTTCTTGTCGGTGAAATAGCCGACCAGCGGCTGCAGCACCGAGGCCGTGGCCTGGAACACCATGGTGATGATGCCCACCTGCGTGAAGGTGAGCGCATGGGCTTCGCGCAGCATGGGATAGATCGACAGCAGGATGGCCTGCATCGTGTCGTTGAAGAAATGGCCCGCCGTCACCGCGAAGAGAACGGCATAGACGGTGCCCGTATAGGCGCGCGCCGGGGTCTCGAGGGTTGCTGTCGACATAGGCGCTTCCATTACGGGAAATCTCCCAATCCCGCCAATGTTATCCCTGCAGGGACGGCATGCGCGGCGGGGCGCTGCCGGCCTGAGAGAGCAGCCATGACTTGAGCAGCGACACGGCCGCGGCCTGGCGGCTCTGGCCCTCCTCGGGCTCGAGCAGCCAATAGGCATGATCGGGCTTGATCGAGGCGGCGAAGGGTTGCGCCAGGCGCCCGCTCGCCAGATCGTCCTCGATCAGGGCGCGCGGGCAAAGCGCCAGGCCCTGTCCCGCAAGTGCCGCTGCCCGAAGCAGGTTGAAATCCTGAAAGATCGGCCCGGCGGCGGGGCCTGCGTGCTTCAGGCCGACGGCCCGCATGAAGCTCTGCCAGCCCATCCGGTCGGTGTCATGCAGCAGCGTCTTCCGGGTCAGGATGTCGGAGTCGGAGAAGGGGCCTTCCTTTTCCAGAAAGCTGGCGCTGCACACGGCCACGGTGTCGCCCGCCAGAAGCCGGGTCATCTTGCAGTTCTGCCAGTCCGGCGGGCCCCAGAGGATGGCCAGATCATAGTCATCGAAATTGAGGTCCGGCCGGTCAAAGGCATAGACCACCTTGATGGCGATCTCCGGATGCTCGGCAAAGAACCGCGACATGCGGGGTATGAGCCAGATCGTTGCGATCGAGGGCAGGGCCGCGATGGTGAGCGCGGGGCCTTGATCGCTCTGCGCCATCCGGCGGCAGGCCACGCTCATGATGCTGAAGGCTTCCGCCAGCGCCTGCGCCAGCTCCTGGCCTTTCGTGGTGGGCATGGTGCGCCGGCCCTGCCGCTCAAACAAACTCTGGCCAAACCAGTCTTCCAGCAGGCGGATCTGGTGGCTCACCGCCGACTGCGTGACATGCAGTTCCTCGGCCGCGCGCGAAAAACTGCCCGATCGCGCGGCGGCTTCGAAACATTTGAGGGCATTGAGCGGCGGCAGGCGCGTCACGGCATCTCCCATGAATTTCCTTCATGGATTATGTGAGTGATGATCTTTTGACACAAGCGGGGATTCATCCAAAAAGGGCCGCAACCCGGAGACCCCCATGACCGCCCTTGAACGCCCCGCCCTCGTCGACTACCGCAACAACGGCAAGAAGCCCAAGCCCACCTTCTCCGCCGCCGAGATGCAGCGCCGCCAAGATGCCGTCCGCGGCTGGATGGCGAAGACGGGCATCGATGCCTGCCTGTTCACCTCCTATCACAACATCTGCTACCTCTCGGACTTCCTCTATTGCTATTTCGGCCGCCGCTATGGCCTCGTGATCACCCAGCGGCAGGCAACCTCGGTGACCGCCGCGATTGACGGCGGCCAGCCCGCCAGGCGCACCTTCGGCGACAACGTCACCTACACCGACTGGTCGCGCGAGAATTATTTCACCGCCGTGAAAGGGCTGCTGCCGGGCGTGAAGAAGCTTGGCATCGAGTTCGATCATGTGAACCTCGATTTCCGGAAAAGCCTGCAGGACGCGCTGCCCGGCGTTGAGTTTGTGGATGTGGCCGCACCCTCCATGCGGCTGCGCATGATCAAGTCAGCCGAGGAGATCAAGCATATCTCGAAAATGACGAAGATCGCCGACCTAGGCGGCGCGGCCTGCGTCGAGGCGCTTGCCGTGGGCGTGCCCGAGCATGAGGTGGCGCTTCATTCCACCCAAGCGATGGTGCGCGAAATCGCCCGGGTGTTTCCCAATGCCGAACTGATGGACACCTGGACGTGGTTCCAGTCCGGCGTGAATACCGACGGCGCCCACAATCCCGTCACCTCGCGCAAGATCAGGCGCGGCGATATCCTGAGCCTTAACTGCTTCCCGATGGTGGCGGGCTATTACGTGGCGCTGGAGCGCACGCTCTTTGCCGAAACGGCGTCGAAGGAACACATCCGCCTGTGGGATATCAACTGCAAGGTGCATGACGAGGGCAAGAAGCTGCTGGTGCCGGGGGCGAAATGTTCAGACGTCGCCAAGGCGCTGAACGCCATCTACGCCGAACATGATCTGCTGCAATACCGCACCTTCGGCTATGGCCATTCCTTCGGCGTGCTCTGCCACTACTATGGGCGCGAAGGCGGCCTTGAACTCCGCGAGGATTGCGACACGGTGCTTGAGCCCAACATGGTCGTCTCGATGGAGCCGATGATCATGGTGCCGGAAGGCGTTAAAGGTGCGGGCGGCTACCGCGAGCACGACATTCTGGTCATCACCGAAAAGGGCAACCGCAACATCACCGGCTTCCCCTATGGGCCCGAGCATCTGATCGTTCCGGCGAAGAAGAAGGGGCGCAAGAGCCACTGAAGGTTTCTCTTTCCAAGCCCGCCCTGCCATCTTATGATGCACCGCAATAACGAGAAAAAATCTTAGGCAGGGGAAGCATGGCCAAGGAAGCAGCGATGCCGGACTCGATCGTCCGCTTTACGAATGTGCAGAAGAGCTACGACGGCGAAACGCTGGTCGTGAAGAATCTGAATCTCGATATTCCCAAGGGCGAGTTCCTGACCATGCTGGGGCCGTCGGGCTCCGGCAAGACGACCACGCTGATGATGCTGGCGGGCTTTGAGCCAGCGACCCATGGCGAGATTTATCTGAAAGGCCAGCCGATCAACAACGTGCCGCCGCACAAGCGCGGCATCGGCATGGTGTTTCAGAATTACGCGCTGTTTCCCCACATGACCATCAACGAGAACCTGGCGTTCCCGCTGCAGGTCAGGAACTACGGCAAGGCCGAGGTTGAGGACCGCGTGGCGAAGATCCTCAAGCTCGTGGAATTGCCGCAGATGGGCAACCGCCGCCCCGGCCAGCTTTCGGGCGGCCAGCAGCAGCGCATCGCCGTGGCGCGCGCCCTGGTGTTCGAGCCCGAACTGGTGCTGATGGACGAACCGCTGGGTGCGCTCGACAAGCAGCTGCGCGAACAGATGCAATATGAGATCAAGCACATTCACGAGCGCCTGGGCGTGACCGTGGTTTACGTGACGCATGACCAGTCGGAAGCGCTTACCATGTCGAACCGCATTGCGGTCTTCAACGACGGCGTGGTGCAGCAGCTTTCAACGCCGGCCGAACTTTATGAGCGCCCCGTCAATTCTTTCGTGGCGCAGTTCATCGGCGAGAACAACAAGCTGAAAGGCCGCGTGACCGATCTGGGCGACGACAAGACCTGCACGGTGAAGCTCGAATCCGGCGACACGGTGAAGGCGCTGGCGGTGAACGTGAAGCAGAAGGGCGACCAGACCCTGCTGTCGGTCCGCCCGGAGCGAGTTGAGATCAATCCTGCCAAGGGTGCCGCCGATGTGACGCTCAAGGGCCGCATCGCCGAACTGATCTATCTGGGCGACCATATCCGTGCGCGCCTTGAAGTGGCGGGCCACGACGACTTCGTGGTGAAGGTGCCGAACAAGGCCGCGGGCGGCGATGCCGTGGCCGAGGGCCGCGAGGTGAGCGTCGGCTGGAAAGCCGCGGATTGCCGCGCCCTCGATTACGTCGAGTTCGCGCATTGAGGACGGGATAGGACATGCCGGGCGGGCGGAGCGGGCTTTTCCTCTCACGCCTTGCCGCGGTCATGTTGGCAGGCCTTCTCCTCCTCGCGCCAACGCGTGCTGACGATACCGAGGTCGACCTTGCCCTGGTGCTGGCGATCGACTGTTCCTTCAGTGTTGATTCCTCGGAGTTCCGCCAGCAGATGGAAGGGCTGGGGCAGGCGCTCATGCGCCCCGATGTGAAGGCGGCGATCCGGGCTGGCGCGCATCAGCGGATCGCCATCACCGCCTATCAATGGTCGGATGCCGATACCCAGGCCTTGATCCTGCCGTGGGTCGTGATCTCCGGTGACGCCGATGCCGATGAGGTGGGCCGCACGCTGGCCGCCATGCCGCGCAAGCTGGCGGAAGGCGGCACCTCGATTTCCGCCGCGTTGATGTTTGGCGATGCGCTGTTTGCCACAGCACCCCGCGCCCCCCGGCAGGTCATCGACATTTCCTCCGATGGCCGCAACAATGTCGGCCCGCCGGTCAACGCCGTGCGCGACCGCCTCGTGGCTGAGGGCATCGCCATCAACGCCGTGACGATCATGAATGAATGGCCGACGCTCGATACCTATTTCGAGCGCCAGGTGGTGGGCGGCGAAGGGCATTTCGTCATCCCGGCCAGGGACTATGTGTCCTACGCCGAAGCCATCCACAAAAAGCTCCTGCGCGAGATCACCGGCCCCGGCGTTTCCTGAATCTAAAGCATGATCGCCAACCATATCTCCGGATGACGCTTGGGAACTCGCGGGCATTCGTGTCAAATCCGCCGCATGAGTCATGATGAAACATTTGAAGATTCGCGCTGGCTGATTGGCGCCATCGCGCGGGGCCTGCATGCGCGTCCGGCGGAAGGTGTGCAACCGGTGCTGGAGCGTCTGGCGGAACAGGATGTGAGCGCCCGCGCCTTCCTCGCGCCCAGGCCCACGAGCCTGCCGGTGCTGCGGCATTATTCCCAATGCGTGGCCGAAACCATGCTGATGGATTCCGATCTCGCGGCGGCTTTGGCGGCACTCGATGGGCATTTCTGGTGGCGGCAATCCGCAAGCTATACCGATGCCATTCTGGGCGAGGGTTTTTCCGAAAATTATGGCTGGGCCGAAATCGTAGGGCCTCATGGCTTCTTCAAGGGCGATGATTTTCTGCTGGGCATTTTGATGCTGGGGCCGAACCGCCACTACAAGGACCATTATCATCCCGCACCCGAACTCTATTGGCCGCTGACAGGCCCCACGGAATGGAAAAAAGGCAACGGCTCCTTTGTTGAAAAGCCCGCGGGTGCGGTGATCTGGCATCCTTCCAACGTCATTCATGCCACCATCACGCGCGAGAAGCCGCTGCTTGCCGTGTGGAGCTGGACGCACGACACCGGCACCTCGGCCAGGCTTGTCGAGTCGTGACGCTCTTTACGGCACTCAGGACGGCGGTTCTGGCGGCGGTTGCGGCCTATGCCGTTCTGGTGATCGCCGTTTATCTGATGCAGGGGAAGCTGCTGTTCCGCGCCGATGCCACGCGCGTGCCGCCCGCTGCGCTGGGCCTTGCCAGCGCGGCAGAAGAAACCATCACCACGCCCGATGGCGAAAAACTTGTGGCGTGGTATGCACCCGCCGCGAACGGCAAGCCCACCATCCTGTTCCTGCACGGCAACGCGGGCAATCTCAGCGGCCGTGCCGAGCGTTTTGCTTACTATACCAAACAGGGCTTCGGCGCGCTGTTCATCGATTACCGGGGCTATGGCGGCAGCACCGGCACGCCCAGCGGCAGCGGATTGGTGACCGATGCCGAAGCCGCCTATGACTGGCTTGCCGCGAAAAATGTGCCGCCCGCTGAGATCGCGGTCGTGGGCGAATCCCTGGGCACCGGCATCGCCGTTTTGATGGCGGCCAAGCGCCCTGTGGCCGCCTTGGCGCTTGAGGCTCCCTATACCTCGATGGCCGATGTCGCCGCCTCACATTACTGGTGGCTGCCCGCGAGGCTTTTGATCCGCAATCCCATCGCGGCGGGTGAAGAGATCGCCAAGGTGCATGCGCCGCTTCTCATCCAGCACGGCGATCGGGACGCCACGGTGCCCTATGCGCTGGGCCAAAAACTCTTCGGCATGGCCAATGAGCCCAAGCAGTTCGTGACCATTCCGGGTGCCGGCCACATCATCTTCAATGACGAGACCTTCGGGCGCGAAACGGAATTTTTCCGCAAGGTATTTTCGCTGCCTCAATAGCCGGGAGGCGGCGTGAAGCTGCAATAATGCTTGTCGAGAAGTTCGGCGAAGCGGATTGACGTCATGTCGCCATAGCCCCGCGTGATGATCTGAACGCCCGCCGGAAGCCCGCGCGGCGTGAGGCCGAGGGGCGCCACGGTTGAGGGCAGCAGGAAGCAGCCGGAATAGCCTGCCCAGAACAGCTGATCCGTCACCGCCACCTCATGGCCGTTCACCGGAATGGTGCGCTCATGCCGCTCGCCCACATGATTGTGCTTGAAGGCATCGGACGCGGCGGCGGGGCAGATCAGCACGTCCCAGTCGTCGAAGAAGGCTTCCCACAACAGGCGCATCTGATGGCGGCGCTCATTGGCCACGAGCCACGAGCGGTGCGGCATCACATAGGCGCGCGTCATCTTGGCGAAATAGGAGGAGTCATCGGGTGCGAAGGCGGCCACGCGCGCCTGATTGGCGGCGAAATCGGCATCGCTCTGGCGGCGGGCCGTGGCGGCACGGAGCAGCGCCACATAGACATCCATCGCCTCGCGGGTCGAAAAATCGGGCCGGGCCGTCATCGATACCTTGCCCGCGCGCCGCGTGAGCCAGTCGGCGAGTTTGGCGATCATGTCCTGAACCGGCTGGTCGACGTCGCTCACCGGATCGTTGAGCATGACAGCCACGCGGAAATCCTTGAGCGAGGTTTGCCGGGCAGGCGGCAGCGAAATGGTGATGCCGCGCGCCTCAGCGCCATCGGCGCCGGCGAGAATTTCCATCATCATCGCGAGGTCCTTGGCCGAACGCGCCAGTGGGCCCGCCACCGTGATGTCGCCCGTATGCACATTGCCTGGTAGGAGGTGGCCCCGATAGGGCACCACGTTCCACGTGGGCTTGTGGCCGAAGATGCCGCAATAATGCGCGGGGTTGCGGATCGAGGCGCCGATGTCGGAACCGATGTCGAGCGCGCTCATGCCGGTGGCGAGTGCCACCGCCGAACCGCCCGACGAGCCGCCGGGAACCCGCGAGGCGTCCCAGGGATTGTTGGTGGTGCCGTAGATGTCGTTGTAGCTCTGCCAGTCCGCCAGCATCAGCGGCACATTGGTCTTGCCATACATGATGGCGCCGGCTTGCGTGAGGCGCTGGATCGCCACCGCATCGGTCTTGGCGATATTTTCACGCAGCGCCGGAACGCCCCAGGTGGAGGGCGTGCCTGTCCAGTCGAAGGATTCCTTGGCGGTCATCGGCACACCGTCGAAGGGGCCAAGGGGCGCGCCCGCGTCCAGCCGCTTGTCGGCGGCATCGGCGGCTTTTTTGGCGCGCTCGATGTCGGTCACGATCACCGCGTTCAGTTTTGCGTTGTAGCGCGCGAACTGATCGAGGCAGGCATCGAGGAGCGCGCGGGCGGTGATTTTGCGCTCGCGGAGCAGGGTGGCGAGTTCATGGGCAGGCTTGAAGACGAGTTCAGTCATGGCGGAAGACGACCTATGCGGGAAACGGGGAGGGGGAGAACGCGACAAATCCGGCCTGAACTTCTAAGAGGGGCCGCATGAACCGTCAAACCCTGCTCGGATATGTCTATGCGGCAACGGGCGCCGCGCTCTTTTCCACCAAGGCGATTTTCATCAAGCTCGCCTATATGGACAAGGCGGACGCGCCGTTGATGCTGGCGCTGCGCATGGCCACCTCGCTTCCCTTCTTTCTGGGCGCGGTGATCTGGGTGGTATGGAAGGCGAGGCGCGAGGGCAGGCCCTTGCCGCCCCGCAAGCTGTGGATCAGCGCCATCCTTGCGGGTTGCCTCGGCTATTATCTTTCCTCCCTGCTCGATTTCGAGGGGCTGATCTATATCACCGCGCAACTCGAGCGGCTGGTGCTCTATACCTATCCCGTGATGGTGCTGGTGATCGGCTGGATGTTCTTTGGCGGCAGGATCACCTGGATGAGCGCGCTGGGGTCCGCCGTGACCTATGCCGGGCTGCTGCTGGTGTTTCTCAAGGCCCTGCCGGAAGGAGGCCATAATGTGGTGATCGGCACCGTGCTGGTGCTGGGCTGCGCGCTGACCTTCGCGATCTATCAACTGCTGGCAAAGAAGTTCATCACCGTGATGGGGAGCCTTTTGTTCACCGGCGTGGCGCTGTCGGCCTCGGCCGTCGCCTGCATTCTCCACTATATCGTGGTGTCCGGAGGCGTGGATTTTTCCGCCACCCACCGCTTCTACTGGCTGGCCTTCGGCTGCGGCATCTTCGCCACCGTGCTGCCGAGCTTCCTGGTCAATGCCGGATTGTCGCGCGTCTCCGCCCAGTCGAACGCGATGATTTCCTCGATCTCGCCCATCGTCACCATATCGCTTGCGGTGGCGGTGCTGGGAGAGACATTCACCATCTTCGATGCGATCGGCTCCGCCATGGTGATACTGGGGATTGCCATTTTCGCCGTGTCGGACCAGCAGCGCGCGCCGGCAAGGAAGGACACGCTGCCGGTCAAGATCGAGGCGGCGTAAGCCCGTCAGTTCACGCTGTCGGGCAGCACGGCCTTGCGCTTCGCCATGAATTCGGTGAGCGCTTCGTCAATGCCGGGATCAAGAGCAGGCGCCTGATAGTCGCGCAGCATCTGCTTCCACTTGGCGTTGGCGCGCACCACGATGTCCTTCTCGCCGTCATCGCGCCATTGCTCGAAGGAATTATTGTCGGCAAGGCCTGAGCGCCAGAACGCCGTTTCGAAGTTCGCCTGCGTGTGCTTGCTGCCCAGATAATGCGAGCCCGGCCCCACTTCCGCGATGGCTTCCATGGCCTGCCCGTTCTCCGAGAAATCGGCACCTTCGCTGAATTTCTGGAACATCGAGAGCTGGTCGGCGTCCATGATCAGCTTTTCGTAGCCGGAGGAGAGGCCGCCCTCCAGCCAGCCCGCCGCATGGAGGCAGAAGTTCACGCCCGAGAGCAGCGTGGGCCACAACGTGTTGGAGCTTTCATAGGCCGCCTGCGCATCGGGGATCTTGGAGCCGCACAGGCCGCCGCCCGAGCGGAAGGGAACGCCCATGCGCCGGGCGAGCTGTGCTGCGCCAAATGTCACGAGCGCCGGTTCCGGCGTACCGAAGGTGGGCGCCCCCGACTGCATCGACATCGACGCCGCGAAAGTGCCGAACACCACAGGCGCGCCCGGGCGGCAGAGCTGCGTGAAGGCGATGCCAACCGAGGCTTCGGCCAGAATCTGCGTGAGCGTGCCCACGGTCGTGGTGGGCGACATGGCGCCTGCCACGATGAAGGGCGAGATCACGCAAGCCTGGTTGGCGCGCGCCAGAACCTTGAGCGCGCCCAGCATCACGCCGTCCCACACCATGGGCGAGTTGGCGTTGATGAGCGAGGTCATCACGCAATTCTGGTCGACGAACTCCTTGCCGAACAGGATCTCGCACATCGCCACCGAGTCTGCGGCACGCTCGCCCGCCGTGACGGACGACATGAACGGCTTGTCGGAATATTTGATGTGGCTGTAGATCATGTCGAGGTGGCGCTTGGCCACCGGAATATCCACCGGCTCGCACAGCGTGCCGCCCGCGTGGTGCAGCGACGGCAGCATGTAGACGAGCTTGGCGAAGTTGCGGAAATCCTCGATCGTCGCATAGCGGCGGCCTTCATCGAGATTGCGGATGAAGGGCGGCCCATAGACGGGCGCGAACACCGTGTTGTTGCCGCCGATCACCACATTGTTCTCGGGGTTGCGCGCAAATTGCGTATATTCGCGGGGCGCTGTCTTGATGAGCGAGCGCACCAGCCCCTTGGGGAAGCGCACGCGGAAGCGGCGCGGGTCTTTTTCCGACACCTTCACATCGGCGCCGGCATCCTTCCACATCGCCACCGCTTCTTCATCTTCATAGAAGTCGATGCCGGTTTCCTGCAGCACCGTCTCGGCATTGCGCTCGATCAATTCGAGCTGCTCGTCGGAGAAGGGCTCATAGAGCTTGATCTTGCGGCGGATGAAGCCTGCCTGCTTGATGGCGGTGGAAGTGCGCGCGGCGCGGCGGGCGTCCGCTCCTCCGCGGGCGCGGCGTCCGGTGGGGGCGGGCTGAACGTCGGTCATGGGCAAGCCTGTTGAGGAAGTTTCACCTGTGAGGCTGTTTACGCTCAACACCCCGGCCCGGCGCGGGAAGAAGCGTCAGCCCATGGCCCGGAAACGACGCCGCTAGAACACGACGTTCAACTTCTCCAGCCCGTGGAAGTGATAGGCGTTGCGATATTGCGGCTTGTCCGCGAGGCGGAGGTTCGGCAGGCGGTCGAACAGCGCAGGGAGGGCGATTTCGAGTTCCAGCCTCGCCAGCGGCGCGCCGATGCAGAAATGGATACCTGCCCCGAAACTCACAATTGGATTGGGGGAGCGCGCGGGATCAAACCGCGCGGGATCAGCAAAGCGCGCCGGATCGCGATTGGCTGCCCCCAACAAGAGCCCCACGGTCTCGCCCCTTTTGAGGCGGATGCCGCCATATTCCAGATCCTCCAGCGCGTAACGGGTGAAGAGGTGGAGCGGTGCATCATAGCGGAGCGCCTCTTCCACATGGCCAGCGCCGATGCCGCTCCTGATATCCTGTTCGAGCAGCGCCTTCACGCTGTTGCCGATGGCATGAACGGTTGCCTCATGCCCGGCATTGAGCAACAGGATGGCTGTCGTGACGAGTTCATCCTCGCTGAGCTTCTGGCCTTCCTCTTCAGCGCGGATCAGTTCCGACAGGAGATCGCTGCCCGGCGCCTTCCGCCGCTCGGCGATATAGCCCCGCATGAAGGCGCTGAACTCGAGCGTCGCCTTCACCGCCGCATCCTCCACCGCCCGGTCGCGCCGCGCCTGATACATCGCCACCATGTCATGCGACCACGACAGCAACTGTTGCGACATATCGGCCGGAACGCCGAGCAGATCGCAGATGACGATCACCGGAATGGGCGTGGCGTAGTCCGCCAGCAGGTCTGCCTCGCCCTTCGCCGTGAAACGGTCGATCAGCGAATGTGAGAGGGAGGTGATCATCGGCCGGAGGCGCTCGACCTGCCGCGACAGGAAGGAGCGGTTGACGAGGCTTCGGAGCCGCGTGTGAACAGGAGGCTCCAGTTCCAGCAGCGAATGCTGCTCGAGATCATAGAAGGGCTTGAGATGCGGCGGCGTTTCGGGCCAGCCCAGCTCCTCGCGCGTCGCCACATGCAGGATTTGCCGCCCGAAGCGCCGGTCGCGCAGCAGCGCGCTCACATCCGCATGGGTGGCGAAACACCAGTAACCATATTGCTCCCACTTGAAAGCTGGGACAGCGGCGCGGATGGTGTCGTAAAAGGGATATGGATTCTGGTAGAATTCCGCGTCGCAGGGATCAAGCGAGACGGAACGGCTGGCACGAGCGATCTGCATGGCAGCCATCTTCTATCAATCCTCGCCTACACGGCAAGAGCAGCTAGAAGCACCGGGGGAGAACAGGACATGAAAGTTTTCATCAGCGTCGACATCGAAGGCTGCGCCGGCATCACCCATTGGGATGAGGCGAAGAAGGGCCATGCCGATTATCAGGAGTTCCGCGAGATCATGACGCGGGAGGCGGTGGCCGCCATCGAGGGCGCGCAGGCCGCGGGCGCCACGGAAATCCTGATGAAGGACGCCCATTCCTCGGGCCGCAATCTGATTCTCTCGAAACTTCCCGGCAGCGTGCGGATCGTCCGCGCCTGGGCTGGCCATCCCTTGTGCATGGTGCAGGAGCTGGACAAGAGCTTCGATGCCGTGATGATGGTCGGCTATCACAGCCGTGCCGGGGCTGAGACCAACAGCCTTGCCCACACGCTGTCGCTCGATGCGGCGGAAATACGCCTCAATGGCGTCAAGGCGTCGGAGTTCCTGATCCACGCGCTGGCCTCCTCCATGCTGGACGTGCCCACCGTGATGGTGTCGGGCGATCAGGGCCTGATGGAAGAAATCGAAGCCACCAATGTTCACATCACCCGTTGCGCGGTGAAGGAGGGGCGGGGCCAGTCGACGCTCTCGATGACGCCCGATGCCGCCTGCAAGGCGATCTATGAAAGCGCCGAACACGCGCTCCGCTCCGACTTCAAGCAGTGCCTGCTGCAGGTGCCGGAGAAGATCGTGATGGAAATCGCCTATAATGATCCGGTGCTGGCCACCCGCCACCAGCATTATCCGGGCGCCTCCCACATCGGCAACCGCACCATTCGCTTCGAGACGGACAATTATCTCGATATTCTCCGTATGCTGAATTATGTGACATGACGGAGATCCAGAAGCCCAATATCCAGTTTATCATCATCGTGGCGCTGCTCACCGCCATGGTGGCGATGTCGATCGACACCATGCTGCCGGCGCTGGGCATCATCGCGCATGAGCTGGGTGCCGCCCATGAAAACGACCGGCAGCTTGTCATCACGCTGTTCTTCGCAGGGATGACGCTGGGCACGCTGGTGTCGGGTCCGGTGTCCGACAGCACGGGGCGAAAGCCCGCCATCATCGGCAGCCTGTTGTTTTATCTGGTGGGCGCTGCCATGTGCGCCTTTTCCGGCAGCTTCACCATGCTGCTGGTGGGACGCTTCATACAAGGGTTCGGCGCGGCAGGCCCGCGCATCGTGGCGATTGCCATGGTGCGCGACGGCTACAAGGGCGCGGCCATGGCGCAAGTCATGTCCTTCGTCATGTCGGTGTTCATGCTGGTGCCGATCATCGCACCCTCGGTGGGCCAGCTTGTGCTGTTCGTCGGGAGTTGGCGGCTGATTTTCCTAGGGTTCATCGGCATGGCGGGCATCGCCGGGCTTCTGGTCTATTTCCGCCAGCCGGAAACGCTGAAGCGTGACAGCCGCCAGCCTTTCGCGCTGGCCAATATCGTGCAGGCCGCGGTGGCCGTCGTCACCAATCCGATCGCGCTCGGCTACACGCTGGCGGGCGGCTCGATCTTCGGCGGCTTCATTGCCTATGTCGGAACCTCGCAGCAGATTTTCGCCGAGCAGTATCAGCAGGGCGACTGGTTCGCGCTATGGTTCGGCGCTTTCGCTTTGGCTCTGGCGCTGGCGATGATGCTGAATGCCAGGCTCGTGGTGCGCTATGGCATGCGGAAACTGTCCAAATGGGCGCTCCGGGCCGAGATCATCCTTTCCGCCGTCTTCTTTGCGCTGTCGCTGATCTATCATGGCCACCCGCCGCTGATCACGCTGGGCGTCTATCTCTTCGGCAATTTCTTCTGCTGCGGCATCCTGTTCGGCAATTACAACGCCATCGCCATGGAGCCGATGGGGCGCATCGCCGGCATGGCGTCGGCCATTTCGGGGGCGCTTTCCACGCTCTGGGCGCTGGTGTCCGGGAGCCTGATCGGCAGGCTTTATGACGGCACCGTCCTGTCGCTGGTGGGGGGCTATCTGGGCCTGGGGCTTCTGGCTTTCCTGTGCACGGAATGGGCCGAACGCCGCCGCCGCAAGGCGTGAATTTTCCTGACCTTGCGAGGCAGCGCGGAGTTCTGTTAGCAACGGAATACCGTGTCAAACCGCTATTCCGCTTTCTCCCTCGCCCGCCACGCCTTGCAGCCGGATCTTCCCTGGCCCAGGGCCTGGCATTCGCCTGATCCCAAACCCTCCTACGATGTCGTCATCGTGGGCGGCGGCGGCCATGGCCTCGCCACCGCCTATTACCTGGCGAAGAACCACGGCATCCGCAATGTCGCGGTGATCGAGAAGGGCTATATCGGCTCGGGCAATGTGGGGCGGAACACCACGCTTATCCGCTCCAACTATGTGATCGACGGCAACACGCAGTTTTTCGAGCATTCGCTGAAACTGTGGGAAGGCCTCTCGCATGACCTGAACTTCAACTGCATGGTCTCGCAGAGAGGTCAGATCGTGCTGGCCGTCAATCCCGGCCAGCTTGATGTGTTTGCACGGCGCGGCAATACCATGCGGCTGAACGGCATCGATGCCGAACTGCTGGACCGCGGCGAGGTGATGAAGCTTCTGCCCTATCTCGATTATTCCAAAGAGGCGCGCTGGCCCGTCTATGGCGGCATCCTGCAGAAGCGCGCCGGAACCGTGCGCCATGATGCAGTGGCCTGGGGCTATGCCCGCGCCGCTGACCAGCATGGCGTCCACATCATCGAGAATTGCGAGGTGACCGGCTTCGTGATGGAGGAGGGCCGCGTCACCGGGGTTGAAACCACGCGCGGCCGCATCAATGCCGGCAAGGTGGGGATCGCCGTGGCGGGCCACACGTCACAGGTGGCGAAACTTGCCGGATTGCGCCTGCCTGTGGAGAGCCACATTCTGCAGGCCTTCGTGACCGAGCCCATCAAGCCCATGGTGCATCATGTGGTTTCCTGGGGGGCGGAGCTGTTCTATCTCTCGCAGTCCGACAAGGGCGGCCTCGTCTTCGGCGGCCATATCGACGGCTTCAACACCTATACGCAGCGCGGCCAGTTTCCCAAGATCCGCGAAGTGGCGGAAGCCGCCGTCTCGCTGATGCCCTTCATCTCAAGGCTGCGACTGCTGCGCCACTGGGGCGGCATCATGGACATGACGCCGGATGGCAGCCCCTTCATCTGCCGCACCGAGGTGCGCAATCTCTATCTGAACGGGGGCTGGTGTTATCAGGGCTTCAAGGCCACGCCCGCCTCCGGCTGGACCTTCGCGCACACCATTGCGCACGATGCCGAACATGAACTGAACCGCTGCTATGCGCTCGACCGCTTTGAAAAGGGCGGCGAGCTTGATGATTATGGCATCGGCAACTGGACCTACAAGCAATGATCATTCCCTGTCCCCATTGCGGCCTCCGCGACCATTCCGAATTCCGCTATGGCGGCGATGCCACGAAGCAGCGCCCGGCGCATGGAACGCGCGATCTCAAGGCATGGCACGATTATTATTTCCTGTTCGACAACCCGAAAGGTCCGCATACGGAATATTGGCAGCATGTGCTGGGCTGCAGGCGCTGGTTCAAGCTCGCCCGCAACACCGCCACCAATGAGGTGGGGGAGGCATCATGACCAAGTTCCGCCGCCTCGCCTCAGGCGGGCGCATCGACCGCGCGAAACCGGTCCGCGCCACCTACAATGGCGCGCCGCTGCCGGGGTTTGCGGGCGACACGCTGGCTTCGGCGCTGCTCGCCAATAATCACATCGTCATTGGCCGCAGCTTCAAATATCACCGCCCGCGCGGGCTGCTCTCCGCCGGCGTGGAAGAGCCGAACGGGCTGTTCACGCTTGGCGAAGGTGGCCGCACCGAACCCAATATCCCCGCCACCATGACCGACCTGGTGGAGGGGCTGACAGCGCGCTCGCAGAATGCCTGGCCCAACCCCGGCTTTGACATGATGGCGGTCAATTCGCTGGCCGCACCCCTGTTCCAGTCTGGCTTCTACTACAAGACCTTCATGGGGCCCTTCAAAGGCTCATGGATGTTCTACGAGCCCTTCATCCGCAGGGCCGCGGGGCTGGGGGCCGGAACATACGAGCGCGATCCCGACCGCTATGAGCATCTCCATGCCTTCTGCGATGTGCTGGTTGTGGGCGGCGGTCCTGCGGGCCTCGCGGCGGCGTTGACGGCGGGCCGCAGCGGTGCCCGCGTGGTGCTGGCCGAGCAGGACACGGAGCTGGGCGGCAGCCTTCTCTCCGTGACGGATGAGTCCAATGCGGGCTGGGCCTCGGGCGTCACAGCCGAACTCTCCACGCTGCCCAACGTCACCATCCTCACCCGCACCACGGTTCAGGGGCTTTATGACGGCAATCTCGCCGTGCTGGTGGAGCGCCGCGATCACCTGAAGCCTGTGGCGGCAAAGGGCGAGCCGCGCATGATCCTGCGCTCGCTCCGTGCACGGAGCATCGTGCTGGCAACCGGTGCCTTGGAGCGGCCGCTGATATTCCCCAACAATGACAGGCCGGGCGTCATGCTGGCCTCCGCCATCCGCACCTATCTCAACCGTTTCGCCGTGGCGCCCGAGAAGCGCGCGGTGATCCTCGCCAACAACGACACCGCCTATCAGACAGCACTTGATCTTGCCGCCTCGGGCGTCGCCGTGACGGTGGCTGATCATCGCCAGCGGGTGAACCCCGCCATCATCGGCAAGGTCGGGGCTGCGGGCATCGCCGTCTTTCCCGGCACCGGCATTGCGGACGTCGAAGGGGCCAAGGGCCTCACCGCCGTGAAGCTCTCGGGCGCCCATGCGGCGCATGTCGAATGCGATGTGCTGGCGATGGCGGGCGGCTGGTCTCCCGCCGTGCACCTCTCCTCCCATGGCGGCATCAAGCCCCGCTATGATGAAACGATTGCCGGTTTCGTGCCCGGCGGCTTCGCATCCGGCCATTATGGCGCGGGCGCCATGATGGGCACATTCGGCCTGGGCGCGGCCATCGCCGAAGGCGCGGTGGCGGGAGCTGCCGCGGCCTCTCACGCAGGCCACGGCAAGACCAGGCCGGTGCTGGCGCTCGAGTCCATGCATGACCAGAGCTATGCCATCGAACCCGTCTGGTCGCCCTCGAAACAGGCCAAGGGCAAGGCCTTCGTCGATTTCCAGAACGACGTGACGGCCAAGGACGTGAAGAACGCCCATGACGAAGGCTATCTCTCGGTCGAGCATCTGAAGCGCTACACCACGCTCGGCATGGGCACCGATCAGGGCAAGACCTCCAACATCAACGCACTGGCGATGATGGCGGAGCAGCGCGGGCTCTCGATTGCCGAAGCGGGCACCACCACCTTCCGCCCGCCCTATTCGGCCCTCACCATGGGCGCGATCGCCGGACGGAGTGTGGGCCCGCATTTCCGCCCGGTGCGCCTCTCGCCGCTGCATGACTGGCACGCGGCCAACGGATGCACCTTCATCGATGCGGGCCCGTGGAAACGCGCCTGGTATTACGCCTGGGCCGGCAGCACGCCCGAGACGGCCTATGTGAAGGAAATGGAACTGGTGCGGCAGGGCGTTGGCCTTGCCGATGTCTCGACGCTGGGCAAGATCGACATTCAGGGGCCGGATGCGGCGGAGTTCCTCAACCGCGTCTATGTCAACGGCTTCCTCAAGCTGCCGGTGGGGCGCGCGCGCTATGGCGTGATGCTGAACGATGACGGCGTGGTGCTGGATGACGGCACCACCACGCGCCTGGCCGACGATCATTTCTACATGACCACCACCACCGCGCAGGCGGGCGAGGTGATGTCGTGGCTCGAATATCTGCTGCAATGCCACTGGACGGACTTGAACGTGCAGGTGGCCTCGCTCACCGATGAATGGGCCGGCATGGCGGTGTCAGGCCCCAAATCGCGTGAGGCTCTGGCACTCGCCTTCCCCGATGCCGATGTATCGAACGCCAACCTTCCCTATATGGGCTGCCTCGACATTCTGCATGAGGGCGTGCGCGTGCGTCTGCTGCGCCTCTCGTTCTCGGGCGAACTTGCCTATGAGGTGCATGTGGCGGCGGATTATGCCATTCCGCTGTGGGAGCATATCCTGAAGGCCGCAGCGCCGCTGGGCATCAGGCCCTATGGCCTTGAGGCGCTGGCGAGCTTGCGCATCGAGAAAGGCCATGTCGCGGGCCTCGAACTCGATCACCGCAACACGCTGGATGATCTGGGCCTTGGCCGCATGGCGGGCAAGGAGAAGGATTATACCGGCAAGGCGCTGCGCTTCCGCGAGATCTATCAAGCGCCCGAACGCTGGAGCCTTGTGGGGCTCGAACTGCTGGAGCCGGAAAAGAAACTGCGCGGCGGGTCCATCCTGTTTTCAGCGAGTGACGAGATCAAGGGCCATGGCCGGGGCTATATCACCTCCGTCACCTGGTCGACCGAACTCGGCAAGACGATTGCGTTGGCGCTCTATCAGGGCGGCCTGAAACATGAGGGCGAGGAAATCATCTGCGCCTTCCCGCTGAAGGACGAGTTGACCAAAGCGAAGATCGTCTCGCCGCATTTCATCGACAGGGAAGGAGCGCGCCTCAATGCTTGAGCGTGTATCGGCACTGGCGTCAGCGCATCCCTATAAAAGTGATGTGCTGAAGATCGAAGAGCATCGCGGCTTCTCGCTTACCCAGGCGTCGGGGCTTTCAAAGGATTTCCAGAAGAAGCTCAGCGCTGTCGTGGGGCCGCTGCCGAAGAAGGCCGGCGTGGCCGGCGAGCATGATGGCCTGACGCTGCTGCGTACCGGGCCGGAGCAGGTCTGGATCATCGGCCCTGAGACCGGTGTCATTGCGAAAAAGCTGCATGGGCTTTGTGCCGTCGTGCCGCTCTCGCACAGCCGCACCCGCATCCTGGTCGAGGGCGCGCCGGCGCGCGAGGTTCTGGCCAAGGGCATCGCCATCGATTTTCATCCCGATGTGTTCAAGCCCGGCATGTTCGCGATGACCGGCGTGCATCATATGCCCGTGCTGGTGCATTGCGTTGATGAGAACAGCTTCCATCTCTACGCCATGCGCACCTTCGCCATGACGGTGTGGGAGTGGCTTACCGACGCGGCGCTTGGGTTTAGAGCTCCGATCTGAACGCAGCTATCCATGCATAAGACCGGTCTTGTTGTTGGAAAATTCGCGCCTCTGCACAACGGCCACAGATTCCTGATCGAGACGGCGCTGCGCGCCTGCGGCAAGGTCGTGATCCTTGTCTATTCAAACCCGGACTTTCCCGAGATGCCTCAATCGCTACGGGCGAAATGGATCCGGCAGCTTTATCCGGACGCCGTCGTTTTCGAGCCTGTGGGTGCGCCGCCAGACTGTGTGGACGATGATGATGTTCACCGCCGCTTCGCCAAGGAATACCTCGAGCGGCTCGGCATTCAGGTTGATGCGGTGTTCACCAGTGAAGCCTATGGCCCGGGATTTGCCGATATGCTTGGCGCCCACCACGTCATGGTTGATGAAAGCCGGAAGCATTTTCCCGTATCGGGCGAGTTGATACGCGCCAATCCGGTGCAGCACCGGGCCATGATCCCGCCGATTGTATTCGCCCATTTTGTGCGGCGCGTCGTTTTGATGGGAGCGGAATCAACCGGCAAATCCACGCTTGCGAAAGAACTGGCGGCCCATTTCCACGCTCCCTACATGCCCGAATATGGGCGGGAACATTATGAAGCCAGGAATGGCAGGCTTGAACTCAAGGATTATGTGGCCATTGCCAAAGAGCATTGGCGCCGGGAGGACAAGCTTGCCGAGCAATCCGCCGGAATCATTTTTGTTGATACCAATGCCATAACGACACTGTACTACAGCTATTACTACAACGGCAGCGCGTTGCCTGAACTGCATGACATGGCGAATTCGTGCCGACAGAGGTATTCGAACTGGTATCTTTGCGGGGATGATATTCCATTTGAGCAGGACGGCTGGCGCGATACGAGTGCGATCCGCGAAAAAATGCAGAGAATGATCAGAATGGATCTTCGTAATCGCGGCATCCCGCTTGTGGAGCTCAGCGGAAGCGCGGCACAGCGTGTTTTTCAGGTTTGCACGACCTTGCTTCCAGCCGGTGAGCGGCAAGGCGCAACCCTGTCACCTGAGCGCATGAACACGTAGAAGCGCCATGATCTCCCGGTGCTCCGGGCGGCGCGCATGAGAAGCAGGATAAACCGCGCAATATTCCTGTCCCAGCGGCAAGGAGCCGGGGTGCAATTCGATCAGTTGCCCAGACTCCAGAAATTCCGCCGCGAGCGCCTTCTGACCAAGTGCAATTCCCAGTCCCCGCCGTGCGAAATCAAGCGCCAGCAGTGATGACCCGGCGTGGTATCCGTGCCGCATGTCGACACGGCGCGCTGGCATGTGATGTTTCAGCCAGTCCGGCCAGGCGGGATTCGAGGCATAGCTCTGCCCCCAGTGTGTGTGAATAAAATGGCTGTCATCCGCCCGCGCCAGCGCGAAATCCTTTGCCCGCGCCGGTGCGCAAAGCGGCAACACAACGTCACGGAAGAGAGGTTCCGTCACATGCTCCGGATAATGCGTGGCGCCGTAGCACAGTCGAAGATTGACCTTGCCGCCGGTGAAATCCACAGGATCATCTTCAACGCGCAGATGAATGCGGAGGCCGGGGCTGTTCTTCGCAAGATCAGCCATGACAGGCATGAACCAGCATTCAGCCAATGAAGGGACGACGCTGACGACCAGCCTGGGGAGGCTGCTGCCGCTCATGACGCGCGCCGTGACGGTGGCGATATCGTCCAGCGATGGCGTGACCGCAGCAAAATAGGCTTGCCCCGCATCGGTCAGCGTGATGCGGTTGTTGTAGCGGGTGAACAGCTTGCGCTTGAGGAATGCCTCAAGCGTCCGCACCTGTTGGCTGATGGCGGCTGGGGTCACATTCAGTTCGGCAGCGGCGGCCACATAGCTTCCGGTGCGGGCAGCGCATTCGAATGATTTCAATGAATTAAGCGGTGGAAGCTGGGCCATGTCACTTGCTTTGGCTAATATTTTCTAGGCCAGCCTAGCATTTTTCTGGCTTGAGCGGAAAGCCGAAGCGGCGCTTTCTCTGGGCAACAGGAGAGTCTCATGCGCGCCATTCTCGATCTCGACCGCTATCCGCTGGACCGTCCCGGCAGCCCCGAATGGCACGCACTGGTGACCCGCTGCCGCGCCGATCTGAAGCGCGATGGCATGTTCAATCTCGAAGGGCTGATGAAGCCCGAAGCCATCGCCAAAGCCATTGCCGAAATCATGCCGGTGATGGAGACGCTCTCCTTCACCCACAAGCGCCGGCACAACATCTATTTCCGCAAGGAGATTCCGGGTCTCGCCGCCGATCACCCGGCACTTCAATTGTGCGATACCGTCAACCACACGGTCTGCGCCGACCAGATCATGCAAGCGGTGCCGCTGTGGATTTATGAGTGGGCGCCCTTCATCACCTTCTTGGCCGCCGCCATGGAAAAGCAAGCGCTGTTCCCGATGCATGATGCGTTGGCGCGCGTGAATGTGATGGCCTATCGCGATGGCGAAACGCTGAACTGGCATTTCGACCGCAGCGAATTCACCACCACATTGCTGCTGCAGTCACCGGACGGCGGCGGCGAGTTCATCTATCGCAGCGATCTCCGCAGCGACGACGATCCGAATTACGAGGGCGTGGCGAAACTCTTGCGCGGCGAGGACAAGGACGTGAAATCGCTGGTGCTCTCGGCCGGAACGCTCAATGTCTTTCGCGGCAAGAACACCGCCCACAAGGTGGGCACGGTGAAGGGCAATCGCGCGCGGCTGATCGCCGTGTTCTCCTATTTCGATCGCCCCGGCGTCACCTTCACCAAGGAAGAACAGATGGGCTTCTACGGCCGGGCGGCTTAACTCACTTTCGCTACATCACCCGTCACGCCGCCGGTGAGGCGCGTGAGATCGGCGAAGCTCAGCTCAAACACCGCATTGGGCGTGCCCGCCGCGGCCCAGATGGTGCGGAAGGCCGTGAGGTCCTGATCGAGAAACACCTTTGGCGGCGTCAGGTGCCCGATGGGCGCGACGCCGCCGGGCATGAAGCCCGACACGCGCTGCACGAACGCCGCATCGGCGGATTTCACCTTCTCGCCGAGAAGGGCCGAAATCTTTTTCTCATCCACCCGGTTCGTGCCCGAGGCGATCACCAGTACAGGCGCTTCGTCCTTGACCGTCTTGAACACGATCGATTTGGCAATCTCGGCTACCGTGCAGCCGATGGCCGCCGCCGCATCGGCGGAAGTCTTGGTGCTGTCCTCGAATTCAACCACGCGGAACGCTGGCCCCAGCAGGGACTGTATCCGCAAGGCATCGGGATGAGAGGCTGGTTTCACGCTGTGTTCCTCACGCGATGGAGCGGTAGCTGTAGCCAGTGCCAGCCCTATTGACCACGCCTATGGCCGGAAAATCATGATGCGCGCCGGCGACGAACAGCCTCTCTGCGGCGGCACGGGCCAGGAGCGAAAGACGGGATTTTCGCGCCATGCCGCGGTCGGCGTCAAATTCCCATGTCGCGCCGGGGTCGGCAAACTGCACCGATGGCACGTGGATGATGTCGCCCCAGACCAGCAGCCTTTCGCTGCCGCCATCGGCGAGAAAAGCGCTGTGGCCGATTTCGTGACCGGGCGCGGCAATCGCCGTGATCGACGGCGTCACCGCCTCGCCAGCATGAAATGCGGACACTCGCGCGAACACCGGCTGCAACCGTGCCTCCGCATGGAACAGATCGATTTCGGCCGCAGGCACGAGGATTGATGCGGCATTGGGAAAGGCAATCGTTCCGTCCGGCTTGATCAGGCCGTTGATGTGATCGACATGGCAATGGGTGATCGCCACGGCATCAATTGAAGCAGGCGCAATGCCCGCTTCATCCATCGCATCATAAAGCCGCCCGGCGGTCGGAACCCACGCATCCGCCGCGCCGCAATCGATCAGCACAGTCGGGCCAACGCCCGAAATCAGAAAGGCGTGGATCGGGAGACGGAAATTACCGCCGTGAAGAACGCCTTCCGCCGCCTGATAGGGCGCCGCATCGAGAAGCTGGCGCGCCGGTACGTCGGCATGACCATCGCTCAGCACTGTCACGGTCAAGCCGCCCAGCGAGAATGCGGCGAACCGCTCGCCGCGCCGGAGCATCTTCATGACGGATCAGGAGCGCATCTTCTTGCCTTCGGGATCGAACAGCGGTTCGCTGATGATGCGGGCCTTGCGGCGGTCGCCTATGATCTCGATCTCGAACGCGCCCTCCGCCGTATCTCCAGCCAATTCCTTCGGAACATAGCCCTGCGCCATGGACTTGTTGATGTAATGCGCAAAGCCGCCGGAGGTGACCCAGCCCACCACCTTGCCCTTGTGCCAGATGGGCTCGTCGCCCAGCACATCGGCGTCGGCGGCATCGACCACCATCGACACGCGGCGGAGCGTGCCGCCGCTGCGCTTTTCCTCCATCGCCGCCTCGCGGCCGATGAAATCATTCTTGGCCAAATCGATGAAACGGTCGAGCCCGGCTTCAAACCCGCCATAGATGGGGCGGAGTTCGCGGTACCAGGTGGGGAAATTCTTTTCGAGCCGCATCGACAGCAGCGCGCGAGATC